>ERZ842401.5044-NODE-5044-length-14886-cov-7.412110_pt1 | contig 14886 bp, 13 predicted proteins | sample MGYA00521270_ERZ842401 | MGnify/ENA primary metagenome ERZ842401 (study PRJEB31892, sample SAMEA3878208) | bioreactor metagenome | biome: Moose rumen | place: Sweden | collected 2011-10 | study: EMG produced TPA metagenomics assembly of the PRJEB12797 data set...
CCCCCCCGATAGAACTTTCGCACATCACAGAAAACTTATCGTATCGTGTCCGTCAAAAGTTTTTGTCGGAGATACCATTGCCGCCGCCGCCGCCTGAACACGTACCCGAACGGAAGATCATCGCGTCGCTCACGTCGTGGACAAAACGAATCGGTACGGCGCACCTCGCAATTCAAACGATACTCAATCAGACACGCCAACCCGACTTGACGGTTCTTTATCTGGCAACGGACGAATTCCCGCGTCGCGAAGAGGATTTGCCGCGTGAACTCCTTGCGCTCCGCTCCGAACGCTTCGAGATTCGTTGGACAACAAATATCCGTTCGTACAAAAAACTGATTCCCGCGCTGAAGGACTTCCCCGACGATATTATCATCACGTTCGACGACGATTTACTGTTCCGCCCCGAACTGGTTGAGCGATTGCTTATCGGTCACAAAAAATATCCCACGCTGATTCAATGCCACAGGATAACGAACATTTCTTTTGACGGGGCGGGCAACGTCAAGACCTCGCACCTGCCTTACGACCGCCCGACTTATCTTAACAAGCTTTCGGGCGGCGCGGCTTGCTTGTATCCGCCACGCTGTCTGCACGAAGACGTTCTGCGCGAGGATAAATTCATGACGCTGGCTCCGACGAGCGATGATATATGGTTTTGGTTGATGGGCGTGTTGAATGGGCGGCGCGTCAACGTCGTCGAGAACAATATCGATACGCTGAATTACATACCCGGCACACAGGCGGTCGGCTTAAGTCAAATCAACGACGCGGACGAAAAATTTTTCTTCAAGCACCTGGATAACATTTTGAACGCGTACCCCGTGCTTAGGGACATGTTGCATTACGAACAACGGCTGGCTAACGGCAAATGACTTTGGAGGGATTGCATGGCGCACAGTTACGAGGAGGACTTGCGGGCGCGGCTTGCCAAGGAGACGAATTTGACGGCGCAGACGGGCGGGCGGTTGCGATTCGCGTTGGCGTATCCGAATTGCTATCGCGTCGGCATGTCAAACCTCGGCATCCATATCATTTACGAGCTTTTGAATTCGCGGGCGGATACGGCTTGCGAACGATTTTTTTTGCCCGAATTCAACAATATGCTGAGCGTCGAGACGCAAACGCCGCTCAATAAATTTCAAGTTGTCGGCTTCGCGATAAGTTTTGAGCCGGACTATTTTAACGTCGTGAAAATGTTGCGCCTCGGCAAGATAAATCCGCGAGCGTCCGAGCGCACCGACTTCGACCCGATAATCATAGCGGGCGGAGCTTGCGCTACGTTCAACCCCGAACCGCTTGCCGAAATATTTGACGCGTTCGTTATCGGCGAGGGCGAAGTCATCTTGCCGTCGCTAATCGACGCGCTGCTTGAGACCGAACACCTCCCGCGACTTCAACGTTTGGAGCGATTGGCGGGCGTGGCGGGCGTGTACGTGCCGCGCTTTCCGCAAAAAGTTTCGCGGCAATGGATAAGAGATTTGGACGCTTATCCCGCGCATTCTACGATTTTGACCGACGACGCCGAATTTAATATGTACCTCGTGGAGACGGCGCGGGGTTGCGGGCGACACTGCCGATTTTGCATGGCGGGCTATTGCTTCCGCAAGCCGCGTAATCGTTCGCTTGACGTGCTTAAGGCTGAAATTCACGCCGCAAAAAAGTTCGGAAAAAAAATCGGGCTTATGGGCGCGGCAATATCCGACTACCCGCAAATCGACGAGCTGTGCCGATTCATCTTGGGCGAGCGGCTTCAAATGTCTGTGGCGAGTTTCCGCGCAGATTCGGTGACGGCGGAGCTGGTTCAATCGTTGGCGGCGAGCGGGCTTAAGACGTTGACAATCGCGCCGGAGGTCGGCTCGGAAAAAATGCGGCGCGTCGTCAACAAGGGCATAACGGAGGAAAACGTCTTCGCGGCGGTGGAGCTGGGCTTGCGGGCGGGGATAAAAAATTTCCGGCTGTACTTCATGGTCGGGTTGCCGTTCGAGGAATTATCGGACGTGGCGGCAATCGCGGAATTATCGGCGCAGATAAAAAAATTCTGCGGCGGGCGACTGACGTTGAGCGTGAATCCGTTCGTGCCCAAGCCGTTTACGCCGTTTCAATGGGCGGCGTTCGCGGGGCGGAAATATTTGGAGGCGGCGTTCAAAAATCTGCGCGGAGGCTTAAAGTCGGCGGGCGGCGTGGAGATAATTTCGGAGTCGGTGCGTTCGTCCGAAATTCAAGCGATACTTGCACGCGGCGACAGGAAACTTTCGGCGGTCGTTGTGCAATCGGAGTCCGCGCAGGAGTTCAGGAAAAATTTCAAGGCGTCGGGGCTTGACGCGGAATTTTATCTGCGCGGGCGCGACTTGGAAGAAAATTTACCATGGGATTTTTTGGAGCAGGGCTTCGGCAAGGAGTATCTTCGCGGAGAGTTCAAGCGAGCTGCCGAGTTCAAGACGACGCCGCGTTGTTTCGACGGTTGCAAACGTTGCGGTGTTTGTTCGTGAAAATATTGCTTTCCGCGCAGGTTGCCGAGAAAAAATTTTTATAGTAAATTTGGGCGGAAGGAGTGATTCAAATGCGCGTGGTAATCGTCGGGGCGGGCAAGCTGGGCTACACGATAGCGGAGCTTTTGAGCAACGAGGGCATGTCGGTAACGGTAATCGACCGCGAGGAAAGTCAACTTACCGCCGTTAAAAATAATCTGGACGTGCTTACGATAACCGCCAACGGCGCAAGCCCCATAACCATGGACGACCCCGACGTAAACGGCGCGGACGTGTTTATCGCGGTCACGGACATCGACGAGGTTAATATGGTCGCCTGCATCCTCGCCAAAAAACACGGTATCCGTCACACAATCGCCCGTATTCGCGATATGCAATTCCTAAGCGAGGCTAAAGACTACCTTAAAAAAAATTTCGATATAGACCTCATGCTCAACCCCGAAATGATAGCCGCGCACGAAATTTATCGAATCCTCATGACGCCGGCGGCACTCGACGTTGACGAATTCGCGGGCGGCAAAGTGCGGCTCTTCGAGGTAAAAATCCGCAAGGACAGCAAAGTCGTCGACATCCCGCTTAAAAAGCTGAAATTGCCGACGGGAGTCCTGGCGGGGCTAATCTTCCGCGATCACCAAATGATAATCCCGCACGGCGACGATTCGCTTCAAGTGCACGATAATGCTTATTTCATCGGCTTCCCCGACGCGATAGAGAAATTCAGTTCAAATTTCGTGCAACAGGATTCGCGCAAGCTTGAACGTGTAATGATAATCGGCGCGGGGCGGATAGCGCGGACGTTGGCGGTCATGCTGATAAATGCGGGCGTGAACGTCAAAGTTATCGAGAAAGACCGCGACCGTTGCGAGGACATGGCGCAACTTTTGACGGGCGACAATATAGCGATATACGGCGACGGCACGAACGTAGACTTGTTGGCGCAAGAGGGCATAGCGTCGGCGGACGTGGCAGTCTGCCTGACCGAGGACGACAAGCTCAACTTGATGATGGCGTTGCTGGCGAAGCACCTGGGCGCGAAAAAAACGGTCGTGCGCGTCTATCGGACGGAATACGCGGATTTGATAGAAAAAGTCGGCGTCGACGTGGTAATATCGGCGCGGTTGCTGTCGGCGAGCGAGGTTTTGGCATTCGTGCGACGCGGCGGCGTGGTAAGCGTGTCGATATTGGAGGGCGCACGAGCCGAGGCGGTCGAGGTCATCGTCCAAAGCGGCGCGAGGGTTGCGGGTCAAAAGTTAATGGACGTTCGCCTCCCGAAGTCGTGTTTGGTTTGCGCCTACGTCCGAAAAAATAAAGCCGCCATTCCCAACGGCAACACAGTCCTTTTGCCCGGCGACAGGACGATTCTTTTCTGCTTACGCGGCGCGGCTCAAGAAGTCATGACGTGGTTTAACTGAGAGGTTACCTAATGGTAAACAATCAAAATCTGAACAACGCGGCACGAGTCAAGAACGACGAATTTTATACGCAACTCAAAGACATTCAGCGCGAGTTGTATTATTATTGGCTGTACGACGAAAACTTTTTGCGGGATAAGACGTTACTCCTCCCGTGCGACGACCCCGAATGGAGCAACTTCACAAAATTTTTTGCGCAAAACTTCACGCGCTACGGCTTGAAAAAGTTAATCTCCACGAGTTACGCCGTTGAAAATAAAAAGTCCGGCTTTAAGCCCATGCGTGACCTCTTCGACGATACGGACGCCGTCAACACGCCCAGAAATTTCGCACGCGGCAAGGTTTTAATCCTCGAACGCGGCAAGATTAACGACAAGCCCTTTGAGTATCTTGAAGGCGACGGCGATTTTCGTTCGGAGGAGATTAAGCGGTTTCGCGACGAGGTGGACGTAATAATCACCAATCCGCCCTTCAGCCTGTTCAGAGAGTTTTTCACTTGGATTTTATCTGCCGGTAAAAAATTCCTGGTAATCGGCAACATGAACGCCATAACCTACAAGGAAGTTTTCCCGTTTATTAAGAACAACGACGTATGGTTGGGCACGACGAGCTTTTCAAACGAGATGGTCTTTGGCGTCCCTGAGGATTTTGACGTTCGGGAGCCTTACAGGCAGCGGGCGGCGCAATTGGGTTTTTGGGGGAATTACACGCGCATAGGCAATTCCTGTTGGCTGACGAATTTGGAACACGGCAAGCGTCACGAGCCGCTTAAACTCATGACGCTGGAAGAAAATCTCCTCAACAGCAAGCACAAGGAAATTCGGGATGTCGGCTATCTGAAATACGATAATTGCGACGCGATAGAGGTTCCCTACGTCGACGCGATACCGTCCGATTATGAGGGCGTGATGGGCGTCCCCATTACTTTTCTCAACAAGTATTGCCCCGACCAATTCGAGATTATCGGCAAGATTGATACGGATATTCGCAACAAGTATACTTTGGCGCGCCCGATTGTTAAAGGCAAACGCAAATTCAAACGCATTGCCATTCGGTTTCGGTCGTGATTGAGGCGGAAAAATGTTTACGGGCAGAGAAAATAAAATTTCGGCGGAACATCTTCAGGCGGGCGAAACGATAATTATAATCGGCTTCGGGCAATCGATGACGCCGATTTTAAAGTCGGGGCAACCTGCGCTTGTCGCGCCCGTCACCGCCGACACGCCGCTCGGCAAAAACGATATCGTTTTCTGCAAGGTCGCGGGGCATTATTACCTGCACAAAATCACCGCCGTCCGAAACGGCAACACCTATCAAATCTCGAACAATCACGGGCACGCCAACGGTTGGTGCTCCCGAAAATGCATTTACGGCATCATGATTAAAAAACTCTGACGGAGGCGATTGAATGTTCAACTTCGCACGCAAGGATAATGAATTCTTCGATTTGTTTTTGGAGAACGCCAAATTTTTCCATCTGGGCGCGGTTTTGCTCGACGACGTGATTAAAGACCCCAATCAGGCATTTGAACGCATTGAGGATATTTTGGGGCTTGAGTCCGCCGCCGACGCCGTCAACGAAAAAATCATCAACAAGCTGAACTTGAGCTTTATCACGCCGATTGACCGCGAGGATATTTACGCCATTGCCAACGAGCTGGATATGGGCGTCGACATGTTGCAGGGCGCGTTGCAGAGGATAATCATGTATCACGCGGGGCATTCGACCAAGCGCAGTCACGCCTTGACGAAACTTTTGCTTGAGAGTACCGACGAATTGGTTAAGGCGTTCAAGCTCCTCCACGACGTTAAAAAGAATCAGCGCGAGATTCTCGACGCCGTCCACAAGGTTTCGGACAACGAGAGCCGCGGCGATTTGATTTACCGCGCAGATATAGGCATTCTGTTCGACGAGGCTGTCGAGGCGGCTAAGGAGCACGGAGCGAGCCGCGCAGTTATTCACCTAATCAAGTGGAAAGATATTTTGGAGGACGTGGAGGAGGCTCTTGACCATACAAAGCGCGTCGGCGACATGATTCGCGGCGTCGTCATGAAGTACGCTTGAGCCGCAATGCAAACCAATAACCCCCGCCGAATATTGACGGGGGATTTTTTTACTCCGCGCAATTTTTTTAAGAAAAACCCCCCTCCGATTTGGAAGGGGGCTTTTCTATGCAAGAAAATTTGTCGTTCGGAGATTATTTGATGCCTGCGCCGTCGAGAGCCGAGCGGACGGATTTGGCAGCCGCGTACATCTTTTCGAGTTCTTCGTCGGTGAGGGCAACTTCAAAGACGCGCATAATGCCGTCGGCGCAAATCATGCGGGGCATGGAGAGGGCAACGTCTTTAATGCCGTATTCGCCTTCCATGATAGCCGAGCAGGGCAGAATGGTATGCTCATCATAGAGGACGGATTTGACGAAACGAACAGCCGCCATAGCAACGCCCGTGTTGGTGAAGCCTTTGCGGTTGATAACGTCGTAAGCGACTTGAATCAGCTCTTGCTCAACGGCTTTCTTGTCGAGCGGTTCGGTGTGACGGAAGTACTCGTCGAGTTTTTCAAGCGGGAAGCCTGCGCAACCCGTGGTAGACCAGGCGACGAAAGCCGCATTGCCGTGTTCGCCGAGGACGTAGCCGTTGATGTTCTTCGGGTCAACTTCGTACTTGTTGGCGAGGATACGACGGAAGCGGTAAGTTTCGAGCATGGTGCCGGTGCCGAGAATCAAATTGCGCGGATAGCCGATTTCATCAGCGATTTTGCTGACGACGTAGGTTGCAACGTCAAGCGGGTTGGTGATGAGGATAATGACGGCGTCTTTGGTGTGTTCGGCGACGGAGCGGAAGACCGAATTCATGATCTTTGCGTTGGTGCCGGCGAGTTTGAGACGGTCGGGGGTTTCGCCCGGACGAATCGACGGACCCGCGCAGATGATGACGATGTTGGCGCCCGCACAAGCACTGTAGTCGCCGGTGGCGCGGAATTTGATATTGGTGCTGTAGACGCAAGCGGTCGCGTGGCTGGAGTCGGTTGCTTCGCCCCAAGCCTTGTCCTGATTGAGGTCGATCAAAACGATTTCAGAGGCGAGTTGGAAGTCGGCGAGTTTGTTGACGACTGCCGAGCCGACGTTTGAAGTTCCGATGACAACGATTTTCCTGCGATTCTGCATTTGCCATTCCTCCTTATGGTTGACGAAAAACCTTCGCGGAGCGGGTTGCTCCCTTGTTGCGAAAAGTTTACAACTTTTGCCGCCGCCCGTCAAGCCGCCTTGCGCGAAAAATTCTGAAAACTAAATTGACATTATAAAAATTCGTGTTAGTATAAACGTAGGATATTGAGCAAACCGGGGAGTAGGGAGTAGCCCAATCCCTATCCTAATCCCTAATCCCTAATCCCTAATCCCTAATCCCTAAGGAGGTTTTTACATGACAACGCTTTTGGAGAAAACGAGGAAGATTAACAAGCTGCTCCAGCGTTCCGAAAATGTGGAGTACAGCGGCATCGCGAAGGTTTTGAGCAACGTCCTTGACGCCAACATTTACATTGCCAACCGCAAGGGCGACATTTACGGCTACACGCTCACCGACGAGGAAGACGCCGCCGCCGTTGCCGAAGCTCTTAGCAAGGATAAGTTCGTCGCGCCTTACGTTCGCTGGCTGAATCACTTCACCTCTACGCAGACCAATCCCGAAGGCTACGCCGACGAATCGCCCGTGAGCGGCGAAAACATTTCCGTTGTCCCGATTTACGGCGTGGGGCGCAGAATCGGCACGCTGATTGTCGCCCGCCACGAGGAGAGTTTCACCGACGACGATTTGTTATTGGCGGAGTACGGCGCAACCGTCGTGGGTATGGAAATGCTCCGTGATCGCGCTGAGAAAATCGAGGAGGAGGCGCGTAAAAAGGCGACAGTCCAAATCGCGCTGGCGACCTTGAGCTATTCGGAGGCGGAGGCGGCGATTAACATTCTCGGCGAACTCGACGGCAACGAGGGGCTTCTTGTCGCGTCCAAAATCGCCGACCGCGTGGGCATTACCCGCTCCGTTATCGTCAACGCCTTGCGCAAGTTTGAATCGGCGGGCGTCATTGAGTCAAAATCGCTCGGCATGAAGGGAACTTTTATCCGTATCAAAAACGAATACCTTATGGAGGAAGTTCAAAAGCTCCGCCGCTAATTCTTAAGGAGGAAACTACATGGACGCCAATTTAAAAATCGTCTTGGATCAGTACTTCGAGGGTGCCAAAAAGCTCAAGCCGAATTTCTTCGTGCCCGTGCGCGACAATCGCGTCATTGAGCCGCTTATCGACGCCGCCTTCAGCGAAACCGAGCCGAGTACGCTTATCGTGCCCGATCATCAAGAAATTTTCGAGGGCGACATCCTCGTCTATCCGAAGACGCGCCAATTCTGCTACGTCGACGACATCCGCCACATCACCGGCAAGGGTGTCTACCTCGTCCACTATCACACGAAGTATCAAATCAAGACGCAAACGCTTATCGAAGATTAAAATCCGTTTTGCAATCAAAACCCCCTTCCGCTTTGGAGGGGGTTAATTTTTATATATCCAAATTTTTAACGAGGAGCGCGTTTTCCTCAATGAACTGCCTGCGCGGAGCCACCTGGTCGCCCATGAGGATTGTAAAGAGTTCGTCGGCTTCCACGGCGTCGTTGACTTCCACGCGGAGCATTGTGCGCGTCATTGGATCCATCGTCGTTTCCCAAAGCTGTTCGGGATTCATTTCGCCCAAGCCCTTGTAGCGTTGAACCGTCGCGCCGTCGCGCCCGACCTCGTCAAGCTTGCGGGCAAGCTCTTCGTCGCTGTAAGTGTACCAGTGGCTTTTGCCCTTGCGTATCTGATACAGCGGCGGCTGCGCTATGAAAACGTGCCCGTGCTCAACCAGCGGCTTCATATAGCGGTAAAAGAACGTAAGCAGGAGCGTCCGAATGTGCGCCCCGTCAACGTCCGCGTCCGTCATGATGATTATCTTGCCGTAGCGTCGCTTGCTAAGGTCGAAGTCGTCGCTGATACCCGTGCCGAACGCCGTTATCATCGTGCGAATCTCCGCGTTGGCAAAGATTTTATCGAGACGCGCCTTCTCCACGTTGAGAATCTTTCCGCGCAGAGGCAGGATAGCTTGAAAACGCCTGTCGCGCCCCTGCTTAGCGGAGCCGCCCGCGCTGTCGCCCTCCACGATATAAATCTCCGCCTTGTCCGGGTCTTTGACGGAACAATCCGCCAGCTTGCCGGGCAAACTCGAAACTTCCAGCGCATTTTTACGACGGGTAAGTTCGCGGGCTTTACGAGCCGCCTCACGCGCACGAGCCGCCATTACCGCCTTTTCCAAAATCTGCTTCGTGACGGCGGGATTTTCCTCGAAGAATTCGCTTAAGCTTTCGTTGACGACCGCATTGACCAGCGAACGAATTTCCACGTTGCCGAGCTTAGTCTTCGTCTGCCCCTCGAATTGCGGATTGTGGAGCTTGACGCTGATAACCGCCGTCAAACCTTCGCGCACGTCCTCGCCGCTTAAGGTGCTGTCGTTGCTCTTAAGGAGATTGTGGCGTTTGGCAAATTCGTTGGCGACTTTGGTTAGCGCGGTCTTGAAGCCGACGAGGTGCATGCCGCCCTCCTCGGTGTTGATGTTGTTGACGTAGCTGAAAATATTTTCCTGATAGCTGTCGGTGTATTGCATGGCGACTTCGACAACGGCGTCGTCGCGGCGACCGTTGAAGTAAATCGGCGCGGGGTTGAGCTTTTCCTTCTTGCGGTTGAGGTGCTCGACGAAAGACTTAATACCGCCGTCGAAGTGGAAAGTCCGTTCCTCGCCGCCCTCGCGCTTATCGGCAAGCGTTATCGTAATGCCGCTGTTCAAAAACGCCAATTCGCGGAGCCGGTGCTTTAGCGTGTCAAAGTTAAATTCGGTGACGGTAAAAATCTCGTCGTCGGGCAGGAAATGAACCGTGGTGCCGGTATCCTGCGCGGAGCCGATAACTTCAAGCGGGCTGACGGTCTCGCCGCGTGAAAACGCTATCCGATAAATTTTGCCGTCTCGCTTGACTTCGACCTCCATAGACTTGCTTAGGGCATTGACGACGCTGACGCCCACGCCGTGCAGTCCGCCGCTGACCTTGTAGCCGCCGTCGCCGAATTTACCGCCCGCGTGCAGGACAGTCAACACGACCTCGACGGCGGGCTTGCCGCTCTCGTGCATGTCGACGGGAATTCCGCGCCCGTTATCGCTGACGGTTATCGAATTATCCGCCTCAATCGTGACTTTAATATCGGTGCAGAAACCCGCCAACGCCTCGTCAATGGAATTGTCGACGACCTCGTAAACCAGATGGTGCAAGCCGCGTTCGCTCGTGGAGCCAATGTACATGCCGGGGCGAAGGCGCACAGCCTCCAAGCCCTCCAGGATTTGAATTTGATCTGCGCTGTAGTCGCCCTCGACCGCCTCGACCTGCGCGGAAGCCTCGTCGAAGTGAACCTCTATATCCTCGTCCTCCGCAGGAACGGCGTCGGGCAATTCGCTTTCGGGCTTGTCGCCGATGTCTTCAGTGTGAATTTTCTTGTCGTCCAAAGTGTTTACCTCCAATCTGCAGGCAGTCTAACACAAAAAGCCCCGCGTGACAACAAAGCCGCCTTTGGTCTATAATGGGCAAAAATTCTTGGGAGGTCTGGAAATGATTCTGGTCTTGGATTTCGGCGGGCAATACAATCAGCTGATAGCGCGGCGGGTGCGCGAGGAACACGTCTATTGCGAAGTGCACACGGCGTTGAGCATGGAAAAAATTCGTGCGCTCCGCCCCGAAGGCATCATCTTGACGGGCGGACCTCAAAGCGTTTACAAGGCGGATTCGCTCCTGCCGCCGGCGGAGATTTTCAACTTGGGCGTGCCGGTGCTGGGCATATGCTACGGTGCGCAGGCTATGGCTCACGTCCTGGGCGGCAACGTCGCGCCCGCGCAGATTAGCGAATACGGCAAGACCGAGGTTGAAGTTATCGGCGCGTCGGAGCTGTTTAAGGGCGTCGAAAAAAAATCCGTCGCGTGGATGAGCCATACCGACAGAATCGTTGACGTGCCCGAAGGTTTTATCGTGACCGCTCAAAGCCGCGATTGTCCGATAGCCGCCGCCGAAAATCCTGCGCGGAAGCTTTACGCCGTGCAATTCCACCCCGAAGTTGTTCACACCGTCGAGGGCAGGAAGATTTTCGCGAACTTCGTCGACCTCTGCGGTTGCGCCCGCGATTGGCAAATGAGTTCGTTCGTCGCCGATACCGTTAAAAATCTCAAGGCTAAGATTGGCGGCGGGAAAGTCCTCTGCGCGTTGAGCGGCGGCGTCGATTCGAGCGTGGCGGCGGCTCTGCTCAGTAAGGCTGTCGGCAAAAATCTTACCTGCGTTTTCGTTGACCACGGGCTTTTACGCAAAAACGAGGCGGCGGAAGTCGAAGCGGTCTTCAGCAGGTTTGACTTGAACTTTATCAAAATCGACGCGGGCGAAAGATTTTTGGGCAAGTTGAGCGGCGTGGTTGAGCCTGAACGCAAGCGCAAGATTATCGGCGAGGAATTTATCCGCGTGTTCGAGGAGGTCGCCCGTCAAATCGGCGCGGTCGATTATCTTGTCCAGGGCACGATTTATCCCGACGTCATCGAGAGCGGCTTGGGCAAATCGGCGGTTATCAAGTCTCATCACAACGTTGGCGGCTTGCCCGATTTCGTGGACTTCAAGGAGATTGTGGAGCCGTTGCGCTTGCTGTTCAAAGACGAGGTTCGTCAAGCCGGGCGCGAATTGGGCTTGCCGGAGCACATCGTTAATCGTCAACCGTTCCCCGGACCGGGCTTGGGCATTCGGATAATCGGCGAGGTCACGGCGGAAAAAGTTAAGCTTGTGCAGGACGCCGACGCCATTTATCGCGAGGAGGTTGCCCGCGCAGGTGTCGATAAGGATTTGGCGCAATACTTCGCCGCGCTGACGAATATGCGTTCGGTGGGCGTCATGGGTGACGGGCGCACCTACGACTACGCGATTGCCCTGCGTGCCGTGTTGACGAGCGACTTCATGACGGCTGAGGCGGCGCAAATCCCCTGGGACGTTTTGAGCCGCACCGCCAATCGTATCGTCAACGAGGTTAAGGGCGTCAACCGCGTGCTTTACGACTGCACGAGCAAGCCGCCCGCGACGATTGAGTTTGAATAACGGGGGCGAGTGCATGAGTCCGATTGTCGGGCATATAAATTTTTTGAACGTCCTGCCGCTCAATTACGGCTATCAGCACACCGCGCAGGATTTGCAAATCGTTTACGGCGTGCCGACGTTCCTAAACGGCGAGCTGAACGCGGGGCGCATCGACCTCAGTAACATCTCTTCGATTGAATACGCCCGTCACAGCGGCGAGCTTTTGATTTTGCCGAAACTTTGCGTCCGCGCAGATAACGACGTGACGAGTATCGTATTGGTATCACGCAAGCCGCTTGAACGGCTCCGCGACGATAGAGTTATCTTAACGTCGAAGTCGGCAACAGCGCAGTGCTTGCTGAAAATAATCCTGCATGACGGCTACGACGCCAAGCCGCGCTACGAGACGCGAACGGTTACGGTCGATAAGCCCGTGGACGACGACGCCTCTGCCGCCCTGCTTATCGGCGACGACGCGCTGTTTGTGTACCTGCACAAGCCGCAAAATTTTTACGTGTACGATTTGGGTTGTGAATGGCGCAAGCTCACGGGCAAGCAGATGGTCTACGCGCTTTGGACTGTGCGAAAAAAATACGCCGCCGAGGAGCCTGCGCTCCTGCAAGTGACGTATGATAAGATTGTCCGCGCCTTTGAATACGGATTAGAACATAAAGCCGCCGCGATTGAATCGGTGTTGGCGGCTAAGCCGTTCACGTTCGCGGAGCTGGATAAATATTTGGGCGGCGTCATCAAGTGGGATTTGACGGCGGAGGCTGTCGAGGCTTTGAAGCTGTATTATCGGAAAGCCGCCGCGTTGAAACTTATCGACGCCGAACCCGAATTAAATTTTGTCACGCCGTAAAGAACATGTGCGCCACCGGAGCCGCAATTAACAGGCTGATAATCGTGCGCTCCAGGAACAGGATAAACAGTTCGGGCAGGTTGACGGGGATTTTCGAGCCGAGGATAAGCCCGCCGACCTCCGACAGGTAAATCAGTTGCGTGACCGAGATAACCGCCACGATAAATTTTGCCATGGGGCTGGTAATCGTTCCTGCCGCCAACACCGACGGCGTGAACATGTCCGTGAAGCCGACAATCATCGTTTTGGAGACTGCGGCACGTCAAGCAACTGCAACAGTGGCAGGAACGGCAAGCCCAGCGTGTCAAAAATCGTCGTGTGATTCGCCAAGACCAATGCCAACGTCCCTATGCACATGACGACCGGCAACACGCCGAACCACATGCCCGCCGCGTTTTTGAAGGCACCTTCCATGAACTGTTCAAGCCCGCCGTGTTCAGCCACGCGCTCGCGAGCCAACGCAATGCCGTATTGAAACGAACTCGTGTAACCTTCGGGCAAGCTTTCGCCCATTGCCTTGCCCTCGACAAGGTACTCGTCCTTTTTGAGGCTGAGCGGCGGGATTCGCGGCAAGATTAACGCGCAGACGATACCTATCGCGCAAATCAGCAGGTAGTACAGCCCGAAATATTCCATTAAGTCAACCTGCGCCAACACCACGATTGAAAACGTAATCGACACGGCGGAGAACGTCGTAGAGATAATCGCCGCCTCGCGCTTTGAATAGTAGCCGCCTTCGTATTGGTTGGCGGTCAGCATGACGCCCAAAGTACCGTCGCCAATCCACGACGTGATACAGTCGACGGCGGCGCGACCCGGTATCGTGAACAGCGGGCGCATTACTTTGGTCAGCATTGCCCCGATAAATTCAAGCAACCCGAAGTCCAACAGTAACGGCAACAGCAACCCCGCCAGTAAGAAAATTACCACGAGGACGCTCAGCAAGTCGTTAAGCACAAAGCCGCCGTTATCGCCGCTGGTTATCAAGCCTATCGTGCTGTCGGGATTATCCGCGTCGATGCCCAGATACGTCAGCCAAATGAACACCGCGCCCATTATCCGAATCACGACCCAAATCGCCGTCGTCGAAAACGTGTTGGCGACAATCGGGTAGGTGGCGATAAAATTCGGCTTGCCGAGGAAAATCACGCCCAGTATCGCCGAAATCGTCACGATACCCACGCATAATGCCGGCAACAGCTCGCCTATCGCGCCGCTTATCATGTCCGCCACGATTTTAACGACGATTGTCCAGCTCCCGTCGTATTGCACGGGTATCATGAACAGGATTATCCCCACGATTGACGGCACCAGAAAGCCCGCCAGTGAACCTTGTTGTTTGCCTTCCATTTCAAACCTCCTCAGGTATCAGCATTAAAACCGAATCATTATAGCACTAATCGGACGCGTTTCAATAAACAACCACAAAAAATCCCCCTCCGAATCGGAAGGGGATTTAAAAGCTTCCGCGCAGATTTTATTTATCGTCGCCGAAGGTCAACAAGAATTCGTCTTTGGTCAGCTTGGTCAAAGTATCTGTGGTGTCGAGCTTGCCGACCGAATAATCCGAGGGGCTGTCCATAATCGAATCAAGTTGCGTGTCGCTAAGGTTATCCTCGTCGAACCAGTAGACATCGGCGGAGGCGGTAAAGGTGCGCGTGGTGCCGTTGATTATGACCTTCTTGCCGCCCGCGTTGTTAATCGTGAGCGTCTTGCTTGAATCGTTGCTGAAAGTGAGCGTGACGTTGTTGTTGCCGTCGACGGTCGCGCCGGTGATGTGGCTTAACCACTTCGCGCCCGTGCCGTTTAACTGAATCTTGTCGAAGTTCGCGGCGTAATCGGTTATCACGTCTTGCCCGCCCGTGTAAACGAAGGTATCTGCGCCGTAGCCGCCTTTGAGCGTATCGTTGCCCGTGGTGCCGACGATTGAGTCCGCCTTGGA
>ERZ842401.5045-NODE-5045-length-14883-cov-24.076005_pt1 | contig 14883 bp, 13 predicted proteins | sample MGYA00521270_ERZ842401 | MGnify/ENA primary metagenome ERZ842401 (study PRJEB31892, sample SAMEA3878208) | bioreactor metagenome | biome: Moose rumen | place: Sweden | collected 2011-10 | study: EMG produced TPA metagenomics assembly of the PRJEB12797 data set...
CGATTGACGGGCTTGTGCATATTTCAGAGCTTGATGTAGAGAAAAATACGAATCTGAGCAAGGTGTTCACGGTTGGCGACACGTTCAGCGTCGTGGTTACGGGCGTTTTGCCGTCAGAGCACCGCATTTCGCTCAAGCCCGCCTCAAGCGTGGAGCAGGATAAAGAAGCAAAGAGTTTTTTGGAAGAGCAAAGCGAGAGTTCGTCTTATGATACATACAATCCGTTCGCGGCGTTCTTCAAAAATAAAAAATAGCAGCATTGCAGTTGATTTTTAGGCAAAGGCTGTTTTTCAAAAAGTAAAACAAAAGCCGTATCGTTGTGTGATACGGCATATTTTTTGAGGGTAGAATGGAAAGACGTGTCGTTGTTACGGGATTGGGCGCGGTGTCGCCGGTGGGAAATACTGCGGAGGAGTCTTGGCAAAGCGTGAAAGCAGGAAAGAGCGGAATTGGCAGAATCACGCTTTTTGATGCAAGCGATTTTGAGGTCAAGATTGCGGGCGAGGTGAAAGGATTCGATATTGAGCGTTATGGGATTCCTCACCGTTCTGTGCGCAAAATGGCGCGCTTTACGCAATTATTTCTTGCGTCTACGGTGCAGGCGGTGTCTGACGCGCAATTTACGCGCGAAAATCTCAAGACGTTTAAGGCTGGAATTGCGACGGGCTGCTGTTTGGGCGGATTTGATGCAATGGACGACGCGTATCGCAAATTCTTTGATGAAAACATCGGTGCGTCGCGGCTTTCTCCTGTTACGATTCCTATGTACATTCCCAACGAAGCGGCGGCAAATGCGAGCATTTTTTACGGATTGCAGGGAATGGCGTGGACGGTTTCAAATGCGTGCGCTTCTGGCACCGATGCAATCGGGCTCGGCTTGGATTTAATCCGCGCAGGCAGGCTCGATGTGTGCGTGGCGGGCGGCACCGAGGCGGCGATTACTCCGATTTGCATTGCCAGCCTAACGCAGCTCGGCGCATTGGCACGGCATTACAACGACAATCCCGAAAAAGCGAGCCGTCCGTTTGACCGCGACCGCGAAGGCTTTGTGTTTGCGGAGGGCGCTTGCACGCTGGTGCTTGAAGAACGGGAACACGCCGAAAAACGCGGGGCAAAAATCTATGCGGAAATCGCGGGCTACGGCTCGTCTGCTGATGCGTTTCACATTACCAGCCCGCTTGAAGACGGCAGCGGTGCGGCTCTTGCGGCTCGTTCTGCGCTCGAAGATGCGGGCATTTCTGCCGACCAAATCGCCTATTACAACGCACACGGCACGTCAACCATCGCAAATGACAAGGGCGAAACGAATATGCTCAAGGCGGTTTTTGGTGCGACAACAAAATTGCACATTTCGTCCACAAAGAGTATGACGGGGCATTTAGTCGGTGCGGCAGGTGCGCTGGAGGCGATGTTCACGATTCGCGCGATGGAAGACGGCTTCATTCCGCCCACGATAAATCTTGAAAATCCCGACACGGCGAATGGGCTTGACCTTGATTACACGGCGCATACGGGCGTGTCGCTGGAAATTCCGTATGCAATGAGCGGCTCTCTCGGGTTTGGCGGGCACAATGGCTTTTTGGTGTTCAAAAATCCGCGTTTATAGCGTGTGGCTGCCGTACTGTGATTTTGGCGGTCATTCTCTGCGTTCATACATTGACTAAGCGCGCTGTTTGTGTGAAAATGAGGGGCTATGAGTAAGTATATTTTCGTAGCAAGTGGTGTGTGTTCTACGCTGGGAAAGGGCGTAGCTTCGGCTTCTATCGGCAGTTTGCTTGAATGCAGCGGATTGAAGGTGGCGATGATGAAATGCGACCCGTATATAAACGTGGACGCGGGGAATATTAGCCCGTATCAGCACGGCGAAGTCTATGTAACCGAGGACGGCGCTGAAACCGATTTGGATTTGGGCAATTTTTCCCGATTCACCAGCGTGAAGGTGCAAGATGATGACTGCATTACCATCGGCAAAGTCTACGATAGCGTTATCAAAAACGAACGGGCTGGTCGCTATAACGGGCGCACGGTGCAGGTTATTCCGCATATCACGGACGAAATCAAGCGCAGAATTATTACGCAGGGCACTCGAAGCGGCGCGGACGTGGTCATCGTGGAAATCGGCGGCACGGTGGGCGACATCGAGGCAATTCCGTATCTTGAGGCGGCACGGCAGCTTATCCGTGAACTCGGTAAAAACGAAGTTCTTTCAATATATCTTACTCTAGTGCCAGTGATTACGGGCGGCGAGCTCAAATCAAAGCCGACGCAGAACGCCGTCAAGCTCTTGCAGGAAGCGGGAATTAGACCGGATATTTTAATCTGCCGCTGTGAAACGGAGCTGGACGAGGGGCTTCGCAAAAAACTTGCAATGTTCTGCAATGTGTCAATCTCGTCTGTTTTTACGTCAACTGATTTTGAAAAGTCGATTTACGAACTTCCGATTTTGTTCCACAACCAAGGTTTAGACAAAAAAATCCTTGACAAACTCGGGCTTTCTGAGCGCACAACCGATGTGTCGGAATGGACGGCGTTTCTTGAAAAACTCAACAATCCGTCAAAAAAAGTTTGCATTGCAATGGTCGGCAAAAAGGATTATCTCGACAACTGCTTTAAGAGCGTGCGCGAATCGCTTTTTCACGCGGCAGTTACGGCGCACAATGCCGAGCTTTTTATCAAGAAAATCGACGCGGAAACGCTGGAGCGCGCAGAGAATATCGCCCCGTATTTTGAAGGCGCGGACGGCATTATCGTGCCGGGAAATTACGGACAGCGCGGGTTCTTGGGGCTTTTGCGCGCCGTGCAGTTTGCGCGGGAAAAGAACGTGCCGTATTTTGGCATTGACCTTGGTATGCAGTTGATGGCGATTGAAACTGCCCGCAACATCGTGGGCTGGGAAGACGCGGATTCAACCGAGTTTATCCGCAACAGCTCTCATTCGGTGATTTCGCTTCCTGAGGAGCAGACGGGATTTCAGAGTGCAACCGTGATGAAACTGGGCGCAGAGCCGCTGATGATTTTGGGCGGCACAAAGCTATCGGCGATTTACGGCGGGCAGGAGCACATTAGCGAGCGTCATCGCTCAAAGTACACCTTCGACCGAAAATATGCCAAAGATATGGCAGAAAACGGGCTTGTTTCGAGTGCATTCGCCATTCCCGACAAGCAGACGGAAGCGTTTGAGTGGCAAAATCACCCGTGGGGCATCGGCGTTCAGTATCACCCCGAATTTGTTTCTCGCCCCGCAAAGCCGCATCCGCTCTTTGTTTCATTCATTGGCGCGGCGATTTTGAATCACAAATGATTTTTTTTGCACAACGATTTCGTTTTTTCACAGGGGGATTTATCCCCTTGCTTGTTTTTTCTCTGCTGTCCTGTTCGCTCAATTACGAAAACGATACCGAAACGGATACGGATTATCCCGAGTTTGCTTTTTACAATGCGTCGCTGGTGCGCTACGAAAATGTACGGCAGACGCTGCAGGTGAGTGCATCGCAAATCGAAAAATATCGCGGTTCAAGTGCGTCTTATGCCAAAAATGCCACATTCACCACATGGAACGAGCAGGGCGAAAAAGAAAACGAAGGCTCCTGTGCGCTCTTGAAAGCGGATTCTACGGCAAAACAGTATGTGCTTCTTGACGGCATAACGCTTAAAAACGGCGATTTTGAAATCGAGGCGACCTCTCTGTTTTGGGACGGCGCAAGCGAGCAGATGATAAGCGGCTCAGATGAAATCGTGGTGCTCAAGCGCGACGATGTGCAGATGGAGGGCAGGGGATTTTCGGCAAGCGGCAGAGACAAGAGCTTTTCGTTTTCTGGTATGGTTGACGGCGTTATCACGGTTTCTGGTGAAGAAAGCGAGGCGAGCAATGACGGCGAAAAATAACGGCAAGCGCGTTTTTTTTGCGCTGTGTTTTGTGTGTGCGCAGGCGGTATTTTCGGAGCAAATCTCTTTTTCGGCAGACGCGATGAGCGGCAAAACGGGCAAAGAAGCCGACAACACGACGCTTTTGGGCAATGCGTATGTAAAAACGTCGTCGATGGAAATCAGCGCCGATTCTATCAAACTGCACGGAAAAGATTTTCGCTATATCACCGCCGAGGGCAATATCAAAGGCGCAAATACGGAGTCAAAACTTGATTTTGAGTGCAATCAGTTGGTGTATGACCGCGAAACTAAAATCGCTACGCTTCAAGAAAAGGTCAGTCTGAGCGACCGTGAAAACGGTGTGAAAGCGAGCGCAGAAATCATTGAATACAATCAGAATCTTGAAATTGCGATAATGCAAATCAACGTGAATATCACGCAAAAAAACAACGTGTGTTCGTGCGCGTATGCCATTTACCGAAAGACTGCGCAGATGCTGAATATGAGCGGGAACAGCAGGGTGGTGCAAGACGGCGACACGTTTCGCGCGCAAGAGATTACGCTGAATCTTGACACGCAGGAAATCACGCTGGACGGCAAAGTGAAGGGCAATGTTTCCACGGCGGAAAAAACGCCCACGCAAGAAGAAAGCCCCGCCGCCGAAGAAAAAACGGCGACCGAAGACGTAATTAGCGATTTTAACCGCGATGAAAGCGCAAAAAAAGAGGAAAGTGCAACGGCGGATTCCAAAAAAGACGGGGAGGAACAGTCGGCGACTTCCGGCAAAAAGAAAAAGAAGAAAAAGAAATAGTTTGCGGCGGAGCGAAAGGCATCGCGGGTGTGCCGACGGGAAGCAGCGAAATCACCAGATTATCTTCGATGACCCGCGCCGCCGCTGTATACGAATTGCCGGAATCGAACGTAAGGCGGACTTGCTCCACGCCAGAAAGTTTTCCCGTGTAGCCCAAGCCGAAAGCCGATTGTGCCCGCGCCTGCCGATACGGGAACTATCGACGTACAGCCCGAAAATGCCAAAAGCGCCGCGCACAATCCCGCCGCAAAACAATGCCAAGAAAGAATCTTTTTCATAAAAAATCCTCCAAAAACGTCCGCTAAAACTGTCAGTTTTAAACGAAGGTTTAATAATGACACATTGAATTTTTGAGAAATTGCGTTATTATAAAGACATAGCACTTTGTAAAAGTGTCAACTTTAATCGTTGGTTTAAAAGTGACACTTTTTTTGTCATTTTCCTTCTGCGTATCTAAATAGATATTTGCTCCTTTTTAAAAAAGACGTGCGTGTTTAAATAGATATCCGTTGCTTTTTAAAAAAGGAAGGCGTATCTAAAAAAATATTCAGTCCTTTTAAAAAAAGACGTGCGTGTTTAAATAGATATCCGCTCCTTTTTAAAAAAGGAGGGCGTGTCTAAAAAAATATTTAGTCCTTTTTAAAAAAGACGCGCGTGTTTAAATAAATATTCGGTGACTTTTAAACTCGGCGGGTCGTATCTAAAAAAATTCGCACTGATATTTCAGAAAATCTGCTCTTCCGTCATTGCCGAACGTAATTCGGAATCTTTTTTCAGTGAAGCCGAAAAAAAAATTTTGTGAATGGGCAAATAAATTCTCAGCGAGGTCGTTCGACGGCTCGAATGAACAAAAAATTGCAGAAAAAAGCAAAATAGGAAATGCAAGCGCGGCGGAAAACTTGACAAAACGGGGCGTAAAGTGAAAAATGCACGTATGGAAATGGAGTCTGAAAACAAAAAAACAAATCCTTTTGTATCTGTTCTGAAATCGTTTTTAGCGATTATTTTTGTGCTGTTTGCGCTGCTTGCCGTCTGGACGATTTTTTCGTGCATCGACAAAAAAAATGCGCTTGCCGTCATTCCCCGCGATTACGATTCTTTTGTGCATACCGAATCGGCGTGGAGCGCGCTTTCTCCGCTGATTGACCTTCGGGCGAGCGATGAGATTTTGGCATCGGACGGTTTTAAGCAATTTCGCGAGCCGTTTTTGAGCCTGCGCGAAACGGAAATCCGCGAGAGCAAAATCGTGCAGTCCCTGCTGTCGCGCCGTGTGGACGCGGCTTTGTACGGCGAGCATTTTGTGGCGGCGGTGGATATGGGCGTGCTGTCGGCGGTGTCTCGGCTTGGTGCATTTTTGCCGATGATTGCCAAAATCGACGGATTGAGCGTGAGTCGCGGCGAGGCGGGCACGTTTTTGCTTTTTCAAGACAAATCCACTGCGATTTATATAAAGCCGTATCACAATCTTTTGATTGCGAGCAATGATGTTGCGCTGTTTTCCGCTGCGCTCAAGGCAAATGCGGTGTATTCTGACAGCGAAATTGCGCTGATGAGCAAAAAAAATTCGCAAAAGGTGCGCATTGTGAGCAACGTGCGCTCTCTTTCACATTCGATGACGGCGGGAAGCCCTGAGCTTTTGGCGATGATGGACACGCTGTTGAGCGAAGACGCGATGAGCTGTGTGGAAATCGGCATTACGAACGACAAAATCAATCTCAATGCCGCTCTTCCTTATCGCGTGCAACAGAACGACGTGCTCAAAAATCTGCTTGCAAAAAAATCCGCGCTTCCCTCGCTGTCGCTCCTTTTGGGCGATACGGTGCAGTATTATACGATGCTCAATTTTGGCACGCTTGCCGAGCTCAAAGACGCATTTTTGCCGTTTGCGCTTGCGGGGCAAAAGAGCGACGCGGTGTGGAATCGCGCGGACGGAGCGTGCCGCTTGGCGTTTTCAATGTCGCTGGACGAACTTTTGTTTTCGTGGACGGGCAAGGAATTTGCGCTTTTGGGCATTGAGGGGCAAAATGACCCCGTTTTTGCCATTCAGATTGCAGACGAAACCCAGCGTCAGAGCGTTTTTGCGCGCGTGGTTTCTTCCATTTTGATAAAGGACAGCGCGGCGTTTATCCTCGGCGGCGCGCGGTTGGAGCGGCTGGAGTTGCCGTCGTTCTTGAATGGATTATTGCAGATGATAGGCATAAAAATGCCCGCTCCCTATTATATGGTCAACGATGGATTTATTTATTTTTCAGAATCTCCCGAAACGCTTTCGGCGGTGTATGCTTCGGCAAAAAATAACGCAAAACTGTCTTCTGAAGAACGCTTCAAAGTGGTGTCTGACGGGATTCCCGCGGAATTTTCTCTGAGCGTGTTCTACAATCTGGAAAAAAGCGTGCCGTTTTTCTTGCGCTCAAAATCGCTGGTATCAAAAATCCTTGCGCTTTACAGCACGGGCAGATGCGACATCGCGCTTGACGGCGAAAATCTTACGCTGCGATTGCAAGCCTCTGAAACCCAAAAGCACGACAGCACCGACATTGCAGGCTTCCCGATTGCGCTTTCGAGCCGCGCAACGAGTTCGCTCCAAAAAGAGTGCGGCGACAAAGGAAGCACGGTATTTTGGTCGGAAAACGGGCGAATCATAAAATCGCTTGACCTCAAAAGCCTTGCCGTTAGCGAGCGCGAGCTTCCCGAGGAGGCGTTTATCGTGGCGAGTGCGCAAAATCTGCGCGGGGGCGGGGTGCTCTGGGCGGTTACCAAAAGCGGCGCGGTGTATTTGTTCAACAAAAAACTGGAAGCCGTGCCGCAATTTCCTGTGCTCACCGGCGAAATCGTGTCTGCGCCGCCGGTTGCCCAAGCGAATTCCGTGGTCATTCCTGCCGAAAGCGGTGCGCTGCTTTTTGTGGACGACGGTGCAACGGCGCAATCCGTGCCGCTGTCGCTCAACGGCTCCATAAAATCCGCGCCTGCCGTGCTTGGCGATGTTATCGCGGTCTACGACAAGAGTTTCCGCGGACAGATTTTCTTGCTCCAAAACCGCACGGTTGTCAATGCAGAAAATCCGCTTTCTGTGCCCGGCATTGCGTTCGGCGCTCCCTCTCTTTTCGCGCTCGACCAAAAAACGCTCTGCGCGGCATTTATCACGCAGGCGGGCAATTTGTATGTGTGGCAAAACGGGGCGTTCCCGGCAGGCTTCCCGCTGAGGCTTGAGGGCAATTTTAGGACGAACGTTGTTTCTGACGGAACATATCTCTACGCGCTTTCGTCTGACGCGACGCTGAGCAGAATTGCGCTGGACGGCTCTGTGGTGCAGGTAAAAATCCCGAATCGGACGGCGGCGGACGGCGAGTTGTGCGTGTTGGACGGTCAAATTTTTGTGAGCGTGGACGGAAATGTTATCTACGGCTTTAATGCGGATTTGGAATTGCTTGCGAAATTCCCGCTGCAAGGCTCTGGCGCGCCAGTGTTTGCGGACGTGAACGGCGATAAGAAAAAAGATTGCGTGGTTTTGTCGCTCGACAAAAAATTGTGCGCGTGGAATGTTCGATGATGTTTATGATGTTCATCAAACGTGCGATAAACGGTTGAAAATGAGGAGAAAAAAATGAAATATGCTTTTGGGATAGTGCTTGCCGTGTTTTTGTGCGCTTCTTGTTCCTCGCTTCAAGAAGGCGTGGTGTCTATCGAACAGACGGCGCAGAGCGAGGATATTCACGCTTTTGAGGAACGCCTTGCCTTTTTGGATGCGGCGTATATTTTGGGCGAGGATACGGCGGAGGCAAAATCCCTTGCTGCTGACATCGATGCGATTTTGGGCGTGCAGGGGCTTCAGAGTGCGAGCGAGGCGCGTCTTTTTGCGCTCAAAGGGCGTGTGCTGCTGATTTTGGGGCAAAAATCCAAGGCGCAGGACTGCCTGAAAAAATCAGTTGCGGCATACAAGGGCGATGTGCAAAGTTTTGTGCTTTCGGCGCGTCTTGGTGCGTCTGACGCGGATTTTTCTGCGTCCACGAGCGAAGATGAGCATATCGTGGAGTTGGAAGACGCGGTAAAGGCATTTGCGGCGGGGCTGTATCTGGACGCGGCGGCAAAATTCGATGCGGCTTTTTTGAGCCTGAACGATTTTTATGCCGAAGCGTATGCGCCTGTTCGCGAAAAAGCGTGGAATCTGCGCGATGTGTCCGAAACGGCGGGCGACACCGAGATGAAATTGCTCCTCAAAGATTCGCTGACGGTGGGTGAATTGGTGCTGCTGTCCGAGGTTGCCGAAAACTTGACCGCACCGTTTACGGCAGACAAAATGCTCAACGAAAAAGAGCTGTTTAAGGCGGTGAGCGCGGCGGGATTGCTTTTGCCCGCGTCTGGAAGCGAAGAAAAGCCGTTGTCGCAAAACCAAATCGTAACGCGCTTGCTGTGCGCTCGGTATTTGTGGAATCTGTTCTGTGCGGCAAAAAATATCCCCGCTACGCGCTATTCTGCGGATTATCGCGCGGCAAACGAGCCGAGCCCCGTAACCGACGTAAGTACCGACAGCGCGGATTTTGATGCGGTGTTGGGAAGCGTGGAAAATGAATTGATAGACTTGACTGACGGCGAGCATTTTGACGCAGATGCTCCCGTCAGCGGCGCTCAAGCGGGCTCGTATCTTAAAAACGTGCGCTGAGCAAAAAAATATCGGGTCAACGCCCGATATGATTGCTTTAGAATTGGCACACGCGAACAGCCAAGTCGTCCCGTGCTTTATCGCCAAAGAGCGCGCGAACAAGCTCTAGCGCAAACAGAGCCGCCGCGCCCGCTCCCTTTCCTGTGATGATGTTGCCGCTGGTAACGAACGGCTTTTCGCCCTCGTGTGTGGCTCCTGCAAACTTTTCGGCAAAATCCGCGCCGCAGAACTTCTCGCGCTCGTTTTCCATTCCTGTGTAACACGTAAATGATTTACCTTTGAGCAGCCCCACTTTCCCGAGCACCACGATAGGCGCGGCACAAATTGCCGAAACAATCTTTCCTGCTTCGTTCATCTTGCACACATAATCGCAGACGGATTTTGACGCAGCAAGATTCGTTGAACCCGGCATTCCGCCCGGCAAAAATACCGCATCGGCAAGCTCTGCGCCAAACTCGGCGAGCGTCTTGTCGGCAATCACAGGTATCCCGTGCGAAGAAAGGACGATGTGCGCGTCATCGCACGAAAAATGCGCGGGGCGTTTTGCCTGTGTTGCGGCTGGCACGGCGACCGTGGTTAGCGCACAACCTGCGCGCCGAAGATAATCCACTGGTGTGAGCGCTTCAACTTCCTCAAATCCGTCTGACAAAAAAACAACAGCAGTTTTCATAACAAACTCCTTTGCAATAGACTGTGTGTATTGTATCAAAAAAGCCTGCCGCCGTCAAAAACAAGTTGCAGCGTGAACAGAAATTGCAGTATCCTGCACGGAAGAAAGAGCATACTTTCCGAACACTTTAGTTATCTTTCTCAAAGGAAAAGTTATCTTTCTTAACACTTGGGAAAGATAATTTTGATGAAAAAACAGATAAAAAATGCAAAAAACAACACAACCGAAGCATAATTTCATCAATCTCACGCATAATTTTAGTGATTTTTGCTAAAAGTTTACTTTCCCGAAACAAAAGAAAGATGACTTTGATAAAAGATAGATACTTTTTGCGTATTTTCTGCCTATTTTTTATAAAAAAGCCTTTGCCGCAACTGCCTATTGAGATTGATTCCACGACATTTCCCAAAAGGCGAGTTCGTAGCGGGAACACACCGTAAAGATGTCCACGAGGTGCGAAATCTGCGCTGGTGTGTAGTGCGCGGTTAATCGCTCGAGCGTTTCAAGCAGGATTTTGTTTCCTGCCGCGTATTCATCGCTGCTGTAGCCTTTTATCCATTGCCCGTAAAATGCGTCGTCTGCGGCGTTTCGTAGGCAACGCGCAGCATATACGATGTGTATGAGAGATTGTCGAGAGAGCGTTTACAGTTTTTTATTTCCGATTCGCTGACACCGAAAATGCCCATATATCCAGAATGTACGTTTAATTCGCCGTTCATAACTTCGATGTATTTTGAAAAGAGTTGCGCTGTTTCTGCGCTTTTTGCTTTTGCCACACCGAGCGCAAAGACTTTTGCATATTCTTCCAGATACAGATAATCCTGAATGATGTAGAAGCGGAATGTATCGCGCGAAAGGGTGCCGTTTTGGATTCCCACGACGAACGGGTGTGCGTTGTATAATTCCCAGATGTGTGCGGTTGCCGATAGCATTTTTTCAATAACTGTCATTATTCGTTCTCCTTGTCGTATTCGCCGTTTATACAAAATGCGTGATTCATTGGACCTGAGCCTTTGCCTAAGTCGAGTTGTGCCGAAAGTGCCCCCGAGAGATAGCGTTTTGCTTTTTCAATGCTGTCTTCAAGGCAAAATCCCTTGGCAAGATTTGCGGCAATCGCGCTTGAAAGCGTGCAGCCAGTGCCGTGGGTGTTTGGGTTTTCGATTCGTTTTCCTTCAAACCAGCGGATTTTCCCGCCCTCAAAAAGCACGTCGTTTGCGTCGCTTATGCAGTGTCCGCCTTTTACGAGCACGGGGCAACCGTATAATTCGCCGATTTTCTGCGCTGCCGTCTCCATATCGCGCTTGAGCGAGATTTTGATGCCAGATAACACTTGCGCTTCCGGGATATTCGGGGTTGCGACGGCGGCAAGCGGGAATAGTTCTTGAATGAGCGTTTCTACCGCGTCGGTTTTAAGGAGCGATGCTCCTGATGTCGCAATCATCACGGGGTCAACGACGATGTTTTTTGCACCGAAAAAGCGCAGTCGCTTTGCAATCACGCGAATGAGCGCACTCGAAGACACCATTCCGATTTTTACCGCATCGGGAAAAATGTCTTCAAACACTGCGTCAATCTGCGCCTGCAAAAAATCTGCCGTCGCTTCTTGCACCGCGCGCACTCCTGTTGTGTTCTGCGCGGTGAGTGCGGTGATGGCACTCATTGCAAACACGCCGTTCATCGTCATCGTCTTGATGTCTGCCTGCACGCCCGCTCCGCCTGAGGAGTCGCTGCCTGCAATCGTTAATGCTGTTTTCATTGTAATAAATCCTGTGTGTCAGAAAAATCTTTTATATAAAAATCACTGATTTCTTTTAGTTCTGCTTGCGCCGATTCACTTTCGTCAAACACGCCGACGGTGCAAAATCCGTCGTTTTTCGCCGTTTTGAGCGCAAAAAGTGCGTCTTCAAACACCAGCGTTTCGCTTTTTTGTGCGCCAAAAGAGCTGATTGCCGTGCGGTAAATGTCGGGGAACTCTTTGCCGCGTCCCGTTTGTGCGCACGAGAACACCGCCTCAAAATATGCGTCCATTTTGCACCGCTCAAGAGCCGATTTTACCAGCGTTTCATCTGAAGCCGTGGCAATGCAAAGCCGAACGCCGCGCTGGTGCAACTTTGAAACGAACTCGCGGGCAAATTGCTTTGGCATCGCTTGCGTTTGATAAAAATCTGCAACGACGCGCAAAATCCCCGCGATTATCTCGGACGGTGAAATCGAAAGGGCGTAGTGCGCTTTTAGATAGGTGGCGGCTTGTTCAAGGCTCATCGGTTTTAGCGTCTGGCGTAAATCCGCTTCGGCGCATATTCCAAGCTGTGCAAGAAATCGCTCTCCCGCTGTGTCCCACACGCGCATGGTGTCAAAAAGTGTGCCGTCAAAATCGAAAATTGCGCATTTCCACATTACGCAATCCTTGTGTCAGCAAAAATGGTATCGCTCATCGCCCGCAGCATTCGGCATTCCGCCTCGATATTCGCTGCCGAAAAAATCGCGCTCACCAATGCCACTCCGCTGACTCCCGAGCCTTTGAGCGTGTGGATATTCGATTTGTTTAATCCGCCGATTGCCACGACGGGAATATCGACTGCCGCGCAAATCTCGCGCACCGTGCTAAGCGGGACGACCGCCGCGTCGGTTTTGGTTGCGGTGGAAAAAATGGCACCAACGCCGAGACAATCTGCGCCGTTTTTTTGCGCCGCCACCGCTTGCGAAACCGTGCTGGCAGACACGCCGAGCATCATCTTTTTGCCCACGATTTCGCGTACCTGTGCCGCCGCCATATCGCTTTGCCCCACGTGAATGCCGTCCGCCTGCGCTTTTAGTGCGATGTCCACGTTGTCATTCACGAAAAACGGCACGTTGTACGTTCTGCACAGCGCGCGCATTTCAATCGCTTCTGCCAAAAATGCCGTGTCGTCAAGCGCTTTTTCCCGTAACTGCACGCAGGTAACGCCGCCCCTCAGCGCCGCTTCCACTTGCACGAGCAACGTCGTTCCTGTTGTCCACGAGCGGTCGGTTACCGCGTAAAGACGCAGATAGTTTTTATCGCACTTCATATTTTGCGCCGTCCTCGAGCTGTTCGCTGGTCATATTGAAAATCGCGTCGATGATGTAAGAGCGATAGGTTGCATTGCCGTCCGCTGCCGAAAGCCGCTTTTTTGCGATTTCGCCTGCAAGCCCCATCGCGCACACCGCCGCCGCAGTTGCCTCAAGCGCATTGCCTTTGTTTGCCGCAACTGCCGCCGCCGTGAGCGCAGAAAGTTGACAGCCTGTCCCCGTAATGCGCGACATCAGCGCATCTCCGTTGTAGATGACGAACGCTTTTTTTGCGTCTGCCACGATGTCGATTGCGCCGGTAATGGCGACGACGCATTTTTGCTGTGCGGCGAATGTTTTTGCAAATGCAACCGCGGAATCCAGATTTTCGCCCTTCACGGTGTCTACGCTATCCGCATCTACGCCTTTGGTGGTGCCGCTTCCCTGTGCAAGCGTCTTGATTTCGGAGCTATTGCCGCGAATAACCGAAAAGGACACGCTCTCTAACAGCGAAAGCGCGGTTTGTGTGCGGAGACGAGATGCTCCCGCGCCCACGGGGTCAAGCACAATCGGGTGCTGCAATTCGTTTGCTTTTTTTGCGGCAGCAAACATCGCGCGAATCGTGTTTTTGTTGAGTGTGCCGATGTTGACGTTGAGTGCGGAACAAATGGCGGTGATTTCTGCCACTTCCTCTTCTTCGTCCGACATAATCGGAGACGCACCGGCGGCGAGCAGAATATTCGCGCAGTCGTTGACCGTAACATAATTGGTGATGTTGTGAATGAGCGGGTGTTGTGTTTTGATGTTGTGAAAGATTTCTTTGAACATACAATCTCCTTAAAAAGATAAAAAACAGGAGATTGCATCTCGTTTATGGCAAAACCAAGAATGGTGCAAACAAAACTTCCTACGGCGGCATTATCCGCGTCAGGTATTAGGGTCGAAGTTTGATTACTTCCTCTCAGCCAGCTAGAAACCAGCTCCCCTGTTTTTTTCGCAGTATATCGATTTCTATTGTTTTGTGCAAGAGCCAATCAAATCCAAAAAAATGGCGTTGAGAGGCTCCCACGTTGTGCGATTTTCGCGGTGATACGTTTGCAGATACGATTCAGAGGCAAGAATTTTGGTCTGCACAAAATAATCGATGTCTTCAGCGCGATGTCCGCGGGTCTTTTCGCTCGCGCCCTTTTTTGCCGCAAAGATTTTCTCGATTGACGGAAGCAACTCTTTGGGCAAACAGTGTTCCACCAGCGCAGAAAACGCAATCGGCGGCGGGCTGTTTTTCGACATTATCCATTCCAGCGCGAGCGCAGGACGCAGAATATAAAGGTATTTCTTCAAAATGATGTCGTCAGAACAAAAATAGTTTCTGACATCGTTTTTCAGCATCGAAAGATAATGATACATTGCCTTATCGAGCTGAAAATAATCCGATAGAACAGCACGGATTTTCGCCCAGTCCGAAGTTTCTCGGTAGACAATCGGAGAATCCGCCCACTCAAAAATCGTCGGATTAGACTTCATCAGCAACCGCAACAGCTTTTGAATATCCCAGCCGTTTATGTCGTACACATCATTCAACTCCGCCTCAATCACGTCGCGAAGCCCTTCTAGGCGCAGATAATCCGCTTTGTTTCTCACATACACAAAGCGCACATCATAATCGCTGTCGTTGCTCGCAAATCCCCACGCTCTCGAGCCGCTTTCGCACGCATAGAGAATACGCACGTTTTCCCTCTGTTCGATTTCAGAGAGTTTTTGCTGTATGGTTTCGACGATGGTATTTTCTTCCATTATTCCCTCGAATTGCGCTAGAAATAAATCTGCATAACAATGCCTTGGTCG
>ERZ842401.5046-NODE-5046-length-14879-cov-7.626282_pt1 | contig 14879 bp, 14 predicted proteins | sample MGYA00521270_ERZ842401 | MGnify/ENA primary metagenome ERZ842401 (study PRJEB31892, sample SAMEA3878208) | bioreactor metagenome | biome: Moose rumen | place: Sweden | collected 2011-10 | study: EMG produced TPA metagenomics assembly of the PRJEB12797 data set...
TGAACCATATCCATAGTATTTGTTCCTCCTTTGGATTTCTGAAGGATACACTCCAAAGCAAAGTTTCCTCCTGAAAGAAAATATTTGATATGATGCCTCTTAGCATAGTCAAAAAGACACGCAAAAAGTACATTGTCCTGAGGAGTTGCCACATTTGGCAATTCTGCCAATATAAAGGCTCTTGTTAAGTCGTTAAACTGTACGGCATCTGGAGTAATCGTTTTTAACTCTATATGGCATGTATCACAGAGATTCATAATATTATGTTTCGCTAAGTCTGTGTCAAAACCATCATCCACATGGACTGCCATTATTCTTAGTCCCCACTTTACTGCTCCAAGGTACGCAAGGTAAGAGGAGTCCAAACCTCCAGAAATGCCCATCAGGCAATCATATTCTTTACCTTCACCATCTTTTTTAATTCGTGCGATAATCTCGTTCAGTTTTTTCTTTCCTTCCTCGTTTGGTAGGTAAGACCCAGATTTCATCTGAGCAACTGCATCAAGATAGTAATTGCATACTCCATTTTCATCAAAGGTGATAGTATCATCCGACAGATTGTCCATCACACATTTGGTACACCTTCTAAACTCTTTCATCTTTTCTTTTATATTGATTACAGATATCTTATTCAACAATTTTTTTCAAGGCAAATGTTGCAGTCAATACGTTTGCTCGTGGTGCGGTTTCTGAAGACCATGATTTCTCTATATATGTACACAACTTACTATCGATTTTGCCTTTTATGGCATTCAAGTCTGAAAGGTAAAGTTTTTTTTGAGTATCTAAGATTTGTGGATTGGTAGAAATCCAGAATTCTTCGGGATTCATGTCGTACTTTGTTTTCCTACCCATCTTGTTGATACCATACTTGCATAATCGTTTGATGTAATAACCTAACTTATTCCCTGGTCTGCAACCCATTTGGAATGTAGATGGAGTTTCAAATTGCTTTTTATTATATTTCTTTTGCCAATATAGATATAATTTCCTGTTTTTGGTGAGGCGATATGGTATACTTAACATATAACAAAAGAACTCCTCATATAAGAACGGTGATACATAATCAACACCAAAAGATTGTGCTATTTTCTGAGAATTTAGGCAACGTCGCATGTCATTTAAACTTTGAAATTCTTTAAAATCTGTATACTTGCCTTTAACTTCTTTCATTCTTTTTATTTCTTCTTCAGTACAATTTAATGAGTTAAAGAAAGATTCCCATGTTGACTCTTTCTTACCCTTGCCCATGCGATATTTCAGTGAGTCGAGAATCTTTTCTGTTGTTGTGGGCTTATCTGGGACTCTCATATCTCCCATAATTTCTCCTCCTCCTAATCCTGTGTGAACAATTCCCATCCTCTCTGTTCTGAAGAATTTGAGGCACTCAAATGTTCCAGATGGTCCGGAATAGGTTGCTTGCGCATCATTAGACTTGCATATTTCATCTCTGTCAAACAAATGATTTCCATGATCTATCGCATGATAGAAATAACTACAGTTGTTTTTCAAGGCCAATTCTTTCGATATTTCAAAATCTAAAGAAGTTGATTCAGCATAATTGTAGCAAATCTGTTGCTTATATCCGCTTGCGAGAGAATATAAAAATGTAGAGCGAGAGTCCATACCGCCGGATAAGGTTATGATTTGGGGGAATCCAGCATTCTCATTTTTTTTATATTGAAACTCTACAGCCTTTATAAATCTCTTATGAATTTGTTCTGCAGCCTCATCAAGTGAGGGAGATATCATCTTGGGACGTTCAATGGTTTTTATTTCCAATATCCCGTTTTTTATTATAAGATATTCAAATGGTTTTAAAAATTTAATTTCTCGAACATAAGTTAGATCATCATAAAATATGCCATGCGAAAGCATCATTTTAATACCTAATGAGTCTATTGTATATGGAAACTTGTTGTTTCTTACAATTTGCAATGTCTTAAAGAAAGAATCTGAGGCCGCAAAGGTTTTAGAACCATTATCGTAATAATAATAAATACTTAGCTTTGACAAAAGGTCATTATAGATACAGATGTCATTTGTTTTTTTATTGTAAATAACAATAGCGTAAGTACCATTTATGAACAATGATACAGTTTCGTGTAATTGAATTAGTGTAAGAAGAATGTCTCTAATGTCCTTGCATTGAAACTTTTCAAGGAGTTCTTGTATATTTAGGTAAAAACCATAGGACCAAATTAAAAAGTCATCATACTCATAAGAGAATGTATCTTCGGCAAAATTTTGTGTACCAGATAGGTCTATATCTAACCTATCGCATTTAAATAAAATTTTCATAATAGTAATTGTTTAACAATATGTATCTCCATATTCATAAAAATATCTGAGAATTAGCCCCGTTAGAGTATAGTGCATAGATGGATACAACACACACCATATGTTTCCAGAAAATGAAGAAACTAAATAAATTCCCCATAATGAGATAAAAGCAACATAAAATTTTCTGGCAATTAAATTGGAGGAAAAATCAACTCTCTTTGTATAACGAATAAATAAAAAAAACAAATACAAATTTATCAAAATGTATATAAACATACCTATTATTCCTGTTCCATTTAAAATAATACCATAGTTTTCATGAATCATTCTTTTCCCAAATTTTCCATTAGCATACGTTCCTACAGTATTAAATGTTTCCTTACCAAACAGGAGTGTGGACACTTCCCCTTTAACTACTATATCATCATAAATATAAATAAGTTCTTTTGTTCTACCTTCCTTTGCCAAGCCTGCTTCAAATCTATCCACCCTTTTCTCGACCCTTTTTTCAAAGACCTGTTTAAATGAAATAGCAAGAAAAACAAAAAAGAAGAATGCAACTATATACCCAAGCATTTTTGGTGGTGTCAATATCTTTCTTTCTTTTAATTTATATTTAATGCCAAAAAAGATTCTGTATAAAAAGCTTATAATAAGAGGTAAAAACATGCATGCTATTGATGTCCTTTTAATTGAGGTTACAACTATGATAAAAGCAAAGATAGTTGCAAACAGCCAAAATAAATAATATCGATATTCTTGACTGATGAAAATGGGTATCATACATATAAAGACTGCATTAATATAATGTAAGTCGTCAATAGCCGCGAGATTACCAACATCTCCCCCCTCAACTTCTACATATACATTGCCACCTAAATGGAAGTAGTTCGCTACAAAATAATTAATAATAAACAGAAGTAGCATAACTTTCAATGTAAACCATATCTTGTCAATATTCTCCTTGTTGCTAAATAGTCCAAAAGCAATAGGTAGACATAAAAGTTGTTCTGCATATTTTATTAACATTCTAAAAGATGCAAAATATTGAGTCGATGACAATATAATAAGGATAAAAAGGTATAAAAGATACAGATATATATAATTAAAAGAAATCCAATATTCATTTCTGATAAAATTATAATAACACAAATACGAGAGTACTAGAAAGTGTATTATAATTGTTATGGTGGAACCTGCATCAAAGACTATACTATTTGATATAGTATAAATATAGTACAGAATCCAGATTAAAAAAAAGAATTCTCCTTTTCTTTCCATCCTTATTGAATAACTAAATGTTAATCTGTAGTAATTATGCCCTCAATTTTATAGACTTCTACAGATTTTTGAAATCATAAACTTAAGATGAGGATATATTTGATTTGCATATGTTTCTCCAATTATTTTCGGGCAACAAATAAACAGAACTATTGACACCGCAATAAAACAACATAGAAATATGATGGACTGAGTATTTGATTCGTCATAATTTATGATAAATATTATTCCCATTATAACAAGGGGTATAGCGTAAGCAACGCCCCTTAATGAATATTTGCAAAGAGAAAAAAATGAGATGCCAATTTTGCTACAAATATATTTGGCTTTGATTATGGACGATAATAAATTAACAGCAACGACCGCAACAGCCACACCAAGTGCCCCATAACTGACTGCATAAAATACACTCAACATTAAAAGACAGCATGATAGCAATTGAATATAAAAGCCAAATTTTACGTATGCTAAACTCCGAATAAAGCAATCTGCAAATCTTGTTAAGAAATAGAACAACATTGATAAAGTCAAAATTCGAAATAACGTGATTTGGTCTAACCATTTATCTCCTAAAAAACATAATATTATTAATCTTGCATTAAAGAAAAAAAGGAGGAATAGCATCGAAAAGAAAATGCTCCCCAAATCAACACTTTTCTTATATGCACGCTGAATGGCATTCTTGTCATCTTGTATTCTGGATAAGATTGGGAATAGAGTTGTGTCAAAAACACCTCCAAGCCTTCCATTTATATCTTCAATAAAACCTCGAGTTCTGTAAAAGTTACCTAGATCTGCTATTGATAATAGTTTCGCCATGAGGATTTTGTCTATCTGAGAATATATTGCACCTATTAATCTTGAAGCCGTTAACCATCCACCAAAATTCAGTATATCAAGGGTACATTGCTTAGAAATAGAAAAAAAAGGCTTTATTGGAGAAAAAAATCTGAATATAATATTTTGGAATAAAATATAGAGTATGTTTCCAATAACGATTGACAAAAGTCCATAATCCATAACAGCCATAATAATTGCTATAACATTGCTTACAAGAAATGCTACAATCTGGAAAATGCCAATTTTAAGGAAATGAAGATCTTTGAGTAGTAAACTACTATACACACTGTTTAAGCTATATGGAACGAGTGTTAGAGAAATAAGAATTAAGGGTATTTGAATAGACCTATCTGCAATAACATCGGAGAAAAAACGCGAAAATGTAATTACTACAAAAGTTGCGATACCTCCAACTATAAGTGACAATGAATATGCTGTGTTAACAAAATCGACAGAATTGTCTTTATGTTGTACTATGGAAGAGCCGATACCTGCCTCTGCTAATGATCTAAAAATCATAACGACAGATATAATTGTGGCATAATATCCAAACTCAGTTTTTGTAAGAAGACGAGACATTATAGAAAAAGACAAAAGACCAAGGATGCCCATGACTACAGTCACAAATGACTGAGAATACAATCCTTTTATCGTCTTTGAAAAATTACTTTTCTCTACCATAATGTTATTAAATGTATTTACCTGCTATTAAATGATCTCTATATTTTTTTGTTGACATTGTTAGCAGAAGGTCAAGATAGGTTGTTATATTGTGTCCTAAAACAGAACCAAACTTCAACAAAGACGTAGAAAAACCATATAAATTCAAATTCTTACTAGTTGAAAGGACAAGCTCAAATGGAATTGTATTATCTACCAGCTCTATTTCAAGTCCTTTGAACAAAGATTTTATCCTAGTGATATTATTTTCATTTTGTGCGGGATGAAATTTTAGGTAGCAATGAGAAACACCACTGTCTTCTATTAATTTTTTACAACAAGCCAAATAGCTTTCTATAGATGCGAAGCCTTCCTCAACTACAGTTTCAAATAAAAAGAAATTTGTTTTTTCAGGAAAATAAAATCTTTTATCACCATTTATAGATGGCCACTTAATTACAATGTTGTCTGTATCTTTGATGGGCTTAAAAAAAGATTCATCAATAGCATATGTTTTTGTAAGATTTAACAAATGTCTTTTGCATTCAGGTATATCCCATGTCTTAGTCCACCATATCCTATTATTAGAGAATAAAAGATTTTTTAACTTCGTTTTTATATCTCTTTTAGGAACACCAAAAAAAGAATATGCTCCTTCCTGTAGTAGACATGAATTTAAACATCTTTTATTAGTTATAAAGACGTTAAATGGTGCACCTGCGTGCGGAACATACATGATGTAATCGTCCTTGACTTCAGTATCTATAAATGTATCTATTTCCTTTATATATTTATCCTGCTTAACTATATTATAACAGAAATCACGAGAACATGAATAGTTAATTAAATTTGAGATGTCCTTTATATGAATCTCGGATGGTATTATAGATGATTTAAAATTTCGTGAAAAAAGAAATAGCACATCTCGTAATACTATATTTTCATGCGAAATCGCACCTAGAGCACTTAACAGAACTGTATTAGAATGAATTAAAAAAATATGTTTCATGACATCATCTATTGCATTGCAAGATTGTTTCTGCAAATTGGAAATCTTCTGGCCAGTCGATGTCAACTCCTTCTATTTTATCGACTACAGCAATATATGGTTTAAAACCTATACGCTGTTTATGAACTTTCCATACATCACGTTTAAAAATAAAAAATGCACTAGTCTCAACATAGATAGGGTCTATAGTTTGAGTACGAGGTATTTCTTTCAAGTCATAGTTCAGCGTCTTCCCTTTATACCAGACAAAGGTTTGAATCTTCTCTGCACTAAACGCAGAATCATAATCTTCATCAAGTATCTTGTTGAGCGCATTTTCTATAGTTTCTACTTTTATAAAGGGTGATGTAGAATGAGCCAAGATATAGACATCAGCATCTATCGTGTTTGTAAATTCCTCATAAATATCCTTGCCTAGAGTCTCATCTCCATCTAAAGACTTTGGACGCTTAAGAAACCTTACACCTTCAGGAAGATAGCTAATAATATCTTCGTCGCTGCAATAAATATAAACTTCGTCTATACGCTTCACCTCAACTAAAACGTCAAGTATATATCGGAGCAAAGGTTTGTCACCTAACATTTTCAAATTCTTGCCAGCAACTCGCTTACTATTTAAGCGAATGGGCACAAATGCCACTGTTTTCATTTATGATTCAACTTTATTTTACCTAACAGTAAAGGATGTATTTTTTGACATAATTTAATTACAAAGTATGAAATTATTACAGATATTATGGGCGAAATATAACCATCAAAAATCTTATTATCGTAGAATATGTGTAACAATATCAAAAAGACTGCAGTTATTTTATCATGACACCCTAGTATAACTAGGGTTCCTATAGAGAGGACTTCAATAATTGATGAACGTTTTAGGAATAGACATATATAAAATAAAAGTAAAGAGCCTAATACAGCATTGATGAAGAAAACAATATAAGTGCTATTGTATCTATTATACATTATATCGCACCATTGATTTATGTGCATAAGGACAAGGAATAAAATACCCCCCCCCACAGCCATACATATAGTATTTCTTGCCATTGGATTAAATGATCTTATCAAATTCGATTCTTTCAAATAAATACCGAAGCCCAAAAAAGGAAAACATTGGATGATTCTCGTTATATACCAATTGAGTTCTATAGATAATGCGTCAATGACCACTGACGACAAAGTGAATATGATTGAAAACAAGATATAATTCTTTTTTATAAAGTCAAAGCCACCATCACCCAACAACAATCTACCAACAAAGAGGACTTCTAAAAACCACAATCCTGTAAACATAGGCCGAGTCTCATCAAGTTTATATACAAACCATGTTTTTTTTGTCCATGTTTCTGTGAAATCAAAATCTGATGCAATTAATGACATTATGAAATACAATGCAGAAAATGCAAGAACAGGCACTACAAAACTCAAAAAAGTTTGGAACCACCACGCTTTTTTATAAAGGTAGCCTGATAGCACAAAGAAAGCTGGAACATGAAAGGCGTAAACAAAAGGACGTAACGATTCTAAGCCAACATGTCCAACAACAACAAAAAAGATAGCGAAAGCTTTAGCCCAATCAACCCATACTATTCGACCCATACCTTTTCTCATCTACATACAGCTAAATGCATCAATAAGGCCAACAAACTTATTAGCATCATTTATTACCACCAATGAATGTATATTGTATTGTCTCATTAATTTTTCTGCATCAGACAGTTTGGCGTTTTCATTGATAGTTTTGGGATTATGGCTCATGACTTCTTTTACTGTCAATTCAAAAAAACAGTCTTGTTTGTCATGCATTGCACGGCGAACGTCACCATCAGTTACCACACCTACAATCTTTCCTCTCTCAATTGCTACCGCAATACCCTGTTTGGTTTTACTAATTTCAATAATCGTCTCCGATATTTTCTGATTCAAAGTTACTATAGGAAGATTAGTAGAAACCATCGCATTTTTCACCCGTGTCAACAGACGTTTCCCCAAACTGCCTCCTGGATGAAACTGTGCAAAATCTTCTGGACGGAATTGACGAATTATAATCAAAGCACATGCCAATGCATCACCCATAGCCAAAGTTGCAGTAGTTGAAGACGTTGGCGCCAAATTCAGCGGGTCTGCTTCACGTTTGACTTTGACATTAAGATGGCATATTGAGTATTGACCCAATAAGGATTTCGGGTTACCGGAAACACCAATGATAGGTATATTTCTATCTATCAACAACGGTAAAAATCGAAGCAGCTCGTCTGTATTGCCAGAATAACTAATAGCCATCACCACATCATCTGAAGTGAACATACCCAAATCACCATGAAAAGCATCTAGGGGGTTCACAAAGAATGACGGAGTTCCCGTACTTGCGAGCGTAGCCGCTATCTTAGCTCCTACATGCCCTGATTTACCTACCCCAGTTATGATAAACCGGCCTTTGCAATGATAAATGAGATCAACTGCCTTTGAAAAATCATCAGTCAGCTGTGGAATTAAATCTAAAATAGCCCCGGCTTCATCTTTGAAGCACTTAATGGCATATTCATTTGCTTTAATCATAGGTTAACTGTTAAATGTTCGAGACTGTAATCTGACAGATGACTGTTACGTCACATCTTTTTATTCAGTACACTTTACTAGCAATTCCTAAGGAACTTTTACCATATATTCTGGATTGTCTATCAGCAGTCTGTCACCATTATGGTAGTTGTTGTGGAACTTGCAAAAAGGTATTACATATATTTTGTCAGGAAAAATATCGTGATAGGCATGTGCGCCTACAAGATTCTCCGTATTGTCACACTCATGGCTCTGGCACTCTATTGCCTCAAGTCCCTCTAGCGCATTGTCGCACCACCAGTCTAACCATGATTCATATCCATCAGGCACTTTAACTGCCCCGCCACATTTCGTAGGAACATTTATTGTTTATTTTCTGTTTTTCCTTGTTAATGAAAATTCTTTCCTTATTTTACCCAATGAAAGAGTTTGATTCTAATATCGCTTAACAAATGTTTCAGGTTTGTCCACACGCTATATTGTCTGGGGACAGATTCAGCTATTGTGATTCTGCAGACTTCTTTCTTGGTGAAATAACTTTCCATGCCCTTTATCTCTTCCAAAAGGCTGTCGATATGGGCAAATGCCTCCCTGCGGTTTGCTGCCGATACCTTTCTAAAGAAAGTAGACTCCGTTTGTGCTGCTATCATTTTTTTGTGATAATCAAGCTGGTTCCTGAGATTCCAGATGACTTCCAAAAGCTTCCCCATTAAGTCCTTAAACTGCTCAGATTGGCTACCCCCCGTTTTTTCTAATTGATTTAGCATCGCTTTTAACTGGTATAGCATGATCTTTATACTACGGAGTTGTTCCACGTATTGGCTGTTAAAGCGCTTGGCCGTTGACACCATAATGCCATTAGACACAATGTTCATGAGCAGCAACGAGGCATCCATGTCAAATCTTGACTGTTCTAACTGCTTTTTATGCCTTGTACTTAGTTCTGTCAGTGTTTCTTTCTCCGTAACAATGTTTGTGTTGAAGATAGAGTATATATTGATGCCTGCGAATGCAAACAAAAATCCAATAATGGTGAGTAATATATTGGTTGTGTTGTCAAAATCGATGCTGAAGTCACATATGTGGTATATCAGAAATGCTGAATTGCTCAAACATAGAACAATGACGGAGAAATGGTATAGATATCCGAGATTCCGCTTCTTCCAAACTGTACTCATGGATAAACTTCTATTTCCTGAGAAGTGATTCTACAAATTTGACAAGATGATTGTTGTCGTCTTCTTTGTGCAAGAAATGAGTGCTTGCGGGCGGTGTTCCCCAAAAATCCTTAAAACTTGACTCTGTCAGCCATGACCAAAAGACAATGGTACACTTTAAATTCAAGCTTGCAAGTTTTTCCTTGTAGAAATAAAAGCCCGTATGAATCTCATCCGTAGTTTCCAGATCCTGGGTAGGCATCATGACATCTATGACAAACACATCGTAGTGTTCATTTGTCAAGAGCCTCTCGGCAGAATCCATCCAGATGCATTCGTCAACGAGAAACTTGTTTTTTAACTTGTTGATGTAGCTCTCGTTGTTTTGGGGGTTATCGTCAAGCAGCAATATCTTTTTCATTAGAAATATATGGTAAATTTAACTTTATGTATTTCTCGATTGAAAATTCTCTTGGGCATTTCCACAAATACAGCGTGTTTACTTGTAAGATAATCAAGCCAGAATTTGATGATGTCCGTTTCATAATTAAGTAATGTCCTGTCCTCTATATACATATGATTTCGTATCTCTCTGTACAGTTGCATTGCATGGCTATATTGGGCATCTCTTAACCCCATATAGATAAACTCTTTAACTTTCTTCGGATCATTAAGGCTGTCTAAATATCTTAGAACAGCAGCCATAGAATAGATATTCTCACTAGCAACTCTTTCTGATTCAACCTTAATGGAATAATGGTGGGCATTTAAAACTTTCTGGGTTAAATACAGACCAAAGCCCATACCCTTACTATCGATTGTTCTGGCTTCCCTGCCCCGGAACCCTTCATTGAAAATCTTCTCTATTTCATCGTCTCGAATGGCTATACCGATATCTATTACTTCTATTCGGTCATTGTAAACCTGTATGCATACCCTAGTGCCTTCCGCTGCATATCGAATAGCATTAATAACAACGTTGACTATTGCTAACTGATAGAAATTGCTACCATATACCGATATTGAATCTTCTTCTAAGGAAAAATACACATCGACACCTCTGTAAAGACCTTCCTCGCGAAAGGTCTCTATATATGAATTAAGGAAAGTCTTGATATTGATCTCGTCAGCATTCTTCGTAAATTGCTCTGGCGTGTAATCTGAAGCTGAAAAGAATGCAGCCCATAAGTAAATACGATTGTTGTTAAGAAGAATATTGTTTGAGATTGTCAAGACATTGTTAATACTAAATTCAGGTTCCTTAATACAATTCTGTATTTTCAGAACACCATTTCTTATTGCCTTGGAACAGTTAGGTATCTCATGACGTAGTTTACTCAACAAGTAGTGTTTCTTTCTTATAGAATCCTGCAGTTGTTGGTATTGAATCAAGAAAGCGCCACTGGGATGTGTAACTTGATAATTATCCGTAAGAAATACATTATGAAAATATACCCCAGAACTGCTGGGCTTATGAATTTGATTGATTAATATAATCAAGCATCTGCCTGCCTCTGAATTCAAGGTTGTCCTGATAATCATGGCTGACGTTACATTTTCTGATTTTTCGTTCTCATAATAGTCATCAATTTCAGAATAGACGGTAGGAAAATTATCAATAACTTTAATCGTTGAAAGCCAGTTTAAAAACGACGTGTCACAAGAATACTCATCGGGAATATAAAAACGTTTCCCATTGCTGTCTGTCACCCATCCGTTTTTTGTACCTTCTGGAACTTTCTTCGATTTTAATTGGATTTCGCCTAATTCATTAATTGTATAAATCAAGCAATCTGATGCTTCATTGGCCTGACTCAGGATTTTTGCGGATTTCTGGTAAAACCTCTCTTCTTCTGATAGTTGTAGCGAAGCAAGCATCATCTGAGAGACAATTGCATTCTGACAATAAAGAGTTTCTTCGCCCAACCTTTTTACAAGTTCATGGGTGTAGTCTGCTGTCAATTGCTGACATATAAACACACTATATATTATGTCTCGTATATAGTAACAACAAATATTTGACGGATAATCTGATTCCAGTGAATTATTAATGGTGACAACAATAATTGTACTATTATCCTTTGTAATGCCAATCCTTGCAAAATAGTCTTTGTCCTTGAAAGATTTCTCCGCATCAGAGACAGACAAGTACCTGACTACAGATGAAGTTTGACTTTGGATATAGACATTTCTTTCTTCTGTACATTCAAACAAGTAGTGATTGTCTGTTACTTTCAGATTTTTGTGTGTATCTTTACGAGAATAATCGTTATATGTATTTCTGCTGAACTCCTTCGTGAAAAGCTTTTGGCCATCTGAATCCTCCCTAATCTGCCAAAAAGAAAAGTGTCTTAGCCCTGAAGACTCAGGATTATGCCTGTTCTGTTTAGACGCGATTAAGTCAAGTGATTTACCTATATCTTTATATCCAAGCGTAAACGACAATTCTTGATTGTGTGGGTAATAAGACAAGCCCTTATAAGCCTCAATAACAGAACTGCAATTGTAAACATTTGGACTTTTTGAGTTTAAGACCAAGTGAATAGTGTGTAATTCTTCGGGAGTGATGTCAACTCTTCCTATTTGGGAAAACAATAGAACAAGTCCTCTTACAGATAAGATTCCCTCATCTGTTTCATGTTGGTTTATTGGAATGGCAATAATATGCTTTGTTGAGAATTTCGACTCATCAATAAATTGAGAAAACGCCAACTCGTCAGAACTAATCCAATACTTCCATGCTGAAACTTCTCTTAAATTTATGAAATCAAGGTTAAACTTTAAGTTGTCATGAAAGTAGAGGTATTCTCTTATACCATCATAGCCTTGATCTACATACCAATAGATAACGGCATTGTTGATCTGGAGACAATTTTTATTACTCACAACAATGTTCACAAACTCTTTCACAAACGAATAGCCAGGTTCGCTGTTTGTAATAATATGGGATATGCAGGAGTCAAAAAGGGCTTTGTCCATTACTTGTATGATTTCAAATCCTAAGGGTACGTATAAGATTTAGATGCTGCTACAGGTGAATATAACTAATTATCTCACAGATTTCCAAAGTTCGCCTTCTCCTTGGTAGCCTTCCTGAAGCCATATTTTGCCAAATGCATGGCTCAGTAATTTACCTTTTTCAGCGCCAAGGCATTCTATATAGAATCCCTTTGTACCTCCCTTACTGAAGGCTTGCCATTTCTCTCCATCGCCTTGTATCTTGTCCATAAGGCATACATTTCCATAGGCATGGGATAAGTATCTGCCGTCACCACAGCGGATGGATTTGGTATAGCCGCTTATGGTCTCTATATAGAAGGACTCGTATCTGCCGCCTTTAGACGTTACCAACTGAGGCGAGTTATCTTTTATGGAGAGATAGCGACCGCTTTCTGCACCAAGGCTTTCAAGACTATAACGTTGTTCTTCACTTTTCATTTCCCAATTCTGTCCTGGTTGCCGAATGCCGCTGGCTATGCATACTTCTCCATCGATATTGCAGAGGAAACGACCTATGGTTTTCGTGCCGCCTACACACTGAAAGGTCGTTTTTCCGGCTCCACCACCTTCGTTGAAATACCATTTTTCGTCATAACTCGGCTTGCCTTCTTTAAGGCTGAGTACGCCATCAGAATAAGAAAGGTATTTGCCTGCCTCGTCGCCAATACAACTGAGATAGACTTGCTCTATTCGTGAATGAGCATTGGTATTCAGTAAGAATATCTCTCCGTCACCCTGGATACCTTCCACCAACTGTACTTTACCATTAGCATGACTAAGGTAGAAGCCTTTGGAACTCCCTACGCCTGATAGAGAAATCCTGTGGTCTTTATAAATCTTGTTGCCCATTATACAAATTTGCTTAAAGGGCGGGTTCGATGACGAGTCCACCCGAATATCGGAATATGTAGAATGTCTATTGTTGTTCTATGACGTCAATGACATAGGTTGCGAACCACTTGGGAACATAGTCCGAATTGACAGTCAGGACATCATCTTCTTTGACAGCGAACATATTTGGCTCTCCTGCACTGTTGTCAAACAAATAGGCACTGTCTGCAATCTTCAATGCCTCATAAAGATTACTCATGGTACGGTAATAGCGCTGCCGAATCTTATCTTCATCAACAGCGTGGCCTCCTTGGGCAACTCTGGTTTGTACACGGTGTTTGTTCAGTTCTGGATCTGCTAACGAAACGAAATAGAGATACACCTTGAATCCGTTTTCTTTGGCTAAGCGCATAAAATCGAGTTTAGATGGATGCGACATTACTGTTTCAACAGTAAACTTCTTGGATGTTTCAAGAAGCATGTTCCAAATATAAGATGTTATAAAAGACACAAAGTAATCTTCAACTTCATAATCCTCTCTCAATCTCAGAATATTACCGTCAAAAATGACATTCGAAAGGGTGTTCTCTATATTAGGAACTCTTGCTGCCAAAGATGAATGGTGGAATGACTCTATAAAATGTTGCTGATCCAAATTTACATGATAGGCGGAAAAATCCAATTGACGTTCTCTCGAAAGAATTACCTTCAGTTCATCTGCGTTGACATATACGCCAAGGTGCACATGATCCATAACGATACTGGTAATCGTTGATTTGCCAGAACCGTTAGGACCTGCAAAGACTCTAAGACGCTTATGTGGTGTAGCCATTACTTAATAACAAACTTTTTCTGCTTTGTCTTAACTCGCGTAGAGGCCAAAACTTCAACCTTGTCTTTCGAACCATCAGCAGACATGCGATATATACTATTGCCCATAACGATAAAAGCACTATCACTGCTTTTTGCCGCTTTATATGCCACTCGACCATTGCGGGCCAATCTCTTCTGTATTCTCTTTACCTCTGTCATAATAGCAAGTTTTAATGGCGCAAAGATAAACAAAAAATCCGAATTAAACAAATCATATCCCGAAAATTGGGATTTATTATCAAATTGAGACCTTGATTGCATCTACAACAGACTGTATGTCCTCATCTGTCATATAGGGATGCATTGCCAGTTCCATATCTATAACCAGCACAATGCATAGTAGTAAGAGTTCATACACCAAATAACATTCGGGGCAGTTTGTA
>ERZ842401.5047-NODE-5047-length-14875-cov-10.580027_pt1 | contig 14875 bp, 10 predicted proteins | sample MGYA00521270_ERZ842401 | MGnify/ENA primary metagenome ERZ842401 (study PRJEB31892, sample SAMEA3878208) | bioreactor metagenome | biome: Moose rumen | place: Sweden | collected 2011-10 | study: EMG produced TPA metagenomics assembly of the PRJEB12797 data set...
TTGAGAGGGAATTTGGGATAGAGATGCTGCAAGAAATGCAGAAGGAGGTAGAAGAGATGTGTGATTTAAGTCTAGGAGTTATGGAGCGTGGATATATAAAGGGTATGCAACAGGGAATAGCACAGGGCATGCAACAGGGGCGACTTGAAGAAAAAATTGCTACTGCCCGCAATTTCTTGAATCTAGGGATTCCTATCTCACAAATTGCACAAGGTACACAACTTTCTATCGATGATGTTCAAAAAATTGCGAATGGGCAGAATATATTTTGATGCTTTCTTTAGTTGAAATACAAAAAAACGACTCCCTTTAATAAAGGAGCCGTTTTTTTGTTAGAGCAATCTCAGATTACAGTTTCACACGGAATACAAGTGGAATAGCTGTTGTAATAACTAACATACCTTTGTCACTATTCTCATCTTTCTCTGATGTGAACATATTGTCAAGAGTAACTTCCACACCTGTTGTAAGTGTGCAGTTTTTCTCGGCTGCCAAAACAACGCCAGGTCGTACAATCAAGCTATTCAAGCCTTCTGTATCGTTTTTCTTCATTAAATCATAGCAGTCATAACGTGTCTGAAAATCGATGAGAACCATATCGCTAAGCGTATACTGGAATTGTGCGCCAACGTCGATACCCATAACTGTTTCTGCGTCAGTATCATAAGCTGCTTTGAAAATCTCTTTCGTATACTTCGATGGATTTATCATAGTGAAATTTACTGCGCCTAATGCCATAATTGCACCGCTCTTATATTGTGCGCGGAGGTCAACAGCGTGAATCATTGTCATAGCTGAATAAGATTCACTTTCTGTGATATTGCTACCGCCATCGTCGGTATAAGAATAAGAAGCAGAGAACTCTCGTCCCATATATGGCAATCCTAAAGTATATGCACCAAATACAGAAAGTTCATCATTGATGTCATATTTTACAGCAAGAGCTGTCAAGAAATCAGTGCCGAGTGCATAGCGGTCTTTTTCAGAATCACGACCAGAGAGCGTGTCTGTAAACTTCATTGTTAAAGAAGCGTCGAGTGCGTCTTTCTTATATTCAGCCTGCAAGTTAAAATCTGTGAAAGTCTTGCTCTTGTTTGTGAACATCGTACCGCGAAGAGTTAAATCTCCTAAGCCATAAGTAAGCCACAAAGCATTCTGCTTTGTTCCAGTGTAGTCAGCAGAGTATGAAGTAGAATCTGCACCAAACTTCGCAAGTGATGAATCACTATCCCAAGAAATGCTTAAGTCAGGCTCCTTTGCATATGCTTCTTCAGCAGCTGCTTTTGCTGCTTTTTTTGCAGCATCAGTTACATCATATCCATTTTCATCGTAATAAAGTGTATCTGTCCCACTTCCGTCTTTTTTTCCAACCTTTACAGCTGTATACTTAGCAATGACTTTATCATAAGCTGTCTTTGCAGCGTTTCGCTTTGCGGCTTCTACTGCCTCGTCTGTTACATCGCATTCAAGGTCAGAGCCTATAAGATAGCCACGGTTCTTGTAAGCAGTGATAACACCGTTGTTGATACCTGGCTTATTAAGAATCGTACCTGTTGTAATCCAGTTGCCATTTGAATCGCCGATAATACCTGCGCGATTTACGATTTTTCCGAAATCAAGTCGTAAATCTCCGTACTTGACCCATACATCGTAGTTATTCATAGCAACACTACCACTTCCGATTGATTCAACAATCTTTACACCAGCATTATCACTTGTAATCTGCAATGTTACATCATCTGTCCAAGAGTCCTTTGCACCATCATACCAATAGCTGTCATCTTCTGTGCTAGAAGCTTCTTCTGCCGCAATTCCTTTCCACAGATTTGTTCCATAGTGACCATTCGCATTGATTTTTGTCTTTACTTCAGCGGAAGCTGTACCAGCAACAAGGGCTGCAATAACAGCTGCACTAACTAACTTTTTCATAAAATCCTCCTAGATTTCATGCCTCATTTAAACCAACGTTTTAATTAGCAGGCACAGCCTGTTTTGTAAGAGCCACAGGCTGTTTCTCAAAAAGGCACGTGCTGCTTTTCGATAGACGATTTTTATTTTCTTGACAGTACAAAAATACTTTCTTGAGCGGCGTATAAGATTATTCTGCACGCCTTAAACAATAATCTTGTAAGGCTTGTGCGATAATTTTATACGCCTTATAGAATAATTCTGTACGCCTTGCAAGATAATCTTTTAAGGCAATAAAGAGGATTTTATGTTTCAGAGAGGTTTTTCAGTCTGGCTTCTTGTCGTCGTTTATTTCGTCGCTCCCCTTGTTAAGCCCGTTCAGATAGCGGCGTAACGTCTCTCGGGAAACGCCTAGCTTCTTGCATATCTCGTTCTTTGTCATTCCGTTCATAAGGGCGTTGTTGATGTATTTGCGCTTGCCATAGAGCTTGTATTTCATTGGTGCAATGCCTTTTCCTTTCGGACGACCTAGCGTTTTTCCTTGCTTTTTGCGCAATTTGAGAGCTTCGCTTGTGCGCTGACTAATCAAATTGCGTTCGATTTCTGCGCTCAAGCTCAAGGCAAAGGCTAAAATCTTGCTTTGCATATCGTTGCCTAAGCGATAGTTTTCTTTTATTGTCCACACTTTGCAACCTTTGCGCATACAAATGTTTAAGATTTCCATAATCATAAACAAATTGCGTCCTAAACGCGACATTTCGGCACAAATGATAATGTCGTTTGCTTTTATGTGCGTAAGGAGTCTACCGAGTTTTCGCTTTCGATACGCTTCTGTACCGCTGATTGTTTCTTGAATCCATCTTCCGACACAAAGTTTTTCTCTTGCACAAAAACGTTCGATTTCATAGCGTTGATTTGCGGCTGTTTGATGCCCTGTGCTTACTCGAATATAACCATAAATCATTTGATTCCCCCTATAAAGAGCCTTTATATAGACCTATTTGGCATTATACTCTATACTGATTTTTCAAAGAATGTGCTATAATATGAGTATGGCTGGAAAAGATTTAGCAGAAAAAACGCTATTGGCGTATAATGATGTTTTTGCAGATATTGTAAATGCAATTATATTTGACGGCGATGACGTTGTGAAAGAAAAAGATTTATCTGACGCACAAACAGATTCAATGTATAAAGCCTTTGATAACATACGAAGTCAGTCAAGAGATGTGGCTAAATATTGGAATAATAAGAATATACATATTGGCTGCATAGGGTTGGAGAATCAGTCTGTAATAAATTATGATATGCCGTTTCGCGTGATGAATTATGATGCGGCGGTGTATAGAAAACAGATTGACGATAAAGAGCAGAAAGAAAGATTCCCTGTTATTACGCTTGTTTTGTATTTTGGAACAGAACAGGAATGGAAAAGCAACAAAAGTGTGATTGACAGATTGACTATTTCTGATGAACGGCTTAAACGTTTTATCAGTGATTATAAAATCAATGTGGTAAATTTAGCGTGGCTGAGCGATGAGCAAATTGCGCTGTTTAAGAGCGATTTTCGAGATGTTGTGGAGTATTTACGGGCGGCAAGACTACGAGAAACATATACGGGGTCTCAGAAAGAAATTAACCACATAGAAGCAATATTGGATTTGTTCAAATTTCTTTCTGGCAATAATGTGTTTGCTGAAATAAAGGCAAATATTCAATCATTATCAGCGAATAAACCAGGAGGTATAAAGATGTTTGATGTTTGGCAAGCGACAATGGACAAAGAGTATGCGCTCGGTGAGCAGAGAGGAATTGCGCTCGGTGAGCAGAGAGGAATTGCGCTCGGTGAGCAGAGAGGAATTGCTCTGGGAGAGCAAAGGGGTATTGCGTCTATGAAATCAGCGTTAATGGCACTTTATGAGCAGGGACGGGAAGAAGATGTAAAGCGGGCATTGAGCGACAGCAATTATCTTGAAGAGCTGTTGCGGGCATATAAAGAGTAGCTTCCTACAAGGCGTATAGAGCTGTGTCAGGAGGAGAAAGAGAGGTTTGTAGTTGTGGAAGTGTCTTTCTCGTCGCGAGGGGAAAACACTTCCATTGGCGATGGGAAAGCCTTTCGCAAAAATAATTGCAGAAAAAGTAAGAAACAGATACTGTTTGCGAAAAAGAGAAAAGATTGCGAAAAGTTAGTGTAACTATTGAAAAAAATAAGTGTTTATGGTCGGTTTTTTACAAAATCATATCAACATTTATCGTTAGAAGTAGGCTATTATTAACAATGTAAGTTAGATGACTTACCGAATAGCAAATAGTGCAGTTTGCAAAGTATGGCTATTTGACGAACCAAAACGTCTAATTAAAACGTTGGTTTAAATGAGGCATGAAATCTAGGAGGATTTTATGAAAAAGTTAGTTAGTGCAGTAACAATCGCTGCTCTTACAGCTGGCGCGGTTTCCGCAGAAGTAAAGTTGAACTTGCAGAGCAGAACTCGCCCGTCTTTGTATACAATGAAAGATTATTATCAGTCTACGGCAGATAATGCTGATGACTATGATAGCAGCATTTTTGGTGACTTTAGCTATGCTTCACATCAAGATACAATGACATTCCAGACAAGCAGTGATTACGCGGGTGCAAAAGTTGTATTCTCTTATGGTAGTGCAAAAGCTAGCTACACAAACACTGAAGGCGACGCTGGGACAAGCGATTATGTTTGGGACTGGGATGGCGACGCATACGCATGGCTTGGCTGGGGCGGATTGAAGCTCTACGGCGGTAAGTACAGCTATCGCGGAAAGGTAAACAGACAGAACAAGTTTGGTCTTGTTGATTCTGACCGCGCAAGGTATGGTGTGTCTTCAACTATGGCAACTGGCGTTAGTGCTACTACTACTACTACAGAAACCACAAGTTATGAGGTTGTATCCGATTCAAAATCTGATTCTGGGTATTCTATAAAGGAAGTAACTACATCGAAAGATAAAACTTCTTATAGCAAGTCCTCGCTTGGAAAGACGTTCTTGTATGATTTTAACGATATTGGTGCTTATGCAGGAACAAGGCATACATCTCTTATTGCAGAGTACACTTTGAAAGATACTCTCCCTGGCGATTTGGTGTTCAAGGGTGCTATGCTCGCGAACAATTGGAGCTATGATGATGATTATGCTAGCGGAAAAGGTGTATCTAAGGGTGGTGATTACATCGGCGTAGGCTTCAATTTTGGAGTTACATACTTGCAGAAAGATTTCTTGACACTTGATTTCTTGTTGAAGAGTCCTTCTAAACATCAAATTGGCTTCGGTCTTTATGGCGAACTCAATATGATTGAGAATCTTAATCTCGACCTCGGCTTTACTTATGGTCAGCAGAGCAAGTACACATACTACAGCACTGCAAGTACTGCTAAAAAGCGTTCAACTGACAATGGAGCAGAAACAGATAAGTGGAGCGCATTTGCTGTAGACTTCCGTGCTGTGTACAAGGTTATGGACCCACTCACTGTGGCGTTTACTGCAAAGTATAGCAACTATAAAGACGATGACGCAGACGACGCAGAGAACTCTATGAACTTTGCTCTTGGTGCAAAGTATGTGTTTAGCGAAACTCTTGAAGGCAACGTAACTCTTGCTCTCGATATGGACGACCTCGATGATAACAATGAGGCTGACCTTGCAGAGAACTGGATTTGGGTGAACCCAGATGTAACAATCTATGCAGGAAAGAACGCATACTTCGAGGCTGGAGTATTGTTCGGAACAACAATCAATGGTGGCGATGCTGAAGATGCTATGACAAGCTTAAGTGACTTAAAAATTGAGAAAATGCGGCTTGCAGTTCCGCTTGTTCTCCGCGTGAAGATTTAAGCTAGGCGATAAGGCGTAAAAAAGAAGCTCCGATGGGGGCTTCTTTTTTTGTGTGTCGGGAACCCTAAAGCATTAAAATATGTTTTGCCCGTTCGCAATTTTTTGAACGCTATCAATAGAAAGTTGTGTGCCTTGTGCAATTTGCGAAATCGGAAGCCCTAATTTCAAAAAATTACGGACTGTTTCTATTTTTTCGCTTTGCCGTCCCTTCAACAGCCCCTGTGCCATACCGTAGCGCATGGCTTCTTCTCTCTGTACGGCAATATCCGTGTCGTAATCGTATTCCATATTGAACATATTTATCACCTCCGAGGCTTTTCGCTCTAAGTAATCGCTCAAAATATTATGTTTCTTTGCTTCCTGTATCGCCCATTTGAACGGCTCTTCTGTATTAAGTTCCTCTGCATGTTCTTTTGAGTAGCGAATTAAATCAATCAACTGTGAATACTGTTTCAAAACATCACAATTATTTAGCAATTCCTCTCCAATTCTCGTATTGATATTATACACTTTCACCGCAAGTTCCAAAGCTGGCGGAGTGTTATCGTTAGCTTCATTCTCAAATGCTTCTGATAAACTTGCTTCAAAATATGGCTCTGTCTTTTCAGTTCCGTTGTACAGCACATAAAACTCAGGGCGCGGAATCTTTATCTGCATACGCTTGAACTTATCTCTGCTCGGAATAATCCTGTCGTAAATACGCGTAATATAATCGAGCAAGCGAAGCGGCATATTGTTGTTTATCGTCGATTGATGCTCGATAAGCACGACAATGCGCCCGTTTATCTGCATTGCGACATCATTCGCATAGCTCATATACATCACATTATCTAGGATTTCAGGCACGATTTCAGTATTTTCAATCTTCAATTTCGTACCGTGCAGCGCGTTATATAGCGACAAAAAGTTCTGTGCTGCAGTTTTATCTTTTCCGAACAAATCGACAAACACGCTGTCTTTTACCTTGCGATTCTCTTCGCTCATATATCTTTTCAGACTCCTCCTTGCACTAAGTATATCACACAATAACGGTATATGCAATTTTGAATTTGCAAAGTATGTGTTCAGCGAAACACTTGAAAGCAATTTGACACTTGCTGTTGGTATGGACGACCTCGATGATAATGATGAAGCTGACCTCGCAGAGAACTGGATTTGGGTTTCACCAGATGTTACAATCTATGCAGGAAAGAACGCATACTTCGAGGCTGGAGTTCTCTTCACAACAGCTATCAACGGTGGTGATGCAGAAGACTACTGCACTGCAATGAACACGACAATCAAGAAGATGCAGCTTGCTATCCCGCTTGTTCTTCTCTTAAAGATTTAATCTTCGCTTGAATTAGCGTAATAAAACCGTGTCGGTTATGTCGGCACGGTTTTTTATTTGACCTGTGGTGCTAAAGTTTCATACGGAAATAAACTTTAATTTATTGATTTCTTCTGTAGACAATTTAGAATATTTTGCAACTAATTCGACAGGCATTCCGTCTTGTAACATTGTGCGGGCAGTAGCAATTTTTTCTTCAAGCCGTTCTTGTCCAAATTCACGAATATAACAGACAGTAAATCATAATTCTTTTTCTTAAATATCTGTTCTATCTGCTCTTTTGTCGAGGGCGGTTGAAAAATGTGCGGTTTTCTGTAAAAATAGAGCCGTATGAAACTGATAAATCCGCTTGTAGAAATAGCTCAAGAGCTTTGCTCTGTGCAGAATCCTTCTCGGTATTTGGGCAATGAAGTCGGCATTATAAAAAAGCCGCACGCCACTAACGACGACAAGTTTAACTTTGCGATTGCATTTCCTGACCTCTACGAAATTGCAATGTGTAATCAGGCTGTAAAGATTATCTATAACGGCTTGAATAAAATAGATACCGTGCGCTGTGAGCGTGTGTTTGCGCCTGCACCCGATTTTGAATCTCTCATCAAAGCTAAACATATTCCGCTGTACACTCTGGAAACGGGAATGGCGTTGAGCGATGTCGATATGATAGGTTTTTCTATCGGCTACGAACTGGGAATAACAAGCGTGCTTTCGATGCTTGACTGTGGCGGCGTGCCGCTGCTGCGAAAAGAGCGAGGCGAAAATGACCCGATTGTCTTTGCGGGCGGTTGCGGCGTTACGAACCCTGCGCCGTTTAGCGACTTCTTCGACGCATTTTTTATCGGAGAGGCGGAAGACGGACTGTTTTCGCTTGTGGCGGAAATGGCGGAGATGAAGAGAAATGGCGCGACGAGAACAGAGCTTCTTTCTCATTTCGCACAGCACCCGTCAGTGTGGACGCACGATATGAGCATGGAAAAAACGCACCACGTTATCGCTAAAAGAGCCGTGCAGGCAGACTTTGGACAGGTAAAGGCGGTCGAATCGTTTTATCCGTTAGCGTCGGTGAAGCCTGTGCAAGACCACGGAACAGTGGAGATTATGCGCGGTTGTCCGAACGGCTGCCGTTTTTGCCACGCTGGCGTGTATTATCGTCCGCAGCGAATGAAAAAGGCGCAATACATCTTTGAAGAAGTCGATAAGCTCGTACGAAAGGCGGGCTATCGGCAAATCAGCCTTATGTCGCTCTCGTCTGCCGATTATGCAGGCATTGGCGAGCTGTTGACGGCTTTGAATACGCGATACAACGGCGAAAACGTGAGCTTTCAGCTTCCGTCGCTCAAAGTAAACTCGATGTCGCTTCCTATGCTGGAAAAGCTCTCGGAAGTGCGGAAGGGCGGCTTGACGTTCGCGGTAGAAACTCCCGACGAAGCGTGGCAGTTGTCGCTGAATAAAGAAGTGTACGCACAGCATTTAATTGATATAATCCTTGAGGCGAAAAAGAAAGGCTGGAAGTCGGCGAAGTTCTATTTTATGATTGGCTTGCCTGTGGGAAACTACTTCATTGAAGACGGAAACGAGGGCGAAAAATATGTTGCAGGCAAAGAGGGCAGTGAAGAAAAGGCTATCGTCGATTTCTTGCTGGACTTGCAGGCAAAAACGCAGATACAGTGTAACGTCAATGTCGGCTCGTTTATCCCGAAACCGCACACGGCGTATCAGTGGATTCGGCAAATATCGCCCGAAGTTTCAACGGCAAAAATGAATTACATCAGGGCTTCTTTGCCGCGTGGCAAGTTCAAAGTAGGCACTCATAACGAAAATGTAGCGTATCTTGAGGGGCTTGTTTCTCGCTGCGACGAAAGAGCAGGGGAGCTGATTTTGAAAGCGTACAAACAGGGCGTGCGCCTTGACGCATGGGAAGACCATTTAAGAGAGAATATGCCGATTTGGCGCAAAGTCTTTAGCGAGGCAAGCTGGGACGTGAGAGGCGAAATCTTGCGGGCGCGCGGCTTCGACGAGAAACTGCCGTGGGACAATGTTACGCTCGGAGTTGCAAAATCGTTCTATAAAAGAGAGTGGGAACGCTCGGTCGCGGCGGTGTTGACTCATAAATGCAGCGTGAATTGCGAAGAGAAATGCGGCGTGTGCTCGGCTAAAAGGTCGGTGCAAGACGTATCGCCGCTTATTCCAGAAATACAGAACGTGCTTGCCGAAAGCCTCAAGAACCGACCGCGTCAGCCGAGATTGCAAGGCGACAACATACCGATTTTGTGGCGATGTATTTTCACGTTCGAGAAAAAAGACAGCAGCGAGTTCATTTCGCATTTAATGCAGGTCGAAATAATGCAACGGGCGTTTTTGTGCGCTTCTTTGCCTGTGCTTTACACGATGGGCTTTAACCCGATTCCGCGCCTTGAGTTCGCCTCTACGCTGTCGCTGGGGCTTCGCTCGCTCGATGAGATTGCCTCTTGTGTGCTTTGCGAAGAGATGAGCGAGGCGGAGTTCGTGGAAAAGATGAATGCCGTTTTGCCTGAAAATATGCAAGTGAAAGACTGCTACATCTTGAAAGTTACCAATCAGCGAAAGAGGGAATCGCTTGCCTCGTCGCTGTGGGGCAATGTCTACGAGTACACGTTTGCGCCGTCGTTCGATGTGCTCTCGTTTGAGAAAAGCGACGCTTTTGCCGCATTTGCGCAATCAGACGGCTTCAAGTACGAAGATTTAGGCGGACAAAAGCGAAAAATCACGCTGCCGTTTAAGCTCGACCGACCATTCCGCAACGCAATAGAAGAGGCAGGCGGCGAAAAGGCGTATCGTCTGTGTGCGATTACAAAGCTCAAGACCCTTGCAAAGAGCGAAGTTACTGGCTGGACGGTGGCGGACGAGCGAAATTGGCTCAAGGCGCACGCGAGTAAAGAACGCAAAGCACTCATCGAAGCGAAGCAAAATGCAAGCTCTGACACGGCGATAAAAGCGGATAGCGAGCCGATTTCGTACTATGAGCTATACAAAAAAATCGCCCTCGTCAATGCGGCACTAATCAAAGAGAGGGACGACACCGAAAAAGAGCGGCAAGAATACTTGAAAAAACACGCTGCAGCACTGTAGCCGAACCTGTACAATACTGTAGCGACACCCCGTACAGTACTGTAGCCGACTCCCGTACAACACTGTAGCCGACTCCCGTACAGTACTGTAGCGACACTCCGTACAGCACTGTAGCGACACTCCGTACAATACTGTAGCCGAACCCCGTACAGTACTGTAGCAACACTCTCTACAGTGCTGTTTTATTATATGATGTGAGAAAGAATGGACACGGCGGACTGTATCTGCGCTTTATCGAGGCTCGAATAATTGACCACAATGATATGCTCTTTCGCCTTTGCTTTGTCAAAGTAATAATCCGACAGGCACGAAAGCAGTACGCCTTTTTCTTTTGCCGCTCTCTTTAGCTCTTCGTCGCTTTTGTCGGTGGCGATGTGCAAAAGAAAATGCAAGCCCGCCACTTCGTCCTTTACCTCTGCGCCCCGCAGGTGTTGCTGTATCTGCGTCAAAAAGTAGTTTCGCAAGTCCTTGTAATGCTGCCGCAGGCGATTGATGTGCTTTTCAAAATGTCCGCTGCTCATAAACGAAGCAAGCACATACTGATTGATGACAGGCACGGTGTTTGAATAAAAGCCGAGCTTGCTATAGAATACATCGACGAGATGTTTCGGCAACACCATATAGCTCGCGCGGATTGTTGACGAAAGCGTCTTTGAAAATGTGTTGATGTAAATCACTTTGCCTTTTTTGTCTATGCTTTGGAGCGAGGGAATGGGGCGGCTGTCGAAGCGGAGTTCGCTGTCGTAATCGTCTTCGATGATGTAGCGGTCGCTTTCTTCGTCTGCCCATTCTAATAACTCGTAGCGGCGCGCTATTGTCATAATACAGCCCGTCGGGAAGTGGTGCGAGGGGGATATATGCACGATAGAGGCGGAACTCTTTTTCAGCTCTGCGACGCTTATTCCCTCTCTGTCTAGCTCGATGTGCGCTGTTTCGACGCGGTGGGCGGCATAGATACGAGAGATTTTCTGATAGCCTGGCTCTTCAAGGGCATAGGTGTGTTCATAGCCTAACAGCTGTATGATGAGCGAATATAAATACTCCGTTCCCGCGCCGATGATTATCTGTTTTTCGTCGATGTCTAACGCTCTGAATTGCGATAAATGGCGCGCAATGGCTTGTTTGAGCTCCTCTGTGCCGCCTGAGGACGAGGATTGCAACAGCTCTTCCCGTTTCTCCGCCATCACCTTCCGTGTGATATGCGCCCACGTTGAAAAGGGAAAAAGCGAGGCGTTTGCGGTGTTGCTGTTTAAGTCGGTGAAGGTATTTTCTCCCTGTGATTCCTCTTTGCTTTTTTCTTCTGTGCCGAGCGAAGAGGCATAGAGCAGGGAAGAGGAAATATCTTCACTGATAAAGTAGCCGCGTTTTTCCACCGAATAAATATAGCCCTCTGAAAGCAGATTATCATACGCCGTTTCTACGGTAATCGTGCTGACTGCGAGGTTTTTGGCAAAGTTGCGCTTTGAGGGGAGTTTTTCGCCGCCTTTGAGCTTGCCTGAGAGAATATCGCTGCGGATAAAGTCGTAGAGCTGTTCATAAAGGGGCGTTTTCTTGCCTGTGTGCGCGTTGATTTCATCAGAAAAGCTGTATGTGAGCATTTATTCTTCTCTCCTGCAATCTTTCATTGCCCGAATTATCGAGAAATCAGAAACGGGCTTCAGTATGCAATCGTCTATGATGTGATACAGCTTTGCTTCGGCGAGTTCCTTTGTGAGCATATCCGCCATAACGATTTTTATCGGCTTGCCGTTCTGAATCAACATACAAAAATCAATCGCGCTCTCTCCATTGATTTGCTCTTCTGCGGCAATAACGTCGATTTTGTGCTGTTGTGTTATCTTTTTCGCCTCTGCAAAGTTTTCGGCGGAGAATATCATAATCGGCAGCTTCTTAAAGCTCTTTTCGAGTTGATTGAGTATCTTTCTGTTGTCATCGATCACCAAAAGAGATATGTTTTTCTCATTCTGCACGCTGTTCGCTCCGTTTTGTACGTTTTCGCTCTCCTCGTCGCTTTGTATCGGGAAATACAGGTGAAACACCGAGCCTGTGCCTAACACGCTATGCACGCTGATAAATCCCCTGTGCGCCGTAACAATTTGCTCTGTTACACTCAAGCCCAAGCCTGTGCCTTTGCCGCTCTTTTTCGTCGTGAAAAACGGCTCGAATATCTGCTTTATGACGGCTTCGCTCATTCCCGTTCCGTCGTCTACAATGTCTATTTTGATGTATGATTGAGAATTGTCGTCGCTCTTGAGCTTTTGTATTTCGTCGTCGCAGGCTCTTTCCGCAACGATTTGCAGATGTCCGCTCTTTCTGCCGATAGCGTAAATCGCATTGACGGCGATATTCAAGATTGCTTGATTTAATTGCGTGGTGTTGCCTAAAATCTTCTCGTCTGTAATCTTGATGTCGTCAATGAGCTGTATGTTTTCGGGGCAGACCGTGCGAACCATTTTGATAGATTTTTTGAGGAAGTCAGAAACGCGGATAGTTTTAAACGATGTTTCGATGTTCTTTCTGCTCATACTCGAAAGCTGCTGTATGATGTCTTTCGCCTTTTCGCTTGCGTCGTAGATTTCGCGCGCGCTGTCGGCTTCGTCGCTGTTTTCATCAAGGCTCATCATCAAAAGCTCTGCATAGCCCATAATCGGCGTTAGAAGATTGTTGAACTCGTGAGCAATGCCGCCCGTCATTGTGCCGATAATCTGCAAACGCTGTTGATGTGCGATATGCTCTTCGCTTTGGTGCAATTCAGAAAGCACGTCGTTCATCTTTGTTAAATATGCCGCCCGCTCTTCTTTTTTCCGATTTTCCACCGTCAAATACATCATATAGCTCACTAAAGTGATAGCACCGACCGTGAATACTCCGAAGAGTAGAAACAGCTTTGAAATGCTTTCAGTGATAGCTCCTTCGATGTCGTCCGCCTTTACCACCGCGCTCACGACGAGAAAATCATTGCCCAAATCGACCTTTGTATATGCGCTTATCTTGCGAGAACGAGGCGAGCCTTCTTGTCCCCACCAATACGATGAGTATGTTTCAATGCCCGTCTTGCCTTCAAGCTGGTGCTGTATCATATCTTCAAGGCTCTTCATATCTTTGTTTGGGTAAATCTTTTCTCTGCCTTTTATGACGTGTATGCCCCATTGTATTTCTTCGGGGTGCATAAGGATAATGCCGCGCGAGTCCTTGATGACAAAATAGCCGTCTTCGCCGAAATGAAACTTCTTTATGCGCTCTTCATACAAACTCTTTACGCTGATAGAAAGCGTTGCCTTTATGCCGTTTTCGTGTGTGTGCGCCAATAAAAGCTCTATCGCATTATCCGAAAAGCGCACAAGCTCCAAAATGGTGCCGCCGTCCATTCTCGTGTGCGAATACACCGAAACGATACTGCGCTTTTTGCCGCTGACCGCCGCTGTATCTTCGTTTTCGATGTAAAGCGAGGTTACGAAAGGGGAGTGCATTTTTACATAGGAGGCGCAAAAAGAGCTGATGTCGTCGTTGTTGATAGCCGCTTCGCAAAAGCTCTCTAAATCCGCTTTGTACTCAAAAAAGAGCGATTGCAGGCTGTCGGCGGTGCTGATGACGGTTTGCAGCATAGAGTCGTTTTGGTTGTCGGTGAGCGTTTTGCGGTATTTGCGCGCAATGAATATGCCAAAGTAGACGACCGCCGCCATAAAGATGAGCATCGCGAGAGAAACGGCAATGAGAGCCTTATTAAGACTATTTTTTTTCATTCTTGCTACTCCTTGATTTTGCCATTATAATAGTTTTTATCGATATTGTCATAGAGTATAGCGGAGGAATGAAATGGCTGACAAAGTTTTAATAGTTGATGATGATGAGTCTATTTGCAAGCTGTTGCAAAAGGTAATGGGAATTAACGACCTTGAAGCAGAGTGTGTGAACTCTGGCGAGGCGGCATTAGAAATCTTGAAAGAAAAGACATTTGATATAATTTTGCTCGATGTGAATTTAGGCGATATGGAGGGCTTCGACGTGATAAAAAAGCTTAGAAGCGACGGAGTGAATACGCCTATTATGATAGTATCGGGCAGAAATGAGGATTATGATTCGCTGTATGGGCTGTCTATCGGTGCGGACGATTATGTAACAAAGCCGTTTCGCCCTGTTGTGCTTGGCGCGAAAATCAAGGCACTTATCCGCCGCAGCCACGATTGCGTTACTGCAAGTTCTGCGTTGCAGAAAGCAGGCGATTTTGTGTATGACAGCACGACGATGAAGTTCTTTAAGAGTGGGGAAGAGCTTATTTTGAGCGCGAAAGAGGCGGCATTGTTTTTGTTATTTATGAACAATAAGAATCGCGTTATTTCCAAAGAGGAGATACACGAAAAAGTCTGGGGCGAGAGCTTCGCGATAGATGATAATGCGATAATGGTGTATATCAATCGGCTGCGGGGCAAAATCGAGGACGAGCCAAAGAACCCGAAATATATCACGACAGTAAAAGGCGCAGGCTATATATTCACAGCTTAGAACCGTTTTCACACCTACTGGGTATTTTTTTTAACACAATGTGCTCTTACAAAACACCCTGTGGGTGCAAAACGGTCTGTGCCTGTGGTATTGAGAAAAAAAATAAAAGTGGCTATGCAATAATTCAGAGTAATTTGGTAGAGTTGCGGCATATCAATT
>ERZ842401.5048-NODE-5048-length-14873-cov-3.623026_pt1 | contig 14873 bp, 12 predicted proteins | sample MGYA00521270_ERZ842401 | MGnify/ENA primary metagenome ERZ842401 (study PRJEB31892, sample SAMEA3878208) | bioreactor metagenome | biome: Moose rumen | place: Sweden | collected 2011-10 | study: EMG produced TPA metagenomics assembly of the PRJEB12797 data set...
AAATCAATATGTAGATTTCCCGGAGGACAGCGTGAAAGTCCTGCGTGATGCTCTGTCGCGTGGGAAAGGCGTAATGTTGATGTCGTCCCATATGGCGAACTGGGAACTTGCGGCAATACGCGTAATACATGAGGGCTTCCCGCTATCCGTTGTCTATACTCCGCAGAGAAACCAGGGCGGGGCAAACGATATTATCATGAGCATACGAAATCAGACACCTGAAATGAAGATGATAGACAGTGATACGGGACTGCGCGAGATTTTCAGGACGTTACGGGCTGGAGGTATTGTCGTGATAATGCAGGATCTAGACGCACGCAAGGACGGAGTGATAACGCAATTTTTCGGGCTGCCTGCGAGCACACATGAAGGGATCGTGAAGCTGTACAGGAAATTTCACGCTCCTGTTGTCCCGGTGCATTACGTTAGAGACAAGAATAACCCATCACACCATATAGTAACTATGCCGGAGATATTGAGCGACAGAAAAGGATTCGGTGATGACTTACAGGAAAGCCTCGCTATGTGCAATGAAGTAATTGAGGGCTGGATACGTGAACGGCCTGAATTGTGGTTCTGGATTATGGATAGATGGGAATATACACTCGGAAAGAAAATATAAAAATGCCACTCCTGATTACTGGAGATATTGAGTGATAGATAATGCTTCAGTGATGACATATAGAGAGCCTCACCATATGCAATTATGGATACATGAAAGACTTGAATTATGCTTCTGAATTATAGATAGATAATAATACACTCTCAGAAAGAAAGAAAAAAATACCCCTCCTGATTTATGGAGAGGTATTTATGTCTTATCGTTATTCATGCTTTATAGTGATAGTTCATGTTATTCGAGTGCATATGCCGCACCATCGTATGACTTCCCTGCATACCTGCAGCAGCTTCAACCGGTACAACTTCATCATGCCGTGGAAGTTCTGTCTGAATTTCCCTTATGCGTTCAATCAGCTCATTCACTAAATGCTTCTCTCTTTCCTGCGGTGTAGTTATCGGCTCTTCCTTTGCGTCCTTATCGTAGGAATGAGACAACGCCAGCGACAACTTAGCACAGCCCGGCCCTATAAGCTCATATAACACGCTTGATGCAAGTATAACTGTCCGCAATGCACTTCCCATAGTTCCGCCGAGTGTACGCGCACCGAGTTCTGCCAGACCTATAGCTACTCCTGCCTGTGGTATCAGCGCAAGACCGAGATAATTCCTCACTAGCCTGTCTTTATGCGTAATCATGCAGCCCATGAAAGCCCCGGCATATTTTCCGGCGATCCTGACCACAAAATACACTACTCCCAGCAATAACAGTGAAGTACTTCCGGAAGTGTGTGAACCGGTCAAAGCTCCCAAGTCGAAATTTACCCCGGACCTCACGAAGAATAACAGCAGGAACGGAGGGCTGAAAGTGTTTAGCTGCTTGAAGAGTTTATCGTCATCAGTGATGTTGATGTAGACCGTGGACATGAACATACACCCCAGCAGAGGCGAGACTCCCAAGATCTGGCACACTCCGCAGAACCCGAATAGTACAGCGACGGAGATAATCAGCCTGTTATCAGTTGACCGCTTGGGAAAAAACATCATTTTCAGGACAACGCCTAATATTGCTCCCAGAACTACACTTGCCATGTTGAGTAGCAGGGGCATAACTATATTTCTGAACTCGAAGCCTGCACCTGAAGCCGACACTGACGAGGCAAGGGCTATAGATATTGCTATGCTGTAGGCGAGGAGGCCCACAACGTCATCGAGAGCGACGACCTGCAATAACGTATTCACGAAATCTCCGTGAGCACCAGTCTGTCGGATAGTCATCATTGTGGAGGCTGGAGCAGTAGCCGATGCTAGGGCAGCAAGAACAGTAGAGAAGGCCAAGTCCATACCCAGAAGGAAATACGCAGCTATGAACACGAATATTGACGCAACACACGCTTCTAGAACTGTAATGATGAGGACTTTTGCGCCGTTGCCTCTGAGAGCGTTTAGCCTGAAGAACTGTCCTGTACTGAAGGCGATAAATGCCAATGCGACATCAGGCAGGAATGCGGTGTACTCTACGACAATATCCGGGACGAGGTTAAGGAAGTAGGGGCCTAAGAGTATACCTGTAACGATATAAGCTGTAACGTTCGGGAGCTTGAGGAGTTTAGTTATTCTGGTGAGAGCGAAACCGAACAGCAGCATTAGAGCGACTGTTATTATCCCCACACTTGCCGATGAGCCTGCATGAAGATAATCGATAAACTGAGCAAACACTTTATATTCTCTCCTTTCTATGTTTGCACACTGTCAATAAAAATTTACCCGCTCATTTGTCAGAGGGGCAAATAAATTCATATACCAGTAATGAGGAAATATTCTAGCATTTTTCTCAAGTTATGCACTGTGTTAGTTACGTACATGTTGAGAGACATTTTCCACGCACAATTTTGCAGAGTATTTATCTCGGATATTGACAGGTGAAAATTTCAGGCTATAATGTTTGGCACAACGAACAAATACGGAATGCGAATCAATCACTGAGGACTTCACACCTGCAAGTGAGTCAAATACAGAAATAAATGAATTGATACCCCTCGTTCTTGTTCGGACGCTTATGCGTTTATTGATCGTTTAATAGTTTTACCCCCCTCAAAAAAATCTTAGGCCGCCCCCCTTTTACGGAGAGTGGCCTTGATTTTTCTCTCACACCTACATTTTCAGAGACCTTTTCACGAATCTCTTGCACTTCCGCAATATGTCAATCAGTTTCCTGACTTTGCGTCTGGTCATGTAATATCCTAACTTTGAGCCGATACGTACCCGTAATAAATGACTGTCAGGCTCATCCTTGCAGAAGCTCCAGCCCTCAGCCGCAAACATCTTCATAGCTTCTGTCATAGCGCTTGTTCCTGCAGAGCTTAGAGAAACAGCAGTATGATCCGTGCCGTACTTCAATGCGTACTCAGGAAGAGAACCCCACATTTCAGTATTGCTGTAAGGGTGCTGAGGAACAAATGTCTTGATCCCATGCTGAAGGCTTTTGAACGAAATGCACATATCCTCACCAGCGATCTTGAAGCTCTGGTATTTCTCTGTGCCGTCGAACATGCAGCTCAAGTATTCACGTTTCAGAAACCATGAATGCCCTACGAAATCTACTCTTGCCGTTCTCCTGTAAGGTCTTGCCCAACCTATCCGCCAGAACTTGCGAGGATAATTCTGCGGATTCTCAACAATGACTCCTATAGCTCCGTAAACTCCGTCTTGAAGCTGTGCGTTGAAGTGGCAGTTTTCCAGCCAGCGTTTGCCCGGAATAGTATCATCATCGAAGACACACACATATTCAGAAGCGGCCTGTTCTGCCAGCTTGAACCTCTCCCATACGCCTTTGTTGGAAGGGCTGATAAATGTTGACGAGAATCTTCCTAGAAGCTCCGGCTTGAACTTAACTTCATAATTTCCATCAATGCCGTCTTGGTACAGGATAATTTCGCGGGGCTTGAGAGTCTGATTTTCTACGGCCTCAAGCTGAAGGGAAAGAGCATCAGGTTTCTTGTACGCAGTCAGGACAACGGATACATCAAAGTTTGTCGTTTTTGGGTCGAACATCCAGCAGTTACGCTCTGAGTACTGTGTACCCGGCTTACTGTACGGCCTTGTGTCTTTGCCGTGAATGTATATATCGATTGACGAGCCGAAATCTATGTAGCAGTTATTAGGGTTATTCTTGTAGAGAGCAGCTATTATTGGTTCTGACATTGGGCCTGCTGATACGACATATAGCAAGCCGTTTTTGCTGCCGAAGTCATTTATCGCGTGCGCTATTAAACTTTGAGCGTCTTTTTCCCAGAAGTCTACGCATTCATCGCCTACCGGGTAATGCTGCAAGACGTTGAGGCCTTCTAGCTGCCCCCCCCCCCACCATCTGTGATTAGCGATAACTACTGCATCTCTCCGCAGCGTTTTGAACTCAGCCAGAAACTTCCTGTAGTTCCTGTTCACGAAGATATTTGAGAAGGTGATGTTATTTCTGTTTGGTATTCTGGACATGTACCAGTAATATGCTTCTCTGTCGCAACACGGACACGAAATCCCATAATAGACATTTTCGCCTTTGAGCTGCAGAGCTTCTCTGAGAGCCTCACCCAGCGAAGTGGATTTGCCTGGAAGATGCCATCCGTCTACACCCTGAATCCTGGCATTTTCCATTACTGCACGTTCTCCATCAGCAAAACGCAGAAGTGTAAAATTTTCACCGCTCTTGAGTTTGCTCATAAATTTGTCAAGTTCTTTATCGAGATAAATCTTCTCCTGCAATTATGAATCACTCCAATCTTTACATTTTGTTGCTAGAATATATACACATTCGGATTATAGCAAAGGTTAGCATAATGAAAATACTATTCTGTTCTGACGCATTAACTATAGACGGCATTAACAGCTACATTCTCAATACCGGTACAGCCCTGAAACATGCAGGCCATGATGTCGCTGTACTTGGCCGATGGGCTGGGGTCAAAGGCTTTCAGGCACGTTACAGGCAGGAAGGCTTCACCGTAATCACCAGTCCGTCAATAAGTGTGGGCAATTCATACTTCGACTTCAGAGCTAAACGTTTCAGGCCAGACGTAATCATGACTGACCACAGAAGAACTTTCCCATTAGCTACAAGGCTCAAGCACATAACTCACGCACTAATAATCACATACTTTCTTGACCCGCTCTGGAAAACTGACAAGAAGGGCAGAGATATTCCCTCCCTCGAAAAGTTCAGCGACGTGTTCATAGCGTTCGAGCCTGGCATTCTCTCAAGCCTCCACGAACTCACCTCAGGAGTCCCAATCGTCAAGATGCCTCGTCCTGTTGATGTGTTCTTCTCACCGTCGGAGCTTCCCTCACGCAAGGACTTCACGATACTGTGCTTCGGGAGACTCAGCAGGTACAAGACACCTGGAATATTTCACATGCTGGACAACATAACGCGCATTCAGGAACACATACCTGACTTCAAGATAAACATTCTCGGCGGAGGAGGCTGGAGACTCTGGGAGTTCAGGCTTCTCGCTCACAAGCTAAATCGCTCTCTCGGCAGAAAATGTGTCAGCATCATCGGCACTCAGGACAACCCTAAACGCTACATCGAAGAAGCTAACCTAGTGTGTGCATCTGCTACGTCTGCAATGGAGGCAGCGTACTCATTCCGGCCTGTTATAGCTATGTGCACGGGATATTTAGGGCTTATTACGCCGCAGAGTCTTGATGAGGCAGAGAGGAGCTATTTTTCTGAACGTTACGGCTTTGAGGAGAGCACAAGAGACTTCAGCAGACTTATTGATGACGTGTTCAGAGTCTATGACAGCTATTGTGATGAAGAGTTCGTGAATGATCTGCGTTATGTGTATAGTAGGTTAGGTGATGAGTTCTCTGCTAGTGAGACGGTGAGAATCTTTGCAGAAATAATGTCCGGTATTCAACGGCACCCGGAAAATCCTGTTTAGTGCTGCTTCGTTCCCGATCTGACACGATTCGCAGGTCTCCGCCGCGCTGAGCCGGACAAAACGTATTCTATCACACTCCGAGCATTTCACACCATACAGCATTACCGACTCTCATACCTTTTTGCGTGAGTGCTGTGCGTTCAGGGGTAATCACGAACAGGTCAGCAGGCATTGACGCAATAACCGCCTCAAGGTCAGGGAGCAAGTCCTCGCGAGCTATTCCCCATTTCGTCCGCAGTGAGAGTATCGCTGACTCGACTGCACGGTCTCTCGGTGAAAGTACTTCTCGTTCAGGCTCTTCACCTGCAAGCCACGCATTAAGAGTACGGGGATTTGCTGTCCTCACGCCGTCAAGATAACTCACCGCAGCCGGGCCAAGTGCTATAACGTTTTCCTGATGCCAATACGCGATATTGTGCCTGCATTCTCGGCCGTCAGGTGCAAAGCTGGAAATCTCGTACTGCGTGAAGCCCTTGCGGGGCAGCAAATACTGCGCATACCTGTAGAACTTATAGCCAGCAGTGTTGAGGTCATCATTGCCGTAATATTGCGCTAACGGGACTCCCTCCTCAAGAGTGAGCTGGTACGCAGAAATATGTTGCGCGTAATTCATGACAGTATGCAGGGAAAATGCCCAGCTCCTCAAAGTCTGTCCGGGTATCGCGAAAATCAGATCACAGCTCAGCATCAAGCCCGACTCCCTCACTAAGTGCATTGCCCGGAGTGCCTGACGTGAATCGTGAATCCGGCCAAGTATGCGGAGTTCGTCATCATTGAGGCTCTGGACACCCAGACTAATACGCGTGAAGTGGTTAGCTTTCAGGAAGTTCACCAGTTCAGGAGTAAGAGAGTTGGGGTTTGCCTCACAGGTAGCTTCTGTCAGTGAAGAGAGGTCAAAGTTTGCGTGAATAATCTTCATGAGTTCGTGCCACTGAGTCAGAGTCAGGACGCTCGGAGTCCCGCCGCCGACATAGAGAGTCTTCACACTCGCTCCCGAAAACTTCCGGGCTTCATGCGCAATCCCGTCAAGCCACGACGTTATGAGGCCGTCATCCTTCCTGACGCTGTAGAACGAACAGTAGCCGCACTTTCTCTCACAGAACGGGACGTGAATATACAGGGAATAACTGCTCACTTTTCGCCGGTGTCTACCTGCATGAACGCTAAAAACGCTTCCTGAGGTATCGCGACTTTGCCGATCTGCTTCATGCGCTTCTTGCCTTCTTTCTGTTTCTCTAGGAGCTTTCTTTTGCGGGTGATGTCTCCTCCGTAGCACTTGGCCAGAACGTCCTTGCGTAAGGCCTTCACGTTCACCCTGACGATTACTCTTCGGCCTATTGATGCCTGAATCGGTATCTCGAACAACTGCGACGGGATTAACTCCTTCAGCTTCGTAACTACTGCATGTCCTCTGTTATAGGCTTGGTCTTTGTGGCAGATGAACGAGAAAGCATCAGCAGCCTCACCGTTCACGAGAATATCTACCCTGACGAGTTCGCTTGCTCTGAGGCCTATCAGCTCGTAGTCCAGAGACGCATAGCCTCGAGTCTGGGATTTCAGCTTGTCATGAAAGTCTACGATGAACTCTGACAATGGCATTTCGTAGACGAGTCGGACTCTTTCTGGCGTGATGTAGTCCATTGATTTATACGTGCCCCGCTTGTCCTGCACTAGCTGCATTACTCTTCCCGTGAACTCTGAGGGCATGAACACGGACAACTTGATGTAGGGTTCACGAATCTCCGTGATCTCGCTAGCGTCTGGAAAGTCTGAAGGCCTGTGTGCCTCTATCACTTCTCCCGAAGCCTTCACGACCTCGTAAATTACGTTCGGTGATGTGGCGACGAGTTCAACGCCGTATTCCTCACGCAGTCTCTCCCTCACAACGTCCATGTGAAGCAGCCCCAAGAATCCGCACCTGAACCCAAAGCCTAACGCCTCCGAACTTTCCGGCTCATACGTTACGGCTGAGTCGTTGAGGCATAGTTTCTCCAGAGCGTCGCGCAACTGAGGGTAATTGTCCCGCTCGACAGGGTAGAATCCGCAGAACACTACGCTTTTCACTTTCTTGTAGCCGGGAAGGGGAGAACCTGCGGGATTATTTGCGTCAGTGATAGTGTCGCCGACCTGTGCTTCAGCAAGAGTCTTTATGCTCGCAGTGATATAGCCTACTTCGCCCGAACCAAGCTCATTTACCGGGGTGAAGCCTGGGCGGAAAACACCTGCCTCATTGACGGGATAAGTTATGCCGTTGCTCATGAACATTATGTTTTGTCCTGCGCGTATCCTGCCATTGACGACTCGGACGTAGCAGATTACCCCTCTGTAGTTATCGTAAACGCTGTCAAAGATTAGTGCCTGTAACGGAGAGTCTGGGCTGCCTTCTGGAGCTGGAATGTCTCTGACTATGCGCTCTAGGATGTCTGTTACGCCTTCACCAGTTTTTGCGCTGGCAAGGACGGAGTCAGAAGCATCTATGCCGACGACTTCAGATATCTCCTGTTTGGCATTATCCGGACGAGCTGAGGGTAAGTCTATCTTGTTGATGACGGGGAGAATTTCGAGTCCTTGTTCTACGGCCTGATAAGCGTTTGCGACGGTTTGGGCTTCGACTCCTTGAGTTGCGTCTACTACGAGGAGTGCACCTTCACACGCAGCGAGAGAACGCGAGACCTCGTAAGCAAAGTCAACATGTCCTGGAGTGTCTATGAGGTTGAGGATATATTTTTTGCCGTCTTTGGCTGTGTAATCCATTCTGACGGGGACGAGCTTTATTGTTATGCCGCGCTCTCGTTCTAGTGCTAGGGAGTCGAGGACTTGAGCTTTTCCGGCCATGTCTCGTGAAGATATAGTGCCTGTAGCTTCTAGTAATCTGTCAGCGAGAGTAGATTTGCCGTGATCTATGTGAGCTATTATGCAAAAGTTTCGGATATTATTCATTGTTTCACCTCACGCAGAATAATATCACGTTGAGTTTTTAGCGGGATTATAGGGAGTGTATTATCCGGACAAGTTCGGAGGGAGTTACGGCAGGGACTCGGCTGTGGTCGTAATCTTTAGTGTTGACGGTTACGATGTAATCACACTCTGCACTCACTGCGCAACACTCTTGAAGATTGTCCTCAAAGTCCCTGAACTCGACATTATAGACAGCTGCAGCTAATGCCTCATGCGTGGCACTTGTAGTCTTCAAGATTGTGTATACACGCTTGATCCATTCTCTGCGAGTTTCTTCAGGGAGCTTCTGCCTGACAGAGAAATACCATATTATGGACAGCGAGTGAAATGCTACATAGCCGTCAAGCTGATGCCTAGCACACATCATCATAACCTGCCTTGATTCTTCTGAATACTTATCTTCGCGGCTGGTGAGATAATTAATGATAACGTTTGTATCAACAAGTACCTTAATCATTTTGCCACCCCGTATTTCTCCGCCATTGCATCAGCATAAACTTCTTCGTAGTTCTCTGGAATAATGAGCGGCTGAGTTTTCCTCATGTGTTCCAGCCACAAAAACGCCTCCCATCTTTCTTTACTCTCTCTTGCTTCCCGTTCCTTTTCCTGCTCTGGAGTCTCCCAAGTAATAGGGTCAGCATCTTTCTTCTTCAGGAGCGTAACTACATCTCCCATAACTTTATCCGGCAGCTTGTTTATCAGCTCTAGTGCTTCTTCTCTAAGTGTCATGATATGTTCTCCTCTCTGTCAAGAAAAATCCTCCCCCGCAATCACTCACAGGGGAGGCCAGTTATTGCCTAGTAGTTCTCAGCGTGAATCTCGAAATATGCTCCCGGATGCGCACACACTGGGCACATTGCCGGAGCCTTAGTGCCTACCACGATATGCCCGCAATTCCTGCACTCCCATACCTTCACTTCACTCTTCGCAAAGACTTCCTGCGCCTCTACGTTCTTCAGCAACGCACGGTATCTCTCCTCGTGGTGCTTCTCGATCGCCGCTACCATCCTGAACTTCGCTGCCAGAGCCTTGAAGCCCTCTTCCTCTGCCGTCTTCGCAAAGCCCTCGTACATGTCCGTCCACTCGTAGTTCTCGCCGTCTGCTGCCGCCGCAAGATTCTCCGCAGTAGTCCCGATGCCGTCCAGTTCCTTGAACCAGATCTCCGCATGTTCCTTCTCATTCGCTGCCGTCTGAAGGAATATTGCTGCTATCTGCTCAAAGCCTTCCTTCTTCGCCTTAGACGCAAAGTATGTGTACTTGTTGCGTGCCTGAGACTCCCCTGCAAATGCCGTCTGGAGATTCTTCTCCGTCTGTGTTCCTGCGTACTTGTTTGCCATAGTAATATCCTCCTCTATATGTTATCTGCCCGCACCTGCATAAGCTATCCCCGTGAAATCCGAAATGTCCCGGTTCAGCGTTACGAGGCTGGACAAACTCAACTCATGCACTGATTTGTGCCCTGTTACTCTCGCAAAAGTCTTCAGCTCGTTATTCACTGCCTGAAGGTAATTCGCGACTCTCTGTGCTGCTTTATCTACGTCTAATCTCTTGCGCAATTCCGGCTTCTGAGTAGCTATTCCCATTGGGCAATTTCCCGACCCGCATATCCTGAACTGCTGACACCCCAAAGCAATTAACCCTGCCGTCGCAATGGCCACAGCATCAGCCCCCATAGCAAGAGCCTTCGCAAAATCCGGTGAGACTCTGAGTCCTCCCGTGATGACCAGTGCAATATCTGTTCCCACGCTGTCAAGATACTTCCTCGCTCTCGACAACGCAAAAAGTGTAGGAACGCTCGTCGACTCTCTCAGGAAAAACGGACTCGACCCCGTAGCTCCTCCTCTGCCGTCAATCGTGATGAAGTCAGGACGCGCATAAACGCATACGGCTAAATCACTCTCAATGTTGCCAGCAGAAATTTTCACGCCGATTGGTCTGCCTCCTGAACGTTCACGCAGCATGATGACCATTTCTCGCAAGTCGTCTTGGGAATTTATCTCGGGGAACTTACTCGGACTCTGAATGTCTGAGCCGGGCTGTCTGCCTCTCATGGCCGCTATCTCGGGAGTAACCTTCTCGCCGGGTAAATGTCCTCCCATTCCGGGTTTAGTGCCTTGACCGATCTTGATCTCTATTGCGTCGGAAGTCTTTAGGTTCTCGTCCGTTACGCTGTACTTGTTGGGGACGTACTCGAAGATGTATTTGTAGGCTGAGGCTTTCTCTTCAGGGAGCACTCCTCCTTCACCGCTGCACATTGCTGTCTTTGCGAGAGCAGATCCCTTAGCGAGAGCGATCTTTGCCTCACGCGACAACGCTCCGAACGACATATGAGATATATACACCGGAGATTCCAGAATCATGGGCTGCCTGGCGTTCTTCCCTATTATTGTGCGAGTGATTACCTCGTCGTCATCATTCAGCGGCATAGGGTCTAACTGTGCTCCTAGCAATAACACATCATCCCATGAAGGCATAGGCATTTGTGTACCCATCGCTCCGGAAATGCTACGACCAGTCTCGGCCATCTCGTGAATCTCGGACATGTAGCGTGATTTGTTCGTAGACGCGGGAATTTCCGGCTTTGACTCTGACTCTGAGTCACTGACCAGCTCGAACATTGAAGCATCAACCATACATGCAGGACAAGCCTCGAGGTCAGCTAACTTCTTGCCTTCCTTCTCTTCGTCAAAAACGTAACCACACATCATGCATCTGTATACGGCCATTAATATTCCCCCCTTCTTGTCATCATCTCAGCAAGACACTTCACACACACTCCTCTGAAGATTACTTCATGCTTCCTGACACGAAAGCCTGTCATGTCTTCTAGCCTTTTGTCGTCGGAATAGGAGTAGTCTATAGGAGCGTCGATGACTGAGCCGCAAACTTCGCAGAGCATATGATGATGTCTGTCCGTTCGACGGTCATACCTTCCTGCATCAGGTACAAGATCGATATACGAGATTTCCATGTTCTTGGCAAGCTGGTGAAGATTCCTGTAGACTGTGGCCTTGCTGATTCGGCTGTCTATACGGTGAACGTCAGAGTATATTTCATCAGCTGTAGGGTGATCATTACGGGCTTTCACTGCTTCAAGAACTATTTGCTTCTGCTTAGTATTGCGTTCTGTCATGCATTGTTAATATCTTAATGAGATTGATTATTGATAGTGTAGCATGTGTGTCAAGCTCTACACTCACTCCTCAAGCTCAGGAAGTATCTTCTCAAACTCGCTCTCGTAAGCATGTGCCTTCTTAGAGATGCGCTTTATCTTTGCGACTTCTCCTGCTGCCTGATTAATCAGCTCGACCGTCCCAGCTCCTCCTACACAGCCTCCGGGACATGCCATACCCTCAAGCAAATAGCCGTTGCGTTTTCCTGCCTTCGCCATAAGCAGCATCTTCCTGCAGTCATTCAGGCCTTCAGCACGCTCAATGTTGACTTCACGTTCAGGGTGCAATTGCTTTATGCAGTTCAGGACAGCCTCGGCGACTCCTCCGCTCACAGCAAAGCCTCTTCCGTCAGCACTCGCATTGTCTGGTACGTCCATCTTCTCCAGATAGTCAAAGTCGATCTCTTTTGCCTCGAACATGCCGAGCACTTCCTCGAACGTAAGCACAAAGTCTACATCACTGCGGACACTCCTTCTGCTTGCCTCGAGCTTCTTAGCTGCACACGGCCCGATAAACGCTACCTTACAGTTTGGATTCTCCTTCTTGATGAGTCGTCCTGTGAGCACCATAGGAGTCAGTGCCATGCTGATGCACTCTGCGTATTGGGGAAATTCGCGCTTGGCCATCACTGACCACGCAGGACAACATGACGTGCCCATGAAGGGGATACGTTCGGGGACTTCCTTCACGAAGTCTTCTGCCTCCTGTAATGTGCACAAGTCTGCTCCGATGGCGACCTCCACAACGTCGTGGAAGCCCAATGCACGGAAAGCCGCCCGCATCTTCTCGGGAGTGAGAGTCTTTCCGAACTGACCTGCGATTGCTGGAGCTATGGCGGCGTAAACGGGAGTATCGCTCCTGATTGCCTGTATGCACTGGAATATCTGAGCTTTGTCGGCGATAGCTCCGAAGGGACAGTTAGCGAGACACATTCCGCAAGAGACGCATTTATCTTGGTCTATGTCTGCTCGTCCGAACTCGTCCGTAGTGATGGCCTTCACTCCGCAAGCTACTGCACAAGGCCTCTGCATCCTGAGAATCACTCCGTACTGGCATACGGTCATGCATTTTCCGCACTTGATGCACTTTTCGGAGTCTATGTGTGCTTGGCCGTGCTCGAAGTATATTGCGTCTTTGGGGCAGACTTGGGAGCATGGACGAGCTAGGCATCCCTGGCACTGGTCAGTGATGACAACTTTGTTGTCCGGACAGGAATGACACGCAAACTTGATGATGTTGATTAATGGCGGCTGGTAGTACTTCTCAGGGTGTACGCACTCTTCTGCTCCCGTCGAAACTGGCGCATGTTCGGAGGCTTTTCGCAAGGGAAGGCCCATCGCAAGCCTCATTCTCTCTCGGACTATCGCGCGTTCAAGGAATACATCGTCACGGTAATGCGAGACCTCGCCGGGTATTATCCTGTACGGTATTAATTCCATCTCGGATAAATCTCCGGGCTTATAGTTGTAGGATAGTCTGGCTACTTCGGCGAAGATTGCGCGGCGGATGTCATTGATTGAAGTATGAATTCCTCTCATACCCATAAAAAATTACCCCCCTGAAAATAAATTCCCTCAAGGAGTAATTATATATAGCAATTATTTATTTGTCAGTGTGAAAGTAAATGAGCTAATAACTGCCCGACCATCGGAGCAGCAACAGAGCTTCCGTGTTTTCCTGCCTCAACCACAGCAACAGCAACATACTTCGGATTATCTGCCGGAGCATAGCCCGCAAACAGTGCGTGATCATCACCGTGAGAGTTCTGCGCTGTCCCGGTCTTGCCCGCAATACTCACGCCGAAACGTCCAGCCCTTGAGCCTGTCCCGCGACTGACGACATACTCTAATCCCTTCTGCACTATCGCCAATTTTGCCGGAGTCATTCCTATCTCTTCAGGTTCCTTGTAGCCTTTCTGGTTCAGGTGAGGAGTTACCATCTTTCCGCCGTTAGCTATGGCAGCATATACACGCGCAATCTGTATCGGTGTCATCAGTACATAGCCTTGACCTATGGAATAATTCACTGTGTCGCCGTTGCCCCAGGTTGTACCGAAACGCCTCATCTTCCAGTCAGCACCAGCAATATTACCGCCGCTTTCTCCGGGTATGTCTATCCCTGTAGGTTCGCCCAAGTGCAATTTTCTTCCCCACTTGATGAGCTTCTCTATTCCTGCCTTCAAGCCTGCCTGATAGAAGAATACATCACATGAATGCTGCAATCCTCCGAGTACGTTTAACGCTCCATGCCCTGAATGTTTCCAGCACTTGAACAGGTGAGTACCCATGCGAAGACCGCCGCGGCATGAAAACATTGTAGACGTGTTTATAACGTTCTCCTCAAGACATGCTATAGACATGAACGCCTTGAATGTGCTTGCAGGAGGATATACACCAGCAATAGCCCTATCCAGCATAGGCCGGTCAGGATTATTCATTATTGCGTTCCATTCTCTGCCCGAAACTCCCCAAGTTAATGTGTTGTTGTCATATACAGGACTTGAAGCCAGTACCAGAACTGCCCCGGTCTTCACGTCCATAGCAACTATTGCGCCCTTATGCCCGCTCTCAGTCAGAAGCCCGACCGCCAATTTCTGCGCAACCATATCAAGCGTCAAGTGCAAGTCCTCGCCCTTCTCCGCCGATGAAGCATCAAGTGTCCGTATCCTTCTGCCCCTTGCGTCAACTTCTATAGCCTCCTGTCCGGGTTTGCCCCGTAAAATGCCCTCGTATGAACGTTCAATCCCGGTTTTGCCGATAAGGTCTCCGCCCATATAGCCATCTTCTGCCCGTGCCTTGAGTTCCGATCTCTGACATAGCCGAGTACGTTCGCCGCAGTAGTTCCTGCAGGGTATGTCCTGCGCCATACTGACATCGGGAAAAGCTCACGGGGAAAATCATAATCCGCAACAAGTTCTGCCATTTGCGTCATCGTCAAGTTAGGTACTATCTTCATTACACGATACGGGGCTAATCTCTGCTGCTTTTTGGTCTTCTCTAGGTCTGCAACGCTCATAGGTATTCCATGACGCATTAATATTTTGCTGAGGTGTTCCAGTTTTGCCGGGGTGTTCAGGTCCAAAGGATAGCCCATAATGCAGAACGTATTATCATTCACTGCTAAAGGTACTCCGTTACGGTCAAATATTTCGCCTCTTGGTGCGGCAAAGCGTATCACTCTTAGCTTGTTGTTATGTGCCAGACGTACATATTTATCACCTTGATATATCTGACACAAATAT
>ERZ842401.5049-NODE-5049-length-14872-cov-3.850442_pt1 | contig 14872 bp, 1 predicted proteins | sample MGYA00521270_ERZ842401 | MGnify/ENA primary metagenome ERZ842401 (study PRJEB31892, sample SAMEA3878208) | bioreactor metagenome | biome: Moose rumen | place: Sweden | collected 2011-10 | study: EMG produced TPA metagenomics assembly of the PRJEB12797 data set...
GGAGAGGCTGGAGGCAAATGGGATCAAGAGGGACGAGTATGAAAGATACATGCGCGGCGAGAAGGTGCCGTTGCAGATCGAGAGACGAATAAACGAGGCGCAGAGGGAGCTTGGCCTGGTGAGCGACCAGTCGATGTTCCAGTTCGACAGTTTCGAGGCGGAGAGCAGGGAGGCCGAGAGTCTCAACATGGTGTTCTCGAACGTAGGTGACATCAGGGACTGCGTCGAGTCCATGGTCGGCGCAGTCCTCAGGGACATCGAGGAGGGAGGCTTCGAGAGCGAGCTCAAGTCGTTCAGGGAGAGGCTTCTGATCAAGGAGAAGGAGGCCGAGGAGAAGGTCAGGGACGCCAAGCGCGGAAGGGAGCTGCGCTTGGCAAAGCGAAGCCTTCGCGACGTCAGGCGCAAGCTTGTCGAGCTAGGGCGCGTCGAGGCTCAGTTCGCCGAGCAGGGCTGGGTCGCGGCCTTTGGATATAACGGCTATGGGATGAGGGTGCTGAAAGAGATGTTGGAATACTTTGAGAGTTACGGATTTATAGCTAGCAAATGCATAGGAAGAGCAAGAGACAAGGCGTACGACAATGAGCTTCAGTCATATATTGATTCAAGAGTAAAAAGTGGTATAGAGGACTGGACTAAAGTAGGAAATGACGTATCCCGAATGACAGAGGGAGAAAAGGCTATTATGTGGTTCCTTGCGGCAAGTACAGATCAATATGAAGATGTAAGAACGCAATATAACTTGACAAAAACCAGCTTAGGCGACGAGTTTGCGCAAATTGGTTATGGAGACTTGTGGGAAATAGAGCAGAATGCTTGTAATATAATCATTTACATGTGCAAGAATGGCTGGTGGGAGAGACTGCGGAACAACGAAGGTGCGAAGAGAGCGCTGATGAGCAGGGTTCTTCAGGCCCTAAGCCGCAGATGCGACACGACGATAAGGCTTGTCGAGGAGGAGAGCGACGAGACGGACGAGCGGCCGGACGACGCCGAGAGCATGAGAAGCGAGTACGAGGAGGACGAGCAGGACGAGATAGAGAGCAGGAAGGACGACACTGGCAAGGACTGGTACGAGGTCCGCGTGACTGAGGACAATCCATACAAGACAGTCAGCAAGAGGGTCAAGCTTGCGCTCAACACCGTTGCCGACTACAGGTACGACTCTGAGTATGACTACTGGAATTTCCCTGAAGATGGGCATTTCGGCATAGCGAAATACGTCAACGTTGGCACCGTATGGTCCACTCTGCTGAGGGACATGCACGACGTGAGGGACAGCGACGAGATGGTCGCCAGGCTCAAGAGCATGGAGAAGGAGGTCGGGTGGTATCACTCTCTGGTAGAGAAAGTCAAGAGTAGCGAGGGATTGAAAAGCGCGCTGTTCTCCACGCTCAGAAAGGGTTTCCACAGGATGCGCGTGGCAAGGACCACCACCAAGGACGAGGGCAGCGGATGGAGACATCCCTCCATGGCGTTGTGGGGAAGCAATTACGGAGAGAACAAGAGTGCGCTGCTTGACGAGGTACAGCAGAACATGACCCTTGGCATAGTCCTAGACAAGAAGTATAGCACGTATGACACGAATGGTTTGCCAGACTGGAATAGGATAGACAAGCTGAAGGCTGAGGTCCTAAGCAAGATAGACCACAACCTTCAGCCAGAGCAGGTCGTCGACTACTTTGCCAACGACGAAAACGTATCTAGAATGGCCATAGTGCTTCGAGCCCTAGGCGTTGACATCAGGGGAATGGAGGGGCTGGAGAGTCTTCGCATGGCGTTGACGCGGTATCCTGAGGGACATAACGATCTCATGTTGGTACTTGATGGTTGCGTATGGGCTGTGACTGGCGAGCAACGAAAGAAGTATGCCAGCAAGTACGCTCAGTCGCTCAACATGTTAGTGGACATGTGCGACAGGCTAGCCTCGCTTACGGACGAGAACTCAGAGCACATGTCGTACGAGAATCATAAAGGCAGGTACAGCTACAGCGACCCCAACTACATAACTGACATGGCCGATGCATGTCAAGACGCCAATCGATTCTCGGAATGGATGGAAGACCGGTTCCTCAAGCGCGACAGGGACGGAGCCTTGGTCGAAACATTCTTTTACGACCCGACGGAAGGAGGGGACTTGAGAGGAGATGCATACTCTCAAGGAATGTCTATTCGCAGTGGATGGCTGCGAGACATGGCGAAATGGTCGATGATGCGAAGGATTGTCAGCTCGGAGACTGCACAGGTGATAGTCAAGGATGGGAAGGATAGCGACAAGCTTGACAGGCAGTCCGTGCTACGAATTCAGCTTAACATGTTCTTCAGTCCATCAGGCAAGCGTCATCTGCCACTTAACGACAGGAACTTCGTTGCGAACAGAAAAACACTCCCGGTAGACTTAGCCAACTACGTGTTTCCAACGCTAGCCGACAGCAAGGCTATAGTGACGATGCCAGGCAGAGCGTTCACGCCACGAAAAAAGATAGGAGATGGAAAGTATGACAGATTTAAGGATGAAAGCAACGAGTCTGCATTCACGGATGCGCTGGCGACACTCGACTTTGAGGAAGACGGTCTCTTGTGGCGCATGGCTGAAGTTGTGCTGCAGGAGTACAGGAGAATACGATGCTCGGAAAACGAGCAGTCGACGAATACGAAGCTCGACGATAAAGGATACGAAAAGAACAAGGGCAAGTTCTGTTACTTTGCGGAATTGAACAATGTTGACGGCTTTCGAGAGGAACTAGGGCGCCTGCTGACATCAGGCGAACAGGAGGCGGCGATGACGTACGCCATGAAAGTGCTGAAATACAAGGTCATGCCTCGTAAGACGATAAAGGCATACAGGGAACTTGTCGCGGCAGGAGCACTTAATGACGACTCCATATTCGACGCCGACCTGGCTGAAGGGTCCGAGAATGTAGGCAGTATACATTCCATATCGGAAGATAAGCAGTGGTTCGACGAGCAGTTGAACATGCTGATGGCGAACAACGGCGTCGGGAAGGTCGTCGACGGCGTAAAGAGGCCAGACGATGTAAGAAATCCGATGTTCAAGCTTTGGAGCGCCCTGACCGAAGAAGAACTAGACTATATCAGAAGAGGAGGCGATTACTTGACGTATGGGCTTGAGGAGATTGAACATCGATACGACGACATAGACATCAACGCCAGTCCGGAGGAAATAGAGGCGAAAGTGCTCGAAAAGGCTCTGAGGGAGAGGGAGAGACGAAAAGCTATAGAGGAAAGCATAAAAGACAAATGGAAGCGCATCAGTCCAGAAATGACGATGCAGAACTCCACTGCCGGCTTGGCTTTATGGCGAATCTTTAATGCTTCGAGCAAAGGAATGTTCTACACCGGCACGGAGAGCACATACAACACAGGACAGACGACAAGTCATCATAATCCGACATGCTACGTTGGTGACGGACTTGGCGAGACGGAATGCCACGAGCAGAACCCCGGTTTCTACGCAATGTCGATATTCCTGCTCAATCAGATGTATGCGCAGACGCAGATGGAGATGATGACCATAGGCGACGTTGCGAACGTGAAAAACGTCCCTGAATATACGAAGCGCAACAAAATGTATTTTGCGACAAGGCAGAGAGTGGATCTTGCTGCGACATACAACGGGTTTCGCATATTCGATCCATCAGAAGGAGAGGACTGGGACAAGGAGCGCTGCCTGTATCTTTCCGACTTCTCGGCTAGAAAGGAGAACGAGCATGGGGAGAGCAGGACGACAGGGTTCTGGGGGATGAGCCAGTTCTGGAATGATGTCGTGCTGCCGGAACTCAGCACGGCGCTTGCCAAGAAGGAGATAACGCCCAATGAGTTCGCTAGCATGTATGATGCGTACAGCTCGATGACCATAAGCGACGGACAGAGCTTCCGCTCTCCGGAGAGCTGGCGTAAAATAATGATAGGGACTAGCAATTGGAATGCCGAGCATGAGGACTGGTTCAACAGAGTTCTTGACGGCACATGCGGAGTCGCCGATTTTGCGCGTCACATACAGACTCTGAAGCCGTACTGCGAGTCGTTCGAGTGGGTGAACAAGCCATACATGGCAGTAGAGACGGAGACCGTCAACGGCGTCGAGACAAAGAGGACGGTCAAGAAAGACTACTGGGTCAAAGTCCCAGTTCAACATAAGAATTCTGAATTCATCCTGTTCGGGCTTGCTAAGATGATGGAGAAGCATTCAGGCAGCAAGAACAGCGTGCTTGCAGGCATAGAGAAAGCTATGCGTAGGCACAACATAGATGTGGTCCATTTCTCATCCGTAGTCAAAGTTGGAGGTCACGACGCTATAGACATAACGCAATGCAGGAATTCCGACGAGGTCGTTTCGACGGTGGACGACGTGTTGGGTTTGTGGGAGGCAGCCAAGAACGCTGGCGAGCGCAGCACTGACGGCGTGCACAGGATTCCATGGCGCGACTATGGCGTTCAGGTATCGACACAGAAGGACCACATGATAGATGCAGAGCAAGGCATAGGCGTCCAGATAAGGAAGCTGATAGCCGCCGACATACCAGACACGTTCAACGGCAATCCAGTCAAGATAGACGTCAACATGCCGGACGGAAGCGTGCTTAGCCTCACTCCAAAGGAATACCGTCGCAAATGCGAGGAGATAATCATAGCGAAACTTCGCAGGAGCTTCGAGGACGTCAAGATGAAGTTCGACGACGAGGATTGGATAAGAGGCATGATACAGAAGTCCATAGTGGACTCGGACAGGTACTCCAGGAACATGGTGGACATGATGACTCAGAATGAGGATGGAGAGTTTCGCATACCGTTGGATCACGAGCCGCTTGCCACAAACATACAGACAATTCTTGCCGCATATCTAAAGCGTCATATTGTCAAGCAGACCACGCGAGGTGGTACGGCAATACAGTGTTCGTCCGTTGGATTAAGCAACGATCTACATCCGGTGACCGAGACCGTGAATGGAAGGACAAGAGTCTTATACTATCCGTGCATGCTTCCATGCTGGGCGAAGGAGATATATCGAGCATATGCGGATGAGAATGGAGATATAGATGTCGATAAAATTCCCGACAAGTTGCGCAACATGATAGGCTATCGCGTGCCAACGGAGCACATGTATTCGATGGCTCCATTGAGGGTCGTCGGGTTCATGAATCAGGAGAACGGAACTGCGATACTGCTGCCGCAGGAAATAGTCACATTCAGCGGTTCCGACTTCGACGTCGACAAGATGTTCCTGATGATGCCAGACTTCGACACGAACGATATCACGATAGACGACGAGGCGCTGTCGTCAGGGATGCTTGAGTACAAGGATGGAGTCGCGGTTCCGACAGGCGCACTGTACAACAAGGCATTGCGTTCCACGATGCCAAACGACGAATATGACCATTACCTGAAAGAGATGGTCAAAGCAGGAGCCGAGATGGAGTGGGACGTGATGACGGACGAGCAGAAGGAGGAATTCAAGAGCAGAGAGGACACTAAAGAGTACATAGAGGAGTATATGATCGACCACGTGGACGAAGATAGGCCAAGCCTGTCCTATCGTACTCCAGACTACCATCAGCCATTCGACACGCAGGTCAGGAATTGCAACAATGCACTGATTGAGCTGTATTGGGCGAGGTTGACGTCAACATGGTCTTTTTCTCAGCTGACCAAGCCTGGCGGATTCGTCGAGGTCAAGCGTCTGTCGAGAATCATGAACATACTGAGAAGCAAGAGCATGAAGGACATACGTGCGATTCATAGCTCGACAACCAATACGGAAGAATTATGGAATGAGCTGGTCACTGACAACATTGACTTCCTCGACGAATACACGTCTGGCAACGAGGACTCCTTCTCTGATCCAATGCTATTCAGTCGGTATTTCGAGCAGAACATGACAGGCAAGCACATGGTTGGCGTATACGCTCTAGCCAATTCACTTCAATCTTTGCTTCAGAATGCAAAGGTTGAGATTTCTGCCGATTACATGAACGCATTCGGGCGATGGAGTTTTAATGGCAAGACATTATATCAGCTTTGGGGCATGTACGACGAGATTGGTCAGAGCAGAATATTGAACATAGCGCAGTTTCTTGCTGCATCCGTAGACAACGCCAAGGACCCTGTCCTGGCGGAATTGAATCAGAACAACTTAACCTGCAACTTAGGGATACTTCTCTTGAGAATGGGTTACAGCATAGAGACGATGGTTCTATTCCTTAATCAGCCAGTGATAAAGAAAGCTGTAGACACGTTCAATAGTGGCGAGACTCAATACGTGTCATTGCAAAAGATTCTTGAACAACTGTATGGAGATGTGAAGCCTGCACCCAACATGAACCTGACCAAGAAAGACATGATTGAAGCTATAGTCAATAACAAGCCAAATGTCAATGGGGAAGTAGAGCTTGACGATATTCAGCTAAGAGTAATCAACACTGTGAAGGCTCTGTATCAAGCTACATTGACAGTTGGCAGATTGGGCGACACGCTCAAGATGGACAGCCCTAAGAACAGCCTGGGAGTGACGTTAGGTGACACATACGAGGCTCAGACCGGTTTCCTAAGATTCCGCCACAAGAATACACTCACGTTAGTTGTCAACGGGAAGTTCGTCAAGATAAACGTGCTTGCCAATGTCGAGAATTTCGGTAACGATGTATTTGCGACCAAGGACAATACACTTCCGACAGTTGAACAATGGCTGAAAAAATTCTTTGACGAAGAGCATCCTGGAGTCGCAAGCTGCCAGGCATGGTACGACATGGGTCTCAAGCTGTCACAAGAGTTCATAGCTAAAGTTCTGTCTGGGTATGGTGGAGAAGTCAAGGATTTGATGAAACAACTTAATCTCATGACGCGAGATCCGTCAGCGTACGAGTTAGACGGCGGTCTTATGAACGAGTTGCGAATGGACTACGTCGCGGCAAGGACTGCGAGAGCGTTCATGCAGGACAATGGCAAGACGCTAATGGAGCAGCGCAGCGCATATCTGCGTTCGTTCCCAACCTATTACCAGCAGCTGATAAAGCAGTTGCTGGATGAAGGGCGCGACATCACTAAAGAGTACGAACTGCTGTCCATGCTGACGATTAACGAGGAGAGCGGCGACGTTTTCTTCCGCAAGCAGGGAAAGATAAAGAAAGAACTCAGCGAGGCTCTGAGCGCCAGCTGGGAAAGGATGATGTATGATGATGACCAGCGAGTGCAGCAGCTTGCCTTGAACTTGTGCACGTATAGCGCATATAGAGATGGATTCCAGTTCAGGCACGTGACCGAGGGCAAGACTGTGAACAAGGTTGTCGGAGGATGTTATGGGTACATGGTTCCAGCAGCAGTGCTTGAACGGTTCCCTAATTACATAAAAGCCCTTCGCGACTTGCATGTCCCGATGACCGAAAGCGAGCAGAAGGAATTCCTGGACCAGTTCATAAGGAATCATCCGGAATATTTCGACATGTTCGGCCAAACGCTTGACATGATGGATCCAGACGCACCGCAGGACAAAAGTCCTTTGGGCAGATTGAAGGCCATGGTAGCAGGCAATGGCATCGACAGGAAAACATTCTTTAAGATATTCGACAGAAACAGCAAGAGGGAAGTCGAGAAAAACAGCGCAGTTGTAGGAACATACAACCATTACGACGCATTTGACGAAATAAGGCTGGGCAAGTTCACCAAGGGACTTGTCAAGAATGTTTATCAGACAGGAAGCAACACCAAGTCGGCAACTCCATGGATGTATCTTAAAGTGATGCTTGACGAGCATGCCCCAGTATTCTATAGACTGATTAAAGTCGAAGACAACGAGTTCGTGTACAGAAGAGTCGAGATGCTGACAGGCAATGACTATGATTTGCAATCCGAGAGCTTTGGAGGGTATGACACTAGATTCTCTGACATACAGCTGTTTGGCCGCAAGTTGTCCGACATAGAGAAGGATGAAGCGTCAGGAGGGACAGGAGATGATGCGATGGCTATAAGGAGGAAGGCGTCGGTTGAGATTGTAAGTGAGATTGAGAGCAACCAACAGAAAGTGCAGTCTTACGAAACGATAGACATCAACGGAGTATCTCACAACGACACTTCCGCATATGTAATCGAGGAGAACGGAATCAAGAAGACATATGAGCGAGTTCATGACCATCTTGGGTTGAAGCTTGACGAATCCAAGCTAGACCCCAAGGCCGTTAGACGAATAAGGTTCGGCGGCATGGTTGGGTCCATCATGGATAGCGCCATACGTCATAGACTGAGCACTGGCAGCTGGGAAGGGACTGAAGACATGTTCAAAGGAGACGACGCTTTCGTAACCAGAATGGATGTAGCCAAGTCGGTCATGGGGCAGATAGACGACTTCATAAATGGAATAGAGGCAGAAGGAGGCAAAGTCATGGACGGGCCTGTCGTGTGGCATGACTTTGGAAATAGGGGCAAAGTTGCAGGTGCGATTGACATTCTGGTACTTAACGCTGACGGGTCATTCTCTATATACGACATAAAATGCATGAGCAACTATGACAGATTGATTAATGGCAGAATTCTCAATGCAGGTGGCAAGACGATCAATTACGGTGACACCCTGAACAACTACAAGCGTCAGCTCAATGCATACAGAATACTGCTGAAGGAACAGTATGGCGTAGAGGTGTCAGGCACGTATATATTCCCTATAGAGTACGACGGCGACCTCAGTACGAATGAGATTGATCGACTTGAGCTCATGGAGTCAATCGTCGTCGAGACGATTTCCCTCGACAACATGCCAGAAAGAGGCGAACAGGCCGGAGGCGGAACTCCGACGCCAGCACCGACGGGCGGACAGACCGAAGTGGGTGTTAAAGGTCGCGACCTGTTCAAGGAGAAAGTAAGGAAGTTGAAGGGTGATGAAGCCGAAGACGTTTATGTGAGCAACGACGCCGAGTATGTGGATGCCCTAGTCGGGAGAATCAATGAATTCTTCAATAAGGCTTTCTCGGCCTCAAAGCCAGCTAACTTCAGCAAGGACAGTTACGAATATAAAGGAGATGGAGGTGGATGGAACGTAGGCGTGCTGTTGAATAAAGTAAGGCATTACTCCAGCATTGCTGGAGTGCCGAACATAAACGGAGAGGTGAAAATAAAATGGAAGGACGGGTATGGATATGCAGACGCCAAGGCGTTCCTTGACGATGAAGGCTACCCGATATGCTAAACTTAAGACATAAGAACATACAGAATGGCAAGAGCATGTAAGATAAGGCCGACAGTGAAGTCGGCCGATGGGAGAAAAGTGGACAGCATACTGTTCGACGAACTTTTCCATTGGACGGGATATGACAGGAATCAGGTGAAAGCGCTATGGGGACTGAGCAGAACTGACGCGTTCAAGTCGGAGCGCTCAAGTAGGCTTCAAAAGGACGTCAACGGCGAGCCAACGGCTCGCAGTTTGATAGAGGATGGAGGATTGTATAGAGACCTCAGCCCTAAGAACATAGCTGAAGGTCTCAACTGGTCGATGCGCAATGAAATCACCAAAGACAGGACGGCGGCATCGGTGCATAAACTCATGGAGATAATCGAGCAGCATTCAAAAACGCCAATGTCAGAGATTGCAGTTCCTAGGCTGGAGGTCGCAGACGATAGCGTCTCGTTGCGCTTTGTGCCGTCGGATGGCGATTCGAGAAGCGTATATGCTGATGTGGCCGAGGCGAACAGTTTGCATGCATCGCTGAGCAAATGGCTGGAACGACATGGAATAGCGATAGGCGAGTTGACAGAAGCTGAGGCAAGTCAAGGCATAGACGGCATCACAGACTTCAGGTCCGGTCAGCGCACCGCGGATGGACTTGCTGTTCTCATAAGAATAGCCAAAGGCGAAAAAGGCCTCGGAGCCCTTACTGAGGAGGCGGCCCACATAGCGATAAGAGCTCTTAAAGGCAAGGACAAGTCCGTGGACAGAGTTCTTGCCATGCTTGAAAACGATGAGAGCTTAGTCCGTGAAGCAATAGGCGTCGAGTATGACAAATATGCCAGAGAGTACAAAGGAGACAAGCAACAGCTAGCTGAAGAAGCCGCAGGCAAATTGCTCAAGTCGCAGCTGGAAGATGCGTATGAGAATCGCAAACTCAAGAGACATAGGAGCATTCTTGAGCGAATGACCGATGCAATACTTGCATTTTTTCGTCGTTTCGACCAGAGTGAACTAACAAGGTTGCGAGAAGCAGCTCGCGGCCTTAGGGTGACAGCGGAGAACATACTGGATGACGATTGCTATGAGCCGTTCGACTTGGAGGAGATGAGTAGAGGAGCGGCCAAACTGTATGCGTTGTCTGACGAGTACAGTCAGAAGCTTGCTAACTATGTTCAGAAACTAGCCATGTCAGCAGACGTAGAGAACAGAAAACTGAGACGGAAAGGAGGGAAAGCGGCCAAGAGGGCTTATCGCAAAAAGGAACTCATGGCCACTCTGCTCAACAACAGGGACAAGGGCGAGTTCGTGGCAGGGATTGCCAACTTCATGAACTCCATGCATGAGGACGTTGGCATACAGCTGAAGAAATGGAAAAACGGATATTCCGGGAATATGTCCAATGAGTTGAAAGCGAGGATATGCAACGATGCCATCAATCTTCAGAAGACATATTCCCAGATACTGACCGACTACTATGACTTGCTTGATGAAATAGAAAATGACCCGAATGCAGACCCTGCTCTGTTGGCAGGCATGCAAGGATTGAAAGATCTGTGTGACGAGAGCCGTTCGATGCTGGATAAGATGGCGTACGATGCAAGGCGCAAGGCGATGCCTGCATTCATTGAATTCGCTCAACGATTCTGCGACACTGTTGTCACAGTCCCATTCGGCAAGGCATATGGAAAGAGCGCAGGAGAGGAGGTCAGTCTGTCCGAAACTATGACCAAGGAAGCTAAGGACATAAGCTTCTTTGACATGTGGCTTGTCAGCGGAGCCATGAGCAGCAGTTTCAACATACAGTCGTTGGCCAAGATAATAAACATGTTGCAGCTGCAAGTTCGAGACGAGGCGATGACATATAACAAACGACTGAAGGACTTGACTATAAGGCTTGAGGAAGCTGGAATATCAAACCAGGACTTCATGTACGAGCGAGACGAGAATGGCGAATTGACTGGCAGATTCATAAAAGCTGACAGCAAGGCTTATGAGGCTCTAGATTCAGTGCGAAAGAAATACTACAATGACGTAATGAGCATAAAAGCTGAACTGGACAGATTCTTGCCTCCATTCGTCACTGATCTAATCAATGCTCCGAAAGTTCGCAAGGACATATGGGAGGTGTTGAAAGCCACGAGAGGGAGCAAGGCAAAAGTGCTAAAAGACAAGATGAGCGAAATGTGGAGCCTTAAGTCTGACGATGAATACACATTGAAAAACGACACGCTGTTGTTCGACTACAGTGGAGAAAGAATCGACATGATACCTCTTCGCTTTCTGGCGTTCGGGAAGGACGAGAACATGAACAACATGAGTACAGACATAGTCGAAAGCATGTCCCTTTACGCTCAGATGGCATTAAATTATGGCATAATGAACGAAGCTCTTCCGAATCTTCAGAACGCATTGGATATTATTGAGAATGGCTCGTTTGGGACAGAGGAGGAGATAGATGTGTCTGGAAGGAAATTCGTCGTTGACAAGCACAAGACGTCTAGAGTCGGGAGCAATGAGGTGACTAGAATCAAGGCGTTGTACGACAGTCAGCTCTATGGGATGAAAGTGTACGACACGAGAGTAGGCGGTATTGACATAACCAAACTTGGTCATAATCTAATGCAGTGGACTGCATTGAATCAGTACGCTATGAATCCACATGGCGCATTGCAGAACGAGATAACTGGTCTGATTGTTGGCGCAGTCGAATCCATGGGTGGTAACCACTTTGGAAAGAGCGATTTGGCATGGGCTCATGGGGTCTACCTGAGAAACCTGCCTGATTTGACCATGGATTTTGGCAAGCGAATAAAGAACAGCAAGATAAGCCTGTTCAATGAAAGGCTTAACATCATGCAAGAATCCGACAGAGAGCAGAATTTCAACCGAAAGACCCGTCTAGGCAGACTTGTAGACAGTCAGCTGCCATACATCATGACAGGTGCAGGAGAACATAATCTCCATACGTTAACCGGTCTTGCGATGGCTCACCGGACAAAACTGAAGGACATTGACGGCAACGTCGTCAACCTATGGGATGCCTTGGAGACTATCTCGTTGAAAGAAAGCATGGATCGCAAATTGAACATGGCATTACGTAACGGAGACGTAGCTGAAGAGAAACGATTAAGGGTATTGATAGATGCGCATCCAGAGTGGGCAGACGGGAAGACTAAAGTGCTGGAGCTGCGTCAGGGTCTGTACACCATGGATGGCGCCGTGGCGAACGACCAGTGGCTACATGAGGAGGTGCGTCGCATAATGGCCGTCAATCACCGTCTACATGGCATATACAACGAAGAGGACAAGTCCATGATGCAGCAGTATGTCATAGGTCAGATGATGATAATGTATCGCAAATGGATGACGCCAAGCTACATGAACAGGTTCATGACGTTGAGATACTCGCAAGACACTAAAGAATGGGAGGAAGGATATTACATGACTCTAGGAAGGTGCATAACCGAGTTCGTCGTAGGATGTTATAATACCAAGAGCTTGAATAAGAAGGAACTCACCGAGTTTGAGAAGACCAACATAAAGAAAGCGATTTTTGAGATTGGACTGTGGACGCTTATGCTGGGTCTCAAGAGCGTGCTGTCGGGGTTGAAGAAGAAACGTCGCAGGGAATATTCGTTCCATGTGCTCAACTATTTCGTCGTGCGGACTGCGTCGGAGCTTTCGGCATACGTTCCATTTGGGATACCTCGTGAGACACTGCGACTGCTGCAGTCTCCATCCGCCGTTCTTTCTTCAGCCAATGGATTCCTGAATTTCCTATATACTGCTGCAAGCTTCAGGAACTACGAGTGGTATGCAGGAGAGGACGCCCTACTAAAGAGCGGTCCGTACAAAGGACAGAGCAGAGTCGAGAGTGCATTCTGGAAAAGCGGCATACCTCTTGGCTATCATCAACTTGACGGCCTGATGCATCTTGACGAGAAGGTCAAGTTCTACGAATAAGTGAATATAGCAAGCAACCCACTCGTAGAATGTTCTGCGAGTGGGTTGCTGTTTTTATCCTATTGCCCTAGATGCAAGCAAGCAGTTCTTCTCTTGCTGCAGGAGACATATCATCGAACATTTCCTCTGACACTCCGGCCTCCATGATTGCTATTCTTGTGCTTGGATTGAGTCTGTGCATGGCGCCGTACTCCCACTCGGCGGCCGAGATGGTAGCCTCGCTCCAACCAAGAGTCTGCCACTCCGCTCTTCTTTTTTCAGCGAACTTCGAGTACCGATAGTACTTGTCGAACGACTTCTCCCTGTACTTGCCATTGTTTATGTCGGCGAATATCTTTCGCGAGACAGGCAGCAGCTTCTCCTGTCCCTTTATGACAGAGAGCAAACGTTTGAAGAAGTCCACAATTCTCCTGCTCCACGTCTTAGGCTCCAGCTCCAGCTCCATGAAGTCCCTGAAGTCGTCGGCTAGCTGTTCCTCAGCTTCGGAGTCGGTTGCAAGGTTGTATTTGCCTTTTGCCTCGTCGAGCATCGCTCGCTTGTCCTTTTCGTCCAGGACAGTGTCGAACAGCCGGTGAAAGCACTCATGGAAGAAAGTTCCGTGTCGAGCGACCTTGCTTATGGCAATCAGTCCACTCTCATACAGGCCTTGCGCTCTCGGTCCCTTCTGAGCAGTCCTTATAAGCCCGTTGACTACAATCACGGCGTCGTCATGCGTGAAGCCAGGCAGGACTTTTCGCATTGCCTCGACCTCCTTTGCTATGTCTATTCTCCTTTCGGAGACATCTTGAGGTTTGACGATAGAAAAACTCCTTGCTCCCTTTTTTACTTTGTTTGCAGATATTTGCTCCAGCTCCCCGAGCTTCATCTCCGCCTCCTCCTTGCCGTGGACGGCTATGCCAGCCGAGGACAGGTTGTCGATGAGCTGCTCGGTGACGGACTTGGGCTGACCGACAGTCACCTTCCCTTGCTCGTTCAGCTTCGTTCCCTCCACGAAGTCCCTGATGGTCATGTGGTTGAAGTCGTCGAGGGTGAGCCTGTCTATCTCCTCCTGCGTCCATGTGCCGAAGGTCTGGGCGAGGGCTTTCCACGTGTCCGCTATCCACTTCTTGAGCTTGGCCACGATGCCATTGCCGTCGCCCTTCTGCTCGTCGATTATGCGCGCGCCCTCCTCGCCCACGAGGCGCGAGTGCACCTCGGAGGCTATGAGGTTCTCAAGCTCCGCTGCAGTCTTGCCCTGAGCCTTCCACTTCTTGCCGTACGCCTCCTCGTTCTCGACCTGCTGCCAGAGCGAGTGCTGCTTCATGAGCGAGACGCCCTGCTTCCACAGCTCGGGGAACTTCTGCTGGATGACCCTGTCCCAGACGTGTGTGTACTCGTGGGCGAGGACGCTCGGGTCGTCAGAGAGGAGGTAAATCTCGCCGTTGTACTCGAAGCCAAGGACGTCGCCTTTAGCGGTGCGGAGGAAGTTTATTTCAGGTAATCCACTTCCGCTATTCTCTCTGCCGCTTCCATTGCGTCTATCTCTCTCATCGTCGAATCTTTGATGTGAGCTGCTATCCAATCCTTCATCTGTAGTCTTTGCTCCTCTGTTTCGAGGAGTTCCAATATCGCTGCTACCACCTCCAAGCGGACTCCCATTATTTTCAATCCACTGATCAGCGCTTTCTGTAGTTTGTCTAAACTCATTTGAAATATCTGTTTCGGTTGTTGTGTTGAATTTAGCAAGAATTTCAAAAC
>ERZ842401.5050-NODE-5050-length-14871-cov-7.443372_pt1 | contig 14871 bp, 11 predicted proteins | sample MGYA00521270_ERZ842401 | MGnify/ENA primary metagenome ERZ842401 (study PRJEB31892, sample SAMEA3878208) | bioreactor metagenome | biome: Moose rumen | place: Sweden | collected 2011-10 | study: EMG produced TPA metagenomics assembly of the PRJEB12797 data set...
CCCGAAAGAACATGATTGTCTTGCACCCGCTCCCCCGCGTAAACGAAATCGCCCCCGAGGTGGACGATGACCCGCGAGCTTCCTACTTCAAGCAGGTCAAGTACGGAATGTTCGTGCGAATGGCGTTGATTGCAAAATTGGTGGGTGTGCTGTAATATGAAAATCAAGCTTTTTACTTTTGCTGCTGCTTTGGGGATTCTTTTCTCAGGATGTCGTGAAAAAATTCCTGAATTGCATCCCACGGCAGACAATCCCGTCACAATTTCCCTCTGGTATGACGCCACCGTTACCGAAGCAGGCGCGCCCCCGGCAGACTGGATTGCTTATAAAATCATCCGCGAAAAATTCGGAATCAACCTTGAGCTTACAATGCTTCCCTTTAATCAGGCTGACAAAAATATAAAAGTGAACGCAGCCGCAGACGGTGGCACACTCCCGGACATGGTGGTCGTAAACCGTGAGCCGCTTTTAAATCTGATTCAAAAAGATTTGATTATGCCGATTGATGATTTGTATCCCCTTATGCCGAACCGGACTAAAAAAATGTACGATGAGTCTTCCCGCAATTTTGCAACAGTCAAAGGAAAATGCTACGGATTCTCAACGCCGGGCGGAAAGATTCAGAAAAACGAAGGGGTATTAATCCGAAAAGACTGGCTTGAAAATCTCGGACTTTCCATTCCAAAAACCCTCGATGAATATCTTGATGTAATGCGGGCCTTTACCCACAATGACCCCGACAAAAACGGCAAAAATGACACTTACGGCTACGGCGCATTTATCGAAATCAACTCTTACGAAGAGGGCTTGGGCCGCCGCTTAGACCCGATTTTCGGTGCATTCGGAGTTGCAGGCACTTGGAACATGACCGAAAAGGATGCGGGCTTGAATGTGCGTAAGCCGGCCTACTTTGACGCCCTCAGCACGATTGTGACTATGCAGAATGAAGGCCTTATCGACCCAAACTGGCTGGGCTACAAAAAAGACGATTTCCGCGCCGCCTGGAAGCAAGGCAGATTCGGCATCATGCGGGAGCAGCACTCGGCCTATGCTTCTGAATCAAATTATGCTCCATTTGACCGAAAATTTCCCAACGGCTCATGGATTGTCATAGATCCGCCGGTTGGTCCGAATGGAGAAAGCGCGGTGGGCGTAAACACGATTCCTTACACAACACTGGTCATTTCAAAAAAAGCTCAAAAAGAAGGAAAAGCTCCTCTTATCGCGGCCTTGCTTGAATGGATGGTCAGCGATGAAGGCTATTATCTTTTGGGCTGGGGTCAGGAAGGCGTAAATTTTGTCTTCAACGAAAATCATGTTCCAGTTACAGAGGGAATTCCCGACCCCTCAAAAGGATACACAAAAGCCGCCCAGCAACCCCTCACTCAGCTCAGAAACATGGTTTTCTGGCACAGTGATGCTGAACTGGTCAGCCGCTATCCAACCTACACCACAGAAGTCAGCCACAAGACCATGAGCGCGCTCACCGTTCTCAGGGAAATGCAGCAAAAAGCTTGGGCAAATGCCACTGGCTCAGACAGCATGCCCCTGCCAAGCACTGAATTAAAGCATTTCTACGAGCAGGGAGTTTTAGATTTTGTAATCGGAAAACGCACCCTCACAAAAGAAAACTGGGCTTTATGGCTTGAAGAATTCGACCGCCTCGGCGGAAAACGCTGGGAAGAAGACGGAGTTGAAAAGGCTCGGCAAGCTAATTATCTTTACTAGGAAAGGATTATGAAATTAAAATCAGTAAGAACAAAACTAACGCTTCTGCTTTTTTGCATCGCACTTATTCCTCTTCTTCTTGTAATCGGATTTTATCTTGTAAATAACATTTCCAGCTCCATCGACAATGCGAAATCAGACGGACTTTTGCGCAATTCTATCGTCAATGAGCATATCACCGAACATTTTGAGCGGAATCTTGCCGTTCTCCGTACTATCGCGCGAAATCCTATGACACTCCAGTACACGCTGGCAAAAGCAGAAAACCGGGATCCTCTCATGGAGCAAACTCTCAGCCGCACCAACGATGTATTCAACGACAGTGACAATATGATTATCACTGACAAAAACGGCGACCAGCTCGCCCGCACTGACGAATATCCCCTAATCAATGTAGAACACCGCCGCTATTTTCACGAGGCAATGCAAGGCTCAGAGTATATTTCTGATGTTCTTATCAGCCTTGCCAATAACCGCCTGATTACGGTTTTGGAAGTGCCAGTCTTTGACGAAAACAACAAGGCGGTGGGCATGGTTCAGCGAGATTATGATCTTTCAGCCCTGCAGCAATTTGTAAAAGAACTTTCTTCCGCAAACACCCGCGTCATGATTACAGACAGCGTGGGAAATCTTGTCGCCCATTCAGAAGAGACCCTTGAAAGCAATCAGCTCATAGGATTAAGCACAAATCCTGCCGTGGCGGCGGCTCTTGCGGGCAAAAAAGGCTCTATCGATGCAGTGTTGTCAGTTCACGGTGGCAGCAAAAAAGAACGCATGCTGGTAAGCTACTCAAAAAATGAAATTTCTGGCTGGGTCATCATAACGGAGCGCTCATACCGCTACATCTGGCAGGAAGTTGTCACCGATGCCCTCACCGCAGTCATCATCGGCGGAATCATGCTTTTCCTTCTTGCACTTGTGTCGGCCTTCATCGCCGAAAAAGCAACACGGAAAATTCGGGCAATTTCAAGCCTTGTCGGTCGGGCAGCAGATGAGTCCGGGGATTCAGTTTCCCTTTCCGAGCTGGGCGACGATGAATTGGGTCAGATGGCTCAGGCAATCAGCAAAATCCGCTCTTCACGAGATTCTTACCGCAAAGACGCAGAAATCGACAAACTTACAGGTCTTTTAAATAAGGCGACTTTTGAACGGCTCTGCCGCAGAACCCTTTCCGAAAATCAGCCGGGGACTTTCGCTTCCCTTATAGTCATCGACCTCGACCATTTTAAGGAAGTAAACGACACTCTAGGTCATCAGACAGGAGACGCCCTGCTCCACGATTTTGGCGAAGTCCTAAGACGGCTTTTCCGCCCCACGGACTTGGTAGGCCGCTTTGGTGGCGATGAATTTGTCGTCCTGCTAAACGACCTTCCGGGCAAGGAAATCGCCCTGCTAAAAGCAAAAAGGATAGTTGAGGCGGCAAAAACGATTCTCACAGGCGTTGATGTTGTAAAAGTCAGTGCCAGCGTAGGAATAAGCTCAACTCCCCAACATGGCATTGATTATGATTCATTGTTCGCCATTGCCGACAAATCAGTCTATGCCGTAAAAGAAAGCGGAAGAAACGGAATCTGCTACGGAAACGAAGAAGTGCTCAGCTCAGAATAGTTATCAATTTGTCATATAATGTGATAAAATACATATAATAAGGAATTAAGAATGCTGAATGTAGATACAATTAAAAACGGACTGGTGATTGACCATATCAAGGCGGGATTCGGACCGCAGATTTTTCATTTTTTGGGATTGGACAAGGCTGATTTTTCGTGCGCGCTCATTATGAATGTGCAATCAAAAAAATCGGGCAAAAAAGACATCATCAAAATCGACAATATAATCAACATTGACTACTCGGTGCTCGGCTTCATCGACCCGAACATCTGCATCAATGTAATTAAAGACGAAAAAATCGTCCGCAAAATCAACATGGAGCTTCCCGAAAAGGTGGAGAATGTGATTCACTGCAAAAATCCGCGCTGTATCACCGTCACCGAAAACTATGTGCGCCCCGTGTTCAAACTCGTCAACCGTGCAAAATCCCAGTACGCCTGCGAATATTGTGACGCGCTCTATTCCGCGGGGTCGATTGATTAAAGCGCAAAAAACGCAAATAATAAAAAATACATTATTTTATTGAAAGGAAATCATCATGCAAGACAACATTGTTTCAAAGGCAGTCGCCGCGTACAACGGCACAAGCCTTATTCTGCGCATTTTTATCGGCATTGTCATCGGTGCGATTCTCGGCGTTCTTATCCCCTCTCAAAGTTGGCTCGGCATTTTCGGCGAAGTGTTCGTTGGTGCGCTCAAAGCGGTCGCGCCCGTGCTCGTGTTCGCGCTCGTTGCCACTTCTCTTGCAAAAGGCGGGGCAAAACTCGACCGTCGTTTCGGTACGGTTCTTTTTTTGTACATTGTAAGCACTTTGCTTGCCTCGCTCATCGCGGTTACGGCAAGTTTCCTGTTCCCGCAATCAATCACGCTCGCAACGGAAGCAGCCGAAGCCTCTGCGCCCACGGGAATCGCGCAAGTCTTAAAAAATCTGCTGATAAATGCCGTCTCAAATCCGATTGACGCGCTCATTCGCGCAAACTACATCGGCATTCTTGTGTGGGCGGCTCTGTTTGGCTTGGCAATGAAGTCGCTCGCAAACGAAAGCACAAAACAGTTCATGGCTGACTGTGCGGAAGCGATTTCAAAAATCGTCCGATGGATTATCAATCTCGCGCCGTTCGGCATTTTCGGTTTGGTGTTCACCACGGTCTCGACAAACGGCGTGGGAATCTTCAAGAATTACGGTTCTCTGCTCGCCGTGCTCGTCGGCTCTATGCTTTTCATGGCGTTTGTGGTCTCTCCGCTCATCGTGGCGGTCAATTTGCACTGCAATCCCTACCCGCTCGTTTTCCGCTGTCTCAAAGAAAGCGGCATCACGGCATTCTTCACACGAAGTTCGGCGGCAAACATTCCCGTAAACATGGAATTGTGCGAATCACTCGGTCTTGACAAAGAAATGTACTCGGTTTCGATTCCGCTCGGAGCAACAATCAACATGGACGGCGCGGCGATTACGATTGCAATCATGACGCTCGCGGCGGCTCACACGCTCGGTATTTCCGTTGACATTCCGACCGCGCTCATTTTGTGCGTGCTTGCCACTTTGGGCGCGTGCGGTGCTTCGGGCGTTGCGGGCGGCTCGCTTCTTTTGATTCCGCTTGCCTGCTCGCTCTTCGGCATTTCAAATGATGTCGCCATGCAGGTTGTCGGCGTAGGCTTTATCATCGGCGTGGTACAGGACAGCCTTGAAACCGCGCTCAATTCTGCTGGCGATGTGCTTTTCACGGCAACTGCGGAATACAAAGCCTGGAAAAAACAAGGAAAGCCTCTCCCCGAATTCTTGGGCGGAAAATAATCACCTAAAACCGCCCTCTTGCCTTTCTTTATTCGTTGTTATATAATTATTACAACTAAAAAACGCAAGGGGGTGTGTATGACTCAAACAGAACGACGAACTTTTCTTCTTTCGTATCTCTTAAAAGAAAATCCCGAATACGCTGACATTTCGCTTCCTGAAAACGAGGCGGAACAAAAACAGCTTTTGCGCTCGCTCGTGAATGTGCGCCCTGCAAATCCTGCGAGTGAAGATTTTTTGCGCGTGCAGGACGAGTATTTACGCGAGGAAAACAACCGTCGCGGAATCACGGACATTGCGGAATTAACGCCATTTTACGGCGCTTTGTATTTGTGGCGCGGAGACATTACCACGCTCAAAGTGGACGCAATCGTGAACGCGGCGAACAGCGGAATGACGGGGTGCTGGCAGCCGTGCCACGCGTGCATTGACAACTGCATTCACACTTTCGCGGGAATCCAGCTGCGGGCGGTGTGTGCTAGCATCATGCAAAAACAGGGGCACGAAGAGCCGACAGGTCAGGCAAAAATCACGCCCGCGTTCAATTTGCCGTGCAAGTTCGTGCTCCACACGGTCGGGTCGATTATTTACGGTGCACTTACGGAACGCGACTGCGACCTGCTCGCTTCGTGCTACAAGAGCTGCCTTGATTTGGCGAGCGAAAACGGCGTGGAGTCAATCGCGTTCTGCTGTATTTCGACGGGCGTGTTCAGATTCCCCGCCGAAAAAGCGGCAGAAATTGCGGTCAAAACGGTGCGTGGGTGGAAAGACGGGCACAAAAGCGACATAAAAGTGGTGTTCAATGTGTTCAGCGAGAAAGATGAATTGATTTACCAGAAAATCTTGGGGGCTTTATGATGGAAAAAATCAACGAACTGAAAACAGCAATTTCGGAAGCGGAGGCGGTCATCATCGGGGCGGGAGCGGGGCTTTCGACTTCGGCGGGATTTACTTACTCGGGCGAGCGGTTTGAAAAGCATTTCGCGGATTTTGCCCAAAAATACGGATTTTCGGACATGTATTCGGGCGGATTCTACCCCTACAAAACGCTTGAAGAGCATTGGGCGTACTGGAGCCGCTACATTTTGATAAACCGCTACATGAACGCGCCAAAACCTGTGTATGAAGACTTGCTTTCGCTCGTGCGCGGAAAAGATTATTTCGTGATTACGACGAATGTTGACCACTGCTTCCAAAAGGCGGGCTTTGACAAAAAACGGCTCTACTACACGCAGGGCGATTACGGGCTTTTCCAGTGCTCAGAGCCGTGCCACCAAAAAACTTACGACAACGAAGAGACCGTGCGAAAAATGGTCGCCGCGCAGGGCTTGGGTGAGGATGCGGGCGTTCTGCACGGAGCGAAAATGAGCGTTCCGAGCGAACTTGTGCCACACTGCCCCGTGTGCGGAAAGCCGATGAGCATGAATCTCCGCGCTGATGATACTTTCGTACAGGACGAAGGCTGGTACGAGGCAGCAGAACGGTATGAAGATTTTGTGAACTCACGGCGCGCGCAAACTGACGGAAAAGTGCTTTTCTTGGAACTCGGTGTCGGTGGAAACACGCCTGGAATCATCAAATATCCGTTCTGGCAGATGACGCACGCAAATCCAAACGCGACTTACGCGTGCGTAAATTTTGGCGAAGCGGTCGTGCCGCAGGAAATCGCGAAAAAGTCAATCTGTATTAACGCAGATATTGGAGAAGTGCTCGCGGAAATGGTATAATACAAATATGAAAATCAGCGTTCGATTTACGGCGGCGGTGCATACGCTTTTGTGCATCTGCTATTTTGAAAAAGACCATCGCGTCACTTCGGATTTTATTTCGGGGAGCACGGGCGTGAATTCCGTTATTATCCGAAAAATTCTGCTCCAATTGCAAAAAGCGAATCTTGTCGAAACGGCGGCGGGTGTTGGTGGCTCGCATTTGGTCAAAAAGCCCGAAGAAATCACGCTCTGCGATGTGTACCACGCAATCAATGAGGGCGAAGAAGAGCGCGAAGTCTTCAATTTTCACCCGAATCCAAACGAAAAATGCCCGGTCGGGGGAAACATTCACCGAGTTTTGGACACTTCCCTTGAAAACGCGACCCATGCGCTTGAAGCGGAACTTGCAAAAACCACACTCGCTGATTTGCTCACAAAATTGCCGTAACAAAGCATTATTTTTTCCCAATTCTCGCAAAGCTGTGCTATACTGTAAAGACTTATGAAAGAAAATGCTTCTGTTCTGATAATTTACAATGCACGGCTCGTGGATTCAAAAATCGACAGCCCTGGCACGCTCACAGTCGCGGGCGGAAAAATCCGTGGAATCACGCTCGGCGAGTGCAAAAGCGCAAAAAAAGCCCTGCTCTATGCGCAAGCCTTTCTCTCTGAAAGCGAATCCGAGCTAACGCCCGAATTTTTCGATGCAAAAGGCTTAACGCTCATGCCCTCGTTCATCGACATGCATGTGCATTTCCGCTACCCCGGTCAAACGCAAAAAGAAGACTTGGATTCGGGGCTTCATGCGGCGGTGGCGGGCGGTTACGGAACGGTCGTTCTCATGCCGAACACAAATCCCGTTATTTCAGACCGCGAACTTGCCAAAAAAGTCATGGACGAAGCAAATTCTAAAAATCTTGCGCGGGTGTTCCAAACAGTCAGCATCACAAAGAATTTTGAAGGAAATGACACGAGCGGAATTGATTCGCTTTCTGCCGACGAATTCCCCGTCATTTCGGAAGACGGCCACGATGTCGATTCAAGTGCCGTCATGCTTGAAGGAATGAAAAAGGCGGGCGAAAAAAACATCATCGTCAGCTGCCACTGCGAAGACCCGTCACTTGCTCAGGCGGCTCGCCCCTACCGTCAGCGCGCGCTCGGCTTTATGGAGCAATACGGAATTCCCGCGGGCAAAGTGAATGTGGAAACGCCGAATGTGCCGAAGGCAATCCATTTTGAAATCGACGGAAATCTCACGAAAGCAAATTCCCTGCTCGCGCTCGCCGAAGATGTCGCCACAATCCGAAATATTGAAATCGCGAAAACGGCGGGCTGTCACATTCATATCTGCCACTGCTCCACAAAAATCAGTATGGACGCGGTTCGCCGCGCAAAAGAAGAAATCGCGCTCGGAAACACTACCGACGGCTTTGACTGCACGGTGGAAGTCACACCGCACCACCTCGGCTTGGTCGGAACAGACGCGCCGAATATCCGCGCACTCGTAAATCCGCCGCTCCGAAGCGAAGACGACCGCCGCGCCTTAATCGAAGCGCTCCGTGACGGCACGGTAGACGCAATCGCCACCGACCACGCGCCGCACACACAGGAAGACAAGGCAAAGGGAAGTCCGGGCTTTACCGGCATCGAAACCGCATTTGCCGTCTGCAATACAATTCTCGTCAAAAAAGAAGATTTTTCGCTTTCAAAACTTTCGCGCCTCATGAGCGCAAATCCCGCGAAACTGCTCAGAATCAAATCGGGCAGGCTTCTCGTGGGCTACAATGCCGACTTGGTTCTCGTAAATCCCGATGAAAACTGGATTGTGAACAGCGAAAATTTCGCAAGCAAAGGAAAATCAACGCCCCTCGAAGGAAAACAGCTCACGGGAAAAGTTCACGCGACTTTCTTCGGCGGAAAAAAGGTGTTCTAAGATTATCGGCTCATGCCCGATAATGACATGGAGTTCATATCATGCACAACGAAAAATTCCTAAAAGTCCTTGCGCGGCAGTACCCCACTGAGCGAGCCGTCATCTCAGAAATCGTCAATTTGCAGGCAATTCTCTCCCTGCCCAAAGGCACGGAGCACTTTTTGACCGACATTCACGGCGAATTCCAGCAATTTTCTCATGTTCTGCGTAACGGCTCCGGCTCAATCAAAACCAAAATCGAAGAAGTGTTCGGAAACACCGAGACAGCTTCAACAAAACGCGCGCTTGCCACGCTCATTTACTATCCCAAAGAAAAACTTGAAATCGTGCGGCAGACCGAAAAGGGCGAAGATTTAAACGACTGGTACACGGTTACGCTCCACCGCCTCGTTGCCATGCTCCGCCGCGTTTCCTCAAAATACACGCGCTCAAAAGTGCGCAAAATCATGCCTGAAGATTTTGCCTATGTCATCGAAGAGCTGATTACCGAAAAAGAAGAACTTTCCGACAAACAGGCGTACTACAATCAGATTTTGCAGACCGTCATTAGAATCGGGGCGGCTGAACCCTTAATCGAAGCCCTCTGCAACATGATTCAAACGCTCGTCATCGACCATTTGCACATCATCGGCGACATTTTTGACCGAGGACCAGGCCCGCACCAAATTTTGGACAAACTGCTTCACTATCACTCGCTCGACATTCAATGGGGGAACCACGATGTCGTGTGGATGGGGGCTGCGGCAGGAAGCAAAATCTGCATCGCGAATGTCGTTCGGCTCTGCGCCCGCTACAATAATCTCGATGTGCTTGAAGAAGGCTACGGAATCAACCTCACGCCGCTCGTCACTTTCTGTATGAAAGCCTACGGTCACATGGACAGGCACGCCGTTCATAAGGCAATTTCGCTCATTCAGTTCAAGCTCGAAGACGCTATGATTCGCGCGAATCCCGAATTTGAAATGCAAAACCGCCTCATTCTCGACAAAATCAACTGGGAAAAAGGCACGGTCACAATCGATGGCACTGAATGGAAGCTGAATTCCGAAAATCTGAGTAACGATTTTCCAACGGTGAACCACGCGCACCCGAACGAACTTGACGAAGACGAAACAATTGTGATGAACCGTCTCGCTTATTCGTTCATGCACTGCGAAAAATTGCAGAATCATGTCAAATTCCTCTACAAAAAAGGAAATCTCTACAAAGTCTTCAACGGAAATTTGCTCTACCACGGTTGTATGCCGCTCGACCAAAACGGAAAATTTCTCAAAGTGAAGATTTTCGGCAAGGAATTCTCTGGGAAAGCCCTTTACGACGAGCTTGAAGTGTGGGCGAGGAAAGGCTATTTTTCAAAACCGGGCACAAAAGAAAAGGAAAAAGGCGAAAGCATTCTCTGGTATTTGTGGACAGGCCCAAAATCGCCGCTCTTCGGAAAGGACAAAATGGCTTGCTTTGAAAACATGTTCATCGCCGAAAAAGAAGCAAGCCGCGAGCATAAAAATCACTACTACGATGAAGTTGAAGATGTCGCCACCGTTGAAGCAATCCTCACCGAATTCGGCTTAGACCCAAAAACGGCGCACATCATAAACGGGCATGTGCCGCAAGAAGTCAAAAAAGGCGACTCGCCGATTAAGTGCGGCGGAAAATTGCTCATCATTGACGGCGGATTTGCCGCAGCCTACCACGAAAAAACGGGCATCGCAGGCTACACGCTCGTGTGTAATTCGTACGGTTTGCGCCTTGTCGTGCACGAAAAATTCACGAGCTGTGACCAAATGATTGCAACCGACTCAGACATCGTAAGCGACACAATCACCGTAGAAAAATTCCCGTCACGGCACTATGTCGCCGACACAGACCGCGGACAGGAAATAAAAGAGCAGATTGAAGAACTCGAAGATTTGCTTGAAATGTACCGACGGGGGCACTAGCTAGAATCCCATGCGGAAGCCGATAAATGCGCCGTAGCCGTTTTTGGTGAAACTCGCGGGCAATGTCATTCCGCAGAAACTCGCCTGTGCAATAATCTCAACCGCACGGAAATTCAAGCCAAAGCCAACTCTTTGCTGGAAAATCTGATTCTGATACGCCGTTTCCACATTGAAATTGAGAATTTTCCATAAAAGAGCAAGCCGCACATCAAGCGCATATTCGGGATAGAAAATCGCGCTGCCTGAATATGGGTTTCGCACCGCAAAGCCAAGCGAGGGCTGAATTTTGAGCCATTCGCCGAACGGCATATAAGTCGCGTTGAGACCGAGCTTTAAAGGTCGGTGAACTTTATAAGTTTCTTCAGAATACTCAAATCCTTCTTCTTCGGCCTCATGGTCATCGGGATTATAGGTGCTCGGCTTTACATGCCCATGTTCATTTTTCGGTTTTTCTTGTGTTTTTAGGTAATTCAAGAGATTGTCTTCGTAGAAATCAGCATAGACAATGGTGCTCATCTTATAATTAAGCGTTCCGGCAACAACAGGAAGCCGTGAATACAAGCCTGCATTAAAATTGTGAAACCAATTCCGCTCAATTTCAAGTGAAAAATCAAAACCGCCGTGAGAGAGAATATCAGCAACCTGAAGCTCCAAATTGCTTACCTTTTTTTCATCTTCCATGAATTTTTCCATGCTTATGGCTGTGTAAACATCGACTTTTGAGTAGGCTTCCCCACGAATCAATCCGCTTGAATCCGTGGTAAGACTTGCCGTTGCCGTTGTTTTCGGAACATACGCAAGGGGAACAAAATATGTCGGCGAAATTTTCACGCCATATCCGCTGATAATCGTCTGAAAAGAAACGCCTGTATCTACAAATACATCAGCATAGCCCGAAACATCAACCGTTTTTGAATTTCCGACCGAAATACCGTCAGCGAGCAAATCAAACAAATCTTTTGAAACATTGAAATATGAATTCGCCTCCACGCCAGCAAAAAAACCGAAACGGAATCGGCTGCTCAGATTCAAATTCACGAAAGTCCGCTCCCGATTATAAAAACCAAGTTTAAAGCCCTCTGCGGGCATATCAGAAGCTATTTTCTTTAAATCGATTTCTATGTTTTTTTTGAGGACATCCTTCAATCCAAAAGAACTGTTCGCAAACATGCCTTCAAAATCAATGCCGAATTCAAAAATACGGTGTGGTTTTGACAATAAATCGCCGGAAAACTCAGCAACAAGCGGTGTAAAAGAGAAAAACAGCACAAAAAATGAAAGAAAGAAGAATTTTTTCATAGCGTTTCCCAGCTTTCCTAGTCCTTATCATCTTTATTCCAAATTTCGATGGGAGTATTCTCATCAAATTCTATTCGGAACAAACCATTTATGCCATAAGCCGCCGTTCGGGGAACGATTAAATTCGTGCTCCCATCCGCAGGAATTTCCAAGCGGACTTTTGGAATGAAGGGATAATTTTCAAAAATTGACTGCGACTCCTCTCGTAAATCAAGAATATGCGCACCACTCTCAGATTCTAATTCTTTTTGATTGAACCAAGACGAAACCGCACCGTTTTCATCAATAGAATAGAGATAAATTCCCAAATTCAAATCAGTTTTATCTTCCTTCTTTATGAGCAAATTGTTTGCGACGGTATAATCAAGCTCCAATTTTTTAAGCGCGGCCGCATATTTGCTCCATTTGTCGTTGTCATCGGCAGAATCTCGATTGAAAACATCCTCGTCTTCGTCTTCGTCATCATCATCGCTTGATTTAAATAATGCGACTGCATCATCAATGACGATAGTTTTATCATCAGGTGTGCCGTCAGATCTATCGTTGAAAATAATTTGAAGCGGTATCACGAGCGCAAGATTAATAGAAATTTTTAAATCGCCGCTTTTTAAAATTTCCGCAACCTCTTTGTCGACTGTAATGCTTCCAGAATCAGTGGCGAACTTCAAACTGTATGTCAAGGAAAGCGCATCTGGGTGTGCGTTAATCAAACCAGTAATCACGCCGTCTTTGATTTTTTTCGAATAATTGCTTTCAGCAAACACCTCGGTCGTAACAATAATTTTGTCATCATTTGCGGCTTCATCAAGAGTGGGGCTTGGATTAATCATGTTGAGGCGACCGTTCAAATCAGAATCAGAAGAATCGGAATCAAGCAAATCAACTCTAACCGAATTGCCAGAAGCGTCTTTGTAACTTGCATACACCTGACCTTCAAGCCCCAGCTTAGAAAGCTCTTCATTTTTGGTCGGTTTTGAAATGAAAATGTATCCTTCAAGCCCGTAAAAATCGATGTCTTCAATAAGATTTTGAGAATCACCCTTAAACAAATCGCCCAGCAATGTGGAAAAATTAAGCCCTGTTTCAATGGTATCAATAAAAGGTGCACCACTTCGTAAAAGATTGCTCACAGGGAGGGAAAGGCTAAAATCATCAGGTGGATCATCAGGAATCAAACTCGTATCTGGAAGACTAAGTGAAATTTCTTTGAGCGTGTAATTGAAGACAAACTGCAAGACATCATTGTTTGCGCTTTCGCCCGTTCCGTTTGGGCTGTATTCGTATACGCTCACATTTCCCGCATCGTTGTCCAAAAGAACATCCGTAAGCTTTTCAACACCTGCCTTTTCACGCACAGAAAAAGTTGCGTCGCCCACAGGAACTTCAAATTTTGCACTGGCTTTTACAGAAAGCGATTTGGGAAGCTCTAAATCACGGAATTCACTGCAAGCAAAAAGAAAAGCAGAAACTGCAATCACAAAAAAATAAAACTTCCTCATTTTCTGCCTCCTCGCGCAATGATTTATTATAACCCATTATCGGCGATTTGTCAGAAAACAAGGAAGTTTTTAAAGAATATTTTTAAGAATTATTTCTTCATCTTCGCAAAAGCGGCGGCGAATGGGTTATAAGAAAAACCATCGTCTGACCCGAAATTGCGATTTCCGCCGTTGCGCGGGCGGTCGTTGTTGCGGGCAAACTCTGGCTTTTTCTCGCCGTTTGCACCTTTCTTCACGACGACGACGCGTTTTTTGCCCGTGCCGTCACCGCTCGGCTTTTTGCCTTCATTGGTCTGACCAAGCCTTGTGTGAGCGTCACTTTTGAGCGAAAGGCTGATTCTCATTCGGTCTTTGTCGAGCGCGATAATCGTGAATTCTTTTACATCGCCGACTTTGATGATGTCCATCGGGTCACTTACATACGAATCGCTCAGTTCTGAAATGTGAATGAGAGCCGTTTCGTGCAAGCCGATGTCAACGAACGCGCCGAAGTCAACGACATTCTTGATTTTGCCCGTGACCTTCATGCCGACCGTCAAATCCTCAAACTTCACAACGCCCTTCTGCATAATCGGAGCAGGATAGCCGTCGCGCGGGTCGCGGTTCGGTTTGCCCAATTCTTCGATAATGTCATTCAGCGTGGTTTCGCCGACATTGTATTTTTCGCAGAGCGTTTTCTTCAAATCAGCAGGAACTTGCTTTCCTTCTTTTACATAGCCAAGAACTTCTCGCGCGACATCGTAATTCTCTGGGTGAACCCACGTGTTGTCGAGCGGGTCTGCGCTTTCGGCGATTTTAAGGAAGCCCGCGCACTGCTCAAACGCCTTTGGTCCAAGCCCCGGAACTTTCTTGAGTTCTTCGCGGCTCGTGATTTTGCCGTTCTGGTCTCGGTACGCGACGATTTTCTTTGCCGTGCTCATGTTGATTCCAGAGACATATTTTAAAAGCATGTAGCTTGCGGTGTTCAAATTTACGCCGACCTGATTCACCACGCGACCGACAACTTCATCAAGCTGCTCGGCGAGTTTTTTCTGATTGACATCGTGCTGATACAAGCCAACGCCGATTGCCTTCGGGTCGATTTTTACCAATTCTGCGAGCGGGTCCTGCAAGCGGCGCCCCATTGAGATTGCACCACGGATTGTAAGGTCAAGCTCAGGGAATTCTTCGGTTGCGACAGGCGAAGCCGAATAGACAGACGCTCCCGATTCATCGACGACCGTGTATTTGACATCGGCATCAGCGTAGTTTTCAGAAATCACTTTGCTCACCAAAGCCTGCACTTCGGGCGAGCCAGTTCCGTTACCCACGGCGACCACCTGAATGTCGTATTTGTCGATTGCCTCATTCAAGAGATTGT
>ERZ842401.5051-NODE-5051-length-14869-cov-3.895842_pt1 | contig 14869 bp, 10 predicted proteins | sample MGYA00521270_ERZ842401 | MGnify/ENA primary metagenome ERZ842401 (study PRJEB31892, sample SAMEA3878208) | bioreactor metagenome | biome: Moose rumen | place: Sweden | collected 2011-10 | study: EMG produced TPA metagenomics assembly of the PRJEB12797 data set...
GTATTCCAAAACTATGTTCGCTACCTCCGGGAACAAGTTTTCTCATAAAATGTACTTTGCCGTCGATTTCTTTTACAGATACGTTAAAATTTTTTATCCTTGGATAATTGTTTTGAAGTTCGTTGAGTTCGTGATAGTGGGTTGCAAAAAGAGTTTTGGCTTTTGCTTGTGGCAATTCGTGAATATATTCCACTATGGCTTGAGCAATAGAAATACCGTCGTAAGTGCTTGTACCACGGCCAAGTTCGTCGAAAAGTACAAGACTCCGTGGTGTTATGTTGTTGAGGATTCCTGCAGCTTCGTTCATTTCCACCATAAATGTACTTTCTCCGCTTGAGATGTTGTCGGATGCTCCCACACGAGTAAATATTTTGTCGATATATCCAGCTTCGAGGCTTGTTGCAGGTACAAAACTCCCTGCTTGAGCCATTAGCATAATTAGAGCTGTTTGTCTTAACAATGCCGATTTACCTGCCATATTAGGACCAGTTATCATCATTATTTGTTGAGTTTCGCTATCGAGATAAACATCGTTGGGAATATATTCTTCGCCCACTGGCAGTTGTTTTTCTATTACTGGGTGGCGACCAGCGGTTATTTTTATGCAGTCGCCATTGTTTATAGTTGGTTTGCAATAGTTGTTTTGAACGGCAGCTGTTGCGTATGAACAAATGCAATCGGTTTTTGCAATAAGATTTGCGTTTGCTTGAAAAATTTGTATGTATTGAGCCAAGTAAGTTACAAGGCTATTGAATGTGTTAAGTTCTATTTCTAAAATTTTTTCTTCTGCACCGAGTATTTTTTCTTCGTATTCTTTCAACTCTGGTGTTATATATCTTTCTGCATCGGTGAGAGTTTGTTTTCGTGTCCAATCTTGTGGCACACGGTTTTTGTAAGTGTTGCGCACTTCGAGATAATAGCCATATACGTTGTTGAATCCTATTTTTAACGATGATATTCCTGTGCTAATTACTAATTTGTCGCGCATTGAGGATAGATATTCTTTACTATCGCTCGACATCATTCTTAATTCATCCAACTGGCTGTTTACACCTTCTTTTATTATGCTGCCTTTTTGTGCTACGGCTGGAGGGTCTTCTACTATTTCTCTATTTATTTTTTGAGCGGCTTCAAAGCATGGATTAAGTTGCTCTGCTATTGACGAAAATACGTTTTCACCATTTTCTTGGTGTTGTTCGAGTAGTTTTTTTATTTCGGCAATGCAGTTAAGCGTTAGTTTTACTTGATTTACCTCGCGTGGGTTGATGCGTTGAACGGCTATTTTTGATGCAATGCGTTCTATATCGCCAACTTGTTTGAGTTGTTCAATGAGATTTTGCAACAAATCAGGATTGTTAACAAGTGCTTGAGTTAGATTTAGCCTTTCGTTTATTATGTCGGTGTTTTTAAGCGGCAATGCAAGCCAATGTTTCAACATTCTTCCGCCTTGAGGGCTTGCTGTTTTGTCAATAACATCAAGAAGTGTTTTTCCTGATGGGTTTAGTGGCGAAAAAATTTCGAGATTACGTACAGTAAATTTATCGAGCCAAACATATTTACCTTCGTCGAGCCTCGAAATTTTTACAATATGGTCGAGTTGAGTGTGTTGCGTTATGTCGAGATAGTGGAGCATTGCACCAGCAGCGGTTACTGCTTGTTGCATTTCTTCTATGCCAAAACCTTTGAGCGATGCGGTGCTAAATTGTCGCAAAAGTCTTTCTCTTGCAGTATCAGGCGTGTAAGCCCAATCTTCGAGAGGATAGAAGTAATATTTTTCGCCAAAAAGAGAAGTTATTTCGTTTTTTCTACTACGTTCGTATAAAACTTCTTTTGGCGATAATGATGCTAAAAGCTTGTCAATGTATTCGTTGGTGCCTTCTGCTACCAAAAAACTACCAGTAGAAATGTCTAAAAATGCCACACCTACTTTTTTGTTGTCAATGTTGATGCAAGCGGCATAGTTGTCAGATTTGTTGTCGAGTACGTTGTCGTTGAGCGATACACCAGGGGTTATTAGTTCTGTTATGCCACGTTTTACTATTGTTTTGGCAAGTTTTGGATCTTCTAATTGTTCGCATATTGCTACACGTTGACCGGCGCGTACGAGTTTAGGTAGGTATATGTCTAATGCGTGATACGGCACTCCAGCAAGTTCTACACCAGCTCTTTTGGTTAGGGTTATACCAAGAATTTCCGATGTTTTAACGGCATCACCAGCAAATGTTTCGTAAAAATCGCCAACTCTAAAAAGTAGTATTGCATCGGGATATTTGCTTTTGATGGCGTTGTATTGTTTCATCAGTGGTGTGGTGTTGGAACTTGCCATTTTTTTATAAGGATAAAAAGTTGTAAAAAAATTAATGTTGAATAAGCCTGTGGCTTGTTTTTGGGCAAACCACATGGCTATTTTATTATTTTGTGTCGGGTTTTTGCATTGTAAGGTTTACTTTAAATGCTGGTTGAAATCCGCGAACTTCGCCTTCGGCATTGTATAGTTCATAGCCAAGAACTACCGATTTTACGTCTTTGTAAAAAGATTGTTTAGCTTCGTCGTAATACCAATACTCTTCAAATTGTATTTGTCCTATTTGTTTACGAGAAAATTGTTTTTCAAGTTTTTTAACGTCAGCTATTGAAAGTTCTTTTTGGTCTTCACTAAAAAAGTCTATTGGTTTTAGCTTGCCTTTATATACGCCTTGAAAAATCGTGTTGGCTATGGCTGTGCTGTTGGTATTTTTCAGACATTCAACGCTCCATTCATCGTAAGGATTGTAGTTTTTTATGGCAACATTGTAGATTATTGGGTTGGCTACTACAAGCGATTTGCCATCTTCAACGGGATAGAAAACATCACTTTGTACGTTTATTGGGGCTTTAAGTTCTTCGATTTTTGCATTTGCTGCATTAAGACTATCACGCAATGCTTGAATTTCTTGTGCTTGTTGTTCGTTGCTACATGACGTTGCTAATACAGTTGCTGCAAAAGCTACTGGTAATAATAGTTTTTTGTTCATTTTTTTTATTGTTTAAATGTTAATTGTTCTGCACATTTGTTTTGGGTAAAAATTTCGTTTTTAAACACAAATTTTCCATTTACCATTGTCGCCACCACCTTTGACGAAAATACTAATCCATCAAACGGAGTCCAACCGCATTTGCTAATAACTTTTTTGTCGGTTATTTTTTGTTTTTTGTTAGGGTTAATAAATGCAAGGTCTGCGTGGTAGCCTGTGCGAATAAAACCTCTTTTTTCGATGTTGAATATTATTGCAGGTGCGTGGCACATTTTCGTTGCCATTGTTGTTATTGGAATAATATTTTTTTTGCAAAGTTCCATTACTGCTATTGCCGAAAATTGTATTGATGGCATTCCCGAAGGACATTGAAAGTATGGCATGTTTTTTTCTTGCAAAAGATGAGGTGCATGGTCAGTTGCAATAGAGTCTATTGTGTTGTTGTTTAATGCTTTACGAATTGTGTTACGATCGTTGCGAGTTTTTATTGAGGGGTTGCATTTTATTCTTGCTCCAAGTTTTTGATAGTCGTTATCAGAAAACCAAAGATGAGGGACAACTGCTTCTGCGGTTATTTTTTTGTTGTGCAGAGGTGTATTGTTGTCGAATAGTTTCAACTCCGATTTTGTAGAAACGTGTGTTACGTGTAGCCTTGCTCCCGTTTGTTTTGCAAGGTCAACAGCTAAGGTTGTAGATTCTATACAGGCTTTTGCGCTACGTATGTGTTCGTGTATCGAAAATGGCGGATTTTCACCGTATATTTCTTTAAATCTTTCGGTTTCGGCTTTTATTATGCTTTCGCTTTCGCAATGTACTGCAATTGGCACGGGACTATTGCTAAATAGTGTTTCTAATGTTTTGGGGTTGTTGACAAGCATGTTGCCAGTGCTACTGCCCATAAAAACCTTTATTCCACCAATTTTTGAAAAGTCAAGACCAAGAATTTCTTCTGCATTATCGTTGGTGGCTCCTACAAAGAACGAATAATTGACAACCGAATTTTCTTTTGCGATATTGAGTTTTTGGTCGAGTAATTCCTGCGATACTGTAGGAGGTTTGGTGTTAGGCATTTCCATAAACGATGTTACACCACCAACAGCGGCGGCCATCGACTCGCTACGTATGTCGGCTTTGTGTGTTAATCCCGGTTCTCTAAAATGTACGTGTGTGTCAATAAATCCAGGAAATATCAATAACCCAGACGCATCAAAAAATTCGTCATAAGTTTGATTAGAACTTTGATTTGATGTAGTAATTTCAGATATAAAACCGTCTTCTATCAGTATGTCAGCCTCGGTGATGTGGCCTTCGTTTACTATTTTTCCGTTACCGATTAGTATTCTGTGTGCCATTTTTGTGTTATTTTTCGGTTTGGATAAACTTTTCCAATTCGTTGGAAACCAATTGAGAAGGTAATCCCATTACATTGTAGAACGAACCTTCTATTCTGCTTATGGCTGCCGCACCAATCCACTCTTGTACTGCATAGGCACCTGCTTTGTCGAATGGTTTATAGGTGTTTACATAAAAGTCTATTTCTTCGTCTGTTAATGGTCTAAACCATACTTTTGTGGCAGCTAAACAATTGGTTTGCTTGTATTTTGATTTTATGCACACGCCAGTAAATACCTCGTGCATATTGCCCGAAAGCGTTTTTAACATTTTTTTTGCATCTTGGGCATCTTTCGGTTTGCCGAGTACTTTATCGTTAATATAAACAATGGTGTCGGCGGTTAGTATTATGGTTTTTTCATTGGTATTTTGTAAATCATTGTCAAATGCAGAGGCTTTGAGTTCTGCCAAATACAACGGAATATCGCCACCTTTTAGGTTTTCTGGATAGTTTTCTTGTGTTGGTTTGGTTTTTACAATAAAGTTGATCCCAAGCATTTGCATTATTTCCTTTCGACGTGGTGAGCCAGATGCTAATATAATGTTGTAATCTTTTAATTTATCGGACAATACAGCCATTTTGTATTTAATTTTTTTACAAAATTACTGATTTTATCTTTAGAAAAAAACAAAAAAGCAGAATTAATTTTATTTAAATTCTGCTTTTTTGCATTAAAAATAGCAATTTAACTTACTAAAAAATATAAAAATCATAGTTTGTCAGGATTTTGCGAAAATTATTCAAGATTGTAATCATTTTTCATCTTGAAATGTGCTACATCCGCGTAGTTTGCACACCAATGCAGCAATTGCGTAAAATATCCTGTCCATAATATTAGTGTTTTTATGCTTTGGAACGTTCCAAAAGCGATGGTCAAATTTTGCTATTTTTTTTGTTTTTTCCAAATAAAAATTAGTTTTTTTTATTGGTAAAAATACTTGTATTTTTTGATACTTATATCAGAAATAGATGTTTTGGTGTTTTCTCGTGAAAAAAACTTGAAAAACATTTAAAAAGATGTTTTTTACCGTTGTTTTAAAAATAATTATCATTGGACTAAAAAATAAGGCAAAATTAATCTTAAAAACCCAATTTTTTTTTAATATTGCCATTTGTAAACTATAAGTTTTTTTAAGACTATAAAAAACACAATATACAAATGGATTTACACGAATATCAAGGCAAAACGATTTTGAAACAATTCGGAGTAGCCGTTCCCGAAGGTTATGTGGCTGAAACTGTGGAACAAGCAGTTGAAGCTGCCAAAAAACTCCAAGAAACCGCAGGTGCAACAGTTTGGGCAGTTAAAGCTCAAGTACATGCAGGTGGACGCGGTAAAGCAGGTGGAGTAAAAATAGCCAAAAACATCGATGAGGTAAAGGATGCTGCCGAAAAGATTATTGGTATGACGCTTGTTACCAAACAAACTGGCGCAACTGGTAAACTTGTACGTAAGGTATTGGTAGAGCAAGGTATCTATGGACCAAACGAACAAGGTGTTACCGATGTTAAGGAGTTTTATATGAGCGTTTTGCTCAATCGTGCTACGGGTCGCAACATTATTATGTACAGCACCGAAGGTGGCATGGAGATAGAAAAGGTGGCTGAAGAAACTCCAGAAAAGATTTTTAAAGAGGAAATCAATCCTGCAACGGGTATTTTACCATTCCAAGCCAATAGGATAGCATATAATCTTGGACTTTCGGGGCAGGCTAACAAAAAGATGAAAGCTTTTGTTACTGCACTTTACAAGGCTTATGTTGCAAGCGATTCGTCAATGTTTGAGATTAATCCTGTTGTTAAAACATCATTTGACGAAATTTACGCAGCCGATTGTAAGGTAAAACTCGATGATAATGCACTTTTCCGTCATAAAGACTATGCTGCTATGCGAGACATAACAGAAGAAGCTCCTGCAGAAGTTGAGGCTGGTAAATATGGGCTTAATCTTGTAAAACTTGATGGCAACATCGGTTGTATGGTTAACGGTGCAGGTCTTGCCATGGCTACAATGGACATTATAAAACTTTCGGGAGGAGATCCTGCCAACTTTCTTGATGTTGGAGGAACTGCAAGTGCCGAAACTGTTGAAGCTGGGTTTAGAATTATAATGCAAGATCCAAAGGTTAAAGCCATATTGCTCAACATTTTTGGTGGCATTGTTCGTTGCGATAGAGTGGCTCAAGGAGTTGTTGAGGCTTACAAAAAAATTGGTAATATTTCTATTCCTATTATTGTTAGGCTTCAAGGTACCAATGCAGAACAAGCAAAGGAAATAATCGACAATTCTGGGCTTAAAGTCCAAAGTGCAATTACACTTCACGAAGCTGCCGAACTTGTTAGTAAGGTGGTAAGTGCTTAAAAAAAGAAAATTGTGAGTTGAAAGTCAATTCTAAAAGTAGCATAGGCTTTCAACTCTTTTTTTATTCCCAACTTTAAATTTTTCAATCTATGGAAAAATGTTTGATAATAGGGTCTGGTCCAGCAGGATACACTGCAGCTATTTATGCTTCAAGAGCAGGTTTAAATCCAATTGTTATAGCGGGAAACGATCCAGGTGGACAATTGACAACCACCAATGAGATAGAAAACTATCCCGGTTTTGAATCTATTAATGGTTTTGATTTAATGGATTTGATGAAAAATCAAGCAGAAAAACTTGGTACTCGCATTGTTGGAGGATGTGTTACTTCTGTGGATTTTTCGCAAAAACCATTTAAAGTTATAGTTGACGAAAATAATATTTACGAAAGTCAAACGGTAATTATTGCTACTGGTGCAACAGCAAAATATACGGGTTTACCTTCAGAACAAACTTACAAAGGTGTAGGTGTCTCGGCATGTGCTGTTTGCGATGGTTTTTTCTTTAAGAAAAAAGATGTTGTAGTGGTTGGCGGTGGAGATACTGCTGCTGGAGATGCTCTCTATTTGAGTAAGATATGCAACAAAGTATATCTTGTAGTTAGAAAACCATACATGCGTGCAAGTCGCATTTTGCAAGAAAGGATTGTACAAACGCCTAATATTGAGTTACTTACAGAGCATGTTGTATCAGAAATATATGGCAATGGTAAAGTGGAAGGCGTAAAATTAAAATACAGAGTAGGACAGCCAAACGAAGTTACAAAAGATATATCCGTTAGTGGATATTTTGCAGCCGTAGGACGTAGCCCACAGACAGAGATTTTTGCACCTTATATTAGTACTGATGCTTCGGGGTACATTATAACGCAAGGAAATTCTGCCAAGACAAATGTGGAAGGTGTTTTTGCATGTGGCGATTGTGCAGATCCCGTTTATCGACAAGCGGTGGTGGCTGCAGGAACAGGTTGTAGAGCTGCTCTTGATGCCGAAAGTTACTTGTCGCAATTGTAATTTTTTACTAACTTTTTATCAATGAATCATGAAAAAAATAACATTATTTTCATTAACTTTTGCTATGTTTTTAGGTTTGTCGTCATGTTCAAAAGATTCTGATAATAAAACATCTGATAGCACAAACACAACAAACACAACAAACACAACAAACACAACAAATTCATCGGATAATTCTACTGGTAATTCATCACAAGACGGTTCAGGAAATCAGGATACAATCAATCCAGATTTGCAGCATTTGAATGTTGGAGAAATCGCTTTGGGATCTGCCACTACTCCAGCTGAAGTTTATGCTGCAATGGGGTTGGGTTGGAATCTTGGCAATCAGATGGATGCACATGAAAACGGTGTTTCAAACGAAACGTGTTGGGGTAATCCTAAAACCACTCAGCAACTTTTTAACAAACTAAAAGATGCTGGTATTCAAACAGTTCGCATACCTATTACATGGATGGGGCATATTGGTGCTGATCCTGATTATAAAATTGAAGACGCTTGGCTTAATCGTGTTGCCGAAATTGTTGGCTATGCCGAAAATGCGGGACTTAATGCTATTATCAACATTCATCATGATGGTTCTAATAGTGAGTATTGGCTTGACATAAAGAATGCTGCGCTCTCAACTTCCAAAAACGAACAGGTAACTGCCGAAATAAAAGCACTTTGGCAGCAAATTGCAGAAAAGTTCAAAGATAAAGGAGATTTCCTTATTTTTGAAGGTTTCAACGAAATTCAAGACGGCGGTTGGGGCTGGGGAGCAAACCGTAATGACGGTGGTAAACAATATAATACTTTCAATGGTTGGTTGAAAGTTTTTGTTGAAACAGTACGTGCAACTGGAGGTAACAATGCAACTCGTTGGCTTGGTATTCCGAGTTATGACACTGACATTGATTTGTGCGAGCATTTGGTTTTGCCTGAAGATCCTGCTAACAAACTTCTTGTGGCAGTTCATTTTTATATGCCGTATGAATATACGCTTGAAGATCAATACAAATCTTGGGGACATACTGGAACAAACAATGCTTCATACGGACAAGAAAATGATATTCAAACTGCTTTGAAAAAAATGTACACTCGTTATATATCTAAAGGTATTCCTGTGTATATTGGTGAGTTTGGAAACATTCATCATAAAACCGCTAAGGAAGAGGAATATAGAAAATATTATCTTGAATATGTTGTAAAATGTATGCACGATAATTTTCTTGCTCCTGTGCTATGGGAAAATGGCTTGGTTAATTCTGGAAAAGAATGTCATGGATATTTTAATCATGCAACTGGCGAATATATTAACAATGCCCAAGAAATGATTGAAGTAATGGTTAAAGCCGCTACTAACAACGACGAAAGTTATACTTTGGATTGGGTTTACAATAATTCTGCTCCAAGTTCAAAATAATTATTTTTTTTACACGAAAATTACAGAGAACACAGGTTTTTGCCCCCCCAAAAAAAGTGTGGCTGACAAAAATGATGTATGCCTTCAACTATTTGTAAGGCATACATCTTTTTTGTCAACCACACTTTATATTGGTCGTTTCTTGGCTAAGAAATAGCAAATAAAAATAAACGCAACTGCATAAGCCGATGCAATCCAAAATTCTGGTGTAATGATTGTATCTATTGGTTCGGAATATCCATTAAATAAAATATTCGGTGATTGCACTATTTTTGAAATGTTGTTGAGAGGTAGCGCAGATGCTATATTGCTATAACCCATGCTATTTAAAGAAAAATTCATTATCTTTTCAAAAATACCCCAGCCTATATATAAAGAAATTGCGGCAGCTATATTATGAGTAGCAATTGATAGAAACATAGCAAAAATCATTGTGTAAAGCATTTGAAAAAAATATGCGCTAATAAATTGTAATCCAGAGAAAATACCGTTAGGTTGATTTGGTAAAAGCAAAAGGATTGCTATTAGTGTTACGATAATTACGTAAATTGCAAAACTAATTGCTAAAAACAATGTCAACAACAATTTGCTGGTTACAAAATCGTTTGGTTTTATTCCATCAATGATGTGTTGTTTTAATGTTCTAAAATTATATTCCATCGCCACTATTTGCATAATCAATACCGCAAAAAAAATGTTAAACCAACTTGCAATCCATGATGCAACTTGAAAAAACGGTAGCGTTTGATATAAGTTTTCGGTATTTATATCAGTTTGTTGTTGAATTTGTATGGTGTTTACTTCTACATGTTTTAAGTATGCCATACCAAATATAAAAATTGTAATTAAAAATGCGGTTATACCGCTCAAAATCCAAAAAAACGGATAGTGGGCTATTTTTGCCAATTCTATTTTAAACAATCTGTTGGCTTTCATGGTTAGAGTTTACAAGATTTAGAAAAACATCTTCGAGTGTTTGCTTGGTAACTTCAAATTTATTAACAGTAAAACCGTTGTTGAAAAGAAGTTGGCTAATTTGCGATGGTTCAATACCTTGGTCAAGTCGTATAGTTATTTCGTTACCAAAAATATCTAATTTTTTAATTAGTTGGCGATTGTCGTTTAAAATATTGTAGAGCAGTGTAATATCTTGGTTTACACTTATTTTTAATATTGTTGAAGTATCGAGCAAATCTTTTATTTTGCCATTGGTAATTATATTACCATTTTTCATAATGGCTATATCGGTGCAAATTTTTTCCACTTCGCTAAGCATGTGGCTTGCTATAATTATAGTTTTTCCGTCGTTGACATAATTTTTTATAATGTTTCTGACCAATACAATACCAGAAGGGTCGAGTCCGTTGGTTGGTTCATCAAGAATTACAACATCTGGATTCCCTAACATAGCCGATGCTATGGCAAGTCTTTGTTTCATACCTAACGACAATTGGCTAAAATGTGCGTATCTAAATTCGTAAAGGTCTGCGTTTTTTAATGCTTTAAAAATTTCATTGTCTATGTTGTCTATACCTTTTATCATTGCAGATATTTTTAGGTTTTGGTATAGCGTCATAAATGGATAGAAATTTGGTTGTTCTATGAGTGCGCCACGCGAAAATTTTTTGCCATTGTTCCAAGTGTAACTTCCTGATGTTGGCTTAATTACGTCTAATATTATTGATAAAAGTGTTGTCTTGCCACTGCCGTTTGGTCCTAAAATGCCAAAAACTTCGCCAGCGTTAATTTGTAGCGATACGCTATTTAATGCGCAAATTCGCCCATAATTTTTTACAAGGTTGTTTATTTTAAGCACGGTGAATTTATAATATATGCTGTCTAAAAGTTAAATTTATCTGTGGTTCTAAAAATTTTTTTCTGCGTTGTATTTCAATCTCAAAATGCTCATTTACAATCAGTAAACTGCGCTTTTTCGATTTCATACGCCTTGAAAAATCTTATTTTTAGAATTCCCCTTAAATGTAGGTAACTTTTAGACAGCATTTTTTTAATGTCCTTTTTCTGAAATATATTTTATTCTCATTAATCTAAGTTCTTCTTCGGTGTAGTCGTCTTCGCCTAACGCATCGAGAGCTGCTTCTATAGACTCTGTTTCTGCGTGGTCGAAATAGTCGTAAACTTCATCTTGGCGTTCTTCGTCTATAATTTTGTCTATATAATAGTCGAGATTAAGTTTTGTACCAGAGTTGATTATTGATTCAATTTCTGATAGAAGTTCGTTCATTTCCAACTGTTTGGCTTCACAAATGTCTTCAAGATCTATTTGTCTATCTATGCTTTGTATAATATAAACTTTTACACCAGATTTGCTAACCACCGACTTTACCACCATATCTTGTGGACGTTCTATTTCTTTTTCAGCCACATAGCGTTTTATCAGTTCTACAAATTCTTTGCCGTATTTTTGGGCTTTTCCGTGTCCTACACCAACAATTTGGGTTAATTCTTCGAGACTAATTGGATATTGCACCGACATATCTTCGAGTGATGGGTCTTGGAAAATAACGAATGGCGGAACCCCTTTTTGTTTGCTCATTTTTTTGCGCATATCTTTGAGCAGTTTGAATAGTTCGGGGTCTGATGCTCCACCACTCATACCTCCGTGCGGAGCGTTTACGGAGTCATCGTCTTCGTCTTCGTTGTCAAAATCGTGGTTTTTTACAAGTTTTATTGGGAATGGGTTTTTAACGTAGTCGTTACCTTTGGGCGTTACTTTTAACAACCCATAGTTTTCTATATCTTTGGCTAAAAATCCAAAAACGAGCGATTGGCGCAATACAGCATTCCAATATTTTTCGTCGCCATCATCCTCGCCACAACCAAATTGGGGGAGTTTGTGGTGTTTGTAGGTTTTTACTTGCGAATCTTCTACGCCAGCAAGAATTTTTGCTACATGTTCGGCTTTAAATTTTTCTTTAACAGCCAACACTGTTTTTATGGCTTTGATTATTGATTTTTCGCCTTCAAACTGTTTAACAGGGTTGACACAGTTGTCGCAGTTGCCGCAAGGTTTGTCGAGGTCTTCGCCAAAATAGTTGAGTAACATTTTTGGACGGCATATTGAAGTTTCGGCGTATGCAACAGTTTCTGCCAACAACTGCCTTCCAATTTCTTGCTCGCTAAGAGGCTTGCCTTGCATAAATTTTTCGAGTTTTTGGATGTCTTTGTAACTATAGAATGCAATGCATCTTCCTTCGCCCCCATCTCTTCCTGCACGTCCAGTTTCTTGGTAGTAGCCTTCGAGACTTTTTGGCATGTCGTAATGTATTACAAACCTAACGTCTGGTTTGTCAATTCCCATTCCAAAAGCTATTGTTGCCACTATTACGTCAACATCTTCCATTAGAAATTTGTCTTGGTTGGCACTTCGAGTGGCAGAATCCATACCTGCGTGATATGGAAGGGCTTTTATATCGTTGACACTGAGAGTTTGAGCAAGTTCTTCTACTTTTTTTCGGCTTAGACAATAAATTATTCCAGATTTTCCTGGATTGTTTTTTATAAATTTTATTATTTGTTTGTCGATGTCAACTTTTGGTCTTACTTCGTAGTATAGATTTTGTCTAAAAAACGACGATTTAAATACTTGAGCATTAAGTATGCCGAGGTTTTTTTGTATGTCGTGTTGCACTTTTGGCGTTGCAGTGGCAGTGAGTGCAATTATTGGCGATCGACCTATTTCTTCTATTATAGGACGTATGCGACGGTATTCTGGACGGAAATCGTGTCCCCATTCTGATATACAATGGGCTTCGTCGATGGCGTAAAACGAAATTTTTACTTGTTTGAGAAATTCTATATTTTCTTCTTTTGTTAACGATTCGGGGGCAACATATAGCAATTTGGTTTTTTGTGCCATTATGTCGTCTTTAACTTGTGCTATTTGCTGTTTAGTTAGCGACGAATTTAAAAAATGTGCAATGCTGTTGTCGGTGCTAATACTTCGCATGGCGTCAACTTGGTTTTTCATCAAGGCAATGAGTGGCGAAATTACTATTGCTGTACCTTTTAAAATTAGCGATGGTAATTGGTAACATAACGATTTTCCACCTCCAGTAGGCATCAATACAAATGTATCTTTGCCTGCGAGTACATTTCTTACTACTTCTTCTTGTTTGCCTTTAAACCTATCGAAACCGAAAAAATTGTGCAAATATTCGGTTAACTTGTCTGTTTTCTTAGTTTCCTTCATGCTTTCAATTTTAATTTCGTTTTACGGTGCTCGCCATTCTTTAGCCCCCTATTTGTATGAAAAGTAAAAACGGCCTATTTGAAACCTAAACGTTTATACAAATTTGTAAAAAGTTTTTTGTTATATCAAAATTTTTTTTACAAAATTTAAAAAAAAAACAAAAAAAATGCGGCAAATTTTTTGTTGCCGCATTTTTTGTGTAAGGTTTTGTTATTTTAAATTAATTTTTTTTATCTCGTCAATCATTTTTATTGCAAGATTGTCAGCGTTTTGTTGAGATGTGCTTTCGGTGTATATACGAATTATTGGTTCGGTGTTAGATTTGCGAAGGTGTACCCATTCTGTTGAAAAATCTATCTTTACGCCATCGATGTCGGTGATTTTTACGTTTTGTTTTTTGTAGGTTTCTTTTACATCCAACAATAATTTGTCAACATTGATTTGCGGTGTTAGTTGAATTTTGTTTTTGCTCATAAAATATTGAGGGTATGTATTTTTAAGCTCAGACACCTTTATTTTCTTTTTGGCAATGTATGTTAAAAAAAGAGCAATACCTACCAACGAATCTCTCCCATAGTGAAGTTCTGGTAATATTACGCCGCCATTGCCTTCTCCGCCTATTATTGCGTTGGTGCGTTTCATTTCTGCTACAACGTTTAACTCTCCAACTGCCGAGGCTGAATACTGGCATTTGTTTTTTTCGGTTATATCTTTTAGTGCACGGCTGCTTGATAGATTGCTTACGGTGTTGCCTTTTTGGTTTTGTAATACGTAGTCGGCCACCGATACGAGAGTATATTCTTCTCCAAACATTTCACCATTTTCGCACATTATGGCAAGGCGGTCAACGTCTGGGTCAACAGCAAAGCCTACATCTGCTTTGTTGTCAACCACTTTTTGTGCCAATTCTACAAGGTTTTCTTTAAGAGGTTCGGGGTTGTGATTAAACTTACCATTGGCTTCTGCGTTGATGATTGTGAAATTTTCAACTCCTAATGCTTTAAAAAGTTTTGGAAGAGCAATTGCACCCACGGAGTTTATAACATCGGCGCATACGTTGAAGTTGGCTTGCTTTATGGCTTGTGTGTCAACAAGTTTTAGAGCGAGTATTTTTTCAATGTGTTTGTCAAGATAGTCGCATTGAGTTGTTTTTCCTAAGTTGTCAACATTTGCAAAATTAATTTTTTCAAGATTACTACATAAGCTTAATATTTCTTTTATTATATTAATATCTTTAATATCATTATTACTTAAATTTAATTCTTTTAATCGTTTCAATTTCCATTTACTAAAACAGACAATATCACTAATATTATTATTTTCCAAATTAAGAATTTCCAAATTTTCAAAATTATTTTTCCTTAAACATATTAAACCATTATTTCCCAAATTTAAATTATTTAAATCCAAAATTTTTTCATATCCACTAATTTTTTTATCATATTTATCATTAAATTCTTTAAGTATAT
>ERZ842401.5052-NODE-5052-length-14867-cov-5.839252_pt1 | contig 14867 bp, 10 predicted proteins | sample MGYA00521270_ERZ842401 | MGnify/ENA primary metagenome ERZ842401 (study PRJEB31892, sample SAMEA3878208) | bioreactor metagenome | biome: Moose rumen | place: Sweden | collected 2011-10 | study: EMG produced TPA metagenomics assembly of the PRJEB12797 data set...
GCTCTTCCGATCTACTGGTGTGCCCTGTTTGGACTTTTTTGGTGTGCGAGCAATCTGATTTCCAGCATGTTAAGTGTCAGGTGTGAGAGGTGAGGGTCATTTTTCCTATTCACTGTCCATAAGCACCCTACGAGCAGGAACTATAGCGTGCAAACGGTTGCATGCCGTTTTATCAACAATAGCAGGCTGTTATGAACACGCGTATACGGTTTTTTCGTATCTTTGCACCATCAGAACAACAGGTACTAACTTAATAATAACTTGAAGCAATGAAGAAACTATTATGGATGATGCTATCCGCCGTGAGCCTGATAGTCATGAGCGGACTGACAACAGCCTGCGGCGATGACGACACGCCCGAACCCGTGAAACCGGTGACGCCCGTGACACCGACCGACACCACGAAAACTGACCCCACCCCGCCAGCCACAGCGACGATAGGATGGCCTGCCGAATATGGCGGCGTGATGCTGCAGGGCTTCTACTGGGATGGCTACGATGATGCCCAATGGACGGTATTAGAGTCGCAAGCCGATGAGCTCTCACAGTACTTCAAGTTAGTATGGTTGCCACAGAGCGGCAACTGTGGTGGCAAATCGATGGGCTATGACGACCTCTACTGGTTCCCCGGAGGCACCAATTACACCAGTTCCTTTGGAACGGAGGATCAGTTGCGCTCTCTCATCAAGACTTTCAAGGCAAAGGGCATCGGCACCATTGCCGACGTGGTCATCAACCACCGCCGCAACGTCAGCAACTGGGTGGACTTCCCCAAGGAGACGTACAAGGGTGTGACCTACGAGCTGAAGTCGACTGACATTGTCAGCAACGACGACGGTGGCCAGACCAAGACATGGGCCACACAGAATGGCTACTCGCTGAGCAGCAACACTGACAGCGGCGAGGGATGGGACGGCATGCGCGACCTGGACCACAAGAGCGAGAACGTGCAAAAAACGGTCAAGGCTTATCTGCACATGCTGCTGGAGGATTTGGGCTATGCGGGCTTCCGCTACGACATGGTGAAGGGCTACAGCGGCTCGTTTACCAAAGATTATAACAACGATGCCAAGCCACAATTCTCCGTGGGTGAGTGCTGGGACGGCACCAACACCATCAAGAACTGGATTGATGCCACAAACAAGGCCAGCGCCGCCTTTGACTTCCAGTTCCGCTACACCGTGCGCAACGCTGCCAACAATGGCGTATGGAGCCGTCTGGCACAGCAGAACGACGGTAACTGGCCGCTCATCAGCAACAACTACAGCAGTGGCGCCTACAAGCAGTATGCCGTGACCTTTGTGGAGAACCACGACACGGAGAAACGCCCCAACGCCGCACAAGACCCCATCAAGAAAGACACACTGGCCGCCAATGCATATCTGCTGGCCATGCCCGGCACACCATGCGTATTCCTGACCCACTGGCTGGACTGCAAGCAGGACATCAAGTCGATGATAGACGTGCGCTATCTGGCAGGCATCCAAAACACCAGCAGCTATCAGCAGGAGGCCAGCAACAACGATTATTATGCTGTGAGCGTGACAGGCTCCAAGGCAAAGCTGTTGGCTGTGGTAGGCAAAACGGCACAGAGCTATACGCCAGCAGCCACGTCGTGGGTGAAGGTGCTTTCGGGCTACCACTATGCTTACTATCTGGACAAGGCTGCCAACACGGCATGGGTCAGCCTGGCCTCCGGCAACTACGAGGGTGAGCAGAAAGTGTTGCTCGCTGCCGTGACCAACAGCGATGCCAAATTGGTGTACACCACTGACGGCAGCACACCGACAGCCAGCAGCACACAGGCTGCTAACGGCACGGAACTGACCATTGGCAAAGGCACCACCACGCTGAAAGTCGGACTGCTAACAGGCGGTACGGTGAGCAGTGTGCAGACACGCACCTACACTGTGACCGACGCCACGGAGTTCAGTATTCCCGACTTCTGTCAGGTGAATGCCGATGAGACCTGCGCCTTCTACGAGTCGTCGTCATCGTGGAAGACCGCTACCTGCTGGGCATGGGGCACACTCAACTTCACGGGTGGTGCTTGGCCTGGCGCAGCCTGCACACTGGTCGGCACCCTGAGCAACGGCAACAAGGTGTGGAAATGGACTTGGGACGGCAAGTGCTACAACGAAGGCAAGGAGGTGTCGCCTGCGGGCAGTCCAACGGGCATCATATTCAGCAACAACGGCAGCAGCCAGACATCAGACTTGGAGTTCAAGAATGGCGGCTACTACACAAAGGATTCTCTGAAGGATATTGTCAAGCCTTAACCACGGCACGCACCACAAACCAGGCGTGCATGGCAAGGGTGGTCATGAGACCATAGTGACGGCGCATCACCGTGAATCGCTCCAGCAGCGATGCACGGTGATGTTGCGTTGTGTCACCACCCTCCTCAAAGTCAGCCAAGACAGTCTGGGCATTGACTAACGACAGCCCACGACGGTCGGCCTCGCGCATGACACGGATGCACCAGTCCACATCGGCAGAGTGACGGTAGCGCAGGTCGTAGGGCTGTTCGCGGGCAATGTCAAGGCGGACATAGAACGCCTGATGGCAAACGAGCATGCCCTGACGAAACGACTTCCACGTCAGCTGGCGGGGCGGGCGCAGACGGCGCGGATGCAGGTAGTGGCCTTCAGCATCCACGATGTCGGTGTCGCCGTAGACACAAGCCACCCCCTGCCCCTCTTGAGGGGAGTGGGACAGAACAGCACTGACAACGGTTTGGATGGTGTCGGCGGCATGCAGTGCGTCACCGGCATTGAGGAAGACGATATAGTCGCCCGTAGCGCGTTGCAACCCTTTGTTCATGGCATCGTAAAGGCCACGGTCGGGCTCTGACGTGATGACAACCTCGTGACGGCTCTTGGCTTTGTACTGCTCGGCTAAACGTAGCGTGTCGTCGGTCGAGGCACCGTCGATGATGAGGTGCTCAATGGCATCGTAGCCCTGACGGGCCACGCTGTCAAGTGTCCGTTGCAACGTGCGGGCCGCATTGTAAGTGATGGTAACGATAGAGATGCGCATCATGGCTCCTCCTGCCTTCTATGCTGCGATACCCTCGCAGCCTCCTCATAAACTTCCCTGTACCGCTTGGCCACGCTCTGCTGCGAATAGCTGTGTGCCACTTTCTGTAGACAAGCTTTCCGCAACGCAGGGGCCTGCTGCTCATCAAGGGCATAGACTATGCCAGCAGTCAGGTCGGCGGCATCGCGCGGCTCTGCCACATAGCCCGTCACCCGATGCCCAATCATTTCTGGAATGCCGCCCACGCGGAACCCCACACAGGGCACGCCGCAGGCCATGGCCTCCATGACGGTGTTGGGCAGATTGTCCTCCAACGAGGGCAGCACAAAGATGTCGGCAGCATTATAAACCTGCACGATGCGCTGCGGGGCACTGACATAGCCCAAGGGATAGACAGGCAATGCCAGCTGCGAAGCCACCTCCTCGGCATGACCGCCCAAGATGGCAATGGCTGTCTGGCTGGCCACATCGGGATGCCGCTCGGCCAACAAACGGATGGCCTCAACCAAATAGCGGACACCCTTGCGCGGATCGGTCACGCGCTGTGACACAAAAAGAATGATACGACCCTCTGCGGGCAGTCCGCAGGCGGCACGGGCCTTGCGCTGGTCTTGCGGACAGAACAAGCGGGTGTCGATGGCATTGGGAATACTGACTACCGTCTGATCATGCAGCAGGGCACTCTGGCGGGCCTCGTCGGCCAGCCACTGGCTGCACGCCACGTAGGTCACGTGCTGACCGCTCAGCATCTGCTGTTTCTTGCGCCACACCGTCGTGGCCAGACTGCCACCGGGCAACAGCGGACAGGCGTCGCACTGCGTATGGAAGCGGTTGCAGTCGCGGACATAGTGGCAGATAGCCGTGGCGGGCCAGATGTCGTGCATGGTCCACACCACGGGCTTGCCCGACTCTAAGATGCGGCGGATGCCCCGCAGCGACAACATACCCTGATTCACCCAATGCAGGTGAATGACGTCGGCCTCGCGGAACTCAGGCAGCTGGGTAATGTCGGTGCCACTGTTGGCTATGTCAATCTCAAACAGGTGCTCACGACGCAGATGCAGGTGAAGCCAGATGACGAAGCGCTCCCACAGGAAATTCCACGTCTGCCGCCACGACGGGGGCAGTGCTGCCACTGTCAGCTCGTTTGTCTCCTTGTCGCGCACCAGCATCTTCGCCTTCACGCCATTGTTGTTCAGCGCCTCCATCAGCCGGTTGGCAGCCACGGCAGCCCCACCCGTCCGCTCACTGGTATTGACTATCAGTACTCTCATATACCTTAATATATATTATACTGGCACAAAGGTACAATATTTTTTTCAAAATGAAGAATGAGAAGTGAGAAATCTAATTTCCCACTTCTCATTCTTCATTTCGCTTTCAAGCTAATCAGTCTGTTGCCTTGTCGGCCACAGGGCGAATGCTGCACTGCGTGTTGCGGAAACCGCTGCCTATGTAGCGGGCCTCACCCCAAGCAGCCTTGTAGAACGAGAGTTCGAAGACATACTGGTCGTCCTCAGCATTGGGCGTCGAAGTGAAGTAGAAGCCATAGCGGCCAGCCTCTGACACGGTGCCCTCCACCTGAATGCCGGCGGCAGGCAGGAAGATGCTGTTGCTGTTGCGCTTACTCTTCACCGTAAAGCCGTTCACGCCATTGACTGTCGTCCACGACCAGCTGCACTCGTCGAGCAGCTCCTGCATGTCGTCGGCCGTCGGTGTGTGCCACAGGCCCTTCCAGACAGCATGCACGGCATCGTCCTCCGTCCAGGTGTTGTAATAGCCAGAAGCCTCAGCACTGGCAGCACCGAAGTTGACGGTGGCCCACTGCTTGCCACTGGGCAGACCGAGGTCAATATGGTCATAGCCGTTGTACGGATCCTCGATAATGTTGACGGGATAGACGTAATAGCCATTTCGCTCCAGCGCGGGCAGCGTAACGGGAATGGAGAACTGCTTGCCATTATCGTACTGCAACTGCAACAGTACCTTTACCTGGTCGTTGCCCGTGGGCAGCAACAGCACATCCTGGCTGATGGTCTTGCCACGCTTGCCGGCAGCTGCCGGAATGTCAAGCGGGCTGTCTGCCGTGGCAGGGTCCTCCAGCAGCGTCACCATGTTGTCCTCACTGGTGTACAGCGACACATAGCCACGCTTGTAAATCGGAGCCTCGCCCTCAGGGCTGACAATCTGCATCTTCTGCAGTGTGACACCGTTCTTGTAGCTGATGTTGAAGCGTACACGAGCCATGGCATGCTTGAAGGGGATGACGGCGTGCGACTGGTAGTTGTACACCTCGTCGTTGCTGATGCCGTAGAGGTAGTTCACCTGCTTGGTGACGTCAAACAGATACTCACCCTTCTCCGGCGTGGGCTGGTAGGGGTAGTAGGCCTTCACCTTGGCATGGTAGGCATTGAGCGTCACCGTCTTCAGCAAGGACAACGTGGAACTGCTCTGCCAACGGGCAGGCACGTTGGTGTAGTCATAGCCGGTCGTGTTGAGGAAGATGGCGATGGTGTCGCCATTGCTGAAGTAGGTGTCGTCAAGGCCAAGCCTCGTCGTGGACATCTCTGCACTGACGGTCAGCGGTGCCGTCTGCTCGCCCAGCAGAGCGGCTGCCTCGTCATTGCTGCTGCACGCAGCCAGCAGGCTGGCAGCAACGATTGCGAAGAATATATTCAGTTTTTTCATTTCTGCATGATTTTTAGTGGGTTAATAGTCCATGAGCGTATTCACCGTCGTACCGTCAAGCGAAGTAGTGGTGTCCCACTTCTCGATGGTACTGCTGCCAAGGGTGAGTGGTGACGGGTAGTCCTGCGACACGTCGATGCTGACAGGATAGATGTAGTTGTAACCGCTATTCCACGTTACCGAAGGCAGTTCCACCTGATAGATGCCGCCGTCGATGACCAGCTCCAGTGCCACGCGGGCGCTTGACGAGATAGTGGTGGGAATGGCCAACAGCGACACTGCCGTCGTGGTCTCCGACAGCTTGATGTCTGTCGGCATGACGAGGTTGGCTGCCGTGGTGTGGTTGTAAGTACGCAGATAGTAGCCGAGGTCTGAGGGGATGCTCTCCAGTGTCTTCTGTGCCGCAGCAATAGCAGAAGATAGCTGAGCAGCTGTGGGGTTAGAGCCCTTTGTCAGACCTTCTCTGGCAAAGTTGTTAGCAGCGACCATAGCAACCTCATCGACATAACCAGCCTGCAACTGTGTGCCAATGGCCTTGCCATTAGCCAGATTAACCAGCGACACTTGGGTCAGATGGCCATTGCCATTGTTCTGCGTCAACTGGAACGTTACACGTGACAGTGCATGATAGAACCGCATGTTGGCCACAGAGTTGGCTGCATTGAGGGCATAGCCGTCGGCCAGCACAGGGCCGCCCACGAGGATGTCCTTCTGGTCACCATTAGCATCGGGGGCAATACTTTCGACCATATTGGCCAAGCCACCAATGCCTAACGATTGGTTGTTCATGACGACAGCCGGAGAAATCTGCCACTTGCCATCAACGTACGTAGCCGTTGCCTCGTTGACACCATTATAGGCACCACTGAGGTAGAGCTTCACCACGTCGCCATTGGTAAAGTTGGTTCCCTCGATAATGCTGCGAGTGGTAGCTATCTCAGTGTTCAGCTGCAGGGCAGCCGTCCCTGCCGTCGTATTGTCTGTTCCCTCGTCAGAGGAGCAAGACACCAGTCCCAGCAACATTGTTGCCAAGGACATCATGATTGTATATCTTTTCATCTTCATAATACTTCTTTTTTTACTTCTTGTCATCCTTCCAAATGCTCAGCCCACCTTTGTACTGAGAGTCCCAAGGAACGATGGTCCACTCGCCAGCCTCCAGTTCGGACTTGTGGTTGATAGTCAGCGTAATGTTATACTGCTGTCCTGCATTATAGGAGCGGGAAGGCAGGGTGGTGGTCAGATGCTCATAGCCAGAGTTGGGCAGCGACACCCGCATAGTGCGCGACCAGCTGACAGGCAACACCAGGAAGTCAACCTCGATATTGTCACCGGCCTCGTTCAGATAGATGTTCGTCGGATAAGCTGTGACAGTGCCCGTAGAGTCATCGATACTCACGCTGCCATTGAATCCGTATGTTCCCTGCATCAGCACATCGTTCAAGGCAATCTCCTTGAATATATAAGTGCTGGCGTTGGAAGCCGCCTTATTGATGGTGACGTGGATGCGTGCCATGGCGTGCTGCATTGTCAGTTTCACCGTCGGGTTGCTCTCTGTAGCGACATAGCTGGAAGTAGTGATGAGGTAGTCGGTCTGCGACTTCGTGTCAAGGGCAATGCCATTAGTTATGGCATACTGAGTGAGGTTGGCATTGTAGGGATAGTAGGCCCGCACATAGATGCTGCCATTCTCAGGAATGAACACGGGCACGTCAAACGTGCTCTTGCCATTGACATAGGTGACGCGGCGGTTGGCACCGTCCTCAGCCAAGGCACTGGTGGTCAGCGAATTGGTTGTGGTGGCAAAGACGCCATAGGTGCATTCGACAGGCAGAGCATCTAACACCGTGGCACGAGTAATGCCGCCAAGCTCTATCTGCAAGGGCACTCTGCCAGCCTCTTGGGGCATCTGGTCAGCCTCGTTGGAGCATGCAAACAGCATGGGGAGTGCCAGTAATGATAATATTATCTTCTTCATAATCTACTGCTCTGTTTGATTAGTCGTAAATATCAATAATCTCACTGCTATTGCCAGTCCAAGGCGTAACGGTCACGTCGGAAACAACAATCTGGATGTCGTTGCGCGTGTAGTACACAATGATGTCGTAAGTGTAGATGTTGCCCCACTCCCAGTTGGCACCGCCTAAGGCTACCGGCTGGTTGACAGTCAGGTTCTTCTCATCGCTCACCTGCACTTTCAGCTGCACCTGTCCGTCAGAGAAGGAGGCAGGAATCATGGAATAGAAGTTCACCGTGGTAGGCTTCTCGTTGTTCAGCTGGATATTGGTCGTAGCAGGCGTAGCAGACCAAACGGCTGACGAATTCTTGTCAGGAGTCATCACACCGGTAGCCAAGTTGAAGGTAGCACTGGTGCTGATGGCATCTGACGTGCCAGCGTTGGCAATCTCCAAACGGCGGATGTACTTTCTGGATACAGCATCGTCAGTGGCCTGTGCCCGCACATTTAGACGCACGTTGTAGTTTCTCAGATAGGTCATGCTGCACGAAGTAGTCGGCTCCCAAGGACTGGCCTTGGTGTGACCATATTCAAAGAAAGAGTCACTATAAGATATGGGCACATTCTCATAGGTGAAGCCGCCACTCTTATAAGGTTTGTAGACATAGATGTCAGCCTCGTCCATCACCTTGATCTTGGTGCCATAGGTCCGCCAGTCTGACGTGGGATAGTACAGAGCGTTGTTAGCACGCAGCGTACTGTCATTCTCCGTCACAAAGAAACCAGCCTCAGAATAGTCGCCATTGCCCTCCATGATCACCGTGACAGGCGTAGCCGCATAGCGATAGGTGGTGAACTCTTTGATGGGGCTGGCAATGTCGCCATGCTCCAGCACGCGGTGGAACTGTACATAATACTTAGTGTCGGCAATCAGATTATCGACGTCAGCATAAGTATAACTATTATAAATGCGCGAGGAAAAATCGGCTTCAATGCGCACGGGATCGCCCATGTCGGGCCACTGCGAAATCATAAAGTAGGAGCCCCAATACCTTTCGGACGAATAGTAGTACAGCGTAGCATGCGCAGTATTGTCCTCGTCCAAATCAACGCCCGGGCTGCCCAATGTGGGAATGGTGTTGTAGGGCTCATCCACGTCCTGACATGATGTCAGCAGCATGCCGACCGGAGCCAGCCATGCCAAAAGATATAATATTTTCTGTTTCATGTCTGTCTAAATTTAGAAGTAAATACCTAATCCAAAGTTGCCCTTGGGGAATTGGAGGTTTTCCTCGGCATTGACCTGAACGCCACCCTGGACGAAGAAACGCCCAAAGCGCAACATGGCTCCTGCCTCGACCATCACACCATCGTAGCAATTCTCATAGTGCTTGGCATACTCCCCGTCCTGAAACTCCCAGTAGACGGTGCGGTCTTCGTAGCCACAGCCTGCATAGAGATAGATTGGGCCCTTGACACGAGCTATCAAACCGCCCGATGCGCTCCAGTACTTGCGCTTGTCGTTGCCGGTGAACCAGCCTTCGCCCCCAACATCATCTACCGTGCCATTGAACTGGCCCTTCACATAGAGACCGAAGTTTTTCACAACACCAATCATAAGACCTGGTGCAGCATACTTCGGATTGGTGTCGGGAAACGCAGCATTCACACCGAAGAAGACGTTGTAACGCTCCGGCTTGAAGCGCAGCCATCCTGTCTTGCCCATCTTGATGGTCATGCCGTCCTTGCCACGCTCGGTGGTGGTAGCCCACCCTGCGTACTCGGCCGTCAGTTTCGGATTGGGCCGGTCAGTCACAATCGAGAAGGTGCCATCCATGTTGGTGAGCACACTCTCATTGGTGCCTTTCACTTGCACCTTGGCTCCAGGCATGGGGACCCCTTTGGTGTCGGTCACCGTACCCGTGATGGCGGTCTGCGCCGCCACTGGCATGCAGAACGCTGCCAGAGCCACACTCAACAATAATACTTTGTTCATATCTTTGTATTGAATTTTTTGTTTTCTCTGTGGTTATCGTATCATCTTCATGTCAGCCCACGTAGCTGCCAGACCGTCAGAGGGAACCACCGACGGTGTCTGCGACTTGCGGTTGACCACCGTAGACTTCTGCTTCACCTTGGTCTTGATATAGTTGCCCAGTTCCGACAGGGTGACATCGCCCTTCGTCTCCTGCAACTTCTTCAGCAGATAGTAGGTGAACAATCCATGGCCTTTCTCCTTGTAGGGCATGGCCGTCTCGTCGTCGCTGGCAGCCGAGAAGATGACCATGTTGCCGCGCGGGTCCTCCCGCTTGGCCTTGATGGCCACGCCACGTGCTGACATCAGCATGCCGTCCTGATCGTCACGGGTGGCACCGCTGAAACAGGCATCCAGGAAGACGACCACTGAGCGAGCATTCAGCGCACCCAACTGTGCATACAGCTTATTCAGCGAGTAGCAGCCGTCAGTGCCCCGTCCGTCTGCATCGGTAGGCAGCAGATAGGCATCCTTGGTCTGCTCGTTGGGAATACCGTGTCCGGCATAGTAGAAGATGACGTTCAGGTCGCCCTGATAAGCCTGTGCAATAGACTCAATATCGCGCATGGCACGTATCATTACACCAAACGATGCATCCTTATACAGGCGCACATTGTCCTTGGGCAGTCCTAAGGTCTTCTCGCAATACTCAGCAAAGGTGGTGCCGTCGTTCTGTGCCATGGGTACTGGCGACACGGTGCCATAGTTCTCGTTGCAGATGATGACGGCAAACGTCTTTTCGTTCTTGGCCTTGGCGACGGGGATGTTCGTATCCACGTCAGACTTGCCAATGGTCACCTTCTTCTTCTGGCGGGCACTGCTGTCGTCCTTTCCCTTCTGGCTGGCGCTGGCAAACAGGCTGTTGTCCAACTGGTCAAACTGCACGTCCACCTCGGTCTCCGTGTAGTTGAGCGTCTTGTCACCCGAATACTGATAGGTCTTGCCGGCAGGGGTGGTGAAGGTCAGACTGGAGAGCTTCAGCTTGTCACCGGAGATATAGTACTGCGGATTGCTGAACTGCATGCCCTCCCAGTTGTTCTCAAACGAACGGGCCTCATTGTTCTCACGGGGCACGGGGACCAGCAGTTCGCCATACTTCGACTCAATCAGGAACACGCGGTTCTCAGCATCGTAGGGGCGCAGCTTCATGTCACGACCAAAGCGGATGCCGGACGTAAAGGTCTTAATATACTCCTGCTCGGCAACCTTCAACAGTTCCTTCAGCTTGGCATTGCGGGTGTCCTCGTTGACACGGGCACGATACTCATCGGCCGTCTCATAGGGGTCCTTGGCCTGCCATTTTTTCAGGCGCTCCTCCACATACTGCTTGGCAAAGACAGAGTAGAGTGGCAGTTCGTCGGAAGGACTCACACTCTGTCCCTCTTGAGAGGAGGGTATCTGAGTTGTAGTGGCAGCGGGGTAGCCTGTATTACCGGTATTGCCTGTATAGCCCGTGTTGGCAGCCACGGCATTGCCGGCAGTATTGCCACTATAGGACAGCACGCCGGGCGTAGCATCGCTGCTGACGGTCACGCCACCCAACGAGGCCACTCGTCTGTTAGCCTCCGGCAGCTTGTCGGTCTGCTCAGAGAACAGATACGACGTGGCCAGTGCCTGTGCATACTTCAGCGAACCCGTCTCTGCCGCTGTGACGTCAGCCAACACACGGGAGGCTGCCGTGAAATAGTCCTTGGACAGTTTCTGGTTGCGCTTCACATTGTTACCCGTCTCGGCAGCACGGTAATAGACCACGCCGAGATTGTAGTTACAGAGTCCGATGTGCTTGGCCAGGTCAAGGCTACGGGGATTGGAGGCCCGCAACCGGTTGAATATCTCCAGAGCCTGCTCAAACTGCTGCGTCTCCTCATAGAGCTGACCTTGCAGTTTCATCAGGTCGGGGTCGTTGGGCTGATAGGTCAGCGCCTTGGTCAAGTAGCGTTGCATGGCTGCATAGTCCTTGCTGTCCATGCTGATATTGATAGCCTGCTTCAGCAGGTTCACGTTCGAACCGTTGTTGGCCACCACTTCGTCCAATATCTCCTTGGCCGACGCATAGTCCTTGGTCTTCATGCAGGCATCCATCATGAAAGCCAGCACGTCGCGGCGGCGCTTCTGCTCGCCTGTGGCAAGATATGCCTTGAAATAAGGGATGACGCGCTGGTATTCGCGGGCATTATAGGTGTTGGCAGCAGCGTTGTAAGCCATCAGCGGGTAAGTGGCAGTGTGCTCAAAAGCCATGCCTGCCATAGCCGGCATAAGCTCTATGTCCAGATAGGCCTGGGCAAAGAGTGCGGCATTGGTACGCTGGTGCTGCTGCGAGTTATAGAGATAGGCTTTCTCTATCCACGGGTGCATGTCGTGCAGTGTGGTGCGCAGTGCATTGTAGTCTACACTACCAGCACGCACGGTCTTGGCGGCCGTCTGCATGTTCTGGTAGCTCTGCCACAGCACGGAGTATGCGTTGCCTGGATTCCCGCCCTCAACCATGGTCAGGAATCGCTGGAACTGGCTCCGTCCCTGCTGCAGTGCCGACTGCGCCCATACACCCATAGGCAGTAGCAGTGCCAACAGCATGATATGTATGAAACGTTTGTTCATGCCTTATACCTTAATTACATATAATGGGTTAGAAAGCATCAACAAAGATGTAGTCCACGCGGATGCGGCGATACTGTCCACCCACCTCTGTGGCCTGCTCGATATGAGTTTCGAAGTTGGTATCCATCTTCTCCAGAGCCTTCACATTCTTCTTCATGGAGTGCTGCATGCCCTGTGCGCGCAGGAAAGCCAGCTGCTCGTTGGTGACGATGCCCGAAGCCTTGTTCACCGAAACGGTGATGGGGTAGTCGTCCTTGACGGCAGGTGCATCCTTGAACTCGCCATACTCTCCGCTATAAGGCAGTGCCTTCTTGATGGGGCTGGCATCGGCCGAACCGGTGGTGATAATCTTCACCTTCTTACCCTCCTTCACATACTGGGCGAAATCGGTCTGCATGGCCTTGTTGATGATGCCCAACATGGTCTGTGCGGCAGCCGACTGCTCAGCCTTGTAGCGGCCAGGAGCAAAGTCCTCACGCTCGGAGAAGCTGCCTTCCACCTGATAGCCGAAGCTGACCTTGTAGTTGATGTGGCGGTTGCCCTCGTCGTCAACCTCCGTCTGGGTATTGGTGCTCACGCTGATCTTGGTGGCGTCAGACAGCTTGTTGTCCATCATGGCAGTGCTCACCATGTCGTTCTTCATCTCGTCAAGCTTCATCTCATCCATAGCACCCTGCTGAGCCACCTCTAACGGCAGGAATCCATTGTCCTCAGCCAAATAGTCTAACGACTGGCGTGTACGGTTGTCGAAGGTATAGGTCTTGCCCGTGTTCTTGTTGTAGATGTCAGCATACAACAGCTCGAACTTATCATTCTCACCCACACCATAGATCGGGTTGCGAATCTCGATGTCGTCAGGGTTCATGAAGTAGTGCAGGTCCTCCTTGGGCACGTCAATGTAAATGGTTGGCATGTCGTCGAAGTCCAGGGCCATCATGTTGGTTTCGGGGTTATAGTTACCCAAGGTCATCTGATAGTCGGTAGCATACTCGTCAGCCATGCGTGTGGCAACCTCCTCCTCAAAGAGTCGCATCTGTGCGGCACGCGTCTCGTCGTTGACACGCATCATGTACTCCTCATCGGTCTCCTCAGGCATGCGCTTCTCCCACTCTGCCATGCGGGCGGCCACCTCGTCGTCCAACATCTTGGTCAGATACGGTGGCAGCTCATTCATCTGCTTATAGTGGATGGCTTTTTCCGTGTTGTAGACCAGATAGACGACACCACGGCTGTCCTTGGCAAAGAAAGCATCCGTCACGCCACCCTCCTCAGCATTCACATACAGGCGGTCGGCATCGTTCACCAGATTGACCAGCGAAATGCGGGAGTCGCCCGTCACCACCGAGACATATTTGCCATCGGGGTGAATGTCGCAGGCACGACCCTCGCCCAGCGACTTCACAGTCTGCGTGGGACTGAAGGTACGGGTGTCATAGATGACCATCTGGCCGTCAGACGACAGCACGGCCAACTCTTTCGAGCCGGCAGAGAAGTTCAGGTCTGTGACACTGCTCGAAGCTGACAGGTTGGCCAGTTCCACTTTATCGGTCATGCCAAGCACCACCACGCGGCCACCATCGGTAGCTGCCATGAACTCGCCATTGTCACTGACAACAATACGATTGACGGCGAAAGGCAGGGCTACGGCCTCCATCTGGCGATAGTCGCGCAGACGAACGAACGACAGCTGACCCGTCTCGTCGGCCACCAGCAGACGGGTACCGTCAGCCGTGTAGGCACAACCCGTGGGCTGACTTTTCAGCTTGAAGGAGCCCAACTTGCGGTTGTTGTTCCAGAGGTCGTAAACGGTCACAGCCTTCACCTTGTCCTTGACAATGGCAAAGCTGTTGCCCGTAGGACTCACAGCCAGCGAATTGACGCCCTTGCCTGATGACAGGAGCTGGCCGCCACGTAGGTTCTGAACACTCTTGCTCGTGGCAAAAATGGTGTTGTTCTGATAGTGCGCCATGAGCGCAGGTGCCGCTGCCTGTGGATAAGCATCGTCCTGACCATTGATGAGCAGCTCCTGAGCCTGGGTCATCAACGGATGCAGTAATGCACAAAGAAGCACAAGACAGCATTTCTTAGTAATTGTTTCCATATTTAAATATATATATTGGTTATTTATTACATTTTCGACGAGGTATTTATCCCTCGGTTCTATTAAGATGCAAAATTAATAAATTTTTTGTCAACAAGTCAAGGTCCTATAGCGTTTTTAAGAAATATAACAGTTTTTTTTTGTTGTTAACAGACAGGCATAGGTATCAGAATAACATGCGAAGTTACGACAATAACATGCGAAGTTATCGGAATACTATCGCAAGTTACGGCGATAACTTCGCATATTAATTGGACGAACACAAATAGTATATATTGATGGAAAATTCATGTTCAATTCATGGCAATTCCTGTAAAACTCACCCGGTAGTTTTTTCTTTAAACATGAATTGCCGTGAATTGAACATGAATTTTCCATAAATTATCATTTCTCACGCGCGCGTATATGATGGCTTAACGGAAAATTAACCCGCCTATCCCGCCCATCCC
>ERZ842401.5053-NODE-5053-length-14862-cov-5.773621_pt1 | contig 14862 bp, 17 predicted proteins | sample MGYA00521270_ERZ842401 | MGnify/ENA primary metagenome ERZ842401 (study PRJEB31892, sample SAMEA3878208) | bioreactor metagenome | biome: Moose rumen | place: Sweden | collected 2011-10 | study: EMG produced TPA metagenomics assembly of the PRJEB12797 data set...
ATAATAATCTTTTTCGAGATCCTTCAAAAGAATACTTTCAGGTTCTCCGTTGGGCTGTTCCATATCATAGACCAGGAACTCTTCGAAATTACAGGTCACTATCCAGCGGGGACGCTCAGAATACTTCACACTGTCAGATTTTGCGTACCGCTTAACCTGCTGGTACGGTGTCAGGAAGTGACCGTCGCTTTGCTTGATAGGTGCCCTCAGATCTTTGTCACTGGATTTCTGTTCAATGAAAACCTTCGTGGACGGAATATGAACATCTATAAAGTTAGTCGTCCCATCATCGGTCTTGATGGGAACTTCGTAATTAACATAGTCTGGCAGGTTCTCAATACCATAAACTGTTGTCAGGAGATCACCCCAGAACAACTGGGACTCACCTTTCTCATACCCCCTGTTTTGCCACCGCTTTGCAAACTCGGCTGCGGCTATTGACATCTGTTTGTCAGTCATACTCAGTCTATCTTGTCGATACTATGTACTTCAAACTCCCAATCGTCGGCATCGGCCTCATGGATGACTTCGCCTAAGTATTCTGCCAGTTCTCCGTCAGACCCTACCGTTCCCGTATAACGGCAACGCTCTTCCAACTTGGCAACAATCTCTTCCGGCAGCTCCACCGTTTTCTTCACGGTGTACTTGCACGATACTTGTATCTTTGCTTTCATGGTCAATCTCCTATTCTTGGTTTTCGATAGCTCGTACCAGTTGATTCATGACGGGGTTCTCCTCTGGACTGCTGACATTCAGTGCCTCGCCCTCTGGTGCCTCGAAAGTCACACTGGGTGCTGCACCTGCGGCAGCAGCTTCCTCCATGAAAGCCAGTGTTTCTTCCTGACTCTTTCCGTGACCGATAAATGCCGACATAATACATGTCATGACATCGGTCTTGAATCCTTTGTCCCGCAACTGTTGGAGGTCACCTTTGTCCGGTTTGATGGTGGCCGAGTGATACTCTATGACCATCTGACCTCCTACCTCATTCCACAGGTCGAGCATTTCTACCTCGTAGGGATTCTTTGTTTCTTTCATATTACGTATTATATAATATATATTACTTATTCCTGTAAGTAGCCGGAACTCTAATTGTTCCATGTTCAGCCTCGAACCTTTCAAAGTATTCCTTCAGGGCTTCCTCAATGACATCACGCAGCTGTCGACGCTGTTCTAAACACATCATACGAAGTTTTCCCATGACAATAGGATCGAGCGTGATGCTGGTGCGCTCTGTACCGGCATCGTGAACTTTCGGACGGCCTGCACCTCTCTTAGCCTGGGGCTGTGGTTCATCAGAGGACTGTACAGGTTCCTCCTTCACCGTATCATCTACTTTTACTGGCTTTTTTCCAAAGTTAGCCAGATTCTTTTTAAGTTCATCTTGTTTGCTCATAATATTTCGTATTATATATTATATAATTCTTTCAAGCAGCTCTGTTACTACCTTCTGGTAGTCCTGAGCACCATTGCACGATGGATTATATTCTATTAGGTTCAGATGTGCTAAAGGTGCCTCGGCAACGGTAATATTCTCTCTTACATAGGTGGATAACACTACATCGCCAAACTCTTCCTGAAGAAATGTCAAGACTGCCTTGTTCAGACTGCGGTTATTCCAACGAGTAATGATGATTGCGAGGAGCTTAATTTGTGGGTTCAACCTCTTCTGTACCTTTTCAAGCGATTCCTTAAGCATATGCAATCCCTTATATGGGTATCCCTCTGCCGTTGTCGGAATAACCAAATAGTCGGCGGCTACTAACGCCGTCTGCAATAACAGACCAAGTGTCGGAGGGCAGTCGATCAGAATAAAGTCATAATCGCCTGAGTACTGCGACAGGAAATCTTTGAGCCTGTATTCTCTCTCCATCATGCCTGGCAATATCAGGTCGATGGTGGCAAACTCCTCTGCAGATGGAATGAGGTAGAGGTTTTCACCGACCTGCATCGGTTCCATCATACCGCCGTCCTTAAAGGCATCATAGATTGACTTCTTTGGTTCCTGATCTGTCAACCCCTGTGTGAGGTTTGCCTGTGCGTCGAGATCTACCAGCAGGACTTTCTTTCCTGCTGATGCAAGAATAGCCCCAACGGTGGATGTCGTGGTAGTCTTCGCTACCCCACCCTTATGGTTCGCTATTGCTATAACTTTTGCCTGTGCCATATTTGTATTATTTATTATATATTATCTAATTCAAAGTTTTATATCTTTGCTTTCAGAATGCACATCACGCCCATTCAACATAACTTTCAGCCAAGCTGCTGAAAACGTAAGCTTGTCTCCTATCTTCGGGTGTGATGGGGAATGACTGGCATACTTTATCAGCTCCTCACTGTACTTGTCTCTGACAGAAAATACGGTGTTAGATAAGACATACTTTGGGTCAAATCCTTGATCTTTCAACTCTTTTAGGTTATCTTCCTCTTTGAGTAATTCAATATCGTACATTACACTCATTGGTAAGCCTACATAATAGAAACCTTCAAGCTGTCCGCTTAGTTCCTTATCAGACATCTTATCTAAGTCAATATAGATGTATTCTACACTCTGGGTTGTCATCTTGCCCTCGTTATTTTTTGCCTTCAATGTAAAGTCAATAATACAAAGGGAGTCGGACTGATACACTGTCCTCACTCCAGATAAGGTGGCATCGTCTGGATTACTCAATGCCTCCTTCATCGTTTTCTTTAACTGGTCGGTTGCTCTGTCCTCAATAGACTTTTGTCCTACCTGTCCGCATGCTACCAGTAGGAAAGCTGCAAATAAAAACAATACCCTTTTCATATTATTAACCTATTAAAAACTGTGCCAACAAACGCTGGAAATAGCAACCAAAAGCAGAAGCTGAACACTGGTCAGGAAATACAAATCTTTCGAATTGATTTGCTTTTCCGTTATTTGTTACTTCTAACGCATCAACATAATCTGCCATTTCGCCAGTCGGTAAGACGTAAGCACCTCTTCTCATTTCTTCTGCCTCTTCATCGGTAGCACATTCTTTGGGATATATTTCAAATACAGGCATCCAAAGTTTTTCCTTTTCATCGGAAGAATCCTTTCTCCAGTTCCTGGTTGGTTTCCAATCTCCTTTTATAGCAGAGATTACTACTCTTAATTTTACGTATGCCTCTACGTCTGGCATAGCAGTTGCTAAGTTGGACTGATCAAACATTCTCCATTGTAAAACATGAGGATGATTTTCTCCTAATTTTTCTACTGCTTTTTCAAAGCTATCAATTGTTGTATTCATATTATATATTATTTAATATTTATTATATATTACACAATACTCTGAATCGTTATCGCTGATATGAATGGAGAATAGTGTTCTATATCGTCGAACTCTTCCTGCTCCAGACAGCGGACGCAGTAGTACACTGGCATGTCAGGTGTGCGGAAATTGTTCATCGACTTGCACATATCGTCGGCAGCGGTATAGTCCTCGCCGTAGTCATCGATAAACTTGTGTTTCTTCGTCTCTCTGTTGATCTCGAAAATACAATGATGCTTCATGCTCGTCTTTACCTGTTGGGTACAAATTTACGAATAATATTCGATGCTTCCAAATTATTTAATAATTATTATATATTATATAATACACATTTAATAAAAGGTATGTGCATAATACACACACACCTTTTTCTTAGAGTGCCTGCCAGATAGCGGCTATCACATCTGATTGTGGGTCATGCGCTTTGATGAAGTGAAGGTAGTGCATGAGGTTGGTAGTGGTGACGTCCTTCCCTTCCTCTATGCGCTGTAACCCTTCCGAACGGCATCCGCACTCCTTGGCGATTGCATATAGACTGTATCTGTCACCTCGCCACTCCTTCAGAATTTTGCCGATGCTTGATGGTTCCGGCTTCCATGGACGCTGCACCTTTCCAGTGATGACATCCTCAATATTGGTGTTCTTCAACATCCATTCTGTCATATCTTCACCGTCAGCTTCGGCTTTCTTCACAGCAGCCAACACTTTCTTTATGTGCTCGTGGTCTGCATGTGCTTTGGAATAGCATTCGTATGACAATCGTTCAGAAAATTGATCTTCGTCGTACTGGTTGAGTGCGGAACGCTCTCTAACGTTATCGAAGACACCTTCTGCACGTTCCCTAAGAGCCTTGCTTATCGATTCAATATACCCCATGTCAGGTTTGATAAGGTCGGCACGGACTTCTTCCTGCACTAACCAGTTAATTGTCAAGGTAAGAAACCGCGAAGCTTCTGATAGTTCTGAAGCTGTCTTACTAATGGTCTTTATTAAACCCCTTGCCTTAGAACTGTTCTGTTCCATATTCCTTCCTCCAGGTTAAATTGCAAGGTGAATGAAATCGTTTCCTCTGAACAGTGTCCAGATGTCATGAGCGTAATACTGTTTGGCAAATGCCGGGCAGATGTTCTTGTCATTATCTGCAGTGTTGTACTTCATCAGTTCTTGATACACTGTTTCCTTGTTGTCGGCATCGGTAAACTCACCGACGCTGCCGTCACTCTTCATGAATGGCACTGTGCCACCCTGAACGCTGATAGCCGTTATCACGGTATCAACCACCTTCTGCAAATCATTTGAATGTCCCATAATCGTTGTATTTTAGAATTATGATGCAAAGATACAACATATTCTTGTAATAATACAATCTATTGTGTTAATAATACATAAAATTGTGGTTATTACATTATTTTGTGGTATTTTGGTATTTCGTATTATATAATATTTAATTATTTATTTCAAATTTCTGTATTAAGTATCTCTCTCAGATACTTTGCAGGGAAGGGCAGAACTGTATAGTTTTTCATTTTCACGAAGCCCACTTGCATCATCTCCAGAAGTTTCATTACCACTTCTTCAGAAGGCTGAGCGCAGTCCGCTCTAAGAATCTGGCGCATAACCGGAGAAGTGGAAATAGACTGATTTGGTGTGTCGTACTGTCCGACCACATAACAGTACACCTTTGCAGGTTTCTCTTCCTGGTCATCCTCTTCATCATATTCGAGGGATTCCCATAAATGTATGTGTCGGTAAACATCCGTACCCAGACGCTCACTGTCCTCCGCACGTCGGCCAACCTTCAGGACAACACCTGTGGCATTGGCTATGGCCTCCTTTGCCTTGGTGCAGATGGTGACTCGTTTCTTCGCTTCCGGCTTAGTGGGGTAGAGTAGGGGAATAAGTTCGCTCTTCAAAATCTGCTCTTTATTCCTTATGCCGTTTATGATCTTATCATAGACTTCTTCATGGGTGGCATTTCCATCCTGTAGTCCCTCAATGGCCTTCATGATGACATCGGTATCAAGCAGCACATCTTCTTTCTCATCAATGAAACTACGTTCCATCTCCAAGATGTTGCTCATAGCCCTTACATTGGTACGTCTGATGATATATGCACTGCTGATGTCATTATCAAACCAGACAGCAAGCTCTACATTCCTGTCGAAATAGCTGTTGTCGAAGTTCAGACGGAAGAACAATCGTACTATCGCCCTTTGGTGTTCGTCCTGGAACTCTGGGGACTTGATATTGGCAATAATGAATCTTTCTGTGGTAAACGAACCATCCGGGCTGACTGTCATTCCGACAAACAGAACTGGCCGCAGTCCGCTCTTCCTGTCCTTGTCCGTAGCACAAGACCTTGCACTATAAAAGGACAGCGGACGGCGCACATCATAGCGACTCCAGTCAACCAGACGTATTTGCCCATCACGGAGGTCTGACTTGATAACCACTTCCTTCAGAACTGTACGGACTGTCTCGGTGAAAGCCTTGCTTACCTCGCCTTTGGCAGTCTTATAGGTGACTGGTACGGTCACATGCTGGCAGACAATATTCTTCTCAGGAACATACGGATCTTTCATATCCTTATTGATATCATAGAATTTCTCAGTCCTGACAATCTCAATATTCGCATTATACAGGTCCTTGGCTCCTGCCTTGAACGGAATGCCATTATCCTTGCAGAAAGAAGAAAAAGCATCATGGTATGCCTTTCGGCTTTCCTCAGTCCATTGAACGATGGCCTTTTTCTTATCCTCCTGCTCCTTCTGGGAATAAACGGTACTATCAACAAGACAGATACCATTCTCGCGCAGGACACTGGCAATACCGGCATCCCCAAGTGTCAGGTCATGTGCGCTTATCTCCTTGGTACCGATGGCAGTAAAGTCAAACTGTACATAAGGAATCAATTCGTGGCGTACTGTCCTGAAGAACCTGGCAACACATGACATCCGTGACTTTTCCCAATAGGATAGGGTAGTGCCGTCGTATGCACGGGTGCCATGAGTGCCGTCGATGCCCTGTCTGTAATAGACTACAGTCTCAGGATCATCTTTCAGAGCCTTCCTGATAGACATACTACCAGAGTCACAAACAACCTTCTCGACATAGCGGACTGCGCCCGGCTTTGTCTTAGTGAAGGTAACCACAGACGGATACATGACCATATCCTTTTCAAGAGTAAGGTCTATCAACTCTATCTTTCTGTCCGGCTCATCATTCCAATCCCGATTGTAATAATAGCAACGCCCTGTGATATTCTGGTATTCATCCTCTGGGAATACTCCATTGAGGGTAGAATTTATCAGCAGCTGAAGCAGCGCACGGCACCGGTAGCCAAACAACTTGCGCAACTCCCGCATACGGCGTGAGAGCATTTTCAGGGGAATCCGTCTGACAGTACATTTCCCTTCTCCTGTCTTATTCAGGATGAATTGCAAGGTCATTTCATCCGTAGCACCCTTGCGGGTCAACACAAAGGACTGCTGACCCGTATAGTAAACAGTTGAAAGGATCCTGACCTTGATATCCCGAGTATTCAGAATATTCCTCGACGCAGGGCTGTCAAGGACTATCTGATATATATCAAAGTCCTTCTCAATGACTTCATATTTCCACTGGCTGACCGTTATCTGGTTCAGCAGTACATTGGTATTCTTTGCTTCGCTCATAATAACAACAGTTTCTTTAAATACTGGTTGGCCATGCCGTCCTCATTTATCATCCATTGGAAAACTATTATTCGCTTCCCAAAGAAAGACTTAGGACGCTCTACCATATCACCGCCGGCCTTGATGATATTCATGATATACATTCGACTACCGCCCATTGATTCCAGTTTTTCAAGGGCATGTCTCAGCTCTTCCGAACCTTCGCGAATGGTTACCGCCGAGTAGTGCTTGAAGTCCACATATTCGCCTGGCTTATCATCAATCACAAAGTCGGCATTCTCAAACTTCTGAGGATCTGTGATGTCGGAGAGGTGCCATCCTGTCTCTGACTGTAGGATAAACCTTCCGGCTTCCTCTCCAACCGTACCCTTATATATCTCCGTATAAAGGAACGGTGACATAATATAGGGTTTTGGGTCTATGTGTTCAGCATAGCCCTGTGAAACCCACCATTTGCGAAGTCCAGGGTATTTCAGAATAATGTCAAGGCGCAGATTCTCTTCGCTCATAGTCAGTACCAGCGGACTGCGGTCATCCTTGGACTTCGGGTATGGCCGGTGGTCTTCATCAGCATGGATAAATCCTTCTTCATCACCGAACCATACACGCTGATGGTCATAGTAGCGGTTGTTAGCGGAAAACAGATATTCACATACAGGCTGACCACCATTATCAATGTAGTTGAACTTGATAAACGGAATACTGTCGCGTTCCTCATGGGTGGCCGTCGGATATTTCTTCACCAGTTCGCGCATCTCCTGCCACCATTCCATAACACCAGTTTCCCAATATCCTTCATGCTGAGCGGCCTTCCTACGTCTGTTTACAGCCTCGGAAGTCCTGTCCGACATGGTTGCTGCACGATTCAGGATAAGCAGCTGTTGCTCAGTCGCAGTAAACGTGTTGGACTGATCAAATAACCTGGTTATCTCTTCCATCTCAGGCGATGTAAATCGTCTTTCAAGGGTGTCTTTATGAAGACCATACAGTACGGAGCTGTCAATATAGATATTGATCTCCTTACAACGCTGGTTAGACCGACCTATGCGGCCAACAGCCTGTATGACCTGACGGCTTCGCTCTGACCTTATACTCTCACAGGGACGAAGTTCGTTGGCTGTCGGGTAGGTTTCCCCAAGGTGGTTGAAAGCCGTCCTGATATTCTTTTCCTTGGTCTCAGGAGTAATTTCCCAATTGGCATTCAGTTCCTCGGCCTGGAAGATGTTCATGATAAGATCTTTCTCCGTTATCTTGTCGGTTCCGAAGTTACTGACAAGATGGGTGATATCACCCAGATAGATTCCGTCAATGTCCTTATCCCTGTAGGTATCGGATTTCTCTTCTCCTCTGGGTATAAGCCTTACGAGGTGCTGAAAATAAGCGGACGGCGCAGGATATTGCATATTTTGGCCAACGCCTACACTGGCATAGGCTGATATGATTATAAGCCGTTCCGGCACCTTTGGAGTACCGTCGGCATTCCTATCACTCAGTCTCCAGCGAATGTTATCCATTGTTGCGTCAAAGCCTTTGGCATAGACGTAGGCAACATCTATCTTTTCTCCATCACTGAGTTTCAGACGGTGATTGACAGCACACACAAGTTTACGGATCATCCATTTATCAAACTTGCATCTTCCTGTCGGCTCTTCATCATCTTCATTGCCGTCAGCAGCCTTACTTCCAAGATATATAAGGGATTGCATATGCTTTCTTCCGGCGAAGTCAAGCATCACTTTCAGAAGATTGTAATAGCGCAGGACACAATAGTTATATTCCTTCTGGCTGACATACAGCAGGGACATCCTTACACGCGCCTCAATTCTAATGGCTTCTTTGTCTGGAATACCCCATTCCCGCAGAATCTTGCAGGGTACAGTCTTACCGTCACCGAGGATGTTACTTTGATTCTGAGCCACCTTGCCATTGTCAATGACATGGGTATTGATGACTATCCTTCCGTCCCTATATGGCTCATACCTCTTTCGCAGGAAGTCATCAACCTCCTGAGCGAGTTCCGGGTATTCTTCTACCAAATCAATATAATCCTCTACGTTATCCTGACACCAGTTCAAATTATAATTGCCTGTTGCCGACGGGATGCCAGCCGTTGCAGACATACCAATAAGCAGCGCACTCTTGCTCATCTTTACAAGCATAGACTCGGCAGTGATGGGGATATCGACCATGAACACAATGGTATTGTCATCATGGTGAGGTGCATCGGCCATGCTGTAATAGGTGAATCCGTCGATATAATAATCGTAGCCCTGCCGCAGTCCGCTATTCCTACGACTGCTGGAGATATTTGATGCGTCGGCCATATCCATCAGTAATCGGGTAGGGTGGTTCGGTGTCATTTCATTACGGCTGATTCCGTACTTATACAGATATGACCGGAAGGCATCTTCAAAGGACATCGAGGCTTCTGCCATATCCTCGGTTTCCTTGTTTCTCTGCTCAGCATAGTTACTGGCAAGCCGTTGCACGTAGTTGGCAAACTGCTTCAGGAATCCTGTCACCCAACGGATGGTGCCATCAAGATAGAAATCTCCTGGCAGTTTATCTTCCTGACGGCAAAGCAGGAGTGAAACACTCCCGTCTGATGGCCTTGCGACAATTTGCATACCGCCACCGGTCTTGGTTATCGTACGGGTTGCATTATCCATGAAGATAAATGCCTGATTGGTGTCCCGCAGATCGCCATCAGTCTTATATGTATAATCGAGTTTGTAGTCATGCCGTCTTTTCTCTGCTCGCTCCATTACCTTTTCAAGGCTATAGTTGACATCCTCCAACTTTTGATCTATCTCTTCAAAAGATGGGGAAGCCCAGATTGTCTTGGCTCCTGAATAGATGTTATGGAACAACTGAAGAAAATCAACCTGGTGTTCAGACTGCTCAGCAGCCAGGCTATCCTTGACTGTCTGCTTCGTGGAATCAAACTCGTCAATGATGACAATTTTATTTTTCAAAAACTGGTTACTCCTGAAGGCACATGCAGGACGCTCATAGACTCTTCCGTCCAGCAGCTTGTTGAAACTCATAAGCAACACCTTCCGCTTCGGTATAAGCAAATCGGGGTACAGACTGAAAAGCCAGCCGTACCCTTCCATTTCCCCAAGATCTGCAAGGGTCATCTTACGACTCTCATTCGTCTCGTGCCTGTAAGCCGGAAGAATCCGCTTACGGAACTCGAAATATAGTTTGGTGGCCTCCTTTGATACCTCGGCATACAACTCAGGATCTTCCTGAAGGGCAGTGGATGTTGTCATCTGTACAACTTTCTTTGTGAGCTTTTCGTACTCAGGGAGCTTACAAAGATATGGCTGGATGACTTTACTTGATGTCAATGTCTGCAGATTATCCTTCAATATCTCAGGGAGCGCATTGAGGAACAGAACTTCGTCATCATACATTTTCAGACGTCCACGGTTGGCATAGGCTTTCCGTAAGCCTTGAAGTTCATCCTCTTCCCCGTCTGCAGACTGCCGCCGTCCGTTCTGAAGGTTGTTCTTTCGACTGGTCACAAAAAGTATCTGACGGAAGGATCCTTTACGCTCATGGGTATTCATGTATTCTGCCCAATCCTCCGTATATTTGGCAATACACTCAAAGGTCGAATAGGTCTTACCTATCGACGTGGGCAACTCTACAATTCCCAACCCGGTCTTGTGACTGTCAATGAACTGTCTGAATACGTCTGATATCATAACTTTTGGCGCAGGACGCTGTTTTGTATTATATAATATATATTTATTTATTTCTTGCTATCAGCAATCTCACCCGTCTGGCTCTTTTCGCCCACTGGTGTTACCCAACCTTTTTTCTTTCAAGGTCGAACCTTACAACACGGTAGGGTAGGGGCTTTCACCGTGCCTGGTCGATCATGTGGGCTGTCCCCATGCTTTGACCATCCCAAAAGGCTATCAAGGCATCGGCTATACTGGCCATCTGAGCGTTTCGGATAAACCCTGCAGCCTTCCCTTCATGTGTCCAATCAGCAGGGTACTGCTCTACAGCATACCCGCGCTCATGGGCGTACCTCTCTCCAAGGGTGTCTGCACCTCTGGCCGCGCCACTGACAATCACGATGGAGTGCGTCTGGTGCTTCTGTGTCAGGAACCTGTCACACGACTCACACAACAGATTGTAATCGTCAAAATCACGGCCTCCGGCAATGATCACGCGGTAGAGTGGGGGGATAGTCTGCAGAGTTTCCATTATTTACTATTTTTGATTACTTCGTAAATCAACTTAGGTGTTCTCATTTTGAGACGCACCATGATCTCCTTTGGCTTAATTCCCTGCTGGTGTAATTCAAGAATAGATGACTTCTTTTCACTAAGACTTTCATCCCTTGAATTGTCATGATGGAATGCCCTTATACCATTCTCGTGGAGGATGCGGTATATGACAGCCACAGAAACGTCTAATTCAACGGAAATCTGTGATACCTTTCCACCTCCTTTATAGGCAGTGACAATCTTATCACCAAGACCGTCATCCAGAAGCCTGTCAATACGGGATTTATACTCCCTCGATGGTATGCAGGAATATTTCATGATACGGGTGGTAACTTATACATAAGTTTAAATTCATTAAATATATACCGTAAAGGCTCTTGAAGCAGAGCCACATATTCCGGGCTTTCGAGTACATCATATAATTCTCTTGATGGAATCTGAACAATCAGTTCTGTTATATGATGACATGGGGGCTCGACAATGGATTTATAACTTATGAGTTTTAGATTGCTAAAGACATCTCTAAACTCCCGCTCGCTTACCTTCTTTGAAATAACTGTCATGACATAATTCCATTTCCATACCTCCTCAGGGATAGACATTCCTTTTCTGTCTCTTGGCTGGAAGAGCGGACTGCGGACATCCATCACATCAATGCCGTACAACTTCTGTTGCTCTAACACACTGCGTAGTTGCTGTTTGGCATCCTCATCGGAACGCTGCACAAACTTTACTATCTCATATTCAATTGTCGTATCTGACGGAAAGAATTGTAACACATGCCACATAATCAATTTACTCAAATTTCTCTCTATAAGTTCCTGCACTTCAATAGTAGGCCCAGGAACCTGAATAATGAGAACCTTGCTCTTTTCGTCATAACTCTTGAAATTCATAAGATGAGAGGCTTGGCTGGCAAGAGTATATCCATAATGTTCCATGAGCATCTTGCATTTGTACCACTGGCCCCTCCAGTGTTCCTGGCCCATCGGCGAAGATGGATTGCTATCTTTAGACTTCATGCTTACATTTTCTGTGTTTGAAGTCCAGTTGATGGCAGCGGACATTTCTTCAATTACCTCGTAATCTGCATAATCGGTTGGCGGCTGTTCCGTCTCACTGGATTCTTTTTCGGTAACATCCTCGTATTTCGAGAAACCGCCGGCAAACTCCATAAAGAAGTTGTTGAAAGCCCTATAGGCATAGCCACCAATCTTCTCTTTTTTTACTTTACCCGATTCTATGGCCTCAATGACATTCGCGACCTTCCTGTCGAAAGCCTCTATATTCTCCATGGTGAGTTTGGAAGCTATGTCGTGAGCAGCTTTCGGAGTGAGCATGAAATCTTTGGCTATCTTCTTTTCGACACTGCTAACAGTCAAAGGGGCAAGGGGAATAGTCTTTGACTCTTCTTTTGGGAGTTCCTTCGTCCTGAAGAATTTGAAAACTATTTCCTTCGGATTCTCACGGCTCTTCGATTTTTTGTGTTCCTCCACTGTCGGATAGTATTCGAATCTGTAGTCGATGATGCCCTCTTCAAACAGTTTGTCAAGGTCTTGCTTCGGCTTTCTGAGAAGCAATTCCTCAAAAACTGAGTATTTCCGCATCTTATCAACATCCTTGCAGAACATGTCAAACAAATACTCAAAGCTGAAGGTCCGTTCATCGCTATAACTATATGCTCTGGTAAACCAATACATACGTATGGAATACTTTGATCTCATCTTCTTGTTTGCTGCGGCAAGGATGTTTGCAAATATAGAGTCCTCGTTGATGATATGATCTGCTACTTCGCGCTCCATCGTCACGATGCAATATTTATTATTATCATCCTGACCTTCGGGGATGGTAATGCTGCAGAGATTTGTGTATGTCGTATATACATTGCCAGTGAGGTTGCCTTTGACCGGGATGTCTATAGGAACAACTCTCATCATCAGCAGGGCTTCTTCAAGTTCTTTCTTGTGTTCGTAATTGGGAAATTCACGCTCATAGATAATGAACCTTATCTTCTTGGGGTCTTCACCAAACTCTTCGGCAGTGAAAAGGCTTACGATGTTCTTTTTCTTCGTAAGTTCATCAAGGACCTTTTCGCCGATCTTCGCCATAACAGAAGTTATAATCTTTAGCTGGAGTGCGGTAAAGTCCGCTCTCGACAGAATAATTTCAAGAGGCATCTTCACTACAACTCCGTCGATAACTATCTCTGGAGACTTCTTCCTGATACGAACCTCTTGTTTAGCGGCCGTTAGCAGGGTATCAATCATTGTCGGCTTCTTCTTAACAACCGACTTTTTCTTCTTTTCGCCTTCCATACCTATTCTATATTAAAGTATTCCTGTTCGTCATCATTGGAAATATTAAGGAGACTTATCAAATCGAAATCTACAGGTACAACTTCAATATATGCCAAAAAGGACGATTTGAAGTATTCCTGGCCTTTCTCTATCTTTGCAAGTTGTGAGGCAGACCACACTAACTTGCTCTGCATCTCGATTCCATTGAACCCAAGTTCTTTTCTTTTGTTTTTCAAGAACTGGCCTAATGCCTGCAGATCCTTGACAATAACGCCGTCAACCTTGATGGTATAATACAGATTGTCCACATACTTGAAGAGGGAACCAATCTTGTAATTTTCACCATGGTTGATTTTATGGACTGTTTCGTTTGAAAGTCCATGTTCCTGAAGCCATTTATACGTTACGCCCATCTCCTTACGGAGTATTGGAAGCCTTTCTTCTAATTCTTTATACGTCATACTCTCGAATTTTTTGCAAAGATACACAAAAATTACTTCATAACGAAACGTTTTACTTTATTTAACCTTTAAAAATAATGATAAGAAGTATATTTTTTAAATAGTTTTAAAGGTGTAAGACATGGTACCGTCTTAAATTCGTTAAGTTAAGACATGAGTAGCCAAATTATGTATAAATATGTTAAATGCGAAATTTTCGCATCATACTCCGCATGATGGAGTGGAGAAACCACTTCCTATCGCCAGTTTTACTTGCTCCGAAAATGGTACCTCATTTTCTCTTAAATTACTATGTAATTTAAAACAAAATCTCCGAAAACGGTACCTCGATGTTTTTTTTGCTCCGAAAATGGTACCTCAATCTCCGAAAACGGTACCTCAAATGTTAAAAGTCTGCGTAAACCTCTGTAAATTAACTATTTACGTGAGTTCTCCGAAAATAGTACCAAAAATCTCCGAAAACGGTACCTCAACTCCGAAAACGGTACCTCACTACCAAATGTTTCGATATGAAGTAGTTTTTAGCATTTTCAGGTACCGATTTTTATGAAAACATTTCGATATAAAGTAGTCTGAACTGCTCCGAAAACGGTACCTCAAATCTCCGAAAACGGTACCTCAAAATGTTAAAAAGTCGTGTAAATCGCTGACATTCAAATGGTTTTGCGGGTTTTCGCCTCCCGTGCGCGCGTATCCTTATTGACTGACTTTGACTGACTATCTTGACTGATTTTTTAAAAAACGCGCGAAGGGATGACGACTGGAGAGAAGGTGGCGGACGGGGGCCAGCCCCCGAACCCCCGGACCCAAAGACACCCTCCCTCCTGGTTGGAATATCTTGGCTGGCGCATTGAAGATGTCGAATGAACAAAAACACCCTTCGAGGTTGGTCGACGGCCATCAGCTGT
>ERZ842401.5054-NODE-5054-length-14862-cov-5.151010_pt1 | contig 14862 bp, 12 predicted proteins | sample MGYA00521270_ERZ842401 | MGnify/ENA primary metagenome ERZ842401 (study PRJEB31892, sample SAMEA3878208) | bioreactor metagenome | biome: Moose rumen | place: Sweden | collected 2011-10 | study: EMG produced TPA metagenomics assembly of the PRJEB12797 data set...
ACAGAACACAGTGTATCTCCACGGTTCCTCAAAGAACAAAAAGTGAAACGCACCCCAATTCGCTTAGATCCTTTTCTTCTTTTACTATTCTCGGACCCCGCAATTATTGTGTTATCAGTATCGATAATGTCGAACTTACGAGTATTTCGGAGATATTCACACTGCCATGCACGAATGACGAGACGTGGACAGAGATCAACATACAGATTTTCAGAAGATATGAGCGCCCTGGACGGAATTCGAATCCGTGTCGAAGCCTCGACAGGGCTTCATGATAGGCCGCTACACTACCAGGGCAACAATCCAGAGTATAATGGATTCATATTTAACGTTTGGGGAGGCTCAATAGTCATGGCCAGTTTAGGATCCAGACGTTAATACAACATCACATGGTCCCAGTCCCCTCGATATAGTCTTCAATCTAGTTGGGATGGCTGTGATCAGCTTTCTTTATTAGCTTGAATCGTGCCAAACATGTAGAAACAGCAATTTTGAATTATGCTATTTATGTAATTTATCCTATTTTTAATCATTCTAAATATGTAAAAACTGCTATTTTGAATCATGCCATTTATGCACAATATAAAAAACAATATATAATCTGGACACATCTGACATTTGATGTTCCGCCGTAAGATCTATGATGCAATGAAATCCTGGAAAGAGGAGAACTCTGGAAGATGCGCACTGATGATAGAGTGAGCAAGGCGTGTCGGGAAGAGTACGATAATAGAGGAATTCGTCAGGAACGAATACGATTCGTACATCATCATAAGGTTCGAGAAGGCAGGGGACGAGGTGAAGGATCTTTTCAGGAACATGAATGACCTGAATCGGTTCTTCCTATACCTCCAGCAGTTCTATGGTGTCGAACTCCAAGAGCGCAAGAGTGCGATAGTTTTCGATGAGGTCCAGCTGTTCCCTATGGCAAGGCAGTCCATAAAGGCCCTTGTCGAGGACGGCCGTTACGATTATTACGAGACGGGTTCCCTGATATCCATAAAGGAGAACATCCGGGATATCCTCATACCGTCGGAGGAGGACACGATGTACATGTATCCAATGGACTTCGAAGAGTTCCTGTGGGCCAGGGGCGACACGATGACGATGCCGTTCATCAGATCGTCCTTCGAGAAGCTGGAACCCGTCGGGGATAAGATGCATAAGTTCCTCCTGGAGAAGTACCGCACGTACATGATCGTGGGCGGTATGCCCCAGGCGGTTCAGAGTCTCATAGACACCAATTCTTTCGCTGCGGTGGAAAGGGCGAAGAAACTGATCCTCGACCTTTATACGAAGGATGCCGGGAAACTGGATGGGAAGACGGATACCTTTAAGGCCTCTATGCTCTTCCGCAGCCTTTCGGCCAATCTTGAGAGGCACGACAAGTCGTTCTCTCCCGGTGTTGCGAAGGAAGGGTCGAGTATGAGGTATTTCCGCAATTCGCTCTATGACCTTGGAGAATCCATGATGGTCAACCTATGCTACAGGATCACCGAACCCTCCCTTGACCAGAGCAGTCATTACGATTCGGACGATCTGAAGATGTACATGAACGATACGGGATTGCTCCTGACACAATCGTTCGGGTCGGCAGGTACGGACAAGGATGGTGTGTACAAGAGCCTGCTGACGGGCGATCTGAATATCAACGAAGGGATGTACTTCGAGAACATGGTGGCCCAGGAACTGAAGGCCTCCGGCCACGGTCTCTACTTCAGTAAGTTCACGCACAAGGATTCGGAAAGGCTGCAGGAAGTTGATTTCGTAATAGAGAGGGGTATGAGGCCCGTTGCCGTTGAAGTAAAGTCCGGAAGGAAATCCGGTCAGCATCAATCCCTGGACCGTTTCATGGACAAGTATGAGGGCAAGGTAGGGAGACCCTACGTGATACACTCGAAGGATGTGAGGGTAGCGGATGACGCCACCTATATCCCGATATACATGGTATCGTTGCTGTGAGCCTTTGCATCTGTTGGTCTTTTATCCTTATTGTCAGATGCCGTAGGCATGCCATTAGGGGACCCTCACGGAGCGAACTTCGAATACACGGTCGAAGGTCTGCCGGAGACCATCCATGTATGCACTATACCGGTCAGGGATGTGCACAGGTCCATCGGATTCTATGCGGATGTCCTGCACATGGAGGTCCTGTCCGAGGATGAAGGCGAGGCATACCTCATCAGAGGGGAATGCAGGATCATCCTGAAGAGATCTGATAAAGTAGGTATAGACACAGGCCTCTACTTCGGAGTCGATTCCCCGTACAACACGCGCAGGCGTCTGATAGATGAAGGCGTGGTATTCGAGAAGGCTCCGAGACGTGGCCCCTTCGGTACATTCTGTTCCATACGCGACGACGATGCGAACATAATCCATCTCATCGAGACCAATGCTGAGTTCAAGAGATCGTGATCGATCTTTTGTTCGGGCTTCCGCATTTTCAGGTGCAATCATATGTTGTATTGTAGTACGAATGATCATAAATTTGATTATAAAAACTGTATTGTAATACAATTATTGCCGTAAAAATAATAAAAAGTTGTATTATAATACAATAATTCATATACTCTGCCGATGATGCATCTTCATGGAAAAGAGGATAGAACGCCCGATATACATGTCCGAACTGGAGACATTCCGCGATGACCGCGGCCATGTCAAAGTGATAACAGGCGTCAGGAGATGCGGCAAATCCACGCTTCTCCTTCAATTCATGGATAAGCTCAGATCCGAAGGGATACCGGAGGACAGCATGCTGCTGATCAATCTCGAATCCGCAGATTTCGACAGCATCGGGGACTATACGGATCTGAATGCATTCCTGAAGGACAAGGTCCCGGCGGAAGGACGTTTCTATCTCTTCCTTGACGAGATCCAGAGGGTGAAGGATTGGGAGAGGTCCGTCAACGCCCTGATGGTCGATACCGAGGCCGATATCTATATCACAGGTTCCAACGCGCATCTGCTATCTACGGATCTCACCACGTATCTTACAGGACGTTATGTGGAGGTCAGGATGCTCCCGTTATCGTTCAGGGAGTACTATGAACTGAGAGGTAACGGAAGGGGAGCAGAGGATGTGTTCACAGAATATTTCGAATCTGGAGGATTCCCGGGTATCGATCCCGCACTCGGAAAACACGCTGTGTCCGCGATGCTCGGCGACCTCTACGCCTCGGTCGTATACAGGGATATGGTGTCACGCGGGAAGATAAGGAAGCCCGAGGATTTGGATAAGATGGTGACGTATCTGATGCTGAACATCGGTAACATCATAGAGTCCGGAAAGATCGCGAGGGAACTCCATATGAACCCGCGTACGGTCGACAGGTATCTCGAGGTCGTCCAAGCCGCATGCATGTTCAACCGTGCCGACAGATACGATCTGAAATCCACTGCATTATCTCCATCTCCGAAATACTACGTGGTCGACCCGGGGATCCGCAACAATGCGGTAGGTATGGCAAGTGCGGACAGAGGCAAAGTGCTGGAGAACATAGTCTATCTGGAGCTCAGGCGCAGAGGATACGATGTCATCGTCGGCAGATGGGATTCCAAGGAAGTGGATTTCGTGACCGAGAAGAACGGCAGGAAGGCATATTGGCAGGTCTGCTGGGGATATCATGACGAGGACACCGAGAAGAGGGAATTGGCACCCCTAAGGGCCATAAAGGACAGCAATCCCAAGACAGTGATAATGAGGGGCCCCATAGGCGATACGGTGACAAGGGACGGGATAAGGGAGATCGGGATAACGGATTTCCTGCTCGAAGACAGTTCAGATCTTTGAGAATAAGGAATGGGGGATGGGTCTCCCCCAATTTTAGTGTTTCAATCGCCCAGGTTCGCCTTGGCGATGGCATCGTTGAGCTCATCCTGGAGCTGTGCGGGGAGTCCGTTGATGTTCCCTCCGGAGAGGAATCCCTTGACGATCATGCTGACCGCTTCGTCCTCGCTGAGTCCCCTGCTCATCAGGTACTCGATCTGTTCCCTTGCGACCTTACCGACGGCCGCCTCGTGGGTCATCTCGACATCCGCGATGTGTGCCTCCAATTCCGGGATGGCCAATGTTGTTCCGCCGTCCTTCAGGATGATGGATCTGCATTCCAGGTGCCCCTTCGCCTCAGGCGCGTTACCCACCATGCGTCCTCTGGCGCACATCTTTCCGCCCGTGGATATAGATCTGCTCATGATCTCCGCCTTGGATTTCCTTCCGTTCAGGTTGACCATTCCGCCTGTGTCGATATCTGAGCTCTCGTGCGCGATGCACATGGTGTTGTAGGTCGCAGACGAATTGTCCCCCAGTGTCGCCACGGGGAAGCTCTGAAGGGATCCTACGGGGTTAAGGATGACGTAGTTGTTGGTGTAGTTGGAATTCTTACCGACCATACAGCTCGTCCTCGGACGTACTCCGGTCTGCTTTCCCCAGCTGTGGATCATGCTGAATGTTAGGTTGGAGTTGTCACCGAGGTAGATCTCCGACACACCCACGTGAAGCGCATCGTCGGCGTGATGCGCGGTGGAACATCCGGTGAGCATCTCTAGCGAAGCGTTGTCCTCCACGATGATGATGTTGTGGAGGTTCTGGATCGACTTGTCCTTGTCCAGCAGCATACAGGTCTGCAGGGGATTCTTGATGTGGTATCCGGACTTCACCCTAACGAAGTATCCGTCGCTGTCCTCGAGGTAGGTCTTGGCGGTGTATTTGTCCTTTGTAGGGTCCATGGCCTTCCAGAAATGGTCCTTCAGACCATTGTACTTCTTCAGCGCCTCGGATGTGCTCATCAGCTCCAGTCCCTCCTGCACGTTGGGGGTGCAGTGGCTGGGCTTGTTGTCTATGAACATGAGCGTACCGGAACGGTCGATCTCGTCGGCTATGATACCGACGTTCTCCATGTACTTCCTGTAATCTGATTTTTGGAGGTCGTCTACGGTGATCTGTTCGTCCGCCCTCTCTTCGTAATGCTGCAGGTCAAGGTCCTTTCCGTACGCTGCCTGCTTGTCCAATGCTTTCTTGACGGTCTCGCTGTTCGGCATCACAATCACTCCCCGTATCCGTAGATCCTGATCTCCTTCAGGAGGTCCATCGGGTCCCCGATGCGGTCGACCACTCCGTCCTTCATGACGTATCCATTCGTCGCACCGATGTAATCCATGATCTGACCGGTGTGGGTGATGACCAATGATGACACATGCCTTCCGTTGGTGTCCCTTCCCTCCTCGAGGATGTCATGGACCTTCCTTCCGATGAGGTCGATGCTCTCCAAGTCGACTCCCGATTCGGGTTCGTCGAGGAGGAGCAGTTCGGGGCTCTGAGCGGTGAGCTGCAGGAGTTCGGATCTCTTGATCTCCCCTCCGGAGAAACCGACGTTGATCTCCCTGTCCATGAACCTCTCCATTCTGAACCTGTCAGCCTCAGCGATGGCCGTCTCGGCATCGTCGGCTGTGGCGCGGAGAAGGTCTCCGAGCTTGACCCCGTAGATGTTCGGGGGCCTCTGCATCATCATGCCTATTCCCAGCTGGGCACGCTCATCGACGGGCATGTCTGTGATGTTCTTGCCCTTGTAGAGGATCTTACCTCCGGTCACGTTGATCGTGCTGTAGCCCATTATGCTGGCCAGAAGTGTGGATTTACCGCTTCCGTTGGGTCCGAAGAGGATGCTAGTTTCACCTTCTTTCACCGTCAGGTCGACACCCTTGAGGATCGGCCTTCCACCGGCCTCCACATGGAGATCGACAATCTTCAGCATGTCAGTCATGTGTTCACCTTGAATGATACCGCGATTATGTTGGCGTATATATTCGCATGCGTCACAGTCTCGTGGTACTAAGTGTAAATTAACGATGTTATTAATTGATTTCCGATGTTCATTCACAAAGGAACGGTGTGTCGGTCGATGAAAACGATAATATGACAGACCTCTATGCGGAGATTATGAAGGATGTCCCTATCGGTAACGATGATTTCAAGGATCTTCGCGACAATGACGGATATTATGTCGACAAGACGAAACTGATAGAGGAGATACTGTCCAGAAGGAATACTAAAGTATTCCTTTTCACAAGACCCCGTAGGTTTGGGAAGACTTTGAACATGAGCATGCTGGATGCATTCTTCAATATGAAGTACAAGGGAAGGGCGGAGGCATGGTTCAAGGACCTGAGGATCTCCAGAAGGAAGGATCTGATGGCTAAAGCCAACGATAATCCGGTGATATCGATATCTTTGAAGGGTCTTGAGGCCGAATCCTATGAAAGGTTCGAAAGGCTCACAAAGAACAAGCTCAAAAGGCTGTACGGCCCATATTCCGATCTTCGGAACTCAGATAGATTGACTGGTCTGCAAAAGAGCAATCTGGTACAAGTTCTGGATGATGATTTCGGGAATATAGATCCCACAGAAGCTATCTTCAATTTGTCGGAGATCCTTTATGCCGAATACGGGAAGAAATGCATCATACTGATAGATGAGTACGACAGTCCGATGAACAACGCCTATGGCACTGACGTACAGGACAGGATTGTTTCATTCATGAGGGGGTTGATGACCAATGCCCTTAAGACGAACGAGTATCTTGATTTCGGAGTCGTGACAGGAGTCATGCAGGTAGCCAAAGAATCGATATTCTCGGGATTGAACAACCTTTACGTGAACAATGTGCTGAGCACAGACTTCGACGAGGAGTACGGTTTTACTGAATCCGAGGTCAGAGAGATGCTATCGTACTACGGACATCCTGAGAAATTCGAGGAGGTCAAGGATTGGTATGACGGATACCGTTTCGGGAATGCGGAAATATACAATCCCTGGAGCCTACTGAATTATGTGGCCAAGGGGTTCAGACCAGCTCCTTATTGGGCAGGCACCAGCGGTAATGACATTATAGATAAGTTAGTCGAGAATTCTGATGATGATACGTGGGAAAAGCTGATCGCGCTCGGGAATGGCAACAGTATAGAGGAACAGATCATCCCGACGGTAACGATTAGGGACATCGGAGAGAGAGGATCTGCCATTTATTCCGTTCTTGTCATGTCCGGATACCTCAACGCCGTCGAATCAGGCGATCTATACGACCTATCCATTCCGAACAACGAGATGCGTAGCATCTACCTCACAGCGATATCGGATAGATTGTCAACCGATTCAGGGGTCTATTTCAAGAGGGTATTCGATGCCATGCGCGAGGCCAAGACTGAGAATGTGGAGTCTACTTTGTTCGACCTTATGGCCAAGAAGATACCGTTCTTCGCCATATCAAAGGAATCCGATTATCAGAAGATATTGGCAGTGGCTGCGATGTGCACTCAGGGGAAGTATAACACGACCATGGAGGAGGAATCCGGCAACGGGAGGGTGGACATCAAGATGGTTTCGAAGGACAACAGGTGTCCGCATATCGTGATGGAGCTTAAGAGGACGGATTCCAATGATCCTGCTGTCTGGAAGAAGGAGGCAGAAGATGCAATCAGCCAGATTTTGGATAAGAAGTATCATCACGGGCTGACAGGGAGAATCCTGCTGTATGGCATATGCTTCCACGGGAAGAAGGCCACTGCAGTATCTATGACAGTCTGATTCCATAGAACCGAGGCATCGCTCGATCGTTCGTTTCGGTTCTGTCCATACTGACATCAAAGATTACGGAAACCCGTGGCCAGATTCGATCCATTAACCAGCCTCTTCCTGGAACTTTCGGCCAATCATTATGTAGTCCGCCCCCGATGACGGATTCATGAAAGTCATCGCCATCAACGGCAGCCCCCGCCCGATAGGGAACACCAGTAACATCCTCCATGAGGTGCAGGACCAGTTCGAGAGGGAGGGCATCGAGATGGAGATGATCAGCATCTACGACTATCATTTCATGAACTGCAACGTCTGCCTCACATGCGAGATACGCGGAGACGGAAGATGCCAGGACGAGGACGACGGATTCAACGACATCCTAGACAGGCTCAGGGAGGCCGACGGTATCCTCATCACTTCCCCTACATATGCCAACGCATGCCCCAGCATGCTGCAGACGTTCCTCGAGAGGGCAGCATTAGTATTCGAGAAGGGAGACATGGGCCTCAACGGCAAGGTGGGCGGTGCGATAGCGATCTGCGGTCACGACGGAGGATCCGTGGTGTACAATCAGCTCGTGGATTTCCTTCTCCGCAACGGAATGTCCGTATGCGGATCCAATCCATTACCGATAGTGCATGCTCTCAACTCGCCTCAGTATGAGGATGATAAACAGGGGATGAAGGGAGTCCGCTCCCTCGTGGGGAACATGACCGCCCTCATCCTGAAAATGAACGGTTACTGATTCAGAAGAAGTACCATCCGCAGCCTTCGGCGACGGAGATCTTAGCAACAGCCTCCATCCTCTCGACGGGACCCTTGTATCTGTTCACGAAGACCTTTCCCTCCTTGGGAAGTGCATCCTTGAGGATCTCGACCTCTTTCAGCAGTGCCTCCGCATCTGCAGGCGTGAACTCCTTCTGGCTCTTTGCGCTCTCGGGCGCAGAAGCCGTGATAGGACAGTCGTATTTGGCGGCGATCTCCGGGAGCTTGCTGGTATCGGGTCCGAAAGCTCCGATGCATCCGCGTCCCTTGTCCCATGACAGGGGGCACTTGGCGCACATCTCGTTCATCTCGTCGAACTCCAGCTGGTCCCAGCCATTGATGATGTCGTCCTTGGAAGCGACAGCCATGACCTCTTCCTTCCTCTTCTCGGACAGTCCCTCCATGGGGATCCATCCGGTGCAGACCTTCTTAGCAAGGGGCTGGAGCAGTGCGATGTCCTCGTCCTTCTTGACCTTGCTCATGTAGACGGCATCGGTCTCCTCGTTGATCCTGTTCCTCTTGATGAAGGCATTCCAGTCACCGACCGCCTTCTTGGCGACCGGTAGTTCTACGAGTTCCTCATATTGTGCGATGTCCTCGAAGCCCTTATCGCTATCCACATGTACTCTGATGATGGTTGACCTGAGTTCTCTGCATGCTGCATTCTTGGCTTCCATTTCACAAATCCCGATATTGATTCCCATCAGAGTGTCCTCCAGGAATCAAGTATCGGTCTTCTGAGATAAAATAATGTTCGGGGCGGGCTCTTTGGAATCAGATCTTTGCCACATTGCAAATCAAACGGCTTTTGCTTCAACGGCAGCCTTGACCTCCTGGCGGTACTCCTCTGGATATCCGATTTTGTCGAAGGATGCGTCAAATGACAAGGCTTCCTGTTGCATCATCCTGATGATGCTGTCGGAAAGGATATCCACGAAGATCGCCCTCTGCCTAGTCGCCTCTTCCTCTATTCCTTCCTTCTTCCCTTCCTCTCTTCCAAGACGTGTCATATACCTCTTGAAATCCTCGTCGAGATTCACCATTAGATCATCCACCTCATTGAAGAGTGATGGGTCTAGCACGATTTTATATTCTTCTTCGCAACGCCTGATTCTCTCCTCTTTACTGATGTTCTTCGAGAACAGGGTGTTCAACAGACCTACCGCAGTCTTCTTCTTGTCACCGAGCTTCCCGAGATGCACCATCACGACCTCGGCATAGTCACAGGGTCTGATCCCTACAGGTGATTCGAATCCGGCATCATAGCTGCCGACCATTTTGTGTCTCACGATCGTGTTGATCGTCTCCTTCTGGGGATCCATCACCAGCCAGATCGAGTACACCTTGCTCAACTTGGAGTAGTCGTGGCCGATCTCCGCTTTCTGGTCGCTGATGGCCCTTCCAAGGTAATACATCGCTCTGGCCTCCAGCGGGTAACCTGGATTTGGATCAAGCTGGGCTTCCAGGTTCACGATTACCTTCACTTCTTTGTCGCCGGGGATGCGGATGTCGTAGACGACGTCCCTGTAGATGGGGCCGTTCGCCGCTGACGATGATTCCGAATTCCTCATCCTGATCTTCCCCTCTTTCGTCAGGTCGAGGCATGACAGTATGTATTCCGGATCCCTCCCTCTCAGCTCCTCCACGAATTCCCCAAGGATGTTGGAGGCGAGCACTCCATCGGACATTATCTGCTTGAACGGTTGGTCGTAGTATGGTTCTGTGTTGACGTTACTGTTTCCGTATGTGTCCTCTTTCATTTGTAACACAAACCATCGACGGCAAGTCCGAGGATAAAAATCAGATATGTTGCGGTCAACAAAACAGATTCAACAATAGGGGCGGAATGCGACTCCGGTCCACATCCATATGGCATTTATCGGAACATTCATCCAACCATATTTATCGGACCGAGCCGATTCTGTCCTTGATTCCGATGTATCAGCTAGCTCTGTACGGCAAAGGCGGGATAGGAAAGTCCACCATGGCAGCCAACATCTCGGTCGCTCTCGCGAGAAAGGGTAAGAAGGTCATGCAGGTAGGATGCGATCCGAAGCATGACTCCACCAGGCTACTCCTAGAAGGAAAGGCCCAGCCTACCGTCCTGGAATATGTGAGGAACACGCCCATCGGCAAGAGGAAACTGGACGATCTCATCATGATCGGTACCGACGGAGTACTGTGCACCGAGGCCGGAGGCCCTGAGCCTGGGATCGGATGCGCAGGGCGCGGAATCCTCACGACATTCGACACTCTCAAGAAGCTCGGTGCGGACGATCTGGAAGTGGACATGAAGATCTACGATGTTCTTGGGGACGTCGTGTGCGGAGGTTTCGCAGTACCTTTGAGGGGGGAATATGCCGACGGTATAATCCTGGTGACATCGGGAGAGTTCATGGCGATGTATGCCGCGAACAACATCATGAAGGGATTGGGCAACTTCGACACGGGTTCGCCGCGTCTGATAGGGATCATCCTGAACTCACGCGGAGTGGAAGGCGAGGAGGAGACGGTCAGAAGGTTCGCAGAGGCCACAGGCACCGAGGTCATAGCGGTCATGCCAAGGGACGGGATGTTCGCAGAGGCCGAAGGCAAGGGACACACCGTCAGGGAGACATTCCCAGATTCCGTCATCTCCCAATCGATAGACAGCATAGCCCAGCGCATCATCGACGTATCTGAAGGCAAGGTGCAATGCGTCTACCCTGTACCGCTCAACGACGATCAATTATCCGATCTGGCCGCAGGCAGGGAGATACGCAAGGGAGAGTCTCCGATACCCGTACGAGATCCCTGCGGCGGATGCAGCGGATGCAAGAGGTCCATCAAGGACTCTCGCATCATGATGTCATGTGCCGCATACGGCGCCCTTTCGGCCTACATGAAGGTCAGGGACTATGCCGTTGTGTTGCATGGGCCCGAGAGCTGTCTTTATTTCATGGACACGTCAAGGAGCAAATCCATTGTGGAACTGTATGACAGGGATGTGTTCCCGACGGTACCCACTCATAACGTCAGATGCACCATGATGGACGATGCTGTCTCCATCTTCGGCGGTGTGAAGTACCTTGAGAAGGCACTGAAAGATACCATCGCAGAAGGCCATAGGAAGATCGCCGTCATCACCACCTGCATGCCGGGTATCATCGGGGACGATTGCATAAGCGTCATCGACAGGCTCATGAAGCAGAATCCGGGAGTGGATATCCAATACGTTCCCGCGGATGGCGATATCACAGGGGAATATAACGACGGGTTCATGATGGCAGTATCCAATCTGGTGCAGGACATAGATGTCGATGTCAAGCCAGAGAAGAATCTGGTCAATCTAGTGGCCACATCATTCTTCGATCTCCATTCGAAACCCCATGTACAGGAACTGGAGAGGATGCTGGGCAGTTTCGGTCTGAAGGTGAACTGCAGGTTCCTGGACGAGACCTGTTACGACGACGTGAGGAACTTCTGCAGGGCATCCATAGACATGCTCCTGAACGACACTGCCAACAACAGGGAGGTGTACGAGCACATTCGCCAGCGTACCGGAAGGGAGTTCTTCCCGATACCGCTGCCCGTAGGATTGTACGATTACGAGGAATGGCTCGACAGGATCGGTTCATACACCGGTATGGAGCAGCAGGCGAAGGACGAGATGAGGCGTGTAGAGGAGCAATACGACTCTTTCATTATGAATCACAAGGAACGCTTCGCTGGGAAGAGGATCATAATCATCAACAAGCTGTCGTTCAATGTAGATTGGCTGATAGACATCCTTCTTGACCTGGGAGCGGAGCTCCCGTTGATAGCCGCGCAGTCGAGTGCGCGCAGGAAGAAGGTGGATCTGGTATCCCGTCATATGGATATCATCACCGCCGATTACGATACGGACAATTTCATCGAGGATGTGAGGGATCTGAAACCGGATCTCATAATCTCCGACATCGCAAGACCAGACGAGGGAATCCGCTTCGCCAGAGTCGGGAAGATTGGTCTCGGCGTGAGACCAACATTGGATTACGCCGAGTATCTTGAGAACATCATGCGCCTTCCCGTAGAGGAAGGATGGAAGAAGGGGGCGTTGGAATGAAGAGGACGCTCTCGGACGGATTCGTAGGTGCCGTGATGGCCGTGGAGAGCATCTCCGATGCCGTAGCATTCCTGCATGGGCCAGGCGGATGCAGGGTACGTTTCATGGTACATTCAAGCGCCATATTCCCCAGGGTGAGGCTGGAGGACACGGACAGTTACTTCACACCTTACTTCTACGGTTATCCGAGGGTGCCGGCCACCTATCTGGACGAGTACGATTACATCAACGGCGCCTATTACAAGATGGAGGAGGGGCTCCCGATAGTGGATGGGAGGAAACCCGGTCTCATAGTCATAATCAACTCTCCCGGAGCAGCGCTCATCGGTGACAACCATGAGCGCGCCATAAGAGAAGCGGGACTTCAGGACAGGGCGATCTACATGGACGAATCGTTGGTATCCATACCGATGACGCAGGGATACGACCACACCCTTCTGGAGATAATGAAGCATCTCGATCCGAAGAAGGAGAGGACCGACAAGGATACAGTCAATCTGATTGGTGTGACCGTGATGGACAAGGATTTCAAAGCTGCCATCGAGGAGTTCACAGAGAACATAGAATCGATGGGTCTCAAGGTGAAATGCGTCCCCGGAGGAGGCGCAAATCTGGATGACCTGAGGGATTCGGTCAACTCCGAGTACTGCATAGTGGTCTCCCCAGAGGCATGTCAGGGTCTTTCCGAGTATTATGGATCCATGGGGTTGAAGATCATCCGTTCCGATGCAGGAGCACCGGTCGGTTTCGATGCTACGGAAGCGTTCTACAGGAAGATCGCGGAGGTAACCGGTAAGGATGCCTCCACACCCATCGCCAAAATCAACAAGGCGAGGGACAAGATCTACCAGAAGTTCGTCGGTATGAGATACAACGCTCTCCGCATCAAGGGATTGAAGTTCTCTGCCGCAGGCGTGGCATCGATTGTCAGGCCTCTGACGGAATGGCTGTACAGCTATCTCGCCATTGCCCCGATAGCTGTCGATGTGGATCTAGGAGCGGACCCCATCGAGACTCAGAAGCTGAAGGATTTCCTTGGATCCATAGACTACGCCCAATCCTTCGGACAGGAGCCCAAGGTGGGCTCCAACATCGTCCTATGCGAAGGAATAACCGCCATGACCATGAGGCTCAACGGAGAGTGCAGGATAGGCATCCCCATCGGTCATTCGACCATGGGGTTGGATGACGTCATCCCGCGTCCGGTATACGGCATCCAGGGTGCGTTGTACATCCTGGACGAGATCCTCCACGGCGTACGCAGTTCCTGATCATACCTTCCTGGTCTTCAGTAGGTAGTGGTTCAGCAGGAAGAACGCCACCATGAACACCAGCATCACGATCAATGAGATCCACGGGAAGTCCAGATTGTCCGGCAGACACGCTGCCCTTATCGTAAGGCTCGAGTGGGTGAGTGGGAGCACGTACAGTATGGCCTGGAACACCGGGTGCAATGAATCGACCGAGAAGAACGTACCGCACAGGAAGGTCATCGGAAGGATGACAAGGCTGTTGAACGTCGCCATGCTCGCATGCGATTTCGCTATCAGCGCAGCGGCCATCCCCAGCATCGAGAATGTGACACAACTGAGGATCACGCATGCCACCGCAAGAGGTGTAAATTGAAGGTCCGGTGCAAGGAATAGTCCGATCGCATACATCACGAAGCATCCCAGCATTCCCCTGATGAATCCCAATGTGGATTTTCCAAGGATGATCGCCGAAAGGCTCAGAGGGCACATCATCATCTCGTCGAAGCTCTTGTAGTAGAGCCTCTGTACGTTGATCCTCGCCGACGTGGAAGAGAACGATGACGACAGCGAGCTCAATGCCATGATGCCGGGGATGACGAATGCGACGTAGGAAACACCGATGTCGGTCTCTCCTGACCTGAGTCCGTATCCGAATGCGATCAGATACAGTATCGGCCCCATGATCGTCATGATCAGGGTGTTCCAGAATGTATGCTTCAGATACATCAGGTCCGCCCAGGCCACGTGGTACACCTGGTGGAAGAATCCGTTGTTCCTCTGATATTCGGTCATCTCTGATCACCTACCGATTTTCCGGTGAGCTCTACGAAGACATCCTCCAGGGACGTCCTCCTCATGACGGCATCCTCCAGATGGTTGTCCGCGATGTACTGCTGCGCATCGGCCATGTGGGGGAAGTACCTGTACACTGTCTTGTCTCCTTCCATGTTCTCGACGCACATCTTTCCTGTCCTGCCTATGAGTTCCCTGGGTGTGTCCATGGCTATGATCTTTCCGTGGTCGATGATTCCGACCCTGTCGCAGAGGACCTGGGCCTCTTCGATGTAGTGAGTTGTAAGGATTATTGTGGTCCCGGTGGCGTTCAGCCTCTTCACCACATCCCAGAGGAGACGTCTCGCGTTGATGTCCAATCCCGTGGTGGGTTCATCTAAGAATAATACCTTGGG
>ERZ842401.5056-NODE-5056-length-14860-cov-3.463357_pt1 | contig 14860 bp, 9 predicted proteins | sample MGYA00521270_ERZ842401 | MGnify/ENA primary metagenome ERZ842401 (study PRJEB31892, sample SAMEA3878208) | bioreactor metagenome | biome: Moose rumen | place: Sweden | collected 2011-10 | study: EMG produced TPA metagenomics assembly of the PRJEB12797 data set...
TTAGTGATTGACGACGGCAGCACCGATGACACGTTCAAGATCATGCAGGACTGCCAAAAGGACAAACCGAATTTCATTCCCATCACAAAACCAAATGGCGGACACGGAGCAGCATTACTTTTCGGATACAGATACGCATTAGAACACGGAGCAGATTATATCTTTCAGACAGATTCAGACGGGCAGACACTTCCGGAAGAGTTCGAATCTTTCTGGGCATTAAGGCATGAATATGATGCTGTCTTAGGGAGTCGTCCCAATCGTCAAGACGGAGCCTCAAGGAAATTTATTGAGCTTGTATTGAGAATGATACTGCGCGTGATTTTCTGCGTGAGCGTCCCGGATGCAAATGCACCGTTCAGGCTGATGAAAGCGGAACTGCTCAGGAAATATATATCACGTATGCCGGAAGATTTTAACCTCCCTAATGTTATGCTGACAACGTATTTTGCTTATTACCGCGAGAACATAAAATTTCTTGATATAACCTTCAGGCCAAGACAAGGCGGCAGAAATTCGATCAACCTGCGCAAGATTTTCGGAATAGGAATAAAAGCAGTAAAGGACTTTATGTCGTTAAGGAGAGATATGAAAAATGCGTAAATCAGGACTGAATATTAACTGCTGTATTGCCTGTTATGTTGTTGTATTAATGCTGTTCTGTGTCGGTTCTTCCCCTCTTATCAACAGCTCCGGAACTGATTCATCTATCTTTATAGTAATAGGCAGAGCCATGCTGAAAGGTAAGGTAGCATATAAAGACTTATTTGACCACAAAGGCCTATATCTTTACTTTCTGAACTGTTTAGCAGCATTTATAAGCAGCCGTTCTTTTATCGGTTTGTTCGCTATTGAAAGTGTATTTATGTTTGCATGTGCCAGAATTGTTTTTGCGGTATTTTCCAGATATTCAGATGAAAAAGTCTCATGGCTGGGAATGCAGATTTTTCTCTCCGTAGTTCTCAGCAGAAGGCTTCTTTTTGGCGGCAACTTGACAGAGGAATATGCATTAATATTTCAGATGTGCTCTATATATTTACTGATTCTGTATCTTGACAGCAGCAATATTACATACAAACCTTTATACATGTTTCTTCAGGGCATTACAGCATCAGCAGTATTTTTCCTCCGGCCTAACATGATAATGATGTGGGGAGCTATAGCCGTTCTCGTTGGAGTGGATTTACTGAGACATAAGGACTTCAGCGGGCTGTTCAAGAATCTTGCTGCCGGTCTTCTGGGCATAGCTGCAGGTGCTGCTCCTGCTGTGATTTATGCCGTTGTAAATGATTCTGTACAGGATACAGTCTTTGCAATGTTCAATTTTAACATGTTATATACAGCATTAGATTGGGACATAAAACAATTAATCATTAGGATTTTGCTGATACTGAAGAACAAAGATCAGCGGTATTTAATCTTATTGCTTTTTATATCGGCAGTCATAATGTTAAAGAACCGCAGAGGTTTATATTATTATGCAATGCTGTTCATGTGTACTATAAGCGTTTCATTGTCAGGCCGTCAGTATGGTCATTATTATTTGTATCTAGTGCCGTTATGCCTTCCTCTTGTGTATTACCTTGCGCATGAAATCAATATATTGAATAAATCCCCTGAGTCTTTCATAAAATTTAGAACCGCAGTATTAGCCGTATTTTTACTTACATTTATTACCGGGACATTGATTACCGGAAAACTGATAGACTTGGTGAACCGGCTTAACGTTAAACAGTCAAGCAACGCTGAATACATAGAGCAGATAATGAAATGTAATGAAAGCTATCATTATGACGATGAGAAAGTTTTAGTTACAAAAATACATTATGCCAAACTATATAACTATCTAGCAGCAACTCCTCATGAAAAATATTTCTACACTCCTGCTATACCTTACAGTGTTTTTCCTGATCCTGTGAATGCTCAGGCAGAATCTATAATAAGTGGAACTAATGACGTTGTGATTGTTGTTTATGATAATGACAGCAGGGAAATATATTCGGAGACAGACCGAAGCAGCGAGATAAAGCATGTACTTGAAACACAGTATGATTTACTTTATTATGCTGAAGAAAACAATATAGCCATGTACGGCAAGAAACGCTGAAACAAAAAAAACTCCCCGCACATCACGGGGAGCAATTTTTATCTCACTACCACACTGCAACGTTATCTTCAGGAGCTAGATACATCTTATTGCCTTTCGTGATCCCGTAGGTGTCAAAGAACTTCTTATACTGTTGGACAATAGCATTAACCCTGATATATGCCAGCGCATGAACATCAATTTTCACGAGCATATCATTACGTTCGGGAGTGTGTATGTTCTTCCATATCGTTGCGTATGACCTGAAGAATTTATCATAGTCGAAATTATGCCGTCCTTCAGCAATTCCTAGCATAGCCTTTATTCCTGCTATGTCCGCAATAGATTCTGTCTGTACGAGTTCACCGTTATAATTCTTTCCGGAGTCGTCAACCTTCATAGAACTGAAATACTTTATCAGCCTGTCAGCACGTGCCTTGAACTTCGCGTAATCCTCATCAGTCCACCAGTTAAGCATATTTCCCTTTGCGTCAAACTGTGCTCCGCTGGTGTCGAATGCGTGAGATATTTCATGACCGATAACCATTCCTATACCGCCGAGCTTCTCCTCGTATGTCATGCTGTCATTGTAGAAGTCTCCGCCGAGAATGCCCGCAATAATATTTATTGAGTTCTCGCTTGGCATGTAATACGAGTTCACTACAACAACATCATCCATCCATAAATCATGGTTCACGTTCTGATTCAATCTGCCGTAAAAATATAGCTGTGTCTTATAGCGTCTCATTTCCTTTACTGCATCCATAAATGTACAGTCTTTAGGGAAATTCAGCCCCGAAAAGTCCCGCCATTTGTCCGGATATGCCACATTCAGCCGCATAGCATTGAGCTTCTCTATTGCCTTCTGCCTTGTAGCTTCCGATAGCCAGTCCTCACCCTCAAGCATTGCCCTGTAATATTTCACAGTATCGCTGATTATCCCTTTGACTTCCTCCCGTGCCTTATCGCTGACGTAACGAGAGACATACAGCCTTGACACCGGTACAGGCAGGCTTCCGTGTACGAAGTCAACAGCAAGTTCATCATCTGGTCTGCTGTCAGTTATGCCGTAACGTTCCCGCGCTAATCTCTGATATTCCCTGTATGCTGCCTCGTCAGTTATGGTTATGTAGCTCCCGGCCAAATTACACAGCAAATATGACTTCATGCGTTCGAGATTGTCAGGCGTGTATAGTTCATTCAGCTTCTTCAGCCATTCGGGCTGCTCAAGACAGATATAACGTGAACTGATTTTATGTGCGGCCAGAATGTCAGCATATGGATATGCCGGAGACCGTAAACGCAATTCAGTGATAGATATTGGGTTATACAGTTTCTCTATTGCTTCAGGTGATTCAAGCTCGTCATGTGTCATCATACTTGCAGCTATAGCCTTCTCAAATTCATATGCCTGCTCAAGGAATTTCTTTGCGTCAGCCTCAGCATATCCCAAACGCCGGAGCATATATATAACTATTCCGTCGTGCATTTTCTTTGTGCGTTCACCGTTGGGCGTGAGTTCCTTATATTCCGCAGAGTCTCCGAGTGATAATGATGTTGCGAGAAACTCAAGGTTATATGCCTCTGAATTTTTGTTGTCGATACCTACAACATAATTAGCTATTGATGTCCCTAAATAAAAGCTGTCCTCAGTCTTGAAGTATTCCGTTAATTCCTTCAGTGTCTTAATGCCGGTAATCTTTGCTGCCTGTTCCTTGAGGTCAGAAATACCTTCATCGTTCCTTGCCTGCCAGTCCAGCCAAAGAGAATACAGCCTTTTCACTATCTCCGCATCATGTCCTGAAACGTCCGGAGAAGTCATTATGTCCTTAAGTCTTGCGTCTATTATGTCCTGAAGCTCATTGAATGCACTCATGCTTGAATATCCCGGCTTCAGTTTTGTTGTAGTCAGCCATTCACGATTAACATTCAGGTAAAAGTCATCTTTCAGTGATGGCTTATAGTTAGGCTGAATTGCTCCGATAATGTTCGAGTTCAGCCATGGAGTTTGTGCAGAATATGAAGGCGTAATGAATACCAGAAGCAAAGCTATAGATACGAAAAGTTTTGTCATAAATAAATCTCCTCTCTAAATATTTACCCTCTAAATCCCCTTAGTATAGGGGGACTATGGTGGGTAGTGATAATTACCCTCTGCCCCTAGTGTAGGGGGACTAATGGGGGTTAGTGATGATTACCCTCTAAATCCCCCTAATTTAGGGGGACTATGGGGGTTAGTGAATCGCATATATTATTCCCCTATTGCCTCCGAAGTAAAATACTCCGTCAGAATATGCCGGGTTAGTCTCTATACCCTGATTAGTCGTGAACCTGTGAAGCTCTTTACCCGTCTCAACGTCAAGCATATGCAGAACTCCATCACCGCCGCCAACAAAAATCAATCCGTCAGCAACAACAGGTAATGCCGTAATGCTTCCGCCCTTAGTGTCGAACTGCCACAAAGTTTTTCCGTCAGCCTCATTCAATGCAAATACATATCCTCTTGCAGTCCCTACAGCGATAATATTTTCACCTAGTGCCGGAGATGTAGTTACAGGGTCTTTTATGTTGACGCTCCATAACGGTATAACGTCCTTTATCTGCACAGACTGAACCGAGCCGTCAGCCGCCGAAAAGTACACTTTGCCATCACGAACTACCGGAGTATTCACAGCACCGCCAGCACCTCCGCCGTTGACCCTTTCGCCCGTCTTAGCGTCAATGATACTGAACAGCCCGTCATATTCGCCCTGGAACACGAAGCCCTCACCATATGCCGGAGCTGTGCGCAATCCCTGCCGTGCCTGATATGTCCATACTTCATCACACGATACAGCATCGAGCGCGAATATTTCCCCGTCAATCCTTGCTGCAAACACTAAGCCGCTGCCGTATGTTATGCCGTCATTGAGCCTGTTATCGGAATCGCTGACAGGAAAAACCCGCCATACAGCCGAGCCGTCAGAAATATCAACGCATGAAATTTCTCCGTCTTCCTGTGCGAATATCACATTATTGCTGACAACTGCGGGAGTGCCTAGAATTGTACTGCTGCCGTTGTATGTCCAGAGTTCAGAGCCTGTAGCTTTATCTAGGGCGTGAAGTGTTCCGGATTTGTCCCCAAGTATTAACATGTTTTCATGAATGGTTATTCCGCTGGTTAATGGTGCCTGTATGTCTGCACTCCATTTGATTTTTTCATCGAATGCTGATGAATTAACTGCTGACAATAATATTAATGCGAACGAAAAAAATAAAATCCTGCGAGTCATGAATTATCACCTCTTGCAGAATTATAGAATAAAAACCTCTCTATGCGCGAGTAAAAGAGAGGAACAAAATTACACGTACTGCTCTACCTGATCATGTACTACTACGAGATTATTGAAATCCTCAATCTTGGGACGTTCTACCATAATAGGCTCACGGACGTGCATATACTGAGTATCTGTCCGGCGTATGACTTGGCCGCGCTCTAAACGGCTGACACTTCCGGCAGTGTTGACTATGTTGCTGTGCTGTACAATATTTACTGCCATTGATTATTTACCTCCATGTAAAGATTTCAACGCAGATAATTTTACCTGAAAAATACCTGTAGATACATAGTGTTATAATAAATTCCGCTGTGCAGCAGTTGAATGCGTAAGTCCGGGCAAAACGGATTGAACGCATTTTTTTATGCACAAATTTTTTACGAGGTGAATTTTTTGGAGTCAAATATTTTTCTTGAGCGTGAACCTGTAGGCAAGTTAATGGTGAAATATTCCGTGCCTCTTATAGTATCGCTCTTGGTTGCAGCACTGTATAACATAGTAGATCAGATATTCATAGCAAATGCAGATTATCTCGGCTCAAACGGAAACGCAGCAAATAATGTAGTCTTTCCTCTTACAGTAATAGCCCTTGCATTCACGTTAATGATTGGTGATGGTGTATGTGCATTCGTCAGCATGAGTTTAGGGGCACGTGAGACCAAACAGGCCGGGGACAGTGTAGGGAGTGCCGCGCTTCTGTCATCAACAGCAGGAATAATTATCGCCGTAATATATTGGGTATTCAGGGATGAATTCCTGACATTCTTTGGCGGAAGGGTGAACGATGAGACATTCAGATTTGCACAGGAATATTTTATGTATATTATTCCGGGTATACCGTTTTATGTCTTCGGCCAAGCAATGAACCCTATAATTTCTGCTGACGGAAGCCCGAATTATGTTATGTTCTCTACACTAATGGGAGCAGGCATAAATATAGTGTTAGATCCGCTGTTTATCTTCGGCTTTCACTGGGGAATGATGGGGGCAGCAGTAGCTACAATAATGGGACAGATATTCACGGCGTTTATGTCGTTCTGGTATATATCGCACAAAATGAAGGCTGTAGAGTTTTCCCGCAGTAATCTTCACTACAACGTTAGACTAATGAAGCGTTATTTGCCTCTTGGTCTGTGCAGTTTCCTTTCACAGATTTCTATAGTAATAAGTGTTGCAGCAGTGAACTTGATGATAAAGAAATATGGAATGCTTGACCCTGTATTTTCCCGGCCTGAATATTCGCAGATACCCCTTGCAGTAATCGGTATAGTGATGAAATTCTTTCAGATAGTTATTGCTATAGTCGTAGGATTGTCGGCAAGCTGTACTCCTATAACCGGCTACAACATAGGAGCTGGCCGTAATGACCGAGTGAAAAGCCTGTTTTCTCTCCTGCTGATATGCGAGACAGTAATAGGTGTTATTGCGTTCGTTATAGTGGAGTTCTTCCCGGCAGAAATTGCGGATCTCTTCGGTGCTTCAGGTGAAAGTGTCTACTATATGAATTTTACGGTTAAGTGCTTCCGGACGTATTTATGCCTGATAGTTCTTGCGTGTATCAATAAGGCGGCATTCATATTCATTCAGGCAATGGGCAGGCCGTGGACTTCTGCGGGGCTGTCCATGACGCGCGAAATAATTTTCGGTGCAGGACTGACTATCATTATGCCGGTGTATATGGGACTTGACGGCGTATTATGGTCAATGCCTGCAAGCGACGCATTAACATTCATTGTGTCAATTATAGTGATTGCTATGATATATAGACAGCTCGGAAGACGTGCATAAACTCACGAGATAATTTTCGGTTTTAATGCTTCCTTTATCTATCTTGACAGGTCTGTTAATATATTAATTAGTTCTTACTACCAAACTAAAATATATCCTGAAGGAAAAGAATATTAATGGCGGACGTAATCAGGGCACTAATGGAATACACACAAACTTTAGACACAGAAAACTACATCAGGAATGTATTATTATGTTTCGCAGCACCAACAATACAAGGTCTGAAGTCAGCGTGTCTGATTAACTTTCGCAGGCATGACAACGAGGACATGCGCACCACATGGAAGGCACATGCTGATGAATGGCTTTCACCTATAGGGCTTGAATGGTTATTGCTCAATGAACACAGTAACTTCATGAATGCTCTAGTGCTCATCTACAGAAGAGAATTATTGACGCGGGTATTATGCTGCGACAAGGCATGTGAGATCCTCAAAGAATACGGCTATCCATTGCGGAATATTGATGCGTGCCTTGAATGTCTGCGCAAAAAATTCTGTTCCGGCTGTCCTCATGAAGTCGGCTTGTTTCTGGGCTATCCTCCTGAAGATGTCAGGGGCTTCATTGAGGGGAGAAAGTCAAAGAGCGTATCATGTCCGTATTACTGGAAGGTATACGGAGACACAGAGACGGCAGGAGAAACTTTCAGGAGATATAAACAGGTTGAGTACGATGCTGCACGAGAAATACTTGCGGGCAGATAAGTAATATATTTTGGAGGTAAATTGCAATGGCAAAAGTAATAATAGTGTACTGGACAGGCGGCGGCAACACGGAGAAGATGGCAGAGGCTATCACTGAGGGAGCAAAAGGTGCAGGTGCAGAAGTAACGTGCAAGAATGTATCTGATGCTTCAGTGGCGGAACTTGCAGGCTATGATGTCGTAGCTTTCGGGTCTCCTGCAATGGGTTCTGAGGTAATCGAGGAGAGCGAAATGGAACCGTTCTTCAGTGAGGCGATAGGCACTCTCGGCGGAAAGAAAGTTGCTGTGTTCGGGTCATATGACTGGGGCGACGGTGAGTGGCTCAGGACATGGGAAGACCGCGTGAAGGATGGCGGAGCTAATTGTGTCGGCAGCGTTAAGGCACATCTTGAACCCGATGATGACGCAATCGCTGAGTGCAAGGCTTTCGGTGCTAAACTGGCATAAGGATAATATAATGCCTCCTGCTGTTACTGCGGGAGGTTTCTTCTCTTCTTCTAAGTAAAATTCAGCCCTAACAATCACATTAAATCTTGATTGACTTTAAGAAAAAATAAATTATATTAAGAGGCACTAAAAACACACTCAATCAGTCCCAAAAAATTTCACATAACACAAAACAAATCATAATTATATGAAGGAGGGTTCAACCCGTATGAGCAAAAAGCTGGTAGCAGATCTTGTTGTGGATTACCTTGAACGCAGGAAAGTCGAATATATTTTCGGTCTGTGCGGACATACTGTTATAGCTATGCTTGACGCTCTGAACCGTAATCTTGAGAAGGGCGGAAAACTAAGATACATATCTAACCGTCATGAAGCAGTAGCCTCAACAGCAGCAGACGGTTACGCAAGGGTTAAGCACAAAGCATCAGTAGTAATGTGTCATCTTGGCCCCGGTATCACCAACGTATTAACCGGTGTAGCTAATGCAGCATTTGACTCTATTCCCATGGTTGTATTTGCCGGAGACGTTCCGAGCTACTATTACGGCAAGCACCCGCACCAAGAAGTGAACATGCACGGAGACGCAACCCAGTATAGATTACTTGAGCCTGTGTGCAAACGCTGCTGGAGAGTTGATGACCCTGAAGCACTGCCTGATATTCTCGATAAGGCTTTCAGGCTGGCAGAATCCGGAAGACCCGGCCCGGTTCTTATCGATATGCCCATGGACATTTGGTCGCGCGAGATTGAGGAAGACCTTTTTGCACGTACATATCAGGACAGTCATATTACAGTGAAACCTGCATTAGACCCTGAATGTGCGAAGGCTATCGCTAAGAGGCTGATAGAGGCAAAGAATCCCGTTATCCATGCTGGCGGCGGCGTACTTCTCGCGCAGGCATCGGCAGAACTTGCGGCACTTGCTGAGTTCCTCGACATTCCTATTTCACGTACACTTATGGGGCAGGGCTGCGTCAGTGATCTTCATCCGTTGATGGTAGGACAAACGGGCTTCTGGGGACTTGCACACACTCACGCATTCACACTCGGTGCTGATGTCATTCTTGCTCTGGGTACTCGTTTTGCTGAGGCTGACTCTTCGAGCTGGTATCAGGGCGTAACATTTGACCCGACAACAACAAAATTCATGCAGATAGACATTGACCCGACAGAGATTGGCAGAAATTACCCGGTTGAAATCGGAGCAGTTGCAGATCTGAAATTAGCACTTGCACAGATACTTGAAGCGGCAAAAGCAATCAAGCCCGAAGGCATAAAGAGGCCTGGACTTCGTGAGGGTATCGCAAAGGCAAAGGCAGAGTTCAAGGAGTCAGTGAAGGCAATAACTGAAGATATGCGTTTCCCGATGACACCGCAGAGAATCTTGAAGGACGTAAAGGAAGCATTACCCGAAGACGCATTAATATTCACTGATGTAGGCTGGAACAAAAACGGAGTAGCGCAGCAGTTCACGATCACAATTCCGGGAACTGTACATCATTCATCAGGACTCGCAACAATGGGCTTCGGTGCGTCGGCAGTACTTGGCGGCAAAAAGGCAGCTCCGGATAAAATCTGCATTGCGTTAATCGGTGACGGCGGATTCGGCGTTAATCCTACATGTATGGCTACAGCAGTTGAAGAGGGTATAGCCTGCACATGGGTAGTCATGAATAATATGGCATTCGGGACAATCGCAGGACTTGAGAACGCCAATTATCACACGCAGTTCGGTACAAAGTTCCACACTCCTGACGGTCAGGCATATTCACCTAACTGGGCTAAAGTTGCTGAAGGTTATGGGGTTGAGTCAATCCGCATTAATTCGGCTGAAGAGTTCGCTCCGGCAATGAAGAAAGCTGTTGAAGCCAATAAAGCTGGCCGGCCTTTCCTGATTGATGCGATCATGGAGAATATTGCAGTGCCTACTCCTGGCTGCTGGAACATCAACGACATATACACTCCGAGCGAATTAGTCAAAGAGGGTAAGCTGGTGAAGAAGGAGAACGGGAAATACGTACCTCCGAGCCACGCTAAATCACACATAACGAAATAAATTGAAGGGGGAAAAATAAATCATGCCTCATCATGAAGTAACACCGGAAGAAATAAAGATGCTTGAAGAGATGGTAGCTAAGGCCAAGAAAGCAGCCGCAGTTATCGCAACGTATGATCAGGAACGCGTAGATCATCTTTGCCGCGCAATCTGTGCAGCACTCTACCCGCTCAAAGTCTGGGGTCCTATCTGCGATGAAGCCGTTGACGAGACCAGACTTGGCGACAAGGTAACGAAACGCAACAAACGCAACAAGCTGAAGCTGATACTTAGGGACTGCCTGAGACAGAAGAGCGTCGGAATTATCGAGACCATACCGGAAAAAGGCCTCGTGAAGTACGCAAAGCCCGTAGGAGTAATAGCAACACTTGTCCCGACAACTAACCCCTGCGTAACTCCTGCAGGTCAGGCAATATATGCAGTCAAAGCCCGTGATGTCCTGATTTGCTCGCCGCATCCCAGAGCGAAGAAAGTAACCTGCAAGACAGTAAATATCATTCGCGGAGTTCTTGAGCGTGAAGGAGCACCGGCAGACATCATTCAGGCAATCGAAGAGCCTAGCATTACGTTAACTCAGGAATTAATGAAGATGGTAGACCTCGTTGTTGCTACCGGAGGCCGTCCTATGGTCAGATCTGCTTATTCTTCGGGAGTTCCGGCTTATGGTTCAGGTGCAGGAAATTCAACCGTTATCGTGGACAATACAGCCAACACTAAAGAGCGTGCATATGAGGCGGCAATGAATACGAGAATATCAAAATGTTCGGACTTCGGGTCAGGCTGTTCATGCGACGGTAATTTAATCGTTCATGAGAGCGTCTATGATAATTTTGTTGAAGGTCTCGTGAAAGAGGGCGCATACCTTCCGACATGGGAAGAAGCAGAGAAGATAAAGAAAGTAATGTGGGACGAGAACGGCCATAGACTTCCTGACACTGTAGCTATTTCTGCTCAGGCACTCGCGGAGAAGGCGGGCTTCAGTATTCCTGCAGACCGTAAATTTATCGCAGTCCCCAACAACGGCCAGAAGGAAGGCTTCACGATCAACACGCCAGAAGACATCAAGAAGTGTATCGGGAAAGAGCATTTCTTCAGCACCGAGAAATTAACGACACTCTTAACGCTGTTCAAGTACGGCGGAGAGTTCCAGACTGCGCTAGACATAATGCAGGAGATTTTCGACAAGTCAGGCGGCAAAGGTCATTCATGCGGTCTGTATTCGTTCGATGATGATCATATTCACCGTCTCGGAATGTGCGCACCAGTATCACGCTGCATGATACGTCAGCCCAACAACCGCGGCAATGCAGGGAGTGCCACTAACGGAATGCCCCCGACTAACTCAATGGGCTGCGGCACTTGGGGAGGAAACATCGTCAGCGAGAATATTACGCTGAAGCACTACATGAATACTACTTGGGTAGCACGTCCTATACTTGAGGCACTATTCGGAGAGTTCTACGAGGAAGGCATGGACGAGGAATAATATTTTATTGGGAATAATATTGCAGCAGGTCGTTTTTTCGGCGGCCTGCTGTTTTATGTAGTTATAATCTGATTGTTGCTAGCTGGTATCTTGCTAGCCAATACATAGCACGTAATATGCCATTGATAGATTTATCCTTAGTGTATATAACTCGTGATAATGCCCTTATGCACAAAGGATGACCGTTGTATGCTCCCATACGATCCCACTTTTCTGCTTCATCTAGGCTCATATTCAGACCTTGAGGAGATTTATATAAAAACGAAATGAGCAAAGCGACGCGCGCGCGCGTCATAATATAAAGCAGACTTGTGCCACTCTTTTTTTCAGGGAGTGAAAGTACATTCGCTTCTGTCTGTACAGGCTGTACAGGCAACGGCGGTAACGTCCCGGCTGCCTTGCGTCGGAAGTACGTCCTACGCGAAAAATCATACGCTAACCACGGTTTTCTGCGCTCTTGGTCGTGCGTCTCTCTATATTCTTCGCGAGTTTGTACAGACCGCTTTCGGGTCGTTACACACTTGCCCTCACATAGCACTTTCATTACCTTCTGTGCTTCGGGCGTTATCTGTAGCTTATGGATCAACGTACCCGTCTTTACGTAATAGTCCTTCGTGAACGCTGTTTTTACTGTCTCTATCGTGCATTCGGACGCAAACTGTGCGCCGCAGAAATTTATTAACTTCTGTGCCTTCTCGCAAAATTCTTCATAAGTCGTTATTAATCCCGCCTGTTTCGCACATACCAACGCCCAAAATACGCTCAGTTCTCGCACTTTTTGCGGTACGTCTCCGTTGCTGTCCTTTTGCAGTTCTAGCCAGTGCAGGATGTCCACAAATCGCATTTGCGCTATTGCTCTAAAATCTCCGTACTTAAGATGTGCCTCAACTGGAATTGCTTGTACTGCCCGTTTCAGTTGCTCAATGTCTTCTATCTGCGCTATCTTCAGTATTGCCTTTCGCGCTTCTTTTTCTTCCTGATATTTCTTGCACTCCTTCTGAGTCCAGTTTAATACCGCATTCGCTAGTCCGTTGAATGTGTACCGTTTCTCTAATTCACTATACACTAGACGCGCTGTCTCTCCATTTTCGTACACAAACCCCGGCACGGGCAGTAACGCTGTCGCTTTCAGATATTCGGAGTTCTCCATTGCTCCCCAGTCCTTGAAATAACCACACAAATGTTCCTGTACTGGATGCCATCTGGGTAAGGCTTTGCCCGGCAGTACTGATGAATACGTCCACTCTACCAGCAATTTTGTACCTATCTGGATTATCTGATTCGGCTCGTATATTCCTACTTCCCTGTATTCTGCACAACGCTTGAATATATTCGCTATCTGTTCCTCTAACGTTTTTCCGGGACATCTCGTTAGTATTACATAGTTGCAAGGTATCCATGAGATATAGCCTTTGCTTTCTTTTCGTTCCTTGCCTTTCAGTTCGCACAATGAAAGCAATAATCCTGACGTGCCGTAAAGTTCTCGTAACGTCTCGTGAAGCTGGTACGTTTCTATCAATTTCGCTCTTCCAGAAACTTCCGCACTTAGCCATGTCGCTCGCGGTCGATGATGATGTAACGTACTCAGTCTCCAGTATTCTTCGTCTGCTATTCTGAAATCCTCTGTATCTAATCTCGTCCCTTGTTCCGATTCGGGACGGATTATATCGGCTTCGGCTTCGACTCGTTTCGATAACGTCTGTCGCCATTCTGAAACACAAGCATTTAATTCTTCAGGCTTCTCTGGCTCGGCGTTCTCTAATTCCTCTATTAACCCCTTCAGCGTGATTTGTATCTTAGAGAAATATTCACGGTTGATTACGTGAACGTTTCTATACATGATTTCGGGGTTATTCTTCTGGTTCTTCGTCCCTACAAGCCTTAACACTCGTGCCGCGTCTACGCTCGCGGGGTCTGCTCCCAACGACCAGAACAGCAAAAGCAATAATCTCTGCGCGTACTGCCAATATTCAAGTCTTGACCTCAATACTGCTTCGTCAAATATCCATTTCAGATGGACTCCTCCGCCCGAAAATACTACATCATTCGGCAATGGTGCTTTCGTCTTTGCACAATGAGCTTTTATCAGTTCTTCCCATTCTTCGGGAGTAGGATTCGCCATTATTTCAGGGTGATACTTTTTCAGGAGCTTATAGTCCAAGTCTACAAAGCATACTCGGATCGACGCTAGGTTATTCACATGCCTGTTGCACTTACTGAAAAATTCTCCCTGTGAGACGTAAATATCCCTCAAATCAAAATCGGGATTCTTCACTAGCCTCATCAAGTAATTCGGGAGGTTATATGCCTGTTCCCAATGATTTTTCCACCCGTCTTTTATCATTGAGACACATACCCAGTTCTTGCTCGATGGGTGCATTCTCAGTACATCTACAAGCCAGTCCTCTGCAAGTTCGCGATGATGAGTGCTGAATACTTCACATTTCAGCCCTAATAGTTCGTCGGGGACTTCTAGCGAATTTGTATCCTTCAGACCCAGTATGCGCTGTATCTCCCGGTATGAGCTTACTGTTACACCGCTGTGAATGTCCCGGATTAGTCGATCATCAGTCTTCAGCTTCTTCGTCGTGTTCACTGAGCCGGGCATTGAGAACATCGCTGTTGCACCTTTTCTCACATCTACTCCAAGATACCAGAACTTCTTGTAAAGCTCCCTCTGCATTCGTTCCCAGTCTTCATTGAACTTTCCGCAGTACGGATCATCGTCATAAAACACCTTCTGCATTCTGTCCCGCCAGTACCATTTCACTTCAAGACCGTCAGGTGTTGCAGTTATATATGGCTCTGGAAGTCCATACTCACGGCATATCGACAATACTAATTCTTTGCCCTGTTCCGGCGTGGGAATATATCCGAGTTCTGACTTCTCCCACTTGATTATCAGGAAGTTACAGTTGATTGAGGCTACGTACCCCTTGCCCTTCCACATCGAATAGTACGTCGCCGCTGATAGCCA
>ERZ842401.5057-NODE-5057-length-14857-cov-12.393866_pt1 | contig 14857 bp, 6 predicted proteins | sample MGYA00521270_ERZ842401 | MGnify/ENA primary metagenome ERZ842401 (study PRJEB31892, sample SAMEA3878208) | bioreactor metagenome | biome: Moose rumen | place: Sweden | collected 2011-10 | study: EMG produced TPA metagenomics assembly of the PRJEB12797 data set...
TGGCTCAACAAAAACGCTCGTTTATAATGCCAATGGGGCAGATGGAGGTAGTGAGCCGACAGATGCGGCAGCGTATAATGTGGAAGATGAAGCAACAGTAAAAGGAAATACGGGCGGATTATATAAAGTCGGTTTCACTTTCGATGGTTGGAATACCGCAGCCAATGGAAGCGGAACAGATTATGCTGCAGGAAGTAGTTTCACTATAGGAGCATCGGGAAACGCCTTATATGCCAAATGGACGAACACTTATGCCGGAGGGGAGTTTTCGTTAGTAGAAGACTTAAACGAACTGAGTGCAGGTAGCAAAATCATCATTCTCAATGCCGGACATACATATGCTATCAGCCGTACACAAGCGAACAACAACCGTACAGCCGTAGAGGTCTCAGCAGCAGATAATGCGGGGTTCACGATGTCGAACAGCAATAAGACAGTAACATTAGAAAGCGCGACTACAGTGCAGGTGATTACATTGGAAGATTTGGCTACGCCTGCTACTAACACCTATCAGTTTAATGTGGAGAACGGATATTTGTATGCAGCGGGTAGTTCAAGTAATAATTATTTAAAAACTCAAACGACAAATAATGCCAATGGGCATTGGTTGATAGGACTGACGAGCGGAACATTCAGTATAGTAGCACAAGGAACAAACACAAACAACACACTCAAGCATAATACTTCGAGCACAACGATTTTCTCTTGCTACTCATCGGGACAAGAGGATGTTCTCATTTATGTTCTGGACGAAGGTACAAAATATGACATAACATGGGCTAATAATGGACACGGAACGGCGCCAACGAGTCCGACAAATGCATCTAAAGTAACATTACCGGACATTAGCGTTACGGGTTATACCAATACCGGTTGGAAAGCGAACCAGAATGTAACAAATGCTTCTACCTCTGCAACTATTACCGCCGGTACATTGATCACCAATGGAACACGCGTGATATTAGGTGCAGCCACCACTTTTACGGCTCAGTGGAGCACGGACACATACACCGTAACAACGAGCGGCTTGACGAATATCAGTCCAACTTCAGCCTTTCCTACCAGTGTGACCTATACAGGGAGCACCACTACGGCTTTGAACAGAACTCTGGCGGCTGCGGATGGTTATGTCCTGCCGGCTACGATCACCGTAACCATGGGCGGTTCGACATTAACCGCCGGAACGGATTATACCTATAGTTCCTCAACCGGAGCTTTCGCAATAAGCAAAGTTATTACAGACAACATCGTTATTAGCGGTAGTGCCTATCTAAGTCTGGAAGGAATAGCCGTTACTACCAATCCAACCCAACTGGCATATTTTGCCGGCGAGAGTTTCAGTAATGCCGGAGCAGTAGTAACAGCCACCATGGGCGATAACAGCACCAAGGGCGTGACTGCGGCATGGACACCACCGGCTACGCCTCTGACAGCAGGAGCAAACCAGACGGTAAGCATCAGTTATACAGAGAATGGGATGACAGAAACTACAAGCGTTACCATCAATGTTTATTCCGTGACGGTGAATAAAGTAAACGAAAACGGAGAAGCGGTTGATGTATCGGGCGTAACGGCAAGTTGGACTGTTGGGACAAAAGGTTTGAGCGCAAGTGCCTCTTCGACATCGAAATATGTATTCAAAGAATGGGCATTTAGCGGAAGCAATCAGGGACTGACTATTGCTTCTACAAGTTCCGCCAGCACTACCGTTTCGGGTACACCGACGGGGAATGTAGTTATAAACGCTGTGTTCTGGGCACCGCGGAGTGTTGTTTGGATGGTAAATGAGGAGGCTTATACCAAAGGAAGTCCAACCTCAACGATTGCCTATAATAGTTCATGGAGCGATTTAACGTTACCGACCGATCCTACTATTCCGTGCGGCGACAAGTTTATGGGATGGACGACTACAGAAATCGGTTCAAACGGTTTGGACAAAGATGATGCTGCAGCCATAGGGGCATTGGATCTGATGACGAGCGACAATAAATCAGGCAAGACAGCAAATAAGATTACTGCCGCAACTACTACTTTCCACGCCGTGCTTGCGGACTATGTAGAACCGGCTGATTAAGCGAAAGGAAATGGATAGTATTAACAATTAAAATGACAGAGACAATGAAAACAAATTATACTATAAAGACTTTCGCAAAGCGCGTAATGATGGCAATTGCCATCGTGTTGTTCGCAGGGAATGTATGGGGATATACTACAGGAACATTACCTATGAATACATCCGTTTCTAGCGCATACACGAGTAATACAGTAATTTTTACATGGAGTAGTACAAATATTGTAATTAATTCGGGCGTTAGTTCCGGGTTCAAAGCTAATTCAAATATGACTGTTACTATTCCAGCAGGAAAGACCTTGATAGGGATTACTAAAACTAACGGAAACACATGGGGCGATGGTGCTACAATAAAAGTGTATGCCGGCTCTAATAACACCGGAACAGAGATAGCTTCTATAGTTACTGGGACAAATAGCTATGATATTGATGAAAACAACACAGGTACAACTTACTTCTTAGAGAACTCTACCTCTAAAAATGCTTGGATTACTTCTATAAGTTTCATTTACGCAGAGCCCTATACAGTTAGTTTTGATGCAGAAGCAGGTACATGCGCGACCACTTCCCTAAAAGAAGCAAGTACTTTGGACGGAGTTGAACTCCCCTCTGCAACACTCTCAAGCGACTTAGTTTCAGCCGGATGGAAATTTGCCGGTTGGGCAACAGAAGCCGTTAATACAGAAACAACGTTTTCGCCTCTTATGTATTCTGCAGGCGACACATACTATCCAACGCAAGACATAACATTACATGCCGTTTACCGCAAAGAAACAGATGGTACTAGCACTTCTACAGCAGAGTTTCCATGTGGGGAAAGTGGGTTAACTACGCTTGCGTCTAACTCATCAACCAGTTGGTGGTGGCAACATACTGTAAGCGGAATAGAATTTTATATTGAGTACTACGGTATCTATAGTAGTGCTTTCAACATTGATAATTCTGGAACGCATAGCGGTGACGGTTGGGGACTTATAGATGCACACAGACGAATTAAACAAGTGGTGATGACTTTAAAAGCCGCTGCTAATTCTATTGCAACAGTCACACCCAATACAGGCACTGCCAATTTATCCACTAGTGGTACAACTCAAACAATCACTTGTACAGGTGATGTAACGAGTATGACTATAGCGCCCAATACGACTAACAATGAGGCTTATATTACGACATTTACTGTAACGTATTATAACACTAAATTTAATAGTAACCCTTGCTCACACATTGTTGATTTAAGCGCAGGGACAGGGACGAATGCAACGATTAGTTCTTTCTCTGATGCAGGCGTACAGACCTGTAGCTCGACAACTACAGACAGACAAGTGACAATCACCGTAGCCGCAGCGACAGGATATGAGTTCTTGAGCACAGCACGGCTGACTTTTACCAAGACCAGTGGAACGGCTACCGCAGAATATGTTAGCGGTCCATCAGGTAGTGGTCCATATACTTGGGTTTATCAGTTCAGCAAAGACGACAGCGGCGCCAGTACTTTCAGCGTTACTTCCGCAACGCCGAAGAGTTATACTATCATATTGAATGGGAATAGTGCGACTACTGACGGAACGGCAAACGTAACAGCGACTTATAATTCGGCAACTCTTTCGGCAAGTATCACCAACCCGAAAAAGACGCATTATATGTTCCAAGGCTGGTACAGCGGTACCGGCGGAACAGGAAACTTGGTTATTAACAAAGACGGAGAACTACAGGAAAATGTAGCCGGTTACACCGGTGCAGGTGGCATTTGGACGAAAGACGGAGCAACAACCCTTTATGCCAAATGGACGGAACATAGTTACACTAACTACCGGACGAAATGTTGTGATGATCCTGAACTGGCGTTTGACGGCGAATACAACTACCAGACATTCGTGCGTGAGGACATAAAGGGCGCAAGGGGTGGCAATGGTTCTGCAACAGTAGAGCAAGGGAAAGCCACATTGGTTTTAGATTATACTACGTCCTCTACCGGGACCTGCACCGTAGAAGTGAAGAAACTGACCGGGGCGGACAAACGAAGCACCAGTGCTGTCGGTTCTGATGTTAGCAATCACACCGGCGTCAGTGTTGATGAAGAGAATAAGAAAGTAACATTAGAGATATGGACATACGGATCTTCCTATCCCACGAATAATGGTCAGGGTACATATCGTATAAAACTTTCTCAAGAGTCAGCAAGCACTTATTGCGATGTAGATACCTATTATTTCGTGGATGTAGTATTGCGCGATAAGTTTGTGGATCAAGTGAACGGTAATGCCACTATCAATAAAGATGGAAAGGGAACACCCCTGAATACACCTGCCGAAGGTGATATGGACGTGGATAAGAATGATGACTGTCATAGTACGACACGGCGGTTGTTAGGATGGATCAAGGAGACGGATTTGCAGACCATCTATGGCACTCCGCGCGAGACAGGTGCATTGGATGAGGCAAGCGCTTATGAGGCGAACAAAGCAAAGATAGTCGCACCTAATACCGAGATCACTACTACAGGTGTGACATGGTATGCTGTATGGGGAACAGATAATACTCCTGAACCCTAAAAGAAAGGAAAAGCAAAATGAGAAATGGTTTAACAAAGAAAAGTATCAGCAATATGAGACATTATATTAAATCAATTTGCGTATTCCTCTTGCTCATCGGAGCAAGCTTGAATGTATGGGGAACGGATGTAAAGCGAGTAGATAATATCACATCCGGAGATTTCTACCGCATTAAAGCTCCTAATGGTTACTATCTTGTAGTATCTAATGCATCTGGCGGAAAGGGCGTGGGTACTACAACTAAGAACGATGGAACTGTTTTTCGATTTACAAAAGAAAGCAGTAATTGGTATGTGACCTTTAATATCGGTCTCACCACATATTACCTAACCTCCATAAATACTGCCTCGAATGGTGTTGTTAATTATTCTACGACAAAAACAGCTTGTCCTGTTAGCGAATATAACATCAACGCAAGTACCTATTATATTAAGATAGGAGGCACAGACAAATGGCTACAAAGCAACACCTCATCAACCGGAATATTTGGAGCGTATGGAACAATGAGTCATTCCTATTTAGAGACAACCGATTACAATGCTATTACGATAAAAGTCTCTAACGGAGATGGGACATGGACTACACTAAGCAATCGAACATCCGCAGATTTTAACTATTCTGTAGCCCGGAGTGCTCTCCCTTGCGAGAATGGTTGGGAAACAGCCAATTTCTGCAATAGTTATTTTGTCCCTGCTGAAATTCCTCTAGCATCTGCAGGATCCTCTCGCCCCAGCTCAGCTGTTGCACGATACAGCACTTCGCCTACAGCAGGAACCACATGGTATCCTTTATGGGTTTATGGAGGAAAATACACTACAGATGTAGGTTGCTTGGCAGCTGAGTACTATATTTATTACAATGGAAATGGAACCGGAGCGACAGGAGTTCCTTCGACCAGTTCTGCCTATGAATCAGGAGAGACTGCTACAGTAAGTAGTAGTTCTCCTACCCGAAGCGGATATACCTTCTTAGGTTGGAGCGAAGATTCGGAAGCCACCACAAAAGATGATGCCTATGACCCGGGAGATAGTTTCACTATGCCTTCTTCCAATGTATATCTCTATGCTGTATGGTGTAAAGATTTGAGTACAAATTCGGATTATTCATTAACGCCGTCTTCCCTTTCTTCTACGGGGGTGACTATTTCGTGGAGTGCTGTTACGGGGGCGACTAAATATAGGCTAGAAATAAGCGATGGCAACGAAGATGAACAAACCTTTTTAAATTTAACGGGAACATCCAAAACAATTACCGGATTACAACCCAACACTTACTATTTAGTTGGTTTAACAGCCTATAATGATTGTGATGATTCATATAAGGCATCTACGACTCTTGATATCACCACTCTTCAACGCTACACCATCACATACAATGCGAATGGCGGAACGGGTACGACACCGGCGACGCAATACCGCGATCACGGGGCTTCGGCTATTACGCTTTCCGATGGTAGCGGGCTGAGCAAGGCAGGATATACATTGAGCAAATGGAACACCGAAGATGATGGAAGTGGTGCTGACCACGCCAAAGGAGCTTCCTACAGCACTAATGCCGATTTAGCTTTATACGCAGTTTGGACTCCTGCCGTTTATACCATCACCTATAAAGATCAGGGCGGTAGCGCTTTCTCCGGTAGTCATGTAGATACACCGAGTGAACACCCAACAAGTCATACGTATGGTTCCGCAACAACGCTGAATAGCGCTACAAGGACAGGTTATACGTTTGAAGGTTGGTTTACTACATCGGGTTGTACGGACGGAACGGATGTCACTTCTTTGGGTGCAACGGCTTATACAAGCAATATAACCTTATACGCTAAGTGGAGCCCGAATGAAATAAGCATTACATTAGATGCCAACACTGCTAACGGCGGTGTGTCGAACGGTTCCGCAAAAATAGATTTCGGCTCCTCCAGCACGAAGACTCTTACTGCAGCTACCGGAGCGTCAGGCAATACATTGTTGGGCTACTATGACGCGACTACGGGCGGGCATAAAGTATTGGAAACCAGCGGAGCATTAGCCGCAGCGAATGTAACGGGATATATTACTGACAGTAAATGGAGTCGCGCCACTTCTCCTACGACGTTATATGCGCAATGGAGCACTAATGTTTACACGGTGTCGTTCGATATGCATGGACATGGTTCTTCTGTGGGAAGCCAGAATATCGCGCACAACGGGAATGTAACAGAACCTACGCCTGCGCCAAGCGATGCGGACTACCGCTTCGACGGATGGTATAAAGAGAGTACGTACAATACTGTTTGGAACTTCAGTACAGAGACTGTTACAAGCGATGTCACTATTCACGCCAAATGGACACAACGGCAGTATAATAAGTTAGTATTCGGTTGTGTGGATATGGATTTGGATACTGAAGATGGTGACCCGATATCGGTTACTTCGCGCAACGGCATCAATATCATGGCGACCAAGAAATTAGTGGTCAATACAACCAATGCTATCAACGGACATGCGATAGCTTTCAGTGGAACAGATCTGAAATTCTATAAGAAGACAACTGAAACGCCTATTCGATATATTGAGTTAACCAATGCGGATGCAGTTCATACGCTGACTGCTACCGGTGAGAATCAGGAAGTATATGTAAGCTATAATCCTACAAGCGCAAGTGATAATGCGATTGCCGAGCCGCAGATCAGCGTTTCCTGCGACGGTTTTACGCAGACGTTTGACAACTTGGTACAAGCACGCAACCTACCGGCAAGTATGGTTATTGCGACCAAAGTAGGCGGCAGTTGGTACGCGCTGCCGGCAGACAAGACCAGCAGCGATGTACAAGAGGGCGTCTTGATAACCGTAGATGAAACCAATAGGATTGCTTATGGTCCATCCACATTGGCCTATAAGATTTGGCCGGTCAAGACCACTAATGGTACTGCAGACCGTTTTGGTGCATATTCCAATCCAACTGCTGCTTTTGCAGACCGCGTGCGGTTTTCAGGAAACAGTGATAAAGGTCTAAACAACTCGACCGCAAACAACCACGTATGGACCAACGCCAATCTGGATGCCATAGACGATGATCCTGCCGATCCGTACGAGTGGATTATTGCCACAAGCGATTTGGACGCTTATACGCTGCAAGCAACGAACGGCACCAAGACCGATTACTTGGATGTCTATCGTCCGACGAGCGGAACCAACCAAGGCAAAATAGTTTGGGCAACCAATAGTACCTACCTAAGCAACGAGATCCATTTCTTCAAATTAGAAGAAATAACTCCTATAGATATTATCCCGCGCGAGTGGAAAGCAAACGGTCTGGTATTCTCTGTTGCGGCAGACAATCTGATTTCGCTTACCTCCGGGGAAGCGAAATACGGAATAGGAGGTACAGCAACTAATGATGCTACTCTGACGCGCCACTCAACAGGCGGCTATGGCTTGTATGAAGTAGCATTGGAGGATTTGACAAGCCATTACGGAAAGACATTGACCCTGAGATTAAAGATTAGCGGCAGTAACCGATATGCGACCACCACTATACCTATCATTGTCAATGCCAACATGAGCACAAAAGACAATGCACCGTTCAGCACCTTGGGTGAAGCCACGAAAGACTATGATGTGGTGGTATTGAGCGGTAAGACATTGACCACAGACGCCACAGGAAGCGGTGCATTCAAATTCAGGAACATGTATCTGTATGCAGGCTCCACATTAGTGAACACTGCAAACGGAAACCTGAGCGTTTATTACTTGGAGTTACGCGGCGGTATCAAGGGCATTGATGCCAAGAGTACTTTGGAAACCGCTGTACCGCATTTGATGCTCGGCAAGAAGATTAGCAGTACTACAGGAGCCAATCTTGATATGATTGTGAATACAACTCATTCGTATGCCCTTTCTGTTCCATTCACCGTAAACTTAGCGGATGTGAACTACGCTAACTCGCTGAATACAAGTACAGGTGCAGCTATCAATGGTACGCTCAACAGCCAATTCCAGATTCAGGAATATGATGCAGAGCAGCGCGTTACGCTGAATGAAGGCTGGAAATCCATCACCAGCACAGCAACCAACTTGGTAGCAGGTAAGGGTTATATTCTGCAAGGAAAGCGACCTAAGGGGCAACCGTTCGCGGTAATTCGTTTCCCGCTGCATAGGACTACAACAGTAACTAACTGGGCGGACAACGAGAACGGAGAAGTAGCGAAAGCGGCAGTGCCCATTTCCGCAGCCGGAGTAGGAAATGATGCGGTGAGTGATAATAACAAGGCATGGAACCTAATAGCCAACCCCTATATGGCAAACGTAAGTTATAAAGGCGGTGATGAGACAGAGTTTGTAGCGAACTTCACTGTCGGGTATTTGACGCCTACGGATGTTGTGCCATGGGATGGTAAATACCAATACACACAAGATGAAGGTAGCTATCGGGCCTATGTGACTATACCCAATGACTGGTACACGGAGTTCCCGCAAAGCCGCGCAAATAATGTGACCTTTGAGCCATTCAAGAACTTCTTCATTCAGGCTTCCGGTCCGGGTAGTGTAACATTTGAACGCAGTTACAGAAGTGCTGTTGCAGCACGATTGGCTATGCATGAATTGGAAGCGTCCGCCATTTTTGATCAACCTGCATTCATAGACATAAATATTGAGCATGGCGATAAATTCGCTCAAGCAGGTCTTACGGTTGATAAAAATGCCACTGCAGGCTATACCTATGGCGAGGATCAAAATATCTTTGAACCTAAAGAAGATTTGAATTATCTCAAATTGTTCTCCGTCGTTGATGAACATTGCTTAGTTGGCAATACATTAACACCTGACGAAACAGCAGGGCTTATACCTTTGGCGTTCTACGCGCCTGATGCAGATGGTAGTTATGTGTTCAGTCTGGATGAGGGCAGTCAGGATGATGCTTTTGAGCAAATTATCCTTTATGACGCAGAACGCGATCTTCAGACAGACTTAAAGAACGATACCTATAACTTTACGTTGGAAGAGGCGGGCTTGGTAGAGAATAGGTTCTTTATCAACCTCAAATCGAGTGTTAAAGAAACAACAACTGAGGTAGACCTAACGACTGACAAGCCACCGGTAGAAGCATTGAAATTCATGTATCGAGGTAAAATGTATATCATCCATCAAGGTGTTATCTATGATGCGACTGGTAAAAAAGTAAAGGAGGTACGGTAATGAAAGGGCTAAAGTATCTAATGGGAGTTATAATGCTCTTTAGCATGCTAAATTTGCATGCTCAGTATCTTGCACAACAACCCACTGTTGAGATGCGCTCAACCTCTTCTATGCCCGGTTCAGGAAGTCGTTTGCCTCAAGCAGCACTAACCGGAGTGACCACGACCTATACATCCGCTGTAGTGAGCTCTTCGTCCCAGCGCGCGGGTAATGCACGTCGGGCAACTTTAGAAGATGACGACTGGGAGGATGATGAATTTAGCGAAACGGATGAGCCATGGAAAGATCCTATCGGCGAGGGGTGGGTTATGCTCGTGTTGGCGGCGGGTGCCGGAGGGGCGATAGTTCTCCGTCGGCGAAAGAGAAAAAAGGTAACAAATCCGTAACAGAACCATCATGGATCTATAAAGGTGCTACGGGAATCATAACAATATACTGCGGGTTTCTGCTCACATGGAGTCTCCTAATTACACCCGTCGCAGCGGCGACAATTCTCCAAGAGCCCCCGCAGTATTTTTTTGCCTCTAAAATGCTGTATAGTGAGTCGTTTTAGCCTCTTTTGCCTGCAAAATATACTTTTTATTTGCATATGTGCGAAAAAAGTATTACTTTTGCAGCACGAAAGGAGGATAGACTATGACTTACATGATGACAATCGACGAGCGCACCACCCAAGGTCAGGCTTTATTGACGTACCTTGAGATGCTCAAAATCAATGTGCAGAAGGTCTCAACACCTAAGCCCCGTAGAGGTAGTTTAGAGCAGTCGCTGGACGATATTAAACATGGACGCGTTGAGACATTCTCCTCAGCCGATGAAATGTGTCAAGCATTAGGTATTTAAGGCTATGTACCAAGTGAGTATGACACGCGCGTTCAGTAAAGATACTGAGCGTTGTAAGAAAAGAGGCTTTGTTAGTACACTTTTTAATCAAATTTGCTCGATAGAGTGAATAAATTGAGCAAAAAGTGCACTTTTTTTTGCTCTATTGAAAAAAAATGTATATTTTTGCAGAAATTTTCAATAGAACATGAAAATACGTCGCATTTTAGCACTTGCATTGTTCTTTCTTTGGACATCACTGATGCCCTTTCTTGCGCAACAGCCGGTCCCTGTCGGCAGCGGTTCATATGCCTCCTTTGTCCCGCTCAGTGAGTCTCGTACTGCCCATCGCGGCGGCGCACAGGCTTACCAGATGGAGCACCGCACTATCTATGCCATTGACTCTACCGCATATCCGTCTAATTCATGGTGGACCTATGCCCTCGTCAACCCATGGTCCGGCAAACTATGGGCGTACCCCCAATGGGTGGAACTGAAGAATAATATTGTCCAAGTCGGATACCCCACCTACTGGGAGCCGACCGGGTGTGAGATGAAATGGGACACGCCTTTGTCCATCACGTTTCCGGGACTGGATACCGACCACTGCGATGTAGTCGGTTGGGGCGATTACCATGTCGTCTTGGAAATGCGTTCCGGTGATAAGTCCGTACGCGTCACCTGCCTGCACGGATGTCCCGTTACATGGATTGAGACCCGCAATGTTGAGCCGGTTATTGCCAATCCCGATGACACCAAGTACGCTACATTGACCGTTACCGGTGCCGACAATGACTCCCAAGTGACCGCTGTACTCCTCTTGACCGAGGGCGTCAGCGCAACACAACTCCAAGACTATGTCTCGGCTATTCCGACCCAATCGCATGTCACCTATTCTTACAACGCCACCGCCTCCACCATGACGACGGTTTTTGAAACGGACCAACCTGTGTTGCAAGGCTTCTTGCCGCACCATTATTATAACACGACCTTTGATTTTGCTCTCTCCGCAGCAACCTACGCCACCCCGCGTGGTGAGATGCGCATGAGTGCCGGACAGCGTTTCGCCATCACCTATCAGGTGCACCCCTTCTTGCCGTTCTTCCCTGCTCCCAAAGAGGATTTGAGCGGTTACAGCAAAGAGCGTATGTCCTCCATCGCTGCCGATTATGCCGCCAAAGGCTCCTTCGGTGCGGATACATATTGGGGTGGCAAAGGGCTTATCCAGATGATGCACTACATGACCGCGGCGCTCCAATTGGGTGACACTGCCACGTACCGCCTTGCCAAAACCCGCCTCAAAGCTGCACTCGTCAACTGGCTGACATACACCCCCGGAGAAAAAGAGTTCTATTTCGCCTACTACCCCCGCTGGGGTGCCATGGTCGGTTTTGACCCGTCCTACGACTCGGATACCTTCAATGACCACCATTTCCACTATGGTTACTTCGTGTATGCCGGCGCCGTGCTCTGTATGCTTGATGAGGACTTCAAAACCCAATACGGAGCCATGCTGCGGGAGGTCGCACGCGACTATGCTTCCTGGACAAGTGATGATAATGAGTTGCCCGAACCGAGGTTCAGAACCTTGGATATGTACTGCGGACACTCCTTCGCAGGCGGTATGGGTAATGAAGGAAACGGCAACGGGCAGGAATCTTCTTCCGAAGCCATGCAGTCATGGGTAGGACTATGGATGTTAGGTGCTGCATTGGGCGACCAAGCGATGTTGGAAGCCGGTATCTTCGGCTATACCCTTGAGTCGCGCGCTGTGGCGGAGTACTGGTTCGACCGGGACAGACGCAATATTGATTACACCAAGTACCAATACCCCTATTGCTGCAACCTCACTATGCAGGGAGTAGGGTGGTGGACATGGTTCTCCGGCGACCCCGTCTGGATGCACTCTATCCAGTGGCTGCCCATTAGCCCGGGTTTGCAAAACTACTTCACGGAGGACATGGATTTCGCACGGTGGGACTACACCGAGATGTGGCTACATAAGGAGGTGGGCGACTACGAAGCCCCTACCGGCGGCTTGGGAGACGAGTCCGGCTTGGGTAATGTCTGCCTGTCCTACCTTGCGCTCTTTGAACCGGATTCTGCCGCCCGCGTGTGGGATAGGGCAGACGCTGCCGGTAAAGCCCTTGCGCGCAATGCCGATACGGGAGGCATAACCTATTGGCTTATCCACTCCCTGCGCTCCTATGGCAATATAGCGCACGGCATATCTGCCGATTACCCTCTGTCTGCTGCCTATGTCTTGGGTACGGACACAACGTATATGGTTTATAACGCCACATCAGCCCCCAAGACCGTCCGTTTCTCGTCCGGCACCACGGTTACGGCTCCCGCTCATGCCTTATGGGTAGTCACGCCCGCGTCGGCAGGGAAAGCCGTTTATTCCATTTCGGATGAACCCGCCCCCGAACCGGACCCTATTGCTGCGGCTTGGACGCATGCCTATCCCAATATCGCATTGCATAAACCCGTGGAGGTGTCCTCCTATGAGAATGCCGGATGCGTAGCGGTCAACCTCACCGACGGGTCTTACAGTACCCGCTGGGGCTCTGCCCATCAGGATAACGAGTATGCTATTGTGGACCTCGGCGACGAGTACTATATCCATTACCTCACCCTTTACTGGGAAGCGGCTTACGCCTCCCGCATGGAAGTGGCACTGAGTGATGATAAGGTCACTTGGCGCACCATTACCCTCTCTTCTGCAGGAGGTGTGGAGAATATCGACCTTTCATCTTTCAACTTTCAACTTTCCACTTCCCGAGCTCGGTATATCCGCTTGACGGGCTTGGAACGCGCAACACCCTATGGCACATCGCTCTATGAGTTGGAAGCCTATGGCTTGCCCCTCTCCGGCAATGCCGATGAGGTCATCGCCTTGGAGATTAGTTCGGATGACACATTCCTTGTTCCCGGCGAAACACCCACTTATGCCGTAAAGGGCTATAACTACCTCGGTGCGGAACTGCCCGTTTCTGCAGCTATCACCACAGCCGTTACTACGGACTCCTATACCGTCACAGCTACCTATGGCAGCCTTGTTGCTACCCATTCTTGGCCCGTGATGGAGGTGGTGCATGTGGATACCATTACGGTTACACCCGCAGTAGCGTCTGTGCCTTACCAGACCACGCAGGACTTCAAAGTACAGGCTCTTGACCAATTCGGCTTCGTGCTGAACGAATATACTTACACCTTCTATGCCACCGACCTTGGGGATACCACCCTCCATTTTGTCGATCCGAGCGGACTGAGCGCCCAAGAGGTCACGGCGGATGTGCATGTTGCTGGTTATGCTGACTTCAACTTGGCAATCGGCAAACCCGCCCAATGCTCCGGCTCGGAAAATGAAAACGTCATGGGCGCAGAGAAAGCTGTGGACGGCAGTTTAGATACCCGTTGGGGCTCACGTTTCCAAGATGACGAGTGGTTGATGATTGACCTCTTGGACGAGTATTATCTTGACTCGGTCAAACTATACTGGGAAGCCGCTTATGCCACCTCGTATGAGGTACAATTATCGTCGGATGGCGTGACATGGACAACGGCGGTTGCTGTCACTGATGCCCACGGAGGAGTCGTGACGCATATACTCGCAGAGAATTCAGAAACGGACAACTCTCAACTCTCAACTCTCAGCGCCCGCTATGTGCGCATTCTCTGCCATACCCGCTCTACAGGTTATGGTTCATCCCTTTACGAGGTGGAAGTCTATGGCTCCGGCATTGTGCATCCCTATCTCCCGACCGATTTAGAAGAGATTTCCGCTTTCGACTCAGGAGTAGATTCCTGGGGTTCCTGGTCTCCTGGCAATTTCCAATTGGACACCGCTCCTGCGCCCTGCAAGTACCTCTATAACGGCAGAATCTATATCCTCCATAATGGCATATGGTATAGCATTAACGGGCAAAAAGTGCGTTTTTAGCAAAAAAATGCACTTTTATTTGCATATTCCCGTAAAATTGTGTATCTTTGCACGCCTATTTGAAATAAGACGAAAATGAACGATTACCGTTTTACTGATATTACGCGTGAGCCGTCTGAAGAACAATTGGCTGCATTGATGCATGAGGCAGCGCAGGAGGCAACAGAACGATATGAAGCCGCTCAAACAGCCTATTTTGCTGAAATTAGGCGTCAGATACAATTGCTATGAATAAGCCTATACTGATAGTCATTGCAGGTCCTAATGGCTCAGGGAAGACAACCATTAC
>ERZ842401.5058-NODE-5058-length-14857-cov-7.830699_pt1 | contig 14857 bp, 15 predicted proteins | sample MGYA00521270_ERZ842401 | MGnify/ENA primary metagenome ERZ842401 (study PRJEB31892, sample SAMEA3878208) | bioreactor metagenome | biome: Moose rumen | place: Sweden | collected 2011-10 | study: EMG produced TPA metagenomics assembly of the PRJEB12797 data set...
AGCGAGTACCGGTAGAGAACCCTGTCGGACCCTTCATGAAGTGAAAAGTCCATCAGTCCGATGAAATAGACTGTCGAAAAATCATAGTTAGGCGAGCCGCTTCTTTCGACCTGCTGCTGTACCCCGAAAGTCGAATAGAAGAGAGCTCTTTCATAGAAATAGTCCTGTCTTGCCACCTGCATTTCAACGATGAACCTCGTCCCGTCCGAATCAACGCATTCAACGTCAATCAGAGCATTCTTTTTGCCAGGAAAAGGATTGATGTGCTCCTGCTGCACATAGGTCAGATCCTGAATGTCGTGCTCGGGAATCAGCTCTTTCAGGAGCATAATGAGAAGGTCTTTGTTGGGTTCCGTGCCAAAGGTTCGTTTGAACCAATAGTCCATGATGATTCGGGCATATCGCCCGATGATTGGTTTGTCATTCATACGAATAAGTCAAGTTTAAAGAATCCCTGCCGGAAGCACCTCTCCCGGACGGGACAAAAATAGATTCTACATCCTTTCGGATACAAGCCTGAAGCGGCCTCGGGGGTGTTGTTTTAAGGTTTTTTGCGCGGATTAATGAAACTGACTCCCTAAAATCAAAAAGTAGACAGGAGCGAAAAAATAAAATGTCGACCCCTTTTCGCGAAATTCCATTCTCACTGCACGGGAGAGCGAAAACGATCCCGCTCACCGACAGCCCATTCTGGTGTACAAGAGCATATTTCAGGAACTGTCCGTACACCCAACGACCTCTCTGGTGTACCAACGCCTCTGTATCAGCCGATCTGTTAAGGGTCGAATGAAAAGCTCTCTCGGCCTACAACACCGTACTAGAAAAAAGGTCTCCACATAGCACGGGAGGCCGGAGAAGGTCCTTGAATCCTTAGCGTCGCCGATTTTTTTAGGCCGAATTCTAAAAGAGACTGGGCGTTGGAGCGAACGCACGGTAAAACAAAGGCTTTGTATTTGCCCCCCCACTCAGAAGTTTGAATACCTAGCCTCAAAAGGGCCGGGTCCAATGGATCCTGAACCCCTTGGACTCCATTGAACGGAAGAAGGTCATCTGCCGTTTGGCAAACTGATGAATTGCGGTGGAAAGCTGAAGCCTCATCGTATCTTTGTCAATAAGGCCAAGGAGATACTGGGTAACGAACTTATATTCAAGCCCATAATAGATAAGGTCCTCCGATCCGACCCCGCTGTCGAGAAGAGCCCGGACCTCTTCTACAAGGCCGCCTTCGAGCCTTTCGGAGAGCCTCTTGTCTATAAGAGCATTCCGCTCTTCGCGAGAGACGAGTGTCCCGATGATGAAAGCCTTTTTCGCCTCATAGGATGTGCGAGTCACCGGAACTTCTGAAAGCTCGACCTCGAGCGCACGGATAAGCCTCTTTTTGGAGACCATGACCTCCGGATCCGCCTTTGGTCCAAACCTCTCCGCATAAGCCTCTCTAAGTTCCTCAATGTCAGATTGTTCCAATTCGGAACGAAACTCCCTTGAAGGAGGAACATCCGGAAGCGAATAGGCGCTAAGGACGGCCTGGATATAAAGGCCTGTACCTCCGCAGAGAATCGGAAGATGTCCCTTGGAAAGGATGTCAGCATAGACCTTTTCGAAATCCCTCTGGTAGCAATAGAGATCATATTTCTCACCTGCAGCCGCTATATCAATCATGTGGTATGGAATCTCTCCATACTCCTCAAGATCCTTCCCTGTCCCTATATCCATTCCCCGATACACTTGACGGGAATCCGCTGAAATTATCTCGGCACATCCGGGGGCTCCCTCTAATAGACTCCCGGCACCGGCTTTACTTGCGGCCAAGCGGTTGAACTCCCTCGCGAGGGCGACCGAGTAGCGGGTCTTTCCGGATGCAGTCGGGCCAAGAACGCAGACAAGGTCAATATCTCCTCGATGCCATGAAGCGAAAACATCCTCTATGTCAATTACTTCCGGCTCCGGGAGAGGGACTTCCGGGGAATTGTTGATCCTTTTCATGGGAATATCAATATCCAGAGCGGTCCATCTCGCGACGAATGTCTTTCTCCTTGATGGACTGGCGTTTATCATATTCCTTTTTTCCTTTCGCAAGGGCAATGACGAGCTTTGCATAGCCGTTGTCGGCAATGAAAAGCTTGACGGCAATTATGGTAATGCCTTTTTTCTTGTCTTCTGCCTGGAGGTGGCGGAGTTCTTTGCGACTGAGAAGCAGCCTGCGGTCGCGGACAGGCTCGTGCTGTCCCCATGACCCCCAGCTATAAAGGGCAATGTTCATTCCCCTTACAAAAAGTTCGTTACCGACAAAAAAGCAATAAGCATCCTGAAGGGACACTTTCCCCGCGCGGATCGATTTAATCTCGGTCCCGACGAGCTGAATTCCCGCCGTATAGGTCTCCAGGAATATGTAGTCAAACGACGCCCTTCGGTTCTTTATCTGTATTGTACTTTTCTGTTTCGGCATAGACTCACTCAATTTTTATTCATCCATGAATCAATAGAAACTTTGATCCCGGCATTGATGGAGAATACATCGCAGGGATGGAGCCTCGTCCATGCACCGTAGACAGAGAACCTGATCGGAATCTCTCCTATCATATCGAAGTAATCGTACTCCCTGTAGAGTTTTACCCATATATCTGTCCCCGCTGTGAGTTTTAACCCATCCATATTGCTGGTTATGGCATTATCGTCTTTGTCATAATAACCGGTATCCTGCCCAAAACCGCCGACCCCGACACCAAAGGCCGGAATTACACTGAAAACGGAGCCGTCAAAGACGGTGTACCCCATTTTAAACAAAAAATCGTGCGCGGAAACCTTCTCCCCAGCGTTCCAGATGTAGCCTTTCTTGGTATCAGTATAGATATCACCCTTTTTAAGTATTCCCGATGAGCCTTCACTGTAAGAGATTTCGAATACGAACTTTTTGTAATAAACATCCATTCCGGCGGTAACACGGTGGGCCATTGAGACCCAATCGTTAATCTTGCCGAAATACACCTCCGGGCTATATCCAAAATAGAGACCCACTCCCCATCCTTTCCTTATCTTTCCCGGGAAGCCGACGAGCTCTTTCTCAAAGAGGGTATCCAGCATCTCAGTGTATTGAAGTTCGTAATTCTTGATGACGGATGTATCCCTTCCGTATGCAGATTCTCCCTTGAATGAATCTATCCTGCTCTTAAGGAGTCTCGACTGATAGTCTCCGTCATAGGAATCAATCCCGTTTGTGTTCAGCTCGTTCTGCATTTCACGCCGGGTAGCCTCGACGATATCGAAAATAACCTGATTGTAACGAATGGTCCATGATGTATAGTAGTCCGGGGCGTACCATGAATTCAGAAGATCGGCCTTTGTGCAAGACACTGGATAGACGAAGCGAAGGTTGCCATCCCTTTTCTTTTCCATCTTGAAATCTATTTCTGCATCAAGGAAAGAAGTTTCTATAGGGTCAAGAGTAAACCCAACCGATTGGACATTCCTCGGCTGGAAATCTTCAATTGTAAGTTTCCCGTCAGTCCAAAGTTTATATCCTTTTTCCTGAGCCTGAACAGTTCCCCCTAAAAGTATCAAGAAGAAGAAATAGTATATCTTTTTCATGCAATCCTTTATTTCTGCAAATATATGGAGAAATTCCCAAAGGGCGGCCTATGGGCGCAAAAAAAGCGGCGGGGAGTCCCGTCGCTTTTTATCTTCGTCAGCTACAGATTAGTTTACCTGAGAAGCCTCGGCCTCAGCCTGCTTGATCATCTCCTCGTTGGCGGTGATGTAGACCTCAACGCGACGATTCTGAGCCTTTCCCTCCGGAGTATCGTTGGATGCTACAGGGAAGTCATATGCAAGACCCTGGGCAGTCATACGATCCTTTGCGATGCCGCAAGATGCAAGATAATTCTCTACGGAAGCTGCACGGTTGTTGGAAACTCTCTGGTTGACCTCATATGTGCCGTCGGTGTCTGTGTGGCCGTAGATAGTGATGTTTGTCTCAGGCATATCTGCCATGCTGTCAGCAAACTTCTTGAGCTCGGCTTTTGAAGTAGCGTTAAGTGCTGTGCCGTTCTTCGGGAAGAGAATACCGCTGTCAAAGGTAACCTTGATAGCCTTGAGGCCGTTTACGTCCTCAACTGTCTCGACCTGGGCATTCTCGAGGGCAGCGAGCTCTTCAGCCTTCTTGTCCATCTTGTTGCCGATGACTGCACCTGTGCCGCCGCCGACTGCTGTACCGATAGCTGCACCTATAGCTGCGCCCTTGCCATCCTTTCCGATGAGGTAGCCGATCCCGGCTCCGATAGCTGCGCCTGCGCCAGATCCGATAAGCGAACCGGAAGCGAGATTAGACATGTTGCCGCAACCGGGAACAAGCATCAGGGCGGCGAGAATTGCAATTCCAAATTTTTTCATGATTGTATTATTTAATAGTTGTTAAGTGTTTACAAGCGGTAAAAATATTTAATATTTTGGATTATAGCAAATATTTTGCCAACTATCTCAATGACCCTCAATTGCACCAAGAATAGCTTCGAGTTCGTCTAGCTGCTCGTCGGTTGTAGCCCAACTGGTGCAGAAACGCACCACCGTGCGATTATCATCGATTTTTCCCCAGAAATCAAAGGCGACCTTATCCGAAAGAGCTTCCCTTTGTTCGTTCTCCAAAACAACAAATTGCTGATTGGTAGGAGATTCCAGATAAAACGGAAGGCCGCTGAAGCGAAGGATTCCGCGAAGGCGATGAGCCATTGCTACGGCATTCTCACCGAGCCGGAAATAGAGCCCTCCCGTCATGAGGGTATCGAATTGGACCCCGAGAAGACGGCCTTTTGCAAGAAGGGCCCCATGCTGCTTGACAATGGTCATGAAATGATCTGGCGCATTTCCCTTCGGGAAGACGACCGCTTCGCCGCAGAGCGCGCCAACCTTGGTCCCTCCAATATAGAAGACATCGCATCTTTCGGATAGATCCTTGATTGTAAGGTCACACCCGTCCCCGGCAAGTCCATAGGCAAGCCTCGCACCGTCTATGAAAAGAGGGATGTCAAAAGAGCGGCAGACGCTATATATCCTATCCAGCTCGCCCTTGGTATAGATGGTCCCATATTCCGTTGGAAATGAGATATATGCCATCCCGGGAAAGACCATATGCTCATGATTGGCATCAGCATAAAAACCCTCGATATAGCTTCTGAACTCCTCCGGGTCTATTTTCCCATTATGAGCGGGAATCGTCAGGACCTTATGGCCGGTGTACTCAACGGCTCCGGCTTCATGAAGGGCAACATGACCAGTCTCGGCGGCCACTACACCTTCGAAACCACGCAGCATGGAGGCAATAATTGTGGAATTGGTCTGCGTGCCTCCGACAAGAAGGAAAACATCAGCATCAGGAGCGCCGCACACCTGACGAATCTTCTCTTTGGCACTGAGGCTATACTTGTCCTCCCCGTAGCCAGGAAGCTGCTCCAAATTGGTTTCCCCCATCCGACTTAAAATCTCTGAGCAGGCCCCTTCTGAATAATCACAAGTAAAGGATAACATCTTCTCTCCGCATTAATAAAAAGACTCTTTCCGAACTTGAGCAAATTACTCCGTCTCAGCGAAGATAATAAAAAAACGATTAAAAATTTGGAGAATGAAAAAAATATAGTACCTTTGTAGTCCCAAAACGGCAACGCGGAAATAGCTCAGTTGGTAGAGCACGACCTTGCCAAGGTCGGGGTCGCGAGTTCGAGTCTCGTTTTCCGCTCAAAGTTGAAAGGCAGTCCTCGTGACCGCCTTTCGGCTTTGTAGGAGGACGAGGCTCGACCGAGCGACCCTGAAGCCCCCGAGGGGCAGCTTTCCGCAGGGAAGCGGGGGTAACGTGGATGGTCGCGAAGGCCGAAGGCCCATGCCCGCGTCAGCGGGCTCGAGTCTCGTTTTCCGCTCTCAAGACAAACGACGGTCTTTGTGGCCGTCGTTTTGTTTTCATACCTTGGCACCGCGAATCTTTTCCCCTCCTATTGGCCCGAAGCCTGTTCCGCTAAGGCAACATCGGTTTTGGCGGAAGCCCGTGCCAGCAGGAGGGTGTTCAATCTGGCGTCGCAATAGCATCCAGCAAAGCCATCGCCTGTTTGAATTCATTTTCCAGGGTGGGCTTTGGTTTGGGGCCTTTTTTCTTGGGGGTGGGCGGTGCAATTTGATTAATTCTCGCCGTGAGGGCATGGAACTTACCCAGGATGTCGAAGCCTTCTACTTCATAGATGGCATCCAGACGGGCATTGAGCTTTTCAAATCCACGGGCGACGCGGGCACGGATGGTCTGGACGGAAATGTCCTTCCGGGAGGGCATGGATGCAACCCTCATATTGCAGCGAAGATATTCCACAAGCATTTTCCCGTCCTTGTCATCGCCGAGGACTTTTTCGATGAACCGATACAATCCTTCCCGCGGTCTTCCCGGCCCGGGAAGGTCATTGTTCCGTAGGGTATGGATAATCTGGAGATCGCCGTCGAGGGCGGCAAGGGTCTCGCTTAGCTGCCGTTTCTTCGCCTCCACCTTTTGCCGGAGCGTAACCACCTCCGGCGAGAGGTCGGGGCCGATACAATTGATGTGCTCAGGAGACTGACGGGGCTTCCGGGAAGCGATTAGTTCCTTCTCCAAGCGCTCTTTGGTCTCGGGAGAGACCAGCTCCCGATACATGGCCCTGAAAGAAGCGCTATTCTCCTGACCGAGGACCTTTGCGAGCTGCTCATACCCCATCCCGTTTTCAAGGGAATGGACGGCGAAAGTGCGGCGAAGATCCATTGCCGAGAGGGCTGGAAGGCCAAGTTCCTTCGAAAGGCGGCCGAGAGCGGGCGTGAGAATCCCCGGCCATGGTTTTTTCATCTTTCCGGACACCAGAAAGACGGATGAGCCCGCCTGCATCTTCTTTAGATAGAGGCGCTGCCGCTCATTGACAGGGATGTCCCGGAACTTCTTCCGGTCCCCGGGCTCCATGAGGACCCGGATCCGCTTCAGCGGGAGGGACACATCCGCCCATGTCAGAGAGAGCATCTCCTTAGGGGACAAGCCTGTGGTAAGTATAAGATAGAGGGCCAGATGCTGCGGAGTAGCATCTTCGTTAAGACGGACCAACAGGCGCTTCTCCTGCGAGAGCGAAAGAATGACCGTCGGACTCTTTTTCTCCGGCTTACCTTTGACAATCTCCCATTCCGGGGCCGCACAAAGCCCTTCCGATGAAGCAAAACTCAGGATTCTGCCTATTAGTTTCGGAATAGGATATAACGAACCTTCAGATAAACCCTGCGCCCTTTTCTCCTCGATGAGTGCCCGAACATCCTCTTCTTCGATCCGCGATACTTCCCTCTCCCCAAGCTGCGGAAATACATAATTCTCCAGCAGCCAGCGGTAATGCAGGATGGTCTTCTCACTCACGCTCCCTTCTGACTCATTGAGCCAGCTCTCGGCCGCTTGTCGGAAAGTATGAAGGGTTGAGGTCACTGGATTGCTTGTTTGAATCCGCGGAAATTGCTACCTTTACACCGCAAGAAAAGATTAAATACGAATTCGATATGACGACCGAACGTGACATTAAGAATCAGATAGCCACTGCCAAGGAGATTGGTTGGGAAGAGGGACGGGAAGAGGGAATGTCTATGGGCAGGGAAAGCGAGCGCCTGCGCATTGTCGAGGCTCTCCGAAGCCAAGGCGTTCCGGAAGAGATCATATCTAAAGCTATCGCGACTGATGGAGAAGAATAAGACCTTCTCTTGAAATACCCGCATAGACCGCCCCGCTGACAAAACGGGGCGGTTATTCACTATCTCTGGTTGATAGTCTTTCTGGGAGCTATGTCGCGTAGTATATAACAATGGAAGGAAGATAATTCAGGGGTCTCGTGCACGGGGCCCCTGGGATGATTTTAGAAGCTAAAGTTCTTGAAAGTCGTCCATGACGTGTTCGCTTCGGCCGAACTCTCTACTGAAACAGGTAGATTTGCAAAGAAGTCAAAACCTGTTTTTTCCTCAACACTATCTACACTACATGCATACTGTGTATAATCACCGGCTCCTGTATCAGTATCGTGCGGCATCCAGAATCCGATAGCCGAAGCTGCAGTCACCGCACCGGATGCACTCCGGCGGGCCTTCAAAATCACACGGTAATAATAATTGGGAATAGGAACGGACTTTCCGCTGCTAGTAACAGTAGAAATCGTTTCATTCCCGTCTACGGTTTTGTAAACAGGTCCCGTAACGATATACAGTGTATCCGTAGCCGACGCCGAACTATTATCTATGATATTACGTTCCGCCGTCTCCAAATTCTGCCAGATTCCTTGGTTGAATTCCTTCAACTGAGGAGTACTGTTCGTGTAGTAGTACGTCTGCTTCTGCATGGAGGTCTCACCGTTCCGAAGCGCATTAGGAATCTGGTGTCCCCGATCATAGCCGCTGGGGTAAGAAGGTTCAACCTGGAGGTTATCTGAAATCTGCGGATTCTTGGTCCATGAACTTAACTGTCCACTACCCCGATGGGCCTTACAGTAGTTGAAGGCCACCCAGGTCGCAGCATAATACTGCGGATCGTACAGGATTGAGTAGTTTCGCGTATCCGCGCCATCCATGGTCGCTCGCATGGTCACCAGCTCGCGGTTTCCAAGTGTCGACGGCGAAGCCGGAAGTTCCATCCAGTCGGCGTTCAGGGTTTCACCGGTTGGAACGGTCGATGCTGAAGTAGTGAATATGCCGCTGCCGCTCTCAATGTCGACATACTTGCTGCCATCCCAGACAGTCATGTAAGCCTTGTAGTAATACGTGGTATTCGCTTCAAGACTTCCGACCGTCGCCGAGAATGACCCGGAAGGGCCGGTCAGCACATCGTCCGTATAGACGGTGCTGTTCAGCGTATTCGAACTTTTTCCGTAGTCGAACCATGCCGCCTGCGGGGCGACATCAGTCCTGACTCCTTCAAATGAAGCGGACAGGGTTGCCCCTGTCGCGCTTACATTTGAGGATGAAACTGCTGTGATGTTTCCATCCCCGGAGGTTCCGCCTCCGGATTCCCCTCATTTGCCGTATACTATGACATCGTCAAGTTGACTATCTCTGTTGCTAGTAGTAGAAGAAGCAACAGACCAGGTATATTTTAACCTGAAATCCGATGTTTCAACATCAGGGATAGTCGCACTGTATCCATATGTAGCATGAACATCAGTATCTTTGGTCGCTGTCACGGTATTCCACGTCGTGCCATCTGTCGAATACTGCACAGTAAGGGTTACATTACTGCCTAGCTTACTTAGGAACGTTATCTTGGTGATTGTCTTGCTCGTAGACAAAAGATTTGCAGTAGTTGCCGAAGGGCTATTAGTAGTATTCTTGGATATTCTGAATAACAGGTTAGCACTACCGTCAAGAGGGGTTCCTGAAATGACCGAATCTCCAAAACCCAAAGTCCACTCTACTCCACTTACAGTATAAGTGTTCGTGTTGTATGAATTCGAAGTATTCGCCCTGTGCTCTCCATCTCCTTCAAAAGTGGCGGAATATAGTGCTATCTCTTCACTCGAAGCAGCCTTTTTTATAACAACCTGCTTTGCCTGAGGATCATTTTCCGTACGAGATACGGTCAGAGTGGCAATCGTCTGAACCGCCTCTCCAGCTTCCACATCAGACAAGACAGTTACCGTGGAAGCAGAAGCTGAAGCCTCTCCACTCTCATCGAAGGCGATATTCGTATCATCGTCAGCAACGATTGTCCATCCGAAATCAGGAGAGGTCACAGTAAAGGTGATTTCAGATGCATTTGCAGGAATTACGACTTCCGTAGCAGAAACCTTGAGCGAGGAGGACTTCTGTTCAACAGGAATCGTAGCCGTTACGGTCTCGTCAGAAGCGAGCGTAAGCACGATTTGTCCCGTCACCTTGCTTGAGGTGTAGTTCGGTGCCATGGAGAAGGCAACAACTCCGTCAAGAGCAGAAGGATCAACGATATTCTCAGAAGCGGTCAAGTTGACAGTTTCCTGCGTTTCATCAATATTATTAAGAGTATAGGCTCCTTCATAATTAGCAGAAGCGCCCGTGGCCGCAACTTCAATTGTCCCGTTGGAGAAAATGGCCTTTGCCTCCGGATCAGCGGCCTCGCCTTGTTTGTAAATCGCAATAGCTGCTTGACTTGCACTCGCATAGCAGGCAAATATGTCACTTCCGCTATTGAATTGCAGGACTTTTCGGGTATTGGCACCCTGAGCAGTAACTGTCGCGGCCCCGGTAGACGCAATAGAGACACTCCATGAACCATTGGCATCAAGTGTTTCCTCAGACTTCAGTTGATTCGAACTCGAACTCGCGGCATAAATGTATTGTCCCGCCGTATCGCCGTTAAGGGACTTGAACGCAAAAGAACCATCTGCCGTGCCAGCCACGACCTCGAAAGCCTGGACATCAGATGTAGCAGTCAGAACATTACCGCTTTTAGAAACACCTGTCGCCTTACGGTTATTAGACTGTTGAGTTATACTGAGAGCTTTATCAGATGCATTCGCAGCAATCACTACCTTGTCCCCAACTGAAATAGCGTCCGTAACAAGGGTCCATGTGTATTTTTCAGGGGCAAAAGGCTCTTCAAAAGTCGCCTTTGCAAGATTGATGTTTACAGGAAGGAAGTCGTTGGAAGTAAGGTCGAAACTAGTTCCCGTAATAGTATAAACACCCGCACTTGTTGTAATGGTAAAATCAAGAATGGTATAGTTCTGTTTGGCGAGGACAACATAAATTTGGCCATCCCCCATTTTCTTGCTTTCTGGCTTCGTCGTCGGGAAGTTGTAGGGGGTCGTAAGCTCAACTTTTACAGTCGTGTATTTTTCCGCTCCTTCTGTGTAAATTACATCATCCTGCGTAATATCAAGAATGCTTTGACCGGCAAACTTGGTATTTGCGGTAGGGGTAACCAAAACAGATTGAATCGTTTCACCTTCGACTTTGTCTGCATTATAGATATTCAGAGCAAGAACCCCAGCCAATTGGTGGAAATCGAGCGAAACGGTATTATTGGCATTAATTGTTCCCTTGGCAACCATCGGAAGAAGTTGCCCATTAAGGACGCCCGCCTGACTCTGCGTCTGCACAGAATTGATATACGTGGAGTAAGACGTAGGGTCATTTTGGTTATACGTTCCTGCAAAATAATAAGCATACGCTTCGGTAGCGGTAGCTGTTACCTCTGCATCGAATGTTCCACCCTGTGAGTAAGTAAGGGTCTGAGGATCATAGCCCTCCGCATCGGTGAAAAGACGGAAGTTGTCGCCCTCGGTCCAAAGGAGACTGTTATGGTCTTCACTGAGAACGGTCCTGGTGTCGATGGAAGTATTGACCGTGATGATCTTCTTCGCAACTGGCTCCTTGACATCAATATTTGCTTCTTTGGTGCAAGACATGGCTGCTACAGCGAGTCCGGCAATGAAAATGATAGACTTTTTCATAAAGCTCTCAATTATTCCATTCCATTATTGGTATCATCATCGCCCCAAACGATGTTATTAGTTGCAGGGTCGTCCCATCCGGACATAATGTTCTCCTCGAACCGTATCACAATCAGTTCCGATTCGGGGTTTTCGTAAGTTTTTTTGATCATAACGTTATTGATTTTTGTTTGTGATTATTCGTTTGTAATTCAGTTGTTTCCGCCTCGTGGGCACAAAACGGAAATCCTTGCCTTTCCAGAAGAAGAAAAGCAAGGATGCGTAATATAACTATTTGATATAGAGCTACTTATCACCCCCCCCATAGGAGAAACAGAGGCGGCGGAGAAAGTGTTGTATGAAGCGATTTGTTTCATATCCAGACTGCAAAATTACCAATAATCCTGTTTATTTCCAATAAAATGTATACCTTTACTGAATTATCGAATCTTCATCGATTTATCAGGGCCACATGCTGGACGAAAGTGACCCGCGTCCTTTTAAACTGTTCCTTCAAATTTACAAGTATCCTGATGAGAACGGTAATATTCCCGTCGGCGGAGCATTCAAATTTGACAATAAAGAAGCTGATGATTGGAGCTATCTTGAAGATGGCGTCCTACAAAATGGCGAAGTCTTCTTTATGGTCAATGATCGTGGCATCGGAAATCATTCACTCTCTTATAATGTTGCCCCTGACAACAAAGAGATCCAGGGCTCATGGCAAGCCTATTCTCCCTTTGGCCAAATAGTTATGGACAGAGAGTTTGTCATGACACTTATCCCGTAGCGGACTAAGAAGGAAGACCATTACTTTGCCAAAGTTTTGTGTGACTTCATCCAAAGTGCGTTAAAAAACGGTAGTTTGGATGAAGTGACGGTCAGATAAAAAGGTCATCCAGCGTCAAGAATCGCTGGCAAACATCGGAATTCTTTTTTTGCAACTCGGTTGCAAAAGATTTTTCTGACCTTTGCCGGGTAAGGATAAAACTAAAGCGCATGAGTCAGTCCAAGTTTTCAAAAGAAGTGCTGCTGCCGGTGGCAGGGATGTTGGGTATAACTGGCGGTCTTGTCGCCCTTTTTTATTTGTTTCTGACCATAGGGAAAAACATGCCTCCGCTCATTCCTCCCCACATGGATGACGGAGAAATGGTCGACCCCAACCCTATGAGATTTGCATACATGGTCATAGGGTTCGTTGTCTCCCTGCTTCTTGCCAGACTTGCAAGCCGAAAGCATAAAGATACATATCCTGCTTTCTGGATTGGCTTCGCCGGTGGCACCTTGCTATGGCAATCCGTGGGAGAATGCTCATGGCATTTCAGCATCCGGACGGAAGATATTCTCATGTGCTTCCCTCATATCGAAGGCGCTTCGGCCCTTTTTCTGGTGATTCTGACTACACTTTTGGTCCTTTATGCTTATCGCCACCACAGCTTTGACTGGGGACTATGGGTGTTTATTCTTTCATTTATCTGCAACTGGTTCGGGCACTTTTTCCAAATAGGAACCTATCCTCTGGTCTCCTCTATGATGGAAGAAGGTCAGTGGTTCGTAATTACCGGCGCCGTTTTAGGGACGCTCACCGTCGCTCTGGCCTGCTTCCTGGGACTTCGTTACTCCAAAACAACCAGGGAGCGCCTCTGCTGCTCCCTGCTCCTATATATGGGGCTCGGGATAATAGTCACCGGAGTCGGAGGCATTTAATGGCTCCCAAGCCTTAATAGTAGACCATCTCGACTCCGGCAGGGAAAACAGAATTGCCGTATTGCCGTACGTTATTCCTTAGCATTTCAGACAGTTCCACTTTTCGTAGCTGGAAACAGTCGCTAAACGCCCCCGTCCCAAAGTATCGAACCGACTCGGGCAGACGAATCTGCACTAAACCGGAGCCCTTGAAAGCCTTTTTCCCAATATGAGTAACTGTACTTGGAATAGCGACAGTAGTAAGACTGCTACATCCTTCAAAGACAGAATCGGATATATCAGTAATTCCATAAGGGATACTTACCTTCTGAAGTTTTTTACAATCTGCAAACAATCCATACCGCAGGGTAACATCACTTTTCATGCGGAGTTCAACTCTATCTCCATACCTAACCCTGTAATTCAGAAATGATACCGGAATTGTAAAACTTACAAGTCCAGAGGCTGCGAAGGCCCTCGAATTAATCGTTTCAACAGAAGAAGGAATCTGCAGTACTGTCACATCCGAAAATGGCGGAATTGCAGGATTTACCGATTATGATTCGGGAACGACCGGGTATGTGAGGGTTCTTGACTGCACCAACCATGGAACTATTTCCGGACAAGCTACCAGAATGTCCGGGATTGTTGCTTCGCTGAACAACAACACGTACATGGAAAACTGCGTCAACTATGGCGATGTGACCTTTGCAGTAGATGAGACTGCGATTGCAAGTAGCTCAAAATGTCATGGTTATGCTGCCGGCATCTGCGGTCAATTGAACCAACCGACAGCATTGATTGACGGGTGCAAGAATTACGGTACCTTCCGCTCCGACTCGTTCCGTTTTGCAGGTGCCCGCTATATCGGCAGTGTCTTCGTGCATGCCAATTCTACTGCAGCAAACATTAAGAACTGTGACGCAGCAGGAAAAATCGGCCCTTACACGGAAGATGATACTTATAAAGTCATCGCTCTTACTGCGGCCAATTTTGCTGATTACATCTCAGGAATTACCGGAGATGCGAAGAATAACAAGGCGGTGCTTACAGACAACTATTGCTCCGTACAAGCAGAGTAGGTTCTCTGACGGCACTTGGGCTCAAACGGCAGCAGTAACATATAATATTTGACTGAATCAAACGGGGGTGGGACCATAGTCTTGCCCCCATTTGATGTAGCAGAGGGCCCAAATGTTGCAAACGGGGGCCAGAATGAAGGGGTTCGCTCCCGACTGATGTTTCGGAGGGCGTCCGGGGGTGAATACCGGGGTTTCCGCACCCGGCTGAGAAACGGTAATATTTCACATTATAGAAACCGTGCAGTGCGAATGAATGGCCGCGAAGGAACGCAATTTTCGGATTTTTTCTGCTTTTTTCGTAATTATTATGCCATCAATTCGTACATTCAGAGCACTGCAAGGCCGTTTTTAAAATTATCCGTGTACTATTTTGCTAAAACGGATAAGTTTTCCCTTCTTTGCAATGTTATGGCGAGGACCTAACGCCAAAACAACATTATCTATGGAAAACAAGAAATATGACTATTGGGCAAAAGAACGTTTTTGCGAAGATGCCTTTTTAAGAGGAGGATCTTTTTATCTGGTGACTTCTGAGAATTTGGATTGGCTGTTATTTGAAACTGATGATGATTTCAAGAGAGGAACAAACATAATTGCCGTATCCATTAAAGGTTTAAGTGAACATTAAAAAATAACTTGGTACATTTTCACGCGGCCGAAAGCTGAATT
>ERZ842401.5059-NODE-5059-length-14857-cov-3.159033_pt1 | contig 14857 bp, 11 predicted proteins | sample MGYA00521270_ERZ842401 | MGnify/ENA primary metagenome ERZ842401 (study PRJEB31892, sample SAMEA3878208) | bioreactor metagenome | biome: Moose rumen | place: Sweden | collected 2011-10 | study: EMG produced TPA metagenomics assembly of the PRJEB12797 data set...
GCTGGCTATTTAGCCAGCTCATTAAATTATGTCCCCAAATTAAAACTAATCCTAAAAAGACTGCTTATTAAAGTAATGTAATCAAAGTATCTCCATTAGTAACCTGTGCAGCATCTGTTGGAATTACATCTGCATAATTAGGAGTATTTGTAATGATTACAGGTGTATCAATAGGACATCCCTGCTCTTTGATATAGTCAATATCAAATTCAAGAAGAAGATCGCCCTTCTTTACATTATCACCCTGTTTTACCTTAGGAGTGAATCCCTTGCCGTTAAGCTTAACAGTGTCCATACCTACATGAATGATTATCTCTGCACCTTTTTCTGTAGTGATACCAACAGCATGACCTGTTGGGAACAGTGCTGTAACTTTACCATCAGCAGGAGCATATACCTTGCCCTCTGCAGGTGTGATAGCGATACCCTTACCCATAGCACCTGATGAGAATGCAGCATCCTCGATCTCAGATAATGACTTTGTAGCGCCCTTGATTGGAGCAACAATTACTTCTTCATTTCCATTTGCCTCTGTCTTTATCTCCTTCTTTGCAGGAGCCTCATCCTTGTAGAAAATAAGCTCTGAGATAAATCCGGCAACAATACATGCAATAGAAACAACAATAGCAATAATCATGCCTCTTGTTTCCTGTGTAGCTGAGTTAACATATGCAGGATAACCGAAGATACCCATACCAGCCATGTTGTAACATTTTACGCCCATTGTACAAAGAATAGCACCTGCTACTGCTGCGATTGCGCATGTACGGAAGAAAGGAGCCTTCTTTGGAAGTGTAAGACCATAAATAGCTGGCTCTGTAACACCTGCCAAACCAGAAATAGCTGCAGCCGGCGCAAGAGACTTAATCTTCTTATCCTTAGTCTTGAGCCAAATACCAAGTACAGCACCTGTCTGTGCAAATGTAGTACCAAACATTGCTACAAGAATAATATCCTGACCTGTTGTTGCCATGTTTGATAATGCGATAGGTACCAAAGACCAATGAAGACCAAACATAACAAGAATCTGCCAGAAGAAACCAACGATAGCACCCATAAGGATTGGGCTTGCAGCATTCAAAGTATTGAAGAACAATGCAAGAATATTAGCTATCAATGAAGCTACAGGTCCGATAATAAATATTGTTAAAACAAATGTGACAAACAATGTGATAAGTGGTACACCAAAGAGCTTGATTGTATCAGGTACAATCTTCTTTACACACTTATTCTCAAACCATGCTGCAAAAGCAACTGACAAAATGATAGGAATAACTGATGAAGTATAGTTTCCTGAAGGTGGCATTGATACAGGAATACCAAACAAGTTAGTAATGTCATATGCATCGCCGCTTGTCAGGTATGGGTAAACCAATGCAAGTCCAAGCATAAGACCTTCGATCTCAGGAAGCTTAAACTTCTTAGCTGCTGTCATACCCAGGATAGGTGGTAAGAAGTAGAATGCTCCATCAGCTAGAGAATAAAGGATATTGTAAGTGCCACCAGCTGAATTCATAAGTCCTACTGCTGTAAGAAGTGCCAACACACCCTTTAAAATACCACATGCACAAAGCACTCCCAAGAAAGGAGTAAACACGCTTGTGATAATGCTTATAAATGCATTAAAAGCATTCTGTTTTTCCTTTGGTCCATCTTCCTCAACACCACCAGCTAATGCTGATTTATTCTCAAGATGTCCTACAGATATTACTGCATCAAACACCTGTGGTACATGATTGCCAATTACAACCATATACTGTCCACCAGACTGAATAATCGAAATAACACCCTTTTGTCTCTCAATCTCTTCCTTTTTAGCCTTGGACTCATCTACAAGATTAAATCTCAATCTTGTAACACAGTGTGTTAACGAAATAACATTATCAATGCCGCCAACACCAGCTATGATTCCTTTTACAGATTCATCATACTTTCCCATTTTGTACCTCCATACTGTTCATAATACTACTCTCCATCAAATGAATAATTTATTTATTCAATGCTCACGAGAATTTGTTTTTGTATATATTATTTGTACCATTTAATCGTATATTCTTCAATTAGACAATATGACAATATTTGAATATCACTTTTATTACATCTGCACAAATACATATTTTTAAATATTTTATACACTTGAATATAATATTCAATTTCTTTTAAACTTATATTGTTAACACCTTATTTTTCGATTAAAATTATTTTATGTTTTACTTGTCTTATTAAAATATGCAGTTTAAAAGGAGCATATCAATATGAATCTATTGCAAAAAATGCAAGAAAACAAATCAAATTTCACAAAAAACGATTTAAAAATATATGATAAAATCATCTCTGATCCAGGCGGTATTGCTTTCATGTCCACCACAGATTTAGCTGAACAATGTGGTGTTTCTCAACCGGCTGTGACCCGCTTCATCAAGTCATTAGGCTATGAAAAATTTCAGGATTTCAGAGCTGAACTGGTTTCTTATTTAGCCAAATACTCTGACAACGCCGAAGAAAGCAAACTAAGACAGCCATATTTCACTCGATTATTTGCCACCATAGCGTCAATCGAGCAAACTCTTACCAAAGACTATATGGAAGAATTGGCTAAATATGTTTTAAATCATAAACGATTATTTGTTGTTGGAAGAGCCAAAAGCAGATATCCTGCAGAACTATTTGCTGTACTAGTCCGCAAAATTGGATTGATAGCCACTGTTTTGGATATCCATGAAGCTCCCGGCGTTTCGAACCTCATGGAAAAGGATGTTCTTATGATATTCTTTTCAGCAAACGGTCAGCCGGACATTTTCAAACAAATACTTACTGATGATGGGGATTTGATGATTGTTACTGCTGCATACTCTTCAAATAAAATGCGGCGTAACGATAAGCTGGTTAAACTCCCATATATAACAAAAAATCCGGAGGAAAGCTCGATTTCACCTATTGGCTTTTCAATATTTGTTGAATTACTTGTTTCATACATAATTAAATTACAAGCTTAAAAAAGGCGGCCAGCTGGCCGCCTTTTTTATTGCATTTTATTGTTCTGCAAGACACTCATTAACCCACTCTATAAAGTTAGTTGTAGAGTCTCCTGTTCGCTCAGCTTCTGTATGCTGTAAGCCCCATACTGTTGTAAAGTCTACATCAATATCTTCTGAATAATTCTCAAGAGCAAGTGCAAGGTTTACTTCTGTATTAACAGCCGTGTCACTTTGCCATAAGCCCGAATTGATTCTAAAATACTGGGCAACAGTTGAAGACTGATATCCTTCTGAAGCAGCATTCAGATAATACATTGGACTATACATTTCAAGTCTGGTAGCCACACTGTTTCCAACAGAATCAGTTTGTGCTATAGCTTCTGCATAGTCATCAGCATATTCAGAACCTATTTCTTCTAGTATTTCAGCAAGAGCCTCATCAAAATGACCTGCTTCACCATCACCAATACCAAAGAGTGTATTTTCTCCCTGACCTCCATCAAGCTGGTCAAATGCACCTAATTCCTTAGATACAGTTTTTACTGCTGCTGTGAAATCAGCAATACTTGTAATAGTGGCAGTATTAGTCTCTTCGTCATACTCAACCCAAGTTCCATTGGCATTTAATGCATCAATGTAATCCTGAACTGTTTCGTATGTTCCACTGATAGTAACACCTGATGTTGTTTCTGTACGCGAAATATCATCTATAAGCGTATAGTCAGTTTCACCTTCTGCATTATCTGCAAAAGCATCTTCTGTTCCACCAAAGTCACCTTTTTCCATTCCTTCCGGAGCATTTTCAGGGTCAAAATCACCCATATCTCCACCAGGGGCGCCCATGCCGCCACCGCCTTTACCTGACGAAGCATCAGAATCATATGGGAATTCTGTATCAGCCAGGAAATTATTAAGAGAAGTTTCAATTACTTCTTTGATGTATTCATAATAAGTACCAGCCTGATATCTGCCATCCTCAGACTCCTCCAATGTAAGAGCATTGCCATCCTCATCAGTAAGGCCAAGAGAATTGATATAGTCTGCATAGTAAGCTGTAAGAGTATCAGAAATTTCCTGCTCCTCTTCTGTTAAATCTGTACGAGTGTTACCCATGTTCCACTCGTATGCAGCATCAGCGCTATCGAGGTTTGTAATTGGGCACCATGCCTGAGAACCCATTACTGCATCTGAAACACCCATGACAGCTCCGATTTCCTCAAGATATGCATCGTAAAGCTCTGAATCACCGGTGATACCAAGAAGTGCCGACTGCGCGCCACCACCTGACATACCAAGTGTAAATACTCGCTCCATATCACCGGCAATATTGCCATCATTGTATCGAATGTATCTAATTGCCGCCTTCAAATCAGTAACACCTGCCGGTGCGCCTGCATCTCTTCCTCTAGCACCAGCCACTACAAGGATAAATCCTTCACTGGTGTAATCTGATACTGAGCCATATCCAAAGCTAGAATCATACTCTGTTGGTGCATCCATAGCTGCATAACCAGGAGTATTTACCGGAAGTGCAATCGGTGCTGTAGCAGCTGTGTAGTTGCTACTTCCTGCTGTATTTTCATAGTTAATTTCACATGTCTATGCTCCATCTCCATTATCAGTCGCGTCCATATATTCACCGGGAATATACACTGCTAATGTCTCATAATTTAAGTCAGCCGGATTCTCACAATACTGAATTCCAATCTGATAATATACATTGTCTTCCTCATTGTAGAGCCATTTTGTATTATCAATCTGGTCTAGATTTGTAATAACCTCTGAGCTCTCTGAAGAAGCAGTTGTAGCTGTTGCCTCAGTAGATGTAGCTGTTTCGCCTGCTTGCCCACATGCAACAAGAGAAACACTCATCACACCGGCAATTGCCATTTTTAGATATTTGCCTTTCATTGAATTGTAATACCTTCCTTTCGTAAAAGATACATCATTCAACCCTAATCCATATTATAATTTCCACACCTGTTACATACCAATTCCAAATTCAATTCTGATTAAGTCGCAATAGGAATTAAAAAGACGGCCGGATGGCCGCCTTTATTATGGTAATATTCTAGTTTTCAAACAACCATTCCATTACAGCTACACATCTATATGCATAGTCGAAAGATGCCATATGATACTGAACGCTCTGCATCATTGAATCATCTCCACCAACATTCATGCCACCTTGTCCATTACCTTTACCGCCCTCTGGCATATCTCCATCCTCTGAGAGGTTTGTATCCTCCGAGAGTTCAGAGTTCTCGCTGTCTGTATCTATTGCCGGCTTTTCTGAATCATCAGAAGAGCTATTTGGACCTGCAAATGACATTTGACTGCTAGCCTCAATCGTTCCCGTCTTCCATGATACAAAGTATGCATTTGTTCCACCTGATAAAAGATCTGCCGTTGCTTCTGAGAGTTCATCCGGTGTCCATGTTCCATCCCACTGAGCATATGTATAATCTACGCCATCTTCATCAAACATTTCCATTACTTCCTGCATACCGTTATATGCATTTGTATCATCTTCAGCAGCAAAGTAAATAAATGTCTGGTCTTCAAGAGAAGAAAGTGTACTTACATCCCACTGGCCATCAACAAACATGCAGGCTGCATAAAGATCTGGATATTCAGACGCAAGAATAAGTGTTGTCATACATCCCATTGATTGGCCTGTACCATAAATTCTATCTGAATCAACTGCATATTCCTCTGATACATCATCTATAAGACGCTTTGTAAGTTCTACATATTCTGTTGTGCTATAACCATTCTGGTCATCAAGAATTGTTTCCGGATAAGTTGGTACCAATACGATACTTGGATTTGCAGATTGCCATTCCTCTGAAGCCCACACAAGTGCACCTCGTCCCTGTGTTAATGATGCTGTGGCATCATCACCTGCACAGCTGGAATCTGCTATAAAGACTACCATCGGATATTCTTCAGATTCATCATAATCCTCTGGTAAATAGATATTGTAAGTTACGGTGAGACCTGTTTCGTCATCAGTATACTCAACCTGATCAAACACATCTGCATAAGCTTCCACTAACGCATCCGTGTCCTCGGCAAAACTGTTGTCCACAGTTCCTGTAGATGTTGTTTCAACCTCGGATGTAGTGTCCTCAGTTTCTACTGTTTCACTAGTTTCTGTTGTCTCTTCCGTCTCAGTTTGTCCGCAGGCAACAGCTGATACGCCCATTGCTCCGCATAACATCAATGCTAATAGTTTCTTCATTATAAATTCCTCCAAATAAAATATTTCTCCTGCCAAAAGCAGAATTTGAGAGATACATTTTTCATATTTGGAGTGTTTTATAAAGCGAGCTACCATTCGCTGTCGAAGGACAAGTCTGATAATAGCCCGCTTTTGTGATGTTAATGTGTTTAATTTTCGAATTTTTTAGAATATGGACTGCACTCTGAGAGAGCCTTAATCTTCTCTTTGTCAGTTACCACATAAAATTCCCATGGCTGCTGATTTCCTGCTGAAGGTGCTGCCATGGCAGCTTTTAAAATCTGTTCAATCTTTTCTTTTTCTACCGGCTTATCCTGATATTTTCTAATACTTACTCTTTCAAATATTTCTTTCATAGAGATCTCCTTTGCCTAACATGAATAATCACACATATTACTAAAGCTAAGGCTGCCACACTATGGATGCACCTTAAAATATTATAGTATGTTTCCAGTGGATGGAATAAGCATCCTGTTACCATTAAGATTACAAGCAATATTGCCATCAATACTTCATTTTTCCTCATTAAAAATCGAACTCCTCTCTATATGATAATGCACTAAAAAAGAACATTGCTAGCGATTTGTAAGACGGACTTACGCATTGCTGCTACACTATTAGGAGGAATGTTAGCACGGACTAACTAATTTAGTCAAGCATTTTTTGATGCGTAAATTATCCTTTGATTTTTCGTTCCTACTTGTGATATTATTTTCTGGAAAAATCAATAAATACATAAACGACACATGTAGTGCATGGCACGTAAATCTGATCACGGTACATATGTAATCTATTTAGATGAGGTATATATCCAGATTTTCAAAAGCCAGACTTCATGTGTTTTTTTATGCCAGGAAAAGGAGAAATTTTATGCCAAGAAACCAATTTCAAAGAATGATTTTTGCACTGCTTACTGTCATTATTACAGTACATGGTTATGTATTTTATAGCCTATATGTTATTAATGGAAAACTTCTTATGGAGATGAATGGAACAAATAGTGTCATAGATGCTGTTAACACTCAAGGTGGTGTATATATGTTTGGAACAATGCTTCCTATTTGGGCCGTTGTGCTTGTAGAGTTCTGCTTCGCATATACGTTAGAATGCTTATTAGGTAGCCCTATGTCTTTTAAAATGGCCTGCACAATGTTTGACCCACGTAAGATTCATCCTATGATTTTTGAAACAGCAATCATTTCATGTACAGTCTTAATCATGTGCCCTGCCATGAGCTTTATTGCTGCATTTTTATACTATCCATACTACAATGGATTCAACGTTTTCACATTGATTGCAAATTGGATTGAACTCATATGCCATAACTTTCCATTTGCATTTTTCTCACAGGTATTTTTCATCCAGCCATTTGTAAGATTTATATTTGGTAAAATTTTTGCAAAAGATATTGCAGCTAGGAAACAACAGGTAGAACCTGAACGACCACAGGATGAGATAGAAGCTATCGCAGATATATTCAAAAGAATGGATGAAATCCAGGAAAGACTTGAACATGAACGTCGCCAGCGTAAGAAATTGGCAGAAAAAATACAGTAATAATAAATGGCGGCCTACTGGTCGCCTTTATTATTCATTTCTTCAAAATTAGGTTAAATAAATGTAATTACTTAATACTAATATAAATTTGCAACAACTTTCCAAACTGATATATTTCGATTATAAATATTATTAAATTGTGAGATAGGCACTGGATTAGCAGTGCCTACTTCTATTGTTACGCTTGGTGCAGCCTCAACTGTACCAAAATAATCGGCAAAGCTTCCAATTGCACTGCCACAATATTCTTTTCGATATCCGTTTATAGATTGCACCATACATGCCATATTTTTGCAACCTTCTGCAACTTCTGGACTATTGGTACTTGCACCATAATATATTACATTCCCCATAGAATGGTAGTTTATGCAAGTGACGAAATTATTTTCATTCAAGAGAACACCAAGCGCTTGTGTTTCGACCTCTGAAAAAGCATTAGAGCCAGGGTAATAACTTAAATTGGGCGTATTTGATACCTTGGGCCCCTGCCCAAATCCTATAGGAAAATTACGATTTAAATCTACACCATTTGCATTAGCTTTTATTTGTGTGAGCTTATTTCTAGAATTAAAGCATTGCAACCAATTTTTTGTTAATTCTTGTGTAGCACCATCTACACCAAATTGGCTTATAGATACCCCATCCGGATTAATCATTGGAAGAATATAAAAGCAGACAGAATCAAAAGACTGTCTGTAAGTGCAACCGTCTAATTGTAAAACATCAAAATTAAGGACATATTCTTCAAGCATTCTCATAACAAGTTGTGAAGACATATATTCTCTAGCATGAATAGAAGCTGTAATTAAGATTTTATTTTCAGCTTCCAAATTGCCAAACTTAACAAGCCACACATTTCGGCCTTGAGAAGTGGTGGCAATAGGTTCATAAGTCAATATATCTTCATGACCAATACTAAGCAGCATAATATCTTCCACCATTGCATCATAGGTATATAGCTGCTGCGATACATCTACGTAAGTAAATTCAGTCGCTGTTGATTTTAGTGGATGCAATAGTAAAGATATGCCTAATATTAAATTTAGAAATTTATTTATATGCTTCATAAATAAATTATAATGTAGACTTATGTCTAATAAGTGTCTTGGCCAGAATAATGTGGATATAGTTGATTAATAGTTTCTTTTAAACTTATTATCTCCTGCTCTAACTTACAATTATTCTCAAGCATATATTTTAATATGTCAGTATATTTACCACTTTCAATTAAGCTCCTAGCCTTCGATTTATCATTTTCTGCGAGTACCTTTGTATATTGTTTATATTTACTCAGATATTCTATTTGCATAAACATAGGCTTGAATTCAATATCAGTAGCCGCTTTAAGATGCTCCAAAATATAAAATCCGTCAGGATCTATATCTCCAAAATGATACCACTTTCTATCTGAGTTATTTTGATAAATCAGTTTTAGAAAATTAGTCTTGGCTGAATTATGATAACCGGCAAGATATATACAAAAAGTATTGTCAGCAGAAAATCTATTGAATGAAGTAAGATTTTCAATTGTAACAATATTATCATCTACAATATCAATACTCTTTACTTCACACATTACATCAGATATTAGTCCAATAGAAAGATTGTTGCTCAAAGGTATTTGATGTCCATCATTCAACACAATTCTGCCGTTCCCTTTAAAATAAATATATGAAGGGTTCATAAAAATCATGTGTTCTTCTAGGATTATATGTTCAACTTCATTTTTGGCATCAATACCGACAAGCCTTTCCTCATAATTACCGTAATTACGAAGTATAGAGCAGATTTTACTTCTATATTTCTTTTCAAATACTTTACTATCTCCAAACTGTAGTATTGATAGTTCTCTTTCGAGCAAAGTGGTTTTATTACCTAATATTACCTCCAGTAATTCAACAATAGTACTTATTTCTTCTAAACTATATAATAGCTTTTTCCCTTGTTTTAATCTTTCCGATTGGTCCTTACAAAACCTTAAGATAATATCATTCTTATTGTTGTCAATTACCTCTTCAAGATATATTCTTTGTTCTGCTAAGATATCACTTTTTGTAACTCTACCCAGGATTGTATAATACATGTCCCACTTATCAGACAACGCAAAAATTTTCTTGACAACTAAATCATCATAAGAAATTACTATTAATTCTCTTTCCTCTAGTTCTCTAAGTTCATCCTCAAACTGCGTTACCCTATCAACATCGGCAAAATCACTATCATAGTCAGTAAAAATATCGGTAGGCAGCAGATATATATGGCGATTAACTTTGCAATCTCCATCATACATTTTACTGCGCTCATATTTATCAAGCAGCTTATTTAAAGCTATCTTTTGGTTCTTGGATAATTTATCCTGCATATTGCCCCTCTATAGCGTATGAATAATTCCCCTTAGGATACAGTGATACTGTTGTAGTGATGAATTGACCTATACTTGCAATCTTTTCCGGAGGAGCAGCATAAATAACTTGGAAATTGTGTTCCTCAAAATATTTAACCATCTGCTCAATACGCTCCCTGGATAATGCAGCAAAGGCTTCATCAATAAATGCTAATCTGGCACAGCATTGATTCTTTGGGTAACACTGCATAAGGCTGGCAGCCAAAATAATAAAATAAGGTGTCTGCTTTTCTCCATTGCTGGCTGAGCCCTGCTTCTTTGATAAGTCTGATGTCACCAGTCTATCATCAATTGTTCTTGCAATTTCCATATCATAAGTAAAATATCTTCGATAATCTGTATATTCGAGCTCATCTTCCTCATCTAGTATAGTGTCCATGAACTGCTTGATATCATGTTCCATTTCTTCATCATCAGAACCACTTGCCAAGTAAAAATCAGCCCCGGCATACTCAGTAAGCTTGTCACTGATTCTAAAGAAAATAGCTCGATCAGGTTTTTCCTTCATTTTGAACTGGTAGGTATCCTGCCTAAAACGAATTTGTTTGAGTTCCCTATTGATAGCCCCTATCTCATCCTTGGCCATTCTAATCGCTTCATTTATTTCTCCAATAAAATCATGCATAAATGCACTCTGAAGATTTCTTTCCTGCTCATGCATTTTATTTTTAGCATCTTCTAGTTTTACATTAGACAAATTATGTAATTCTTCTCTATAAAATGGAATATAGACTACGCCTCTCTTACTATTATCAGTCTCAGCCACCTTACAATATTCTAGCTGTTTATCCTCAAGAGTCTTTGCCGCTTTATCTACATCACTAGCCATATTCTTGACATAATTTTCTGTTACAACACGGATAGTTCCCCTTGATGCAAAGGCTTTATCGTATTCATTTTCGGCATCAAATACAATTTCCGGATTAGCTTTTTTCTTTGCATCATACAGTTCAATATCTTTTTCAAGCTCAATTTTCAATTTTTCTTTATCTGCGTTACTCTGATTGATGCTATTTTTCAAACCTCCTATATTTTGCAATAGCTTAGCATATTTTTCTTCCACTTCATCTTTTAACTGCTTTGATTTTTCCTGTTCTATAATTATTTTTGCAAAATCTGGATTCTGTTCATATTCCTTTTTGTCTGCTTCAATCTCAAATCGTTTTGCTTTATTCTTTAACAAAAGCGATGGCACATCAAACCTGTAGTTATTTATATTTGTATCCAGTTTGTTTAGTGAATTAATCTTGATACTACAATCTTTTTCCACTAATTCGCAGTTTTCAATTTGAGCCCTAAGCCTTTTTTTCTCAGCCTCAGCATGTTGTTTTTGCAATTTAATGGCATCACTTCCAAGGCACATTTCTGTTTTCTTTATATTTATGCATGAAATGGCATAACTTTTTGCAAGCATTCCATCTCTGGTTAAACCTCCTAAAGGATACTCATGGAGTTCATCAATATCATCGCATAAATGTATACCATTTAGTAAATAATTAGCATATCTTCTTGCAAACACATTAGGTATATCTAAAGTAGCAGCTGCGGAACCCGTTACTATATCAGCTTCCGGCAATTTGTCTGTTACGACCACATTCACATCATACAATTTTTTATTATGTACAATTTCAATAGCATTCTTACAATATTTTGCATCAATTATAAAATTGTATCTTTTTCTTCCTATGAAGGTCTCAATAGAAGCTCTAAAGCTTTCATCTTCAACCTTGGCAACTAATTCTGCAAAAGTACGTACTTCAGTCTCTATACCTTGGGCTGATAATTCAGCTTGAATTATATCCTTGGCTTTTCTAATACTCTGAGGTAGATGCAAAATATTAGCATCAAGCTTCTTTATAATCTGCTCCTGCTCATTTAACTGCACTTTTAAATTATCGCACTCATCTTCATTTTTGTATTTAAGCTTGGAATACTTTTCCAACTCCTCCTTCTGTACATTGATAAGGTTAATGAATGCTTCACTTTTCTTGCTAGCGGAAATGCTTTCAGATAGAAAATTACCTAAAATGTCATTTGTACTGATTAATTTTTCATTTTCTCCTACTAGCCACTTTAAATCATTCTTAATAATTTCCTGCAATTCTCTTATCTTAGTTATATCTATTTCCTGAGCGCCTATTTCTCTATCTAGTTCTTCTAACTGCCTATTAAGATTCTCTATAGATTTTGTAAAATTTTGAAAATCTGTATTATTTATTGCAGCATTATATCGTTCCTCCGCAAGCTTTCTTTCTCTTTCAATCTCGACTATCTTTGCATTGTTTTCCTTAAGTTCTTGCTCATGATGAATTAATCTTGTATCAACCTTGCCTATTTCATCCTCGCATAGCTTCACACGTTGCAAATCCAAAATCATATCTCTAACCAAGTAGTTATAATGCTTTTTTTCATAATCAGAAGCAAGCTGTTCAATCTCTACTAAAACCCCTTTAGATTCAAGAAGATTGTCATACATGTTTTTTACTTTTTCAAATAATTCCTTTTGCTCCCGTAACTGATTAAGAGATTCTATTGGATTGGCATCTAAAACACACTCTGAAATAAATTGATTGATATTGTTCTCCGGATTAAAAGCCATCATCTTTAGGAGCTTCTTTTTATACATGGCTGCATCACATCGCATTCCAAGTGCCCTTATTATTTGATCTTTGGCTTTTTCTCTCCCAATAAAATCAGTTCTGTTCAACTTCTTTCCTTTTACAATAAGTCTATTCTTAGGATATATAGACCTTATACCATCTTTTGTATCACAAAACCGAATATCTTCGATTTTAACATCCCGCAAAATAAACCAACTAGAAGTTGCATCATTATTACTAGCTGATTCAATTTCTACCCCTATAACCATAGAGGCATCATCAACGGGCGAAAAGAATTCCATAGCAATGTAGCTCACTACATCACCTTCTCTTAAGAATCTACTTGTGCCATTACTTTTTGTATCACCTCTTACATAAGACTTGACATTTCTATCTTTGTCTCTGGCAGCTGTATTAAACTGAGTATTGCCGGTAAGCAGATATGTCATTGCATCAAGAACTGTAGACTTTCCACTACCATTCACACCCGTAAACAATGTTGAACCATCTAATCTTATATTTTCATATTGAAATCTGGACCAATTAATAAGCAACAGTCTTGTTGCAGATTTTCTATTATTCATCGAACTCATCTATCGTTTCCTCATCAAATCCATCATCTTCATCAGCTTCTCTAAATCGTTCTTTGGTCTGTTCTACAAACTGCTTGAACTCCTCACCGTTTAAAGCAAATTGTATTGATGGATATATTCGTATGCTACAATCGACCTCTCCAATCTTTCCGATTACATCAACCAAACTATATTTTTTTAAAGTATCAAGTGTACTTGTCATAAGTGTTTTGTTATCAATCTGGTCCTTAAGTCCATATTTTTCCAGTTCAAATCTTAAATCAGTTATACTAATAACTATGTCTTTCTTCAAAGAACCCTTTGATATTCTGTCTACATAAACAGTCCACAAACAGCAAAGAACAATACTTTCAAATTTTTTAAGCTGAATTCTATTTGCCTGAATTCGCCTGGTTTCACTAACATTTCTATCATTTTGAAGCATTACAACACCATTTTCTCTGTCTACAAGAATATCAAAACCTATATATTTGAAATACTCTCTAAAAGGTTCCGGCCCTTTTGCTATAAAAAAATAAATCTTCCTGTTGTCATCGTCCTTGTCCCTGACAATGAAGGTATTCCTTAATAATCGTCTGGCAGCTCGTTGAAATTGTTCCTTTTCAGATGAAGTGTAATTATCCCAATGTTCCTCTATCATTTGTTATCCCTTCTTATTTCAAAATCTCTGATGATCATATTATTACTTTCAACATAACCTTCTTTTGTTGATATCGTATATCCGTTATCGATAGAATATGCTACAGCTGAAAGGCTTACCAACATGTCATCTTTTGATGTAAGTGGCAAATCTGCTGCTGATACAACGATTTTATTCTCTAATTGTTTATCTAAGAAATTTTTCATCCGTTCTTTTGAATATGGATTAAAAGCACTCCTTTTCTGCTCTTGCATCGCTTTTAACTTATCTTCATCAGACAGTATCTCATATTCCTGCTTGGTGTTCTTCTTAATTGCTTTTTGTTTGACAGGATAACGTACAGAATCTAGATCTATAAACTCATTTTTCTGAAGTGAAAAAAGATCCATATAATCCTCAGGCATATCATCTTTCATGCCTAATTCATCCATCTCTTCAACTATATATTTAATAGTCTGTTCTACGCTTCCTCGAACGTCAGCCCCTCTATTTCGTAAAAACCTTCCTCGCCCAACCGCAATTTGCAGATACACATTAATCTTATGCTTAATATCTGCCATAATAGCATCATATTCATGCTCTAGAAAATGTCTGGTTTTATGCAACATATCCAAGACTTTTTCTTTTGCTTCTTCTTCAGATATGTTATTTTCTAATGAACATCCAATTATCAACTTTTCAAACATTTCCTGGTTATTCTCAAATTCTTTAATACTACTTACGATTGAACTTCTGTAATAATGGATATTCTGTTTTTTTGTTAACCTTGAATACTCTTTTATAAAATCTCCTTCACAATAGGCAATAATATTTTCTGTAAGACTTTCAAATGAATTTTCAT
>ERZ842401.5060-NODE-5060-length-14854-cov-16.786472_pt1 | contig 14854 bp, 17 predicted proteins | sample MGYA00521270_ERZ842401 | MGnify/ENA primary metagenome ERZ842401 (study PRJEB31892, sample SAMEA3878208) | bioreactor metagenome | biome: Moose rumen | place: Sweden | collected 2011-10 | study: EMG produced TPA metagenomics assembly of the PRJEB12797 data set...
AGTTCCTTTGGGTCGCAACCATACGGAAGAATCATTATATCTTCCTCTGCCCATGCTCCGCCAGCATCGCTTGTAAGAAAGTTTACCATGTCGTTTATTTTGGTCTGAATTTTGCCTTTTGGGGCAGAGCCGATGAGAATGGCGAGGCGGTCGCGAACTGGGGCTTGGAAGGTGATTATGTGGTCAGGCATTGGTGTTACTCTTTAATCCCTTTCACTAATTTAGGAATTTTTTTTATCGAACGATGACAATATTTGGATTTTTCAATCGAAGAATTGCGATACATTTTCTTTTAGAGCTTATCATTCCATCAATTTTCTTTACTTGTGCGGGTTTTGCAAAAATCGTGGATTTGTATTGACTAAACTTTATTGGCTCTCCAGTAAAATCTTCATAATAATTTAAATCAATCATTTGAGATGTTTCTTCTATACTGTACTGTCAAAGTTGAAAGCTGTTGTACTAGTGTTAATATTTCCAGTTACATCAGAAATATTCATAGGGAGGGGCTGCCACGAATTCAAATCTTTAGAATACCCAACTGCTTTTTTTGCAACTTTAGTCGGCAGAGAAGCATGTCCATTAGAAGAAGATTCTAATAATGCCAAATACACAGGAAAGCTAGAAGAAAGATTTCTGACTACTTCAAAATCATATTTCGTTATTTTTGCAACCCAAAAACTTTCCCCTGCTTTGCATATATCGTTTGCTTTTCTGTTTAAAATAGTATGAATGTCTTCCCCAGAATGAGAACCTATAACACTAAAAAAGACATAAGGCATATTCTCAGGTTGTAATATCATTTTTTTCTCTTAATACTATCAATTTTATCACGAAAGATAGTATATGTGTACAATACAGACTGAATTTTTGCAAAAAGGAATATACTTTGCATAAATCCGCCTTTTGTAAAAGACATTCTGATTCATGCAAAGTATAAAAGCAATTACATTCTTCCGTCCAAGAATTTGCCGGTTTCCTTGTGATTGAAATTCGGAATCATCTGGTTGAAGAGGTCAATAAGTTCACCTCTGCTCCACTCACCTTTTTTCTTCATATTGGCTATAGATTCCGTAAAATGAGCAAGCTTTGGCTCATCAAAATCAACAGGATTCTTGATAATTCCAAGTGATTCAAATTTATCCATCACGAGGGTTTCTTTGTCGGTGTAAAATTCTTCAAAGTCCTTCTCGCCTGTGGTGTCGCTCTTGAAGAAATAGACAGGGTATTTATGTTGTGCTTTCAGTTCGTTTACACAGGAACGAGCCTCGTCCTCTGTTGCACATTGGACAGGTTCGTAGCCGAGGTTGCGAAGGTATTTTTCTGCAATACTTGAAAATGTTACAAGATTCAAATCGTGGTCAAGTTTCGGGAAGAATACATCACGGTTCTCACCAAGAAGGCAGCTCATTACACAAAGCTGTCCGGCTTCTTTTGGAGTAACAAAGTAACGACGAACATCGTTTGGAGCAGATAGCGGCTGGTTCTTATCCAGACGGCGGTTAAAGCCATAAAGGAGTGAGCCATCGCTGAAAGCAACATTCGCAAAACGTGCGGTACTAACAGGCATCTCTATAGAACGTCGTTTTAGGAAGAATTCCATAATACGCTTTGAAGCCCCCATCATATTAACAGGATTTGCGGCCTTGTCAGTTGATACACAGAAATATTTTTTTGCACCACATTCCTTAGCCATGAGCATTGTGCTGTCAGTATTGAAGATGTTGGTGTCTATCATACGCATAAGAGTGTATGGGTCTTTTTCGGAACGAACATGTTTCAAAGCAGAAGTATTAAATACATAATCGTAACCATCAATACGTTTTTTCTGCTCGTTAATAAAGGCTCGGAAAATCTCACTTCCGCAGTCCAGAGCAAAGGTTGCAAATTCACCGTCGCCATAACCAACGCTGGAACGAATGTCCCGAACAAGTTCTACCATATTGTTTTCGCTTATATCGACAACATGAAGAACTTTAGGATTACGTGCAAAAAGCTCACGGCAGATTGCAGAGCCTATTGTACCTGCTCCACCAATAACAAGAAAGCGTGAATTATGGATAGTTTCTGACAGAAAGGCTTCATTTACAGAAATATCTTTTTCAAATAAAGGTGCTGTGCGTCCGATTAACGGTAAAATGTTATCTTGCATAAATTTTCCTCGAATATTTAGATATACTGCTCCAATTCGGCTGGAACAGGTGGCAAATCCTTAAAAGCAGTTCTCCATTTCTTTGATTCTGGATGAAGAACTGCTTCCACGGTCATAAAAATCAGTTTGAAATACAAAAAGATGTTTTTATGGTCTTCATACCAACATTCAAGCAGAATCTTATATGGGTCAATGACTTCTGCATGGAACTTATTTTTATCCTCAAAGTTCTGCAGGATTTCTTCCTCATTGCGGAATACAACAGAGCCGATTCCTGAAAGACCTGGACGAGCATTGTATAGTTTTTGCTTTGCTTCTTCTGTAAATAAGTCATAATGCTTTTTTACAGTTGGCCTAAAACCGATAACGCTCATTTGCCCTACAAAAATATTCAGGAGCTGTGGAAGTTCATTTATTTTTGTTTTACGAAGAAATTTACCCATGGGAAGAATGCGAGGGTCATTTTCGGCAGTAAAAAGCCCCCCTGCCATATTAGGGGAATTTCGCAGCATTGTCGCAAATTTTAGAACTTTGAATTCCTTTCCGTGCCGACCGATACGTGTCTGACCATAGAAAATATCATGTTCTCCAGTTAATTTTAGACCAATCATAATTGGAATCATGAACGGAAACAGAATGATGATGGCAATGCCACTGAATAGAATATCGAAGAAACGTGTCATGCCGCACTCCTTGAAAGAAGGTGCAGTGCGCTGTTTATTTTACTATATGTCTGTACCCCCCCCCGTATATTTTTACTACTTGTCATCTCTTGAACCTCCTTGAGAATCTGCTTATTCATATCAGAGCGTTCTTTATCAAAGAACCATCCCCATTTATTAAAATAGTGTATTGCTGATTTTATATGAGCCGTAAGCATCTTGCGGCTTTTGTAGCTTGCCTTTGCATGGTCGTGTACGATTGTTACATTTGGATAGTACACAGTCTTTGAAACTCTGTGTATGCGGCGGATAAGATCAAAGTCTTCGCAGTACATAAAGTAGTCGTCATCAAAGAAAAGATTGTTTTCTTTAAGGGTTGAAAGCCGCATGAACATAAAACAACCGCTTAAACAAGGCGGATTAATGATTTTGTCATACTCGCTCATTTTTAGCTCGTAGCGGTCATTAAGCTTCGTAGACATTTTTGTTTTTGGTAGAAATCTGCGGAAAATCAAATCAAACGGTGTTGGAAGCAGCTTACAAAGATATTGCAGTTCTCCATCTGGATAAGTAACTCTTGGAAGTATATAGCCTATATCAGTATTTGAGTCCATATAGTTTAAAAGTTCAGGCAAGACTTCTGCACCAAAATAAATATCAGGATTCAAGACTACATGATAATCACTACCTGCCTCTATTGCTTCCTGCATTGCCAGATTATGGCTTGCACCATATCCTAAGTTTTCATTATGTATATAACGAATATTTGAAAACTTCTTTTCCAAGATACGCCATTTATCATTTGGAGAATTATCGATTACATAAAAGCAATCAATAATATTAGAATTCTGAATACTTGAAAACAATGTTTCTATCTGAGTTTTTGGTGTATTAAATAAAACAACGGACGCTGTAATCAATTTTATATCCCCATTTATTATCGGCTATCTTATGACAAAATTAGATAGTACATCTGTTGGTACAAATCCCAACTCGCGCTTTATTTTTTCATTCGAGAATGTCAAAGACTTAACTATCTTTTCAAGCCGTGCAGAATTTATAGGTGCGTTTTTCCCAAGCAGATTTCCGACATGAGCAAGACAACTCGCCACCCAATACGGAATATTTAACGGAGGTTTCTTACCCAGCTGTTTTGAAATAAGCAGTTCAAGTTCATGGAAAGATGGATAAGAATCATCACAAATATTGAAAATTCCGCCTTTTTTTTCACATAGAGAAATAACATTTGACAAGTCGCAAGCCATCATCACGCTCTTTCTGCTTACACCACCAGCTATTGAAAGGTATTTTCCTGTTTCAATTCCCTTTATCATTGCACCGAGGTTTCCTGGAGGATTTTTTCCTGCAATTAAAGAAGGGCGCAGAATCGTAAGCACTACATTGTTTTTGGCACACCATTCCTGTAAGAACTGCTCCGCCATAATCTTGCTTTTAGCATACGGAGAACCCCCATCAAGAGGGTGTTCTTCTGTAATCATTTCGCCAATATCACAGCCATATACCGCAACTGTGCTGATGAACACAAAAGACTTAGGAACGCCGACAGATTCCAATGCGGCACAGATTTTCTTTGTTCCTTCAAAATTAATGTCATAAAATAGTTTTATCTCTGCTTCCGTTCTTGGAATCACATGGGCTTTCCCTGCCGCATGAAGAACTACATCGTATTTCTTGTTAAGGTGAATTTCATCTGTAACAAGATTTACATTGTAATTCGCATTCTCGTCTAAAGCCAATGTTTCAACATCATAATTGTCTTTTAGCAAAGGGAGAACATTTGAACCTAGAAAGCCAGTAGCACCGGTAAATAATAAAGTTTTCATATATCAAACACCTGCATTATCCAAGATTTTAAATTGTACGAAGTATAAACTTTTTCATCAATAGTTTCATAACTATCTGAAACGCTATTTGTAGGAATTACCACATTCTTTCGCGATACAATTATCTGGTTTGTCGGTCTATAAAAATCATAGGCTTTTATATTCTCATTGGTTGTCAAAATCTTCCGCTTTAGACCGAGCATCTCAATAGTCCGCATTGTCAGTCCTATCTGCTTAGGATGATTAATGTCAATAATATACTTCGAATGCTCAGAAACGTCTGAAACCACAGTTTTTTCAATGGGAACGGTGTATATATACTTTCTCCCAAATTTTCTGACATATTTATCAAGAAGCCAGCGAAATATATACATCATCTTTCCTGGCACATATAAATAATAAAAATATGAATATCCTTTGGAATCAAACTGTTTTTTTAGCTGATACAAGATTTTTGCCCTGTCGCTATGAATTGTTCCTATAAAGCAAAAATCATATTTAAAATCTTGCACGGTGCTTGATGACTCAAATGAATTCATAAAGAACAAAGGTCTGAAAACAAAGCCGTAATTTTTGCAATCATCGGAATCAAACGACAAGCATCTGTCAAAGCAACTATAAATATATTTTGCATTCTTATTCTCTAATGAGTCATACATATAAAGAATGTATTTAGCTGACGGAAATGTTCTTCTTAACAAATCCATACATTCTTTTGTCGCAGTTTCTGGAGAAAGAAAGAAAACATAATCAGGAGAAAAATCCTTTTCAGAATCTATAATATTCTTATAATAATTATAGATTTTTGATTTTAACAAAAATGGGCATTTTCTAATGATAATTTTTTCTAATGATGAAGGATTTCCTCTTTCATCGTATAGATGCACGACAGCCCCCTGTCTTTCCAATTCTTCTTTAATTGCCCCCTCATAATTAAAAAACTTTGGTGCAAAAAAGAGGACTTTCTTTCCCTCCAAAGAACTCATTTGTACAACCCCTTTTCTTTCATCTCATCGAGCGATTTTTTGTAGTTATCCTCTTCCAAAGGCTGAGTTAAGACCCATTCGCAGAATTTTTTCAAACCTTCCTCAAAACTAAATTTCGGCTCATAACCTAGAATTTCTTGGGCAAGAGAAATGTCCGCATAATTGTGGCGAATATCACCCAAGCGGAAGTTACCTGAAATATGAATTTCGCTGTTCGATTTGTAGAATTCTTTGAGGTATTTTGCCACAGTCATAACATCAACAGCTTTGCCAGTTCCAACATTAAAGGCTTTGTAAGCACACTTGTCATTTTCGAGGGCAAGAATCGTTGCATCCGCTACATCATCGATATACACAAAATCACGAGATTCTGTTCCGTCCTCAAAAATGTTTATGTCATGATTCTGACGCAGACTGTTGCTAAAAATGGAAAGGATTCCTGTATAAGGATTTTTCAAGCTTTGCCCCGGTCCGTACACATTCTGGTAGCGGAAACTGACAGACGGAATACCGAGCGACTTACAGACCGTATGAACAAGCTCGCCTTGAACCTGTTTTGTAATTCCATAAACAGAAGTCGGATGAATAAGGCAGTCCTCGCCCGTTTTTACAAGCTCCGCATTCGCCCCACACTTGGGGCACTTCACATTAAAGTCCCCGGAAAGCATGTCTTTTTCTTCCCGCGCGACAGGGTACACCGTGCCGCAATGAGGACAGTTATATGTTCCCTCACCGTAGATTGCACGGCTTTCAGCAACAATAACTTTCTTTATCGTGTGTTTTTCATTTGCAAGAATATCGAGCAGCAGAGCCGTACCGCAGATGTTTGTATTGCAATATTTATAAATCTCATACATCGACTGACCGGTACCAGTCTCTGCAGCAAGATGAATAACGGCATCCTGACCTGCAAGAGCTTTTTTCCAGTCCTCACGGCTTGTAACCGTTCCACAGATAAACTTCACCTTACCTTTAATCCTGTTGTACAGCTCAGATTCATTAGGATTCTTTCCGTGAATCTGCTCGGTAAGACAGTCAAGAACCGTTACATTACATCCCTGTGCAACAAGTTTTAATGCTATAGTGCTGCCGATAAAGCCAGCCCCACCAGTTATGAGAATGTTATTGCATTTCCTTTCCATACCTATAGTCTCCAAAAATTTTTGAAAAATCTATTACAGACGCATAATACTTTGCACCTTCTTGTGTTAAATGCATACAATCCTGACTGATGAACGTGTGATTATCCGTAAAAACTCTGACAGAATTATCTGCATTCTTTACATAAGAAAGCATGTCAATATAATGTTCATCCCATTCAGATTTTCTTTTTTGATTTTCTTCGTCAAAAGATTTTGAGATAGTAATAGTTGTGTTATAATAATCCTTAGAGAAACGACGTGCATACACAATGCCATTGCTAGAGCCAAAATTTTTATTTCCGATTCCAAAAACTTTTCGCTTATCGCTTGCACTGTTCCAGAACCAATCAGGCAGGCTGGATTTAAATAAATAAACAAAGACATAATCAGCTTCGGCAATTCTATTCTTAATGCTTTCCTTGCATTCAAATGAATAAGAAATATCCAGGGAATCTGCATAAGATGATTCCATTAAGACATTTGCCCAGTCTCTTGCAAAAGAATTTCCAATGCAAAGAACCTTTATTTTATCATCATCCATAAAGTTTCTGTCATAGGAATAAACACGGTCTACATATTCAGCGTGCATATTCCTATGCACATTATTCTTGCTTATGCAAAGTTCAGGAACATCCCGAACAACCCCAGCATTCATATAAATCAAAAAAGATGCTGCACAAACTGGAATTGCTACTGCCATTATTGCAAAAAGACTTTTATTGTTAACAGGAATCTTTTTCTCAATAAATCGGTATCCAAAAAAGGATAAGGAGGCAAGTAATATCATATAAATTACAAAGAAACCTATGCTTATTGTTTGAGAAATGTAATAGCGGTAAAATGCAAGAATAATCTGATGAAACACAAAGATACTGTAGCTTGCTTTTCCTAAAAGACGAATCGGCAGTGAAAACTTGGTAGCTCTTTCTCCAAAATCATCAAACAATAGGAACAATGATGTCAAGATTACAATTACGAGAAGAACAACATTTTTTAAATAAAGAACCGGCAAAACAAGAATAGTTGCTATGCCTAATATGAGCAATCCTTTTATAGTTCCGTTCTTCTTAGCATTATACAAGGAACAAATACCTCCAAATCCAAATTCAAAAAAACGGCATGGCAAAAGATAAAACTTATCTCCTGTAAGCTGTTTTGGATAACAATAAAAAAAGAGTGAGATTAAAATACCTATACATAATACCCCCCCCCGTGTTTAGCATTCAATCTTTTTGCAAGCTTTATATCAATCCAAACTATAAATGGGATTATTATATAAAATTCCGCAAGCACACCAACATACCATAAATGCATCAATGGTTTATACTCATTTACGACATTCCAATAATCCGCAGAAATATAACTTGAAAGAATATTATTAGAAAAAAACAGCGAAGCCACGCTTGATTCCGCAAGGTTCTCGTAATCATCCGGAAGCATACCAAAGAAACCGACCAGCATAGAAACAATACATGCTATCACCACCAAGGGGGCAAGCCGTATAAAGCGGCTTTTTAAGAATTCAAAATAATTAAACTGTCCGCTTTCCATTTTTTTATAAACAGAAAGAATAATTAGAAAGCCATTTATAACGAGAAAAACATCGACACCAAAATAGCCAAACGGCAAAATACCCATGTGGTACAACACAACGGCTACGATGGATAATCCCTTTAATAAATCAATATCGCTGCGGTGCAATTTACCCATTTTCTATAACACTCCATTTTGTTTCAAGATTTCCTGAATTTTTGCATTGTCGCCCCACACCGCTAGGGAGTCATAAGGACGGTCAGGAAATGCACCGTATTTTAATTTTATGCTGTAGTTATTGTCTTTAATAAAACGCTCTACCCTGCTTGCCAAAGATTCTGGCTCGCCAGAGCAACAGTTGATAATGCCGGTCACATCATTGTTTATCGCAACATTCGCAATCTGATTGCAGAATTCGTCATAATCAATAAAGTCATACTGGTTCTTGCCAGTAGTAAATGGAAATTCTGTTTTTCCTTCTTTTTCGGCAGACGTAATTTTTGAGAAAATCGAAGCTCCTTTTTCAGAATTTCCTACGATATAGTAACCCCGAATCCATTGAAAAAGTATGTTCTTCTGATTACAGAGCAAATCCAAAGATTCACGCAAAGAGTTCTTTGAAATACCATAGAGCGACATAGGATTGCAAGGAGTATTTTCTTTAATCCTTCCTTCCCAAAAACCAATCTCATGCATAGAGCCAAGTGCGACTATTTTCTTTACACCGCTTTCTGCCATTTTAGAGAGGAATGTAAAATGATTCGGTAAATCGCCGAGATGAGTTTCCGAGTTATGCACAAAACCATTCCGCCATGCAAGATGAAGCACCACATCAGGCTTTCCAAAATACTCATACGGATTTTCAATCTCAAAGAGATTTCCTGCAATCGCTTTAGCACGTTCATCAATACCATCAGTATTAAAATCCGTGGCAACTACATCTTGTTTTAAGGTCAACAATGCTTTTACCACGCCTGTACCGATATAACCATTTGCACCTGTTATTAGTATTTTCATAAGAAACCTCTAAATACCCTTATGCAAAAATGCATAAGAAATTTCTATATGCTAAAATAATTGCATATCTAAAAAGTTTGTTTACCCAATATAAAAACTTATGTTTTTTTCCCAAGAATTTTTCATCAATCTTATAAGACTTTAAGAAAAGTCTTTCTATACTATGTTTTTGTGAATTCGCATGTGCCTGATTTATTATCGCACACTCAATACGAACTTTGTCTGTAGCTGCGGATAAGCTCATATTTAAACCGTGAACCCTGTATCCCGCAACAACATCATCTAAATATCCAAGCATGTTATTTTCAACAAGCCGCAAATAAAAATCTCTGTCCTCTATCCTATAGTTTTCATTGTAGTTGCCAATTTCATTATAAACGCTTTTTTCAAGTAAAAGACAGGGGCCAACGACACTCCATTGCAATATTAACTCTGTATTAAAATATTTTTTACTATTCAGAAGCTTGCTTTTGGCACGGAACAAATCTACAGCGGCATTTTTTTTAAGAATATTATCATTACCATCAATTACAAGTGCGTTTCCAATCACAGCCTTTTTTTCTGGATGATTCTTTAAATATTCAACTCTATTGAATATACCATCATTCCTTAACTCATCATCACTTGCTATTAAAGCAACATATTTCCCGCTTGCAATATCAATAAGTCTATTTAATGTTTTTACAACACCACAGTTTTCTTGTTTATAAAACTTAATTATCTTATTCTTGTCATGATTCTTAATAAATCCTGTAATAACTTGAACACTGCTATCTTTTGAGCCATCATCTATAATTATAATCTCTTTATTCTCATATTTATCATTAAGAATACTACTGAGACATCGTTCAATATATTTTTCATGATTATAGCAAGGAATTATAACTGATACTAAATCCATATATCTACTCCAAAAACAAGTTCAAAATACGTCCAACATTATCCTTAAAAACATTTATAGAAAAGTCTTTATTTACAAATGTCATATTCTCCTTAGAATAATTCTGAATAACTTCAATTGAATATTTTGTTGCATTCAAAACAGCTTGTTCAATACTCATATAATCTGCGGTTTTTACATACTCGCCATTTTTAATATCGATACCACACTCCTTTGAAATTAAAGGTATCAAACCTCCATTTCCCATAACTGTTGCAATTGCTGTAGAACAACCCTCTGCACATGATGAAAGAATTGTAAAAGAACAAATTTCCATCAATTCCTTAAATTCATCAGAATTTACATTTACATAGCCATGTAATTTAATATTCTTAGCTTTCAATAATTCGGTCTTGTATACTTCCATAAATTCTTTTTCTTCTTCTATGCGACCACAAATATGTAAATTCAGTTCTGGATGATTAATGAATACATCTAGGACAGTGTTCAAGTCTTTATGAATAAGGCTATAACTTCCAAACCATAAAAATTCTTTATTACTTTTTCTTGAAAAATCTGAAATAACATTTGTTGTATAAAACGGAGGATTCAGAATTTCTTTCTGTCCAGAATTATTAAACTCGTCAAATGTTTTTTTTGTAGTTTCATTTCCAAGAATCATATATTTATCGGATAAAGAAGATGCGATTGACCAAATTTCTGGAACAATTCTGACCGAATTTTCAATGTATTTATTATGTTGCTTTGCAAAAGTTAATAATGCGGTTTTCGCTTTATAATTATTAACCATTGGATGAGAACCTGTAGCATAATATATGGTTTCTGCATGATGTTCTTTTACATCAACAAAATACCTTGATATTGGGATGCCCTCTCCGATAATTAAATCATACTTATCGTAATTAATCTTTTTCGTATAAGTATTGTTATAAACGTCAATATTATATCCGTGTTTTCTCAGTTCTTCTGCTAGAGTATAATTTTCGACGAAATTTGGATGTATTAGTTTTTTTTCTTTTTGTTTAAATGGAAATACAGAATAGGATAACAAACAGTTCTTTTCATAGCTATCACAATATAAATTAATGATAGGTTTAAATAACACATTTTCATACAGATTTTTTACAATCTTATTTTTCTTAAATGTATTTCTTAATATATTTCTAAGTTTTCCCATAATTTTTTCCTATACTAATTTTCCCATGTATATTTCAACAGGTGACTTATTCTCTTTTATAACTCCAGGGCTACCTATAACCAAGGCATTATCAGGAACATCAAAATTAACAAAAGTATTACCAGCAATAAAAACATTATTGCCAATTTTACATTTTCCAACAATCGTTGCTTTTGGACCTATCCAGCAATTCTTCCCAATTTCTGGTGCCCAAACTTTACCATCTTTTTCCCCCCCCCCAATGTAACACCGTTGTAAATCGTTACATTATCGCGAATTACACATTTATCATTAATTACGACACCACCTATATGCATAATAGCAAACATTGAGCCTATAGAAGTTTTTTCGCTCACCTCATAACCAAATTTAATTGTATAGTGCCTTCTCATAATTTTGGCAAAGAATTTAACTAAAACTAAATTGCTACTACATAGACGCAACCAAAAAGTAAATCTGAATCCCTTGGAACGTTGATATTCTCTTAACATTCCCGAGAGAGTTTTTTTACCAAAATATTTTTCACAATCGCTTTTTATTAATCTTACAATTTCTGCCATCATCATATATCTTGAAACTCCTTCTAACAGCATTTAAAAATATAAGAAAAATTCGGTGATAATCTTTTTCCTCTACGCATCCTAGATATAATAGGCTGATTAAAATGAGCAAAATAAAAAAGCCCACAATAGGTTAAGAAAATGTAGAAAGTAATCATAAATTGAGTTATACCCTCTCGTATATACAACCTAAGTTGAAATATAAAAAGTACTTTAATTAATAAATTTCCCCAACCTTTTAATTTTATGTCGAACTCAACTAATAAAAGAGGAATGAAAAGTGAAATAAAAAAGCCCAAATATCCAAATTGGAAAACAGGTTCAAAAATAAAATTTGATGCCAATCCATAGCCTCTTCCAATAATCATTGCCATTTCTGCTCCAGTTGATTTGTAAGATGCAATAGCAAGGCGTATTGAGCCAGGGATAAAGGTTGCAAAAGTATAATCACACAAAGCTCTTTCAAGGTTAAAACCAGCGCCCATTAAATTGTGTTCAATCATATATGGAATCGTTGTGAATGTTTCAAAAAATTCTCCAAAAACAATATTTACATCGACATTCATCATTAATGCAGCTGCTCTAGTAAAGAGAACACCTATAAGCAAAAGAAATAATAATGGTACTATTATCTTAATTTGCAATTTTTTCTTAATACAGACATACATAACATATACATATAACAATACGATAAAAGCTGTTGTTCTTTGGTTTGCTAAGGTTTCAAATGTAACTATTAAAAACAATGGCATAAAAAAGACTATCCGTCTTTTTTTCATATAGAGATAAAAACTAGAAGAAAGTAACAAATATAAAAAAAGTCTAATGTGAAAACTTTTTTCTAAAATACCTGCATAATCACGAATCTTAAAATAAGCAGCAACTCCAGTTGTTGCTCGCCTTAAACTAACAAGTTTTAATATAGCAACAATTATTACAAAAGATGCAAAGAACTCAATTGCTAATGCTAAAATGTATACAAAACTATAGCGTTCCTTTATGACTATTTCTTGTTTTATTGTTTTATCTACATTACAACATTTTGTAATAAGAAACGTAAAAAAAATATTATAAAAGAATACCAAAACTCTTGATAATGATAAGGTTTGATTAGAAAAATTCCACCTTGTATTTATTTCTTCGATAAAGAAACAAGAAAAAGAAATATAAAAAAAATAAAAAAAGGTAAACCAAAACACCAGTGAAGTTACAATTAAGTACTTTTCTTTTATAACTTTACTAATAATTCCTATCAGCAAAAGAAAAGTAGAGAAATTACAGAGCAGTCTTATAGTTTCATACAAATCCATAAAAAACTTTTATATGCTTAGAAAGCATTAATTACATCAATCACATAATTAACTTGCTCATCAGTTAGACAAGGACACATAGGAATACTAAGTTCTTGAAGATGTATCATCTCTGTCACAGGCAATGCCAAACCATTCCATTCTTTATAACAGTCTTGTTTGTGAGGGGGGATAGGATAGTGAATATTAGTTCCTATACCTCTTGTTTCAAGAAATTTTTGAAGTTCATCTCGTTGCTCACAAAGTACAGTGAAAATATGAAATACATGAGCATTCCAATCATTTATCTTTGGTAATGTGATTTTAGGATTTTTGATTCCTTTTATGTACTTCTTTGCAATTGATTTACGTAAAACAACATCATCATCCAAATGCTCTAGTTTTACATCGAGGATTGCCGCTTGTATTTCATCCAATCTACTATTTCGACCTGTATATTGGAATACATATTTCCTTGCGCTACCATAGTTTGCAAGACTTCTGATAGCATTGGCAAGTTTTTCATCATTTGTAGTTACTGCCCCTGCATCACCGAGTGCACCAAGATTTTTGCCTGGATAAAAACTATGTCCAGCAGCATCGCCAAGAGAACCAGTTTTCTTGCCATTAAACACACAACCATGAGCCTGAGCATTATCTTCAATTAACTTAAGATTATATTTTTTGCACAACTCGCCAATTTTATCCGTATAGGCACACTGCCCGTAAAGATGAACAATAGTAATTGCTTTTGTTTTTGATGTTATTCTCTCTTCTATCAAGCGGTCGTCAATCTGCAATGTATCGATATTTGGTTCTATAAGAATTGGCACAAGACCATTTTCTGTAATAGCAAGAATCGTTGCAATATACGTATTTGCAGGAACAATGACTTCATCACCATGCTTCATCACACCAAGTTCGATATATGCACGGAATATCCAAATAAGAGCATCCAATCCATTTGCGCAGCCTACACAATATTTTGTACCTATATAATTTGAATAATCAGCCTCAAATTTCTTATTTTCATCGCCTTGTAAATACCACCCACTACTTATTACACGTAGAACCGCATCTTGTATTTCTTCTTTATACTTATTAGTAACATCTTTCAAACTCAAAAAAGGAACTTGCATATATCTCCTCTACCCAATTCAATTAAAAGTTTGCCGATTTGTTCAATAACTGAATATACCATAGTTTTCCAATAATTGCAACTGTTGTGTCCGTAATCACAACATTTAGGACACAAGGGAATGTTCCGACAAATAAAACCTACTCTCAAACTGCCTCGGCGTCAAGAAGCCCAAGCCCTCGTGCGGCCGCTGGTTCTCGTACTTGAAAATCCACTCGTCAATTATCTCCTGCATCTCCCTCGCGCCCATCGGCTCGTAGTGGTAGTCAAGGCACTCGGTCTGCAGCGTTCCGATGAACCGCTCGATGAAAGGCTTGTCCTTCGGCCGGTGCGGGCGGCACCAGTACTGCCTTATCCTGACATTTTCAGATGCCAGCCACCTCTCCGCCTCCCCCTTGTTCGAGAAATTGTCAAATGTTGTGGATTGAAGTTTGAACCGGCATAAGTTTTAAG
>ERZ842401.5061-NODE-5061-length-14850-cov-4.608787_pt1 | contig 14850 bp, 19 predicted proteins | sample MGYA00521270_ERZ842401 | MGnify/ENA primary metagenome ERZ842401 (study PRJEB31892, sample SAMEA3878208) | bioreactor metagenome | biome: Moose rumen | place: Sweden | collected 2011-10 | study: EMG produced TPA metagenomics assembly of the PRJEB12797 data set...
GGCGGACCGCCATGGGAGTGGACTGATCCGTCAGCCTGCCCTTGCCGACCCGATCGCCGTAAGCACGCATGACAGCTTGGGCGGTGGCGGTCATCTTTGTCACGCTGCCCGCCCCGTCCGGGTGGAAGTCATCCACGCAGGTCAGAACATCCTTGGTGGGGAACAGCTGGTAAAGGATGCTGTTGGCGGTGTCCTGAAAGGACAAGGGGAGACTGGACGAGGTGAACTCTCCGAAGAAGGAGAGGAACAGCGCGGCCAGGGTGCTTTTGCGGGAGCCGGTGATCCCCAACAGGAACAGGATAAATTTCGGATCGCATCCCGCTTCTTTCAGGAATTGGCACATGGGAGTGAGAAAGGTAAAGGCCAGCGGGGGCAGCAGCACCTTCTTGGGAGCAAGGCCCATGTCGATCATGCAGAAGGTCTGGGCCACGTCAGAGGCCTCCCAGTGGTCCTCTCCCCGGTAGCCCTTCAGCTTGCCGGACAGCTCCACGTCTTAACTCCAACAAAAAATGGCATTTTTGACCCCCCTTCTCAAAAAAATTTTTCTGCCCTCTACTATTTACCTCCAACAAAAAACGTGAAAACGTAACCCCCCTCCCAAAATTTCACATACTCCTCTGCACCAAAAGCCGGGCATTGTCGACCCCCTCCTCAAGAATAAGCTCCCTCTACCCTATACCCCGGCAAAAAACGAGTTATTTCAATCCCCCTCCTCAAAATATTTTTTGCCTCTACTATTTAACTCCAACAAAAAATGAGTTTTTTCAATCCCCCCTCATATATTTTTTCTGCTCCCTTCTTCATAGGTCCTGAAAAACCCTCACTTGTTATTGGCGGAACGGGAGGGCCAAGGTTAATCTTCTGATTTGTAACTTTTTTGTGAAGCGGCGAAAAGCGAGCCAAAGCCGTCCTTGCGAAGGGGATCAGGGAAACAAAAAAGAGCCGGATCCACCGGCTCTGAACGAAAAAGCACCCCGGGATGATCCCAAGGTGTTGGCTGCGATTCGATAGGGCGGGCGTGCTGCAGGGTCACTCCCCTGCCAGCGCTTCCAGGAGCTGGGTCACGGCCTCTTCCGTCATAGCGCCGGTGTAGGCAAAGACCAACTCTCCCTTGCTGTTCACCGCCACCGTGCGGGGGATGGAGGAAAGCCCGTAGGCCAGGACGGCGGAGGAGGTCACGTCATACCCGATGGGGAAGGTATAGCCGTACTGCTCGGCGTAGGCTTCGGCCATCTCCTTGGTCTCCCGGTGTCCGTCGGCCAGGTCCACCATCAGGAACTGGACCCGGTCGCCGTAGGTCTCGTAGGCCTGCTGGAAGAGAGGCAGCTCCTCCACGCAGTAGGGGCACCAGGTGGCCCAGAAATTCACCACCACGGGCCTGCCCCGCAGATCGCTCAGATGCAGCGTCTCTCCGTTCCCATCCTCCACGGTGAAGTCCGGGGCTTTCGGCAGCTCTTCCTCCTGCTCCTCCGCAGGGGCCGAGGCCGCCGGGGCTTCCGGCTCCAGCCGGCCGGCCAGCCGGGGATAGAGCACCGCCGCTCCTGCCAGGACGCCTACCAGCACCACCGCCGCAATGATCCATAAGACCAGGTTTTTTCGGTTCATCCTGTCCTCCTTACACCCAGAGCGCCATCCAGCGGCCCATAAGCCCGGTGGCGGTCAAAATCCCTACCACGATCAAGAGCGTCCCGCTGATCTTCTGGATCACCCCATAATGGGCCTTCACCCACCCAAACACCTTGCTCAGCCGGGTGACCAAAAGCGCCGAAAGCACAAAGGGGATGCCCAGCCCCAGGGAGTACGTCAGCAACAGCAGCACCCCCAGCCCGGCACTGCCGGAGCTGGCAGCCAGGGCTAAAGCGGAGCCCAGAAACGCCCCCACACAGGGAAGGACGGTCAGCGGGTAGATCAAACCGAACAGGAAGGCGGAGAGAACGCCCTCCACCCGGATGCGGGCCGCCCGGCCGGGGCCTTCCGGCAGGTGCAGGACCCCCAGCACGTTGAGCCCAAAGAGGATCATCACCGCCCCGCAGATCAGGTTGACCGGTGTGCGATAGCCGGTCAGCAGAAAGCTGATCTGGGCGGACAGCAGCCCCATCCCCACGAACACCGCGGTGAACCCGGCCACAAAGGCCAGCACCCGGAGGACGCTGGAGCCCTTCCGCTGGGCGTTGCCCGCAAAGAAGGACAGGTACACCGGGAGCAGGGGCAGCAGACAGGGGGACAGAAAGGACAGGATCCCCTCCAAAAACGTCACCAGAAAGCTCATGGCGCTACTCCTTACCGTTTATCCTCACAGCGTCTCGGCCAAGGAGGACAGCCACTCCTGGATCTGCTCCTCGCCGGCGTCCGGCGGCAGCACCCGGCCCGGCCGGAACGTTGCTCCCGGCGCGCTGGCGACCAGGGAATCGTTGGACTTGCGGTAGGCGCTCCCGCCGCTGGTGGCGAAGGGGATCACCGTCTTGCCCGTCAGGTCCACAGCCTCCAGCCAGGTGTTGACGATGGTGGGAGCGATCCAGCACCAGATGGGAAAGCCCAGATACACCGTCTCCACCTCCGCCAGGTCCGGGCCCACGTTCTTGATAGGCGGCCGGCAGCCGGGCTGGCGCATCTCCTCCACGCTGCGGCAGCCGGGGATGGTCCAGTCCAGATCCTCCTGGGTGTAGGGCGTCACCGGCTCGATGGCAAACAGGTCTGCTCCCGTTGCCTTGGCGATGGTCTCCGCCAGGCGCTGGGTATTGCCCGCCTTGCTGGCGGAAAAATAAACCACGATGGACTTGCTCATGCTGTTTCCTCCTTTGCTGTTACCCCGGCGCTCTCAGCGCAGGTCCTTCACGTCGATGATGTCCCCCACAAAGACGATGTGGGGCTGCCAGCCGTCCGCCTCCTCCGAGGGGTAGACCTTGGGCGAGGCGGCGTAATACTCCCGGATCTCCGGGGCCAGGTCCTCCTTGGCGAACTGATGCTGGTACAGCTTCTTGCACAGCAAGGTCAGCTCCGCCTCCTGGTAGGCCACGCTCTCCCCCATGGGGATGGGAGTCAGCCCGGCGGCCGCGGCTTTGTTCCCCTCCCGGCCGGAGTGGGAGCCCATGTAGCCAAGGGCCTTCTTGTAGGCCTCCGGGAAAAAGCTGACGGTAAAGAAGTCGCTGGCCAGCAGGAACTCGCTGGTGTACCGGGCCGGGTGGACGTACACCGTCACCACGGAGCCGCCCTCCGGGCGAGCCCACAGCTTGCCAAGACTCCCCCACCCCACCGTGCAGCCGTTGAAGCGCTCCGGGGTCCCGGCAGTCACCAGGGCCCACTGCTTCCCGAACAGGTCAAAGGCATTGTAGTTCTTGTTCTCCAGGTCGATCATCCGGATCTCCTCCTTGTGTTTTCACGTCTCGCTGAAACAATATCTCTCCAGCGCCTCTCCAAAGCGTCGCCAAAAACTCCGCAGCCTGATCTTCATGCCCAAGAGAAATTCTCCTTGCCGGCGCCCAGCTCAAAGTGGCACTTCACGATGCCCAGGTCCACCTTCAGATTCGTCCCCAGCAGGCCGGCTTTGGCCGTCACCCGGTCCCCATCCCGCTCAAAGCGAAATTTCTGCTGATTGATGGCGGTAGGGGCCAGCAGGGCGGCCTCCACGCCGTTTTTGAACCACTCCGGGGAATCCTCCCCCAGGTTGCTGACGTCGGGGGCAGCCTTTCCCCGATGCGCTGCGCCTTGGGTCTTTCCGTAGCCCAGGGCGATGATGATCACTTCCTTCTCGTCCGGGCCCACCACCGCCTGGCTCTTGCCGTGGGTCAGGGCCACCCAGCAGGTGTTCAGCCCCAGCTCCTGGGCCTTGAGCACCAGCAGCTCCCCGTAGAAGCCGCAGCGCTCTTCCAGGCCGCTGCTTTTTTTGCCCACCAGGGCGATATAGTTGTCCGCGTGCTCGAACTTCCCGTAGTGGGCCATGCGGGAGCTGAAGCACTCCGGCTCGTCATACAGGATCTGCATGTGCAGGCCGCCCTCCCGGTTCAGGAATGCGGCGCAGTCATCCAGCTGCTTCCGGATATCCTGGGGGATGGGCTTCTCCAGGTATTGCCGGACGCTGTGCCTGCTGCGGATCAGTTCCATGATCTCCATAAGATCGCTCCTCCTAACATAATTTGGTCGGTTTATCCCAGCGCCACGTCCAGGATCATCATCAGTACGAAGCCCAGGGCAAAAGCGATAGTCCCCGCGTTGGAGTGCTCCCCCTCGGACATCTCGGGAATCAGCTCCTCCACCACCACGTACAGCATGGCCCCAGCGGCAAAGGCCAGCAGGTAGGGCAGGATGGGCACCACCGCACTGGCCGCCAGAATGGTCACCACCGCGGCGACGGGCTCCACCGCCCCGGAAAGCACCCCATAGAGGAAGGTCTTGCCCTTGGGCATGCCCTCCCCCAGCAGAGGCATGGAGACGATAGCCCCCTCCGGGAAGTTCTGGATGGCGATGCCCAGGGCCAGGGCCAAGGCCCCCGCCTGGCTGACGCCGGTCTCCCCGGCCAGCCACCCGGCATAGACCACCCCTACCGCCATCCCCTCAGGGATGTTATGGAGGGTCACCGCCAGGATCAGCTTGGTGGTACGCTTCAGCTTGCTCTGGGGGCCCTCGGTCTGCTTATCCATGTGCATGTGAGGGGTGACCACGTCCAGCAGGAGCAGGAAGCCCATGCCCACCAGAAAGCCCACCGCCGCCGGGACGAAGGCCAGGGTACCCAGGTCCTCGCTGCTCTCCAGGGCGGGTTGGAGCAGGCTCCAGAAGGAGGCCGCCACCATGACCCCCGCGGCAAAGCCCGTCAGCACCTTCTGCAGGGAGCCGGAGATCTGCTTTTTCAGGAAGAACACCAGCGCCGCTCCCAAGCTGGTGCCCAAGAAGGGGATCAAGACCCCCTGTGTCACGGCCCATTCCATTCCATCATCCTTCTTTCCTTCGGATCGCTATGATCGAATATTGCCTTCTATGCCCCTCTTTCAGGAGAGGCGTCCCTATTGCTGCCCCGCCTGCTCCGCCGGAAGCGCTTCCTCTTCCTTCGACGCCCAGTGCTTATAGAGCGCCGTCAGAGAGATCAGCACGCAGCCCGCCGCTGCCGAGAACTGCCCCAGGGCGATCTCCACCCCGGCCGCGATGGGCAGGAAGATGGAAAACGTCAGCATGCTGCGAAACCGCCGGGGGTTGATTCTCGCCAGCGAGAAGACGATGTAGAGAATGGCCAGCACCCAAAACACCGGGCTGATCCAGAGCAGGGCGGCCAATTCTCCGAAGCTGGCGGCGATGCACTTCCCGCCCCGGAAACGGGCAAACACCGAAAAGCCGTGGCCCAGCACAGGCGCCGCCAGGGCCAGGGCAAACCAGGGGCTTTGGCAGTCCAGGAGCCGGACCGCACAGAACACCGGGAGAAATCCCTTTGCCAGATCAAACAGCAGGCACAGAAGCCCCCAGCCCACCCCGCAGTGCCGGAAGACGTTGACCGTCCCGGGGTTGCCGTCCTCGCTGAGGGCAACGATATCCTTCTTCAAAAACAGCAAGGGGATCCAGCGGCAGAAATGCATACTTCCCAGCAGGTACCCTCCCAGGATCAGCAAGACCCAGAAAGCCCACTCGGGCATCTCCATTTCAGCTCCCTCCCCTCACTCGCCGGCGGCGAATCATTCCCGGCCTGCCACGACCTATATAACATACTCCACTTGTACCTCATTCGGCTCATTAACTGCTATCGCTTAGATGACATTCCCTCCAGCCTGTTGAACTCCTGCTCGATCTGGTCCAGCGTACCTTCAGTTTAGCATCCGAGCCCCACAGCATCAACAAGAGGGAAAAGATTTCACAAACGGGCCAGCCCCGGCAGCTCACAAGGACGAAAGCAAGACTCCCTTTCATTCGCCGAAGGCTTCCTGCACCAGTTCCAGAAACCGCTGGGAAATGGGAGAGAACGCCGGGTATTTCTTCCAGATCAGGTAAAGGCGGGTCTCCACGCTGGGAGCCAGCGGGCGAAAAACCAACTCACTTCCCTGGCCGGTGTGGATCAGCCGGTCAAAGGTCAGCAGGCAGCCAAGCCCCTCCCGGGCAAATTGAGAGCCGTTATAGGCCAGGCGGAAAGTACCTTCCAGATGGAGCTCCTCAAACCTGCCGCCCGCCCAGGTCTTGATCTCATTATACCAGCTTTGCTCCGAGCAGAACAGCGGAAGACCGATCAGGTCGTCCACGGCGACCTCGGGCTTGGCAGCCAGCGGATGATCCTCCCGCAGCACCAGGCCCCAGACGTCCGCCTCCGGAAAGCACAGCGCCTCATATTTGGAACGGTCCGGCTCCTCTGCCAGCACCGCAAAATCCAACAGGCCCTTATCCAGCTTTTCCGTGACCTGTTCGGTGTCCCCGCTGGTGATGTGATACTGCAGGCCGGGACAGCGCTCCTTCAGCTTTTTGATCTCCCGGGCCAGCAGCCGGATCTGATAGGACTCCGCCAGCCCCAGGTACAGATCGCCGCCGGTCACGTCGTCCAGCGTGACGAATTCCTGCTGGATCTTATCCGCCATGCCGACAAGATCCTCCGCCCGCTGGCGCAGCAGGACGCCCTCTTCCGTCAGCCGGATGGAAAAGCTCTTGCGCACAAACAGCTTCTTGCCCAGCTCCTCCTCCAGGGATCGCAAGGCCTTGGACAGGGTGGGCTGGGTCACGTGCAGGGTCTCGGCGGCACGAGTCATGTTCTCTTCCCGAGCCACGGCCAAAAAGTAGCGCAGATTTCTCAGTTCCATAGGCTCTCCTCTGTTATGCGTGTTACGAATATCATGATATTCATTATAACCATTAGCGGGATCCTTTTCAAGGGGCTATGATAGCGTTGCAAGAAAAGCCAGGCAGGAGAGGAAACGGACCATGCAGGATGTGGAGAAGATCGTACAGAACATGCGAGACGCCGGATGCGGAGAAGCGGCGGTCTCTCAGGCCAGACGCCTGTACCTGGCGGGTGACGAGAAGGATCTTCTGCGCCTGCTTCGGCGGTGCCGGGGCAGTTTGCTGGAGGAGGTCCACCAGTGCCAGCGAAAGCTGGACTGCCTGGATCATCTGATCTATCAACGGGAAAGGGGGAATAAGTCATGCAGAGAGCGATGGCGGTGATCGCCGCATTGATGCTGCTGTTCCATGCGGCTGGCTGTGCTTCCGCCGATCCCTCTGCCAAAGGGGAGCAGCGCGCTATCGTATCCTCCGCCGAGGCTGCTAACCCCTCTGTGGAAGCCGAGCCTAGCACGCCGGTGCCCGCTGTCACGCCTACGCCGAAACCGATATCGACCCCTTCGCCCACACCCGCACCCACGCCCACACCTGAACCGATTGGAGAGAAAGAAATGCAAATGACGATCAATGGGAGAAACCTCTCCGTGAGTTGGGAGGAAAATGCTTCTGTCGAGGCCTTGAAGGAGCTGGCCGCAGCCGGTCCGCTGACCATTCAGACCCAGCGCTATGGTGGATTTGAACAGGTCGGCAGCCTGGGCAGCTCCCTGACCAGAAACGATGTTCAGACGACCACCGCGCCGGGCGACATCGTTCTCTATTCCGGCAACAGCATGGTGATCTTCTACGGCTCCAATTCCTGGGCCTATACGCGCCTTGGGAGGATCACCGGCATGAGCGCGGAGGAGCTGACCGCTCTCCTGAGCGGCGATGCCTGCACCGTCGTGGTGACCTTGAAGTAACCAAATGACAAGGAGGACAAAGCAATGATCTACAAGCAATTTCAGGACCTGCAGCTCTCCGCTCTGGGGATGGGCGCCATGCGGCTGCCCACCGTCGGCGGGGACGACGGCAAGATCGACGTGGAGGCCACGAAGGAGATGGTGGCCTACGCCATGGAGCACGGCGTCAACTACTACGATACCGCCTGGGGTTACCACAACGGAAATTCCGAGTGGGTCATGGGCGAGGTGCTGTCCGCCTATCCCCGGGAGAGCTTTTATCTGGCCACCAAGTTCCCCGGCTATGACCTGAACAACATGCCCAAGGTGCGGGAGATCTTTGAGAAGCAGCTGGAAAAATGTCAGGTGGATTTCTTCGATTTCTACCTGTTCCATAACGTCTGCGAAATGAACATCGACGCCTACCTGGACGATAAGAAGTACGGGATCTATTCCTACTTGATGGAGCAGAAGAAGGCGGGACGCATCCGGCACCTGGGCTTCTCCTGCCACGGGAGCCTGAGCACCCTGAAGCGTTTTCTGGAGGCTTACGGCAAGGACATGGAGTTCTGTCAGCTCCAGCTCAACTACGTGGACTGGACGCTCCAGGACGGGAAGGCCAAGGTGGAGCTGCTCCGAGAATGGAACATTCCCGTGTGGGTCATGGAGCCTGTGCGGGGCGGCAAGCTGGCCAGGCTGGATGACGCCGCCGAAGAAAAGCTCCGCGCCGCCCGGCCCGACGAAAAGACCGTGGCCTGGGCCTTCCGTTTTCTGCAAAGCGTTCCGGAGGTGTGCGTGACCCTTTCCGGCATGAGCAATTTTGAGCAGATGAAGGAGAACATTGCCACCTACGAGGCGGACAAGCCCTTGAACGAGAACGAGCGGGAGCTGATCCTCTCCGTGGCGGACGGCATGATGGCGGGCAAGCTCCCCTGCACGGCCTGCCGGTACTGCACCAGCCACTGCCCCATGGAGCTGGACATTCCCTTCCTGCTGGAGCTGTACAACGAGCACAGCTTCACCGGGGGCGGCTTCATTGCGCCCATGGCATTGTCTTCCCTCCCGGAGGACAAAAAGCCCAGTGCGTGCATCGGCTGCCAGAGCTGCGAGGCGGTGTGCCCCCAGCAGATCAAGATCAGCGAGGCTATGGCGGGTTTTGCCGCCAGACTGGGATAACGCTCTCCTTCTGAGATGCCGGTTTCATGACACGAATTTGCTCTGCAAGTCTCAAGCTTGCAGAGCTTTTCTATGCAGACGCCGCAGGGATCCCTGCGGTGTTCGTATATCACCTTACAGTCGATTTGGCTAGCCTCGTGAACTGCCAGCTGTTCTCCCGGATCAAGACACGGAGATCAGCATGCTTTCATTCCTTCTGCACCTACTGTATTGGTCCGGAGCCAGGCTTTTCCTCCAGCCTGTTGAGCTCCTGCTCGATCTGATTCAGCGTGCCGAAAAAGCGGTGGGTCGCAACCGCCGGACCCAGCAGGAAAAGGGCCAGCGTATTCCAGCCGAACATGTGCCAGAAGGAAGTGTGAGGCCCCTTGATGCCCAACGCTACCGCTTTTTCTTTCAGTTCCTCCGCGATCCTGGCCATCCACACCAGGGTATAGAGGAAAAGCGTCGGGATGCCCAGCAGGTACGCCACCCAGTAGCGCTGGGTGCGCCTGCCCAGGACCTGGTCCAGCTCCTCCTGCAGGCCCAGCCGCATATAGATCAGCAGGAAGATCCCCGCTGTAAAGAAGTCGATGAAACCGATCCAGAATCCCTTGCGGTCCGCGTGCTGAAATCTCATGTCATCCATCCTTCAAGCGCTTCCTTGGTCTGGCCGGATCACGGCTTCGCTTCCTCCTGGGAGAGGCTTTGGCTGCCCAGCTCCCGCAGAGCTTGGCCGGTCAGCCGGTACGTGGTCCATTGGTCCATGGGGATAGCCCCCAGGGAGCGGTAAAAGTCGATGCTGGGCTGGTTCCAGTTCAGGCAGCACCACTCCATCCGGCCGCAGCCCTCCTCCACGGCGAGGCGGGCCAGCTCCCGCAGGAGGGCTTTGCCATACCCCTTACCCCGGTACTCCGGGTCCACGAACAGGTCCTCCAGATAGATGCCGCCCCGGCCCACGAAGGTGGAGAAGTTATGGAAAAAGAGGGCGAAGCCCACCTCCCTGCCGTCCTCCAGGACGAACAGCACCCGGGCGATCTGCTTCTCAAACAGCCACTCCCGGTAAAGCTCCTCCGTGGCCACCACCTCGTCGGTCATTTTCTCGTAGTCGGCCAGCTTCCGGACAAAGGACAGGATCAAGGGAATGTCCTGGGCGGTTGCTTCTCGAATGACGGCCATATGCGTCCTCCCTCTCTGATGCTTCGTTGGTCTGGACAGGCGCCCCTACAGCTGGGGCACGATGTGCTCAAAGACCGCCCGGTGCAGCTTGTCCGCCTCCCGGCTCTCCGCCACCACGGTAATGACGGCCTCCCTGTCCGGGAGGATGATGGTGTACTGGCCGTACTTGCCGTCCGCCCGGAAGCTGTTTTCCGGGCCCCGCCAGAACAGATACCCGTAACCGTGGCTGCCGTTGTCCACCTGCTTGCGAGAGGCCTCCTGCAGCCACTGGTCGGGGATCAACTGCCTGCCCTGCCAGGCGCCGTTCTGCTGACAGAGCAGCCCGAACCGGTGCAGCTCGTCCAGGGTCAGGAACAGGCCGCCGGCGCCGAAGGTATTGCCGAAGGGGTCGCTCTCCCAGGTGGGGAGCTGGATGCCCAGGGGATCAAAGAGCCGGGGCATGAGATAGTGCACCAGGTCGCAGCCGGCCCGGCGCTGGACCAGCATGCCCGCCAGGTAGGGCCCCACGTTATTGTAGACGAATCTCTCCCCGGGGGCGAAAGGGAAAGGCTGTGCCAGGGACAGCTTCACCCAGTTACGCTCCGGGTAATAGGGCCGGTCCTCCCCCATGAGGAAGGCCTTCCCCTGCCCCAGGCACATGGTGAGCAGGTCCCGCACGGTGGCCCGGGCAAGGCCCTTGGGCACCGGGTCGGGGAGCTCCTCCGGGAAGCACTCCACCAGCTTCTCCTCCAGGGAGAGCAGCCCCTCCCGAATGGCGATGCCAACCGCCGCGCTGGTAAAGCTCTTGCTGGCGGAGTAGACGTTCCGGCGGCAGGCGCCCTCCCACAGGTGGCGGGCACGCTCCTCCCCGGCTTGGCTGACGACCACCCCCAGGGCCCGCAGGGGCCCAGCCGCTTCCACAAATGCTCTCAGATCCATAAGCGTTCCCTCCTTTGGCACTAGTATAAAGCGGGCGGGGGAGAAAATCAATCGCCGGGGACGAAAAAGCACCCCCACCGAGAGATGGGGGTGCCGGTGCGCTTGGTTTACTGCATGGCGCGGTAGAGGAAGGTCACGATCTGGCCGCGGTTGCAGTTGTCCGCGGGGGAGAAATGGGTGCTGTCGGTGCCGTTGGTGATCTGCGGGGTGTGGGTGTAGGCCCACTGGATGGGCGTGGCGTAATACATGTTGGCCTTCACGTCCACGAAGGGGTTGCCGCCGGCGGTGGCGGGCTGGCCCTTAAATCGCCAGAGGAAGGTGACCACCTGGCCCCGGGTGCAGGCCTTGGAGGGGGCAAAGGTGGTGGGGGTATCGCCGGTGGTGATGCCCTTCTCCACGGCCCAAAGCACCGCCTTGTAGTAGTACTGGCTGGTGTTCTGCACGTCGGTGAAGGGGCTCACCGTGGTGGAGGGCTCGGGGCAGCCGGCCGCCCGCCACAGGAAGGTCACCACCTGGGCGCGGGTGCAGGGGGCGGCGGGAGAGAAGTGGGTGCTGTCCGTGCCGCTGGTGATCTGCGGGTCATGATTCACCGCCCAGAGCACGGCGTCGGTGAAATATTTCCCGTCCGGCACGTCCACAAAGGGGTTGCTGGGGCCGGAGGAGTCGCCCCTCCAGTTGGCCCTGACCGTGACGTCCCCGGCGACCTCCATGCTGTCGCCCGGCCTGAAGAAGCCGTTCTTCTGGCCCGCCACCGACCAGTAATCAAAGACCTCCCCTGCCGGGGGCGCAAAGGCGCAGGCCGGAAAAATGAAGTCCTCCCCGACCTGGAACCTGAGAGGCGTCATGGCGCCGCTGCCGCCGTTGGCGTCGAAGGTGACGGTGCAGCTTGGCAGCGTCTGCTTCACCCTCAGAGAAACCACACCCTCCGGCATGGTAAAGGTCAGGGGAGACTGCTTTCTTTCGCTCTCGCTGAGCAGGAGATTCCCGGACTGGACCACCCATTCGTACTCCCCGGGACCGGGAAAGGATACCGTGACCTTTTCCCCGGGGTACGCTGTGCTTTTGTCCGCCGTGCCCCCCGACAGATAGATGGTACAGGGCTTATGGGGCGCCGTGTAGGTATAGGTGACGGTGTTGGAGTCCAAATACTTTCCCCCGAACGGCCGAACATAGATCGTGCGGGCGCCGGACCACACAAACTCATTGAGATTCTCCCCGTAATAGGAATCCAGCAGGCTCTTGATATCCACAGAGACGCCGGCAGCGGTCCACTGGGTAAAGCGGGATTTGTTCGAGACAGAAAGGGAACTGCCCGGGTTGATGGAATGATTGATCAATCCCACGATGGAATAGTACTCAACGTCATCTGCGGGGTGGTTCCAGGTCAATTTCCCGTCCACCGTCAACGTCAGGGTAATGGGGGCTCCCGCGGCGCTGGCGCTCAGGGGCGCTCCGGCCAGCAGCAGCGCCGCCGCCAGCACCAGGGCCAGGAAACGTGTAGTCTTTGTCATCTTCTTTCCCTCCTTTGGCCGCCGGGGCGGCTTTGTTTTGGCTTTAGTATAGCACATTTTCCCAAAACGGGAAGGGGTCCCCGGAATAATTGTGGGCTTTTTTTACACCGTCAGCTCCACCCGGTAGGTGTACCGCCGGGCATGGCCGGCCTCAGTGCGGTCCCGCCGCTCGAAGAAAAAGCTTCGCACGGGCCCCACGTTCTTGACCATCTGGCCGCCGATAGAGCCGGCCTGCTTGGAGGTCAGGTCGCCGTTGTAGCCCTGCTTCAGGGACACGCCCACCTCGGAAGCGGCCTGCTCCTTAAAGCGCTTCATGGCTTCCTTGCTCTCCGGCACCATCACGGAATTGCTGCTCTTCATGGTACTCTCTCCTTCTCAGTTGATTTTCTCCGCGTTTGCAAGAGCTAGTATGGCGAGAGCGCCTTTGCCTATGTGTGGCAATTATTGTCAGTCTTTGGGTTGATCTTCCCCGGCCAGCAGGGCCTGCAGCTCTTTGACGCGCTCCACCGGGAAGGGGGGCGCCGCCAGGGGCCCCACCGCAATGGAGAGCAGCTTTACCGGGTTGTCGTCGGCCAGCACCCGGTTGGAGGAGAGCTTGCCGCACTTCCTGCACCGGTGTATCAAGGCCCACTCGCCGCCGTCCCGCACCCACACCGCAATGGGCTCCATATCCCCGCCGCAGTCCGCGGCGCGGTCCCCGGGGGCGTTGTCCACATGGCGGCTGTGCAGGCAGTTGGGGCAGTGGTTGCGGTGGTCGCTGCCGGCGCCCTGGGGCGTTACCTCTTTCCCGCACCACCCGCAGGTGAAGGTCTCAAAGCTGGGGTGGGTCTGGTAGTAGCCCTCCGGCTGTTGGCTGCGCTTGAAGTTTCTGTTCATGTCATGGCCTCCTCTCTCTGGTGCCATGATACTCTATCCCGCCCCCAAGCGCAAGAAATTTTCCGCCGCCTCTTTTCTTTCCGCCCGCAAAGTGCTATACTGGGAAAAACCTCGGGAGGGACCCCTATGCCGTGCAAGGAAGAAGAAAAGATCTTCGCCGGGCAGCTTTTCGCCCCGGGCGACCCGAAGCTGGTGGCCATCAAGCTGCGCAGCCATCTCCTCTGCCAGGAGTATTCCGCCACCCGGGAGGATGAATACGACCGCCGCGCCGCTCTCTTGACGGAGATCTTCGCCTCCATCGGCGAGGGCAGCCGCATCCAGGGGCCCATGTTCATCCACTACGGCAAGCACACCACCATCGGCAAGCGCTTCTTCGGCAACTACGACCTGACCATCCAGGATGACGGGCTGGTCACCATCGGAGACGACTGCGACTTCGGCACCGGGGTCACCATCGTCACGCCGGTGCACCCTCTGGTGCCGGAAGAGCGCTTCCGGGTGCTCAACGCCGAAGGTAAGCCCGCCCGCCTCTGCTACGCCAAGCCGGTGACCATCGGCAGCGGCGTGTGGCTGGGGGCCAACGTCACTGTATGCCCCGGGGTCACCATCGGCGACGGAGCCGTCATCGGCGCCGGCAGCGTGGTGACCAGGGACATCCCCCCGCGGGTGGTGGCTGTGGGCAACCCCTGCCGGGTGCTCCGGGAGATCACCGAGGCAGACAGCATCGCCCACCAGCCGGAGGTCGCCGGGGGCTGCACCCCCATGGACCCCGCCGAGGTGGCTAAACTCAGGTAAGCTGGGGGAACCCAAATAATATGATCGAGGAGAGATCAACATGAAGAAGTTTCTGAACGAATTCAAAGAGTTCGCCGTGAAGGGCAACGTCATCGACATGGCTGTCGGCATCGTCATCGGCGGCGCCTTCACCGCCATCGTCACCGCCCTGGTGGAGAACATCCTCACCCCGCTGCTGGGGCTCATCACCGGCGGCACCAACTTTGAGGAGCTGTCCTTCGGCGTGGGCGAGGCCCAGTTCATGTACGGCAAGCTCATTGCCGCCATCATCAACTTCGTCCTGGTGGCTCTGGTGCTGTTCTGCATCGTCAAGGCCGTGAACAAGGCCCGCAACGCCCGGAAGAAGGAAGAGGCCGAGGAGGAGCCCACCGAGAAGGAGTGCCCCTTCTGCAAGACCAAGATCCACATCGACGCCACCCGCTGCCCCCATTGTACCTCTGAGCTTAAGGAATAAGCCTTCCGGGGCATCTCTCGGCGGGCTTTCGGGATGATATTTCCCCTCTCAGGGGAAATGTCCGAGGGGTATTTTGGACCCCAAAATACCCCGGTGCACGAGTGAACTGAAGGAGTAAGCTATCTGGGCCGCGTAGCAGAAAGCTGTCTCACTGACTTTCCCGCAGGGAAAGTCCAAGGGGTATTTTGGACCCCAAATCGTTTTGCGAAAAGCTTTCGGGATGACATTTCCCCTCTCAGGGGAAATGTCCGAGGGGTATTTTGGACCCCAAAATACCCCGGTG
>ERZ842401.5062-NODE-5062-length-14845-cov-35.481542_pt1 | contig 14845 bp, 15 predicted proteins | sample MGYA00521270_ERZ842401 | MGnify/ENA primary metagenome ERZ842401 (study PRJEB31892, sample SAMEA3878208) | bioreactor metagenome | biome: Moose rumen | place: Sweden | collected 2011-10 | study: EMG produced TPA metagenomics assembly of the PRJEB12797 data set...
TTGTCAACAACTCTGGCATCTCGCTGGGTGCCGCACCGCTGGCTGACACCGAGACAGAGGAGTTCAAGCAGCAGCTGGACACCAACGTGCTGGGAGTTTATTACGGCATGAAGTACGCCATCCGCGCCATGCTGAAGACGGGCGGCGGCACGATTGTCAATCTGGCCTCTATCGCAGGACTCAACGGACTGATCTACACCGCACAATATTGCGCATCGAAGCACGCCGTCGTTGGTCTCACCAAGGCTGCTGCCATCGACTACGCCCAGCAGGGCATCCGCATCAACGCCGTGGCTCCCGGTGCCATCAAGACCGACATCCTGAAGCACGCTATCGATGCTGGTGCCTACGACGAGAAGGGCATTGCAGCCATCCATCCGATGAACCGCATGGGCGAGGTGCAGGACATTGCACTGGCTATCTATTACCTGGCAAGTCCCGACAACAAATTCCTGACAGGTACTATCCTCAACGTCGACGGTGGATATAATTGTAAGTAAAATGGAACTGATTGACTATACAAACAAATGGGTGACAGGCGAAATCCAGGAGGATTTGGCTATGATAGCAGGGGGCGTGATATGCCTTCTGCTTGCCCTTGCGGCATGGCGTTGGGGCTCGTCGGAGTCGACTCGCGCCATCATTCTGCCATTGACGGTGGTGGCGGTAATCTTTATCGGAGGAGGAGCTGCATTAGCCTATAATAATCATCAGCGGAGCAAGCAGTTCGTGGAACAATACCAGGAGTCGCCTGAGAAGTTTCTGGAGAGCGAGAAGGCTCGCGTGGCTGCTTTCATGAAGATCTATCCGCAGACCATCATCGTCTCTGCCGTCATGATGGTCATCGCTGTCTGCGTGTTCACCTTCTGCGATAAGCCCTGGCTCCGAGCATCTGCCCTTGCGCTCATCCTTGTAGCCCTCGCCGCCCTGACAATTGATTTCTTCTCGAAGGAGCGTGGCGTGATTTATCAGCAAGAGTTGGACACCGTGAAGATAGAAAATGTAGGATGATAGTCATTATCTGCGAAAAAATTTGTATCTTTGCGCCATGAAGATAAGACAAATCCATTTCCCCACCGTGTCGGCATTCATGCATGCCCTCGGACGTGACGATGTCCGCCATCCGCTCATTGAGGTCATCCATCTCGACGACCTTGCTGATTGCAGCTCGTTTGGCAACACCCGCTATACGTTTGGCTTCTACTGCGTGGTTTACAAGGATGCACGCTGCGGCACCGTGCGCTACGGGCGCAACGAGTACGACTACGACAACGGCACGCTGCTCTTCTTCGCCCCCGACCACGACGTTGAGCTGGGCACGCTCGAACAGAGCTACCAGGGCGTGATGCTCATCTTCTCGCCGGCACTGATGCAGGGATTATCGATGTCGCCCTACACCTTCTTCGGCTATTCAGTCAACGAGGCCCTGCACGTATCGGAGCGTGAGCGCCAGCAGCTGCACGACATCCTCGGCAACATCGAGACAGAGTTGGAACGCGGCATCGACCGCCACACCCGCCAGCTGATGGCGCAGAACGTCGCCCTGATTCTGAACTACTGCGTGCGCTTCTACGACCGCCAATTCATCACCCGCGAACCCGTCGACAGCCAGCTCATGCAGCGCTTCACCGTCCTGCTCGACGACTATTTTGCCCGAGGCCTAGCCGCACGTCAGGGAGTGCCCACCGTGCGCTACTTCGCAGACGCGCTGAACCTCTCGGCCAACTACTTCGGCGACCTCGTAAAAGCCCAGACGGGCAATAGTCCGCAGCAGCTCATCCAGCAGCACCTCATCGCTCAGGCCCGCCACCGCCTCACCACGACCACCGACACCGTCAGCCAGATAGCCTACGCCCTCGGCTTCGAGTACCCCCAGTACTTCTCCCGCCTGTTCAAAAAGCAGACCGGCCAGACCCCGCAGGAGTTCAGGGCTCAGGCGTAATGGTGGAATTAAATCGACAGAAATCTACTGTTGTGACAGCCAATGTTTAATGACGTTTAAATAATTGTCAGCATCAATTAATCGAGTTTAAAATCGGTGCCATCCTGACCGAATCCGAGTGCCATTTTGACAATCGGCATGCAAGTTGCTTTTAGGTGAGTGAAAGCCGACGCTAAATAGGCCGAGGCAATCAACAACATACGTTAAACTAAAAGTATAATTAGGAGGTAAGAATTATGTTGAACGGATTAATGAAAAGCAATGGTTGGTTCCCAACGATGTTTGATGATTTCTTTAACACTGATTTTATGCCTCGTGCCAACAGTACAGCACCCGCAGTCAATGTCAAGGAGAGTGAGAAGGCCTACACGATGGAACTTGCAGCTCCAGGCATTAAGAAAGAATATTGCCGAGTCAGCATCAACGACGAGGGCAACCTGACCATCGCCATCGAGAACAAGGCCGAACACAAGCATGAGGACAAGCATCATCACTATCTGCGCCGCGAGTTCAGCTACTCGAACTACGAGCAGAACTACACGCTGCCTGATGATGTCGTGAAAGACCAGATCTCTGCCAAGGTGGAGGACGGCATCCTGACCATCACGATGCCGAAGACCGAACCGAAGGAGAAAGTCACCAAGGCCATTGAGGTTTCGTAATTAAGGGTTATCTTGAATAAAACAGCAGGGAGCAGCATCCACTACGGGTGTTGCCCCCTATTTTTATAAGTTCTATGCCTTGTGGTTATAATACCTTATGAGCAGGGCTACTCCAACGAAGGTCACAAGGAACTCAAGGGCTACGATAAAAATGTAAAGCATAATGGCTATGTTTTGACGGGTTAGAGGTTCGGTGAAATGGCGCATACCCAATTGTTGAGGTCCCAACTTGAAGAACCTGTGTAGGACTGGTCGCCGACGATGTGAGCCCCGTTCTGCCGGAGTTCACTAAGGAAAGCCTCGGTATAGATGCCGTTGTCCTGACTGTTTCCCAAGGCCACCATGACTGCGACGTTCTTTAGTGCCCAATACAGCCAGTTTTGTGGGCATCGTGGTTTGGGGCTTGATATGCTACGAGTAAAAAACAGGGGAAGTAGCTGACTGCCAGCTACTTCCCCTGTACTCTCCAACCTTGCTTGGTCGGGATGAGGCGACTCGAACGCCCGACCCCTACGTCCCGAACGTAGTGCGCTACCAACTGCGCTACATCCCGAAAGCCCCACACAGGGGCATTTTTCAAAATCGGATGCAAAGGTAGTGCTTTTTTGCGGATTACACAAACTTTTTACCGAAAAAGTTGCCGTATATTAGAAAAAAGTAGTACCTTTGCATCCGCGAAAAGGACACGAGGCGTAAAACGCGGTTAGTCTTTTCGCAAGGCGAGTCAACTATTAACCTGAATAAATGAGACAACTGAAACAAATCATACTGTCGTTGCTGCTTCTTTCTGCCGTGCAAATGGCAGAGGCACAGATTGTGGTGGAGGCAGGCAACGTCCAAAGTCTGCTGAAGGCCATTGAGCAGGCCAATGTGCAGAATGCCGATGTGTCGTCGAAGCGCCTCTTCGTGCTGATTCCCAACGGCTATTACGACCTGGGCGAGTTGACGCTGACGCCTATCAACGGGCATAACATCTCGCTGTTGGGCGAGAGCACGGAGGGTGTCATCATCAGAAATGCGCCCAAGGTGGAGAACGAAGGTATCGGCAAGACTGCCGTCTTCGTGAATCGCGGTCAGAACAACTACGTGCAGGACCTGACCCTCCGCAACGACCTCGACTTCTATCACTCCGGGGCTGCGGGCCGTGCTGTGTGCTGGCAGGACAAGGGCAACTACACCATCTTCAATCGCGTGCGTCTGCTGTCGTATCAGGACACCTACTACAGCCACAGCGAGATGTGCTATCATTACATGGTTGACTCCGAGATTCACGGCACGCTGGACTTTATCTGCGGTGCCGGCGACGTGTTTTTTGACCGTTGCCTGATTGTCACGGAGAAGCGCACCCCCGACGGCAGCGGCACGAACGTGATTGCCGCTCCGCGCACCTCGGAGACCTTCTACGGCTTTGTGTTCAGTGGCTGCACGGTGCGCAACGACGTGTCGCCGTTCACTTTCGCCCGCGGCTGGCACACCCATCCGCGCTGCGTCTGGCTCAACACCACGCTGGAGACTCCCGAGAAGCTGGAGCCGACACGGTTCGACCCCTACGGCATCCGTTCGGTGGTCAATGAGTTCAAGGAGTATCACACTATGGATGCTCAGGGTCGCGATGTGACCCCCGCCTCGAACCCCGTGACGATGATTTGCAAGACCGACACCAACGTGGTGGAGACCATCATGGCGGCCCAGGAGGCCCCCGCCTACACGGTCAAGAAGGTGTTTCCGAAATGGCGCCCCGACAAGAAGGTGCGCCGTCTTGAAAGACAAGGTACGCGCATGCGTAAGAAATACCTGTCGCAGCGGCTATAGCAGTTCTGGCAGTTGGAAGAGCTTCGTCCCGTTGGAACCCTTGATGAGTATCAGGCGTCCGGCGGGACGATGCTTTTGCAGCTCCGCCTTCACCTGCTCCACGTCGCTGAACTTGCGGAAGTGGGTGTCTGTCTTACCGAACTCCTCGCCCACCAGCCACACCTCTTCCAGGCTGGAGGCAGCCAGCAGGTCTACAGTCTTCTGGTGCTCCTCGGCACTCACCTCTCCCAGCTCGCGCATGTCGCCCAGGATAGCCATCTTCGTCTCGCCCTCGTGCGGCACCACCATCTGGAAGTTCTCCAGTGCTGCCGCCATGCTCGACGGGTTGGCGTTGTAGGCATCTACAATCAGTCGGTTGTAGGGTGTCTCGGTCAGTTGCGAGCGGTTGTTGGTGGGCACGTAGTTCTCCAGGGCATGACAGATTTGCCTGCGGTCGACGCCGAAGTTGATGCCCACGGCGATGGCCGCCAGCAGGTTGTCTATGTTGTATGCGCCAATCAGGTGGGTCTGCACCTTGTGCCATTTCTGCGAGGCGCCGGCCTCCTCCAGTTCCATCAGGGGCTTGCGCCAGCGGAACTTCAGCAGCGGGTCGCAGCTGATTACCTCGCCCGAGATGCACGAGTACTGCTTGTCGGGGTCGGTAGAGTAGGGCGTGCACCACATCTCGTCGGTCAGCATGTCCACCAGGTAGTCGTTGTCGGCATTGATAAACACCAGTCCGTCTTCGCGGCTGCGCAGGTAGTCGTACAGCTCGCCCTTGGTCTTGACCACCCCCTCAAACGAGCCGAAGCCCTGCAGGTGGGCGCGCCCCACGTTGGTGATTAGTCCGCAGGTGGGCTCTGCCGTCTCTACCAGCGTCTTGATGTCGCCGGGGTGACTGGCTCCCATCTCTATGATGGCTATCTCGTGGTCTTTGTTCAGTCGCAGCAGCGTCTTGGGCACGCCCACGTCGTTGTTGAAGTTGCCCTCTGTGGCCAGCACGTTGTATTTCTCCGAGAGCACTGCCTTGATGAGTTCCTTCGTCGTGGTCTTGCCGTTGGTGCCGGTGATGCCGATAACGGGAATGCTGAACTGCCGGCGGTGCTCGCGTGCCAGGTCCTTGAAGGTCTGCAGGCAGTCGTCTACCTTGATGATGCGTGAACGCAGCGCTGCTGTCTCCGGCTTGTTGCCTTCCTCGCTCAGTTCCTCGCTGTCAACGATGGCATAGGCGCAGCCCTTCTCCAGCGCTTGCATCGCAAAGCGGTTGCCATCGAACGAGGCCCCTTTCAGTGCCAGGAAGATGCTGCCTTCAGGGCAGTCGCGGCTATCCGTGGTAATGTGCGGATGCTGCTGATAGAGTTTGTATAGTTCCTTGATATCCATGACCATTGTGATTCTTTCTGGCTGCAAAGGTACTCAAATAATTCGAGAAACAAAATTTTTTCCCCCTTCCTTTGCCATTCTCACTGAAAATATGTAATTTTGCAGCCTATTCAAATTAAGAAAGATGTACGATATCCAACAGATACGGGACGATTTTCCCATCTTGAAGCGTCAGGTATATGGCAGGCCGCTGGTCTATTTAGACAATGCCGCCACGACGCAGAAGCCGTTGTGCGTGCTCGATGCCATGCGCGACGAATATCTCAACGTGAATGCCAACGTGCATCGCGGGGTCCACTATCTCAGTCAGCAGGCCACCGACCTGCACGAGGCCGCCCGCGAGACCGTCAGACGCTTCATCAATGCCAGGAAGACCGAGGAGATCGTCTTCACCCGAGGTACTACCGAAGCTATCAACCTGGTGGCGCAGACCTTCTGCGAGTCGCAGATGCAGGCCGGCGACGAGGTGGTGGTCACCGACATGGAGCACCACTCGAACATCGTGCCCTGGCAGTTGCAGGCCAGCAAGCGCGGCATCGTGGTCAGGCACCTGCCCATCACCGACCAGGGCTGTCTGGACCTCTCTGCCGTCGCCGCCTTCCTCACTCCCCGCACCAAGCTGCTGAGCATTGCCCATGTGAGCAACGTGCTGGGCACCGTCAATCCCGTGAAGCAGCTCGTCAGCCTGGCTCATCAGCAGGGCATCCCCGTCCTCGTTGATGGGGCGCAGAGTGCTCCCCACATGCAGATCGACGTGCAGGACCTGGACTGCGACTTCTTTGCCTTCAGCGGTCATAAGATGTACGGGCCCACGGGCATCGGCGTGCTCTATGGCAAGGAGGCGTGGCTCGACCGGCTGCCCCCCTACCAGGGTGGTGGCGAGATGATCGACAAGGTGTCGTGGGAGCGCACCACCTTCGAGCGTCTGCCGTTTAAGTTCGAGGCCGGCACCCCCGACTATGTGGCTACCCACGGACTGGCCAAGGCCATCGACTACCTCACGGCGCTGGGCATGGATGCCATTGCGGCCCACGAACGCCAGATCACCCGCTACTGCATGGAGCAGATGCGCACCATCGACGGCATGCGTCTCTATGGCGAGGCCGACGACAAAGATGCCGTGGTGTCGTTTCTGGTGGGCGACATCCACCATCTGGACATGGGCACGCTGCTCGACCGCCTGGGCATCGCTGTGCGCACGGGTCATCACTGTGCGCATCCGCTGATGGACCGTCTTGGCGTTTCTGGCACCGTGCGTGCCTCGTTTGCCCTGTACAACACGAAGGAGGAAGTTGATGCACTGGTCGCCGGCATCCGCCGCGTCACCCAAATGTTTTAGACCACGAATTTGACGAATGGACACTATGTATGTTGAAGAATCATTATTACGAAGGACTGGTGGAGGCCGGGTGCGATGAGGCCGGACGTGGCTGTCTGGCCGGCAGCGTCTATGCCGCTGCCGTCATCCTGCCTCCCGACTACTACAACGACCTGTTGAACGACTCCAAGCAGCTCACCGAGAAGCGCCGCTATGCGTTGCGGGACGTCATACAGCGCGATGCCGTGGCCTGGGCCGTGGGCATCGTCACCCCCGAGGAGATAGACCGTATCAACATCCTCAACGCCTCGATTCTCGCCATGCACCGGGCCCTCGACCAGTTGCAGGTGCGCCCGCAGGCCGTCATCGTCGATGGCAACCGCTTCAAGCCCTACTTTTCTCCTGCTTCCGCGACGCCTGAGCCGTCCTCCGCGACCTCCTCGTTATCCCCCGCAAATCCCGCGACGTCTCCCGTCCCCTTGCCCCACACCACCATTGTCAAGGGCGATGCGAAGTACCTGTCTATTGCTGCCGCCTCTATCCTGGCCAAGACCTATCGCGACGACTATATGAACGCCTTGGCTGCAGAATACCCCCAGTACGACTGGCTCTCCAACAAGGGCTACCCCACAAAGAAGCACCGCGAGGCCATCCGTCAGTACGGCACCACACCCTATCACCGCTTGTCGTACAACCTCCTTGGCGACGGCCAGCTGTCGCTGCCCTTTACCGACTGACCCACTAACCCACTAAAACATCAAAGAAATATGAAAAGACTCATTCTATTCTGCACCTTCCTCACCGCCTTCACCTGGGCGACGGCCCAGCAGGTCAACGATGCCAACACCCCGCTGCACCTCATGGTGCCCCAGTACCGCGTGGGCTACGGCGTATCAGAGGCCGCCGACGTGAAGCAGGTCATGGACCGCGTGCTCCGTTACTTAGAGAGCTGCACCCCCGCCGTGGTTGAAGACAAGACAACCGGTCAGGCCCTGACCGACCTGGCTGCCATAGACGAGAACAGCCAGTTGCGCCGCGGCGCCTTCCGCCTGACCAGCTACGAGTGGGGTGTCACCTATTCCGCCATGCTGGCCGCCTACGAGGCTACCGGCGACGCCTCCTACCGCCGCTATGTCTGCGACCGTCTGAACCTGTTGGCGGCGGCTGCTCCCGCCTTCGACCGCGTGCGTCGCAGCGGTAAGACCATCGACAACCTGATGCGCATGGTCGTCGACCCCCATTCGCTCGACGACTGCGGTGCCATCTGCGCCGCCATGATCAAGGCCCAGTGCCGCGACTCGTCCCTGCAGTACCAGTGGACCATAGGCAGCTACTCCTCGTTTATCCTGAACAAGCAGTACCGCCTGTCCGACGGCACCTTCGCGCGCCTGCGCCCGCAATATAATACGGTGTGGCTCGACGATATGTTCATGGGCATCCCCGCAGTGGCCTACATGGGGCGGCTCACCGGCGACAGCCAGTATTACGACGAGGCCGTCCGCCAGGTCATGTGCTTTGCCGACCGCATGTGGGTGGAGCGCCCCTCGCACGATGGCGGCCTGTTTCGTCACGGATGGGTGGAAAGCATGGAGCCACATCCCGCCTTCCATTGGGGACGTGCCAACGGATGGGCACTGCTGACGCTCTGCGAGGTGCTCGACGCCCTGCCCGCCGACCATGCCGGCCGTGAAGACGTGTTGCAGCTGCTGCGCCTCCACATTGCCGGACTGGCATCCCTTCAGGGCATCGATGGCTACTGGCATCAGTTGCTCGACCGTCCCGAGACCTACGAGGAGACCTCGTGCACCGCCATCTTCACCTATTGCATTGCCCATGCCATCAATCAGGGGTGGGTCGATGCCCTGGCCTACGGGCCTGTGGCCCAGCTGGGTTGGCATGCCGTGGCCCGTAAGGTCAACGCCACCGGTCAGGTCGAGGGTGTCTGTGTGGGCACGGGCATGGCCTTCGATCCCGCTTTCTATGCCTACCGTCCTGTGCATGTCATGGCGGCCCACGGCTATGGTCCCACCATCTGGGCCGGTGCCGAGATGCTCCGCCTGCTTCAGCTGCAGCACCCCCGTCAGAACGACAGTGCCGTGCAGTTCTATCATCAGCCGATAAAGACCAATGCCCCCATATTCAGTGTCGATGGAGAAACGGAGTTTTAGCATCATCATCGGTCTGCTGTGGGTGGTCGTCGCTGCCGCCCAGTCGGGCCTGGACCAGCGTTCGTTCCGAAAATACTGGACGGTGGAGTCCGAGTCGGCCGACTACCGTGTGGCCTTCCATGGCGACACCTGCGAGCTGACCGCCCCCCAAGGGCTCACCCTCTGGCGCAAGGAGCGCATGCAGCAGGGGCAGTATGTGGAGTACGACGTGATGGTGACCGACGATCGCCTGAGCGACATGAACCTGTTCTGGATGGCCAGTGACCCGCAGGCCCGCGATGTCTTTGCGCGGATGGCCGACCGTCGGGGCGTGTTTAAGAACAGCTACGCCCTGCAGATGTACTATCTGGGCTATGGCGGCAACTACAACACCACCACCCGCTTCCGCCGCTACGAGGGTGGGGGCGTGGTGCCCCCCGTGTGGCAGGAGTATACCGACCCGGCACACCTGCTGCAGTCGGGCCACTGGTACCACTGGCGTGTGGAGACCACCGCCGAGGGGCGCACCCGCATCACCGTCGACGGCGAGTGCCTGGTAGACTACCTCGACCCGTCGCCGCTGCAGAGTGGCTGGTTCGGTTTCCGCACCACCCTCTCGCGTGTGTTCATCACCCATTTCCGCAGCGGACGGCTGGCAGCGCCCGACAGCGCGGTGCCCCTGCACTGGATAGGACAGCGGCCCGCGACGCCGCAGCCCGTCAGCTTCGGCATTCCCTTTGCACCGGGCGAGCAGCGCCAGGTGTGGAGCACCGACTCCGTCGACGCATGGGTCATGGCCACCTGGCCCGACGGTTCGGCTAAGTGGGTGGGCATCTCCACCGTAGCCTCGCCGCAGGCCAGCAGCATCGCGTTGGCACAGCAGCCGAAAGCCGGTCGGCTGCAGACGATGGACGTCATCGACGGCGACCGCCAGCTCGTCGTCAACACCCGCCGCCTACAAGTCTTCCTGCCTAAGCAGGGCGGCGCCGTCATCGACAGCCTGCTCATCGACGGGCTGAAGGTGGGCGGCCAGGCCCGTCTGGTGGCTACCACCACCCGTGGCAGCTATGTCTCGCAGGTCGACCGTGTGTCGCTGGAGCGTGTGGGCCGTGTGTCGGCCGTGGTGAAGGTCGAGGGGCGCCATGCCGACGGCAGCGGCCGTTTGTGGCTGCCGTTCACGCTGCGCCTCTATTTCTGGCGGCAGTCCGAGCAGGTGAAGCTGGTGCACACCTTCGTCTACGACGGCGAGCAAACCCAGGACTTCATCATGTCGCTGGGACTGCAGTTTGGCGTGCCCCTGCGCACCGAGGCCTACAACCGCCACGTCTACTTCGCACTCACCGACGACTCGCTGTGGCACGAGCCCGTGCAGCCACTCGACGGGCGGCGCCCCTTAGCCGGGCCGCACAACTGGCAGCTGCAGCAGATGCGGGGCGAGCGCATCCCCGCCGCCACCACCTTCGACCCGCAGAGCCGCCAGCTACTCAGCGAGTGGGCACAGTGGGACGGCTTCCGCCTGTCGCAGCTCACCGACAATGCCTTCTCCATACGCAAGCGGGCCACCGGCCAGTCGCCGTGGATAGGCACCCTCACGGGTGTCCGCTCGCCCGGCTTCGTATTCCTGGGCGACACCGACGGCGGCTTGGGCGTCGGCCTGAAGGACTTCTGGCAGAGCTATCCGTCGACTATACAGATTGACCACGCCCGCTCCGCCGAGGCCACGCTCTCCATGTACCTCTGGTCGCCCGAGGCCGAGCCGATGAACCTCTGCCACTACGATACCATCGCCCACGGACTTGATGCCAGCTACGAGGATGTGCAGGCCGGACTGAGCACGCCCTACGGCATTGCACGCACCAGCACGCTCTGGCTGCAGCCCTATACCGGGCGGCCCGCCTACGATGCCCTGATGGGCGACTACCGCCTGCTGCCCACGCCCGAGTACCTGCACCGCAAGCGGGCCTTTGGCATCTGGTCGCTGCCGTCGGACAATGCCGAGGTGGAGGACCGCCTTAATGCGTATATCGACATCTTCCAGCAGGAGACAGAGCGCTGCAAGTGGTATGGGCTGTGGAACTACGGCGACGTGATGCACGCCTTCGACGAGGAGCGCGACCAGTGGCGGTACGATGTGGGGGGCTATGCCTGGGACAACACCGAGCTGGCCTCGCCCATGTGGCTCTGGTACAGTTTTTTGCGCACAGGACGGGCTGACATCTGGCGCATGGCCGAGGCCATGACGCGGCATAATGCCGAGGTAGACACCTATCATATCGGCCCCCTGGCACCGCTGGGCAGCCGCCATAACGTCAGTCACTGGGGCTGCGGCGCCAAGGAGGCCCGCATCTCGCAGTCGGCCTTCCTCCGTTTTTATTATTACCTGACCACCGACGAGCGCACCGGCGACCTGATGCACGCACAGACCGACTGCGACACGCTGCTCTACCACCTGGACCCCATGCGGCTGGCTGAGCCCCGCACGCTCTATCCCTGTTCGGCCCCGGCACGTCTGCGCTTCGGACCCGACTGGGTGGCCTACGCCGGCAACTGGCTTGCGGAGTGGGAGCGCACGGGCAACACCCGCTATCGTGACAAGATAGTGGCCGGGCTGCAGTCGGCAGCCGCCATGTCCCACGGGCTGTTCACCGGCAACAAGGCGTGGGGCTATGACCCCGCTACGGGACGCATGAGCTACGACGGTCCCGACACGCTGCGCCACACCAACCACCTGGCCACCATCATGGGCGGCTTCGAGGTGATGAACGAGCTGCTGCCGCTGTGCAGCCCACTGCTCAAGGGCAGCCCATCGTTTGCCGACGTGTGGCTCGACTATGCCCGCCGCAACCGCGAGCTGGCGTGGACGCTTAGCAAGAACAAGTTTCCCGTGCGGCGACTCGATGCCTATGCCGCCTGGCAGGACCGCGATGCCGACCGCCGCCGCGTGGTGTGGCAGTCGCTCCTGCGTCCGCGCCGGGGCATCTCCACCAACGATGCCGCGCTCTGGTCGCTCGATGCCATCTATATGCTCGAAGTCATTCCTCTATCCTCTTACCTCTCACCTCTTACCACTTACCACTAAAATATGTAACTTGTATAATTTAACAACAAAAACAAGACAATGAAAAAAGTAATGATGATGATGGCAGTTGCCATGCTGGTGCTGAGCAGCTGCGGAACAAATTTTGGTATGGGTAACACCAACACTGGTACAACATCGACAACCGCCGCCACGACCGGCGCTGCCGTGGGCAACGTCCTGCAGAGCGTGCTCGGCCTGGACAAGATGACACAGCAGAGTCTGATAGGCACCTGGACCTACTCGCAGCCCGGATGTGCTTTCTCCAGCGAACAGCTGCTGGCAAAGGCCGGTGGCGAACTGGTGGCCGCACAGATCAAGACCAAGGCACAGCCTGCCTTCCAGTCGGTGGGCATCAACTCCAGCAACACGCAGGTGACCTTCAACCAGGACGGCACCTTCAGCGCCAAGGTGGCCGGGAAGAGCTGGAGCGGCAAGTATACCTACGACGAGTCTACCAGCAAGGTGCAGATGTCGGGCCTGCTGCTCAACGTGAACTGCTACGCCAAGCGCACCAGCACGGGCATCGCCCTGCTCTTCGAGGCTACCAAGCTGTTGCAGCTCATCCAGACCGTGTCGGCCCTGCAGGGCAACTCGCAGGCCTCGACCATTGGTGAGATTGCCAAGAGCTACGACGGTCTGCGCCTTGGCTTCGACATGAAGTAAATTTTCGATAAGAAAGTTGTTAAGGTTTATGGAAACGAATTAGAATAATTGGAATAATATATTCTCGAATTGGAATAATTATTATTCTCGTTATTCTCATTCGTTTCTTTTCAATAACGTATATTTGCTATTTGCCCTCGTATCATTCGAAGTAGAGGGTGAAGAGTATCATCTTCGTGTTGCACGCGCTGACGCTGTTGGCAAAGACGCGCTTGTTCACGTCGGTCAGTTCGTCGGCATGACTCTTGTCGAGCGAGTTGGTCAGGCTGTAACAGAACTTCAGTTCGGGTATCAGTTTGAAGAACGGCAGGTAGAAGTCGCAGCCCATGCCCACGTTCACGTGCAGGTCGTAGCGTTTCAGCTGCACAAAGTCCTGGTCTTTGCCCGTTAGGTTGATCATGGGACTGATGCCAGCCACAATATACGGGCGGTAGTTGTTGAAGCGCTGCGCCGAGAACTTCACGTCGAAGGGCAGCGAGATATAGGTGTTCTTCAGGTCCTGTGTCTGCTCGCGCGGCTGCCCCATCTCGTCCAGCTCGTCGAAGTCGCGAAACACGATGTGCTTCGACCCGAAGTGCAGGGTGGGCGACAGGCGCAGGTTGAAGTGCAGCCCCAGCCGCATGTCGCCCAGCACACCCACGCTGAACCCCGGGTTCCAGTTGTCCACGTCGCAGGTGATGGTGCGCACGGTGCCGTCTTCCAGCACCTGCGGACCTACGTTGTCCATCTCCATGTCCTGCAGGTTCAGGCCCAGGCTGATGCCGAAGTGCAGCGGGCGCAGGTCTATGTAGGGTTTGTTCTGCACCCTGCGTGTCTGTGCCTGTGTGGCTGTGGCTGCCAAAGCCAGCAGCAGTACTATAGTCAGTAATCTTCTCATATCTTGTTATATAACGGATTTTTTCGCTCGTTATTATGTCAGTTTTTATTTCGACTAAGTATAAATTATGAAAAAAGATACCAAATTGTTGGTACGATTCGGAAAAAGTTCGTATCTTTGCATCACAATTTTTGAGTATTAACCATTTAATTAAAGTATTAGAAACTATGGCATACGTAATTGGTGACGACTGTATCTCGTGTGGAACATGTCAGGGTGAGTGCCCCGTTGAGGCTATCTCTGAGGGTGCTGATAAGTACGTAATTGACGCTGACGCCTGCACGGAGTGCGGCACTTGCGCAAGTGTTTGTCCGTCAGAGGCTATCAGCCTGGGCTAAACTAACGTTAGCTTCATAAACCAAACATGGGGACTCTTCCGGGTCCCCTTTTTCATACCCCGAATTTTTATTTACGACAACGGATTGAACGGATTAAACGGATTTTTATTTACGACCACTAATTACACGAATTTTCTTAACCACGAATTTTATTTACGACAACGGATTGAACGGATTCCATGCGGCTGGGGTTTAAGGACACGAATTGGGATAAATTAAGATAAATTTTTGAAAATCAATTTATCCCAATTAGTGAAAAGTAAATTAGTGTCAATTCGTGTAATTAGTGTAATTCGTGGTTGATTGGTGTTTCTAAATAAACAAAGGAGTGTCAGAATATACAATAAATGTTTCAAATCTGTCAAAATCTTGTAGTAAAGCGTTTCAGAGTGATGGCGTTTGAGATTTTTTTTGTAACTTTGCAGGGATTTACGAATATCATCAGTAACAAAATGACAAATCATAAACACTACACCATTATCTGTCCGAAGTGCGGAGGGGAGACCTCGTTCAACGTACCGGCCGATGCCATCGACGAGGAGGGCCTGGCTTACCGTTGCCGTCATTGCGGCTGGCCGTTCCTCTACAACTTGACGTGTACTGAATAAGTTGACACTTTTGGAATTAAAAAAGTGTATCAGTATG
>ERZ842401.5063-NODE-5063-length-14845-cov-24.555849_pt1 | contig 14845 bp, 5 predicted proteins | sample MGYA00521270_ERZ842401 | MGnify/ENA primary metagenome ERZ842401 (study PRJEB31892, sample SAMEA3878208) | bioreactor metagenome | biome: Moose rumen | place: Sweden | collected 2011-10 | study: EMG produced TPA metagenomics assembly of the PRJEB12797 data set...
AATGGGTTCTGCTCTCATTGCGGCTCTGAAAAAGGATTTATAGAACCCACCTATAGTAAGTCAACGTAGCCGTCGATGACCAACCAGAGGGAAGGGTCTGTGAACCGCTGGTATTTTGCGTCCAGCTTGTCAAGACCTCTTCGGTAGCTGCATCCACCACCCTGATAGAGGTGATGTAGGCATTCCAACTTTGAGTCGTGATGGTGATTGGTTCATGAGTATAGGTCACAGGCTCTGTTGAACCGCCGCCCTGGGTCGAAGTAAAGGGGATGTTCCAACCGCCCTCGATGCCGCCGTAGTAAACGGGGTCCTCACGTTCGCCCGTGCTGGTATAGGCATTGTAGTAGGGGCCAGGGAAGCGCTTGTCCATATAGACAAACTTCAACAGTTGATAGATCTGATTAGGATCGGTAGCCAACTTGGTGGCCGAGTCGGTGTGGCTCACATTGTTGTCGTCCACCCAAGTGTACATCAATGTGTCATAGTAGGACTTAGGATACACCACGTCGGGCTTGTTGTTGGCACGACGGGGAGCATTGGACTTGATGCCGTTGCTCTGGGTGGCTGGTGCGGCCTCGTGAGACACAGCAGTCATTTTCATTGCGTTGGGAACCTGCGAGGCTGTCACCTCGGTCAGGCCCAAGCGGTCGGCATAGCCGCCCTGAGGCAGGGCCTGTGCCGACGCAACACTTGTCCAGCCCACTGCAAGCAGCAGACCGAACATTAAAGTAAACATTTTCTTTTTCATACTGTACAATATAAATTAAAGTAAAGATTTTATAAGTTTTCTCATTTCTTATAGCATCAGTATGACAGCCACAAGTTCATCCCCCTTGGTCGGTGCCAGTTTGTCACCCTGGCAGATACATCTCACCTTTTGTTAATAATGGTGCAGGACACTTGCAACATCATCGATGATATAAATTTTTTTAATATTTAGGCGTTCATGCACGGTGGTTCTCGTTTATTTCATAATCACAGCGGGGCCACCTTACTTGAAACTTCGTTTTTTATACATTATTTATGAAACTTCTTGAAAAAATACTGTTTTTCAAAGTCATTCAAAATGCAAATATACAACTATTTTTGAACATCCAAACATTTCTCGCTTTTTTTCACACATTTTTAGTGTTTTCAGCTTATACAACTATTATTTTCGGTATTTATTCAGCAGTTTTTTCCGCATTTTAGCCCCCATGCAAATCAATAGTTAAAATAATTAATGGATAATGAAAATTAGCACTAAATCCATGAATGAATATAATACTCTCAAGATTATTAGTCGCCCGAATTGGACGAACGCGGCATCCAGTGTCTTCGAATTAGACGATTTAAACGAATTAGCGAATTGGAATGCGTGTGCGTTTTATCAGTCGGCGAGAGAAGGCGGGATGCCATTCGTTTAATTGGCTTCGCCGAGCTAAAGGTTCGATTAATTCGGAGAAAAAAAAGGAGGGTGTGAGCTTTGCAACGCCTGCGATACTTGTTGCCGCGCTGGGGCTTATATATTATTCAAGTTTCTAAAGTGGCTGAACCACTTTAAAAACTTGAGGTTAAAGGATAAAGGTTAATGTTTAAAGATGGACTTTGAAACTCTGGATTATGGCTTTTGCTGGATTTTTTTCAGTTTTTTACGAGACTATTCTTTAAGCTTTAACCCTTAAACATTAAACAGTGAGCAAGTTATCTACTTGCGAAACTTAAATATATGAAAAAACCAGGGGACGCGCCTCACGGCGACCCCCTGGTCGATCATATTCAAAAATTTACTGTGGTTATGAAAATCTTTACAAATAGTTTTTAATCATTGCACAGTATGTTTCATCAATATCAGTTCAGCACCTTGGTCGTGGTCATCGTGCCGTCGCTGTAGCGGGTGACAACGATGTTCACGCCGTCGAAGGGCTGATTGCTCTGCATACCCAGCGAGTTAACGTAGGTAACGCTTACCACCTGGCCGTGGAACTGCTCATAGAGCATCTCGATGATGCCGGTGCTGATGTCATCCACCTGGTTCACATCCTCGGCTACATAGCCAGCGGGAACGTCGTTCAGGACGACGGGCAGGCGGTAGCTTGCGGTGAGGTTGACGATAGCGGTCACCTCGCTGCTGCTGATGGTGAGCGTGCCGGTTGCATTGGCGTCGGTGCCGTTGTAGGTAACGGTCACGCTGGTGCCAGCGTTGGCAGCGTCGGCGGTAACGGTGGCGGGCGATACGCTGAAGCCAGTGCCGCTAACGGTAATGTTCAGATCCTGGGTCAGGTTGCTGCCGCTGATGGTCACGGGAACGCTAACACCGTTGCCGGTGTTGGTGCCCACGTTGACGGTCGAACCGCTCACAGGAGCAGTCAGTTCGGCAGTGGGAGTGGGAGTGTCACCACCCTCGCTCTCAACATAGAGCAGCGCATAGAAGTACTCTGTGCTTGTTGCAGTCAGATTGGACGTTGAATAGTTTGCGAAACGAGATGATGTTCCATTGCTGCGATAACCAATTATGCGGCCATCAGTCTTATAGCACTTGATACCATATCCGCCAGTCTCTGTCTTAATATTTACAGCAGTATTCCATGAAACATTATCACTGACATCAGTAGCGGTAGCTAAGCTGGTACTTGAACCCGTTGCAAGATAGCTTCCGTCAGGAAGGGTAAACGTGTAACCTGAAGTATAAGTACCTGTGTAGGCATGTGCCGTGAGCACAAGAGCATCGGAACCTGCTGTTACAGTTCCATCGCCGTTGTCGGTAACACTGGCTATCGAACCGTAAATTGATGATGTGCCAGTTAAGGCGCCCATTGCATTATTTCCGCTAACCAGGATGTACTTCTTACCATCGACAATCTGGTCGGTGCTGGTCACCTTTTCATAGGTGGTGCCTGCGCCTTCGCGCTTGGGAGCACGCATCATGAAGCCGCTGGTGGTCTGCTCGTCCTCAAAGATGACGATTACCTGGGCAATCTGAGCATTGTAGTTGTTGGTCACCTTCAGGGTGTACTGGGTGCCGATGGTCTGATACTGCTCGGCGATATCGAAGGTGTTGGTACCCGTCGAACCGGTGGCCTCGGTGCTGGCGGCGTCGTTGCCGACATAGATGTTCATCCTAACCGTGTTGGATGCACCGGGACGGCCAACAACCTGGATCTGCTTCACCTTGCGGTCGAAGGTGGGCAGCGTGAGCGTACCATTCTGGCCCAGCATCAGGAAGCCGACAGCCTCATTGTAATAATACTTGTTGGCCAGATTGATGGTCAGGTCGTCAACCGTGTAGTCGCGGTTATCGGTCTGCCAGTTGTTGACGTTGCCAGCGGGGATCTGCCACTCGTTGTCGGTGAAGTCAAAGGTCAGCACGTTCTCATCGACGCTCTCGACGGCATCGAGGTGCTTCACCTTGTAGTAGAAGCGCACGATTACCTGCAGGTCGCTTGCGGCGATTCCCTTGAGGGCACCAAACTTGATGATGTCGCGCGAGTTGGTATACTTCTCGGGCAGGGCCTTGTCGAGCGTGGTGGAGTTGGTGTACTCCTCATACACTACCATCATGTTGGGATCATAGTCGGTGCTATTAATAATGTAGTCACCGTTAGAGCCAGAGATGGGCGTGAAGCCACGCAGCGATCCGCTGTTGCTCTTGATCCAAACGCGGAACAGGTAGGGCTCGTAGTAGTTGCTGCCGTCCTTCATGTTGGTGGTGGGGAGCTCACCCAGGGCGTTGACACCCAGGAAGTACAGGCTGCAGTCGGCACCGTTGGCGTCCTTCCACGAGGTGGAGGGATTCTCCTCGCCGGTCTGTGCGTTCTTGACCTGACGCTCAACCTTGACGTCGCTCACGGTCACGCGGCCAACGCCGGTCTTCCACACGGGAGCACCGTAGCTGTTGTGGATACCGTCGGCGGTCAGGTTGCTGGGCAGACCGTCGGCATCGAAGTAGAAGCGGTCGTAACCGTAGGTCCAGACAACGGGGCCATAGTTCATGTAGGTGTTATAGCCTCCAGTGAGCACCTCGGCGTTGTCAAGACGCTCGATCATGTCACCAGGATAGCGCAGCTGTCCGGCATACTGCGGCAGGTAGCTCAGACCCTCGGTATAGAAGGTATGGTTGTTGTCGAACTGCATGAAGGACATGTTGCTGTAGGCGTTGCCGTCGTTGGGCTTGCGGTTGATCGTGTAGTAGTAGATCTCGGCATCACCGCCCAGGGTCATGGTCAGGTCACCGTTCTTGACGTTGGTCTGCAGCAGCTCGGGGATGCTGTCGTGGATCATCTGGTCGAAGGTGTAGAAGCCGTTCAGCGTCGAGCCCGAGTGCTTGACGGGAACGATCATCACGTTACTAACCTTGGTGGTATCCCAGTCGGCAGTGTTCTGGCCGGTGTACTGCAGGCGATAGCCGTAGCGGTAGGGATGGGTGTCGTCCTTGGTCGATGCACGGAACTGGTCAACCAGCTGGATGCCGCTCACATCGATGGGAACGTCCTCACCTGCAATCTCGGTGAGAACCTCCTTGTAGACATAAATATTATAGATCGTGGGCGAAGTACTTAAATTATAAGTACCACTGGTTGTGGTGGGAGTCACACCATAGAACCTTATATTACCACCAGTGCCAAGAGGATTGGAGGTAAAGATTGTGAAATACCTGTAGGTGTCGGATGCCTGAACAATGCCATCAAGATAGCCACTTGCATTCTCCATGCTGGCGATGTAGCTGCCATAGGTGCTGTTATCAACCACGCTGAAGTTGAATGCCAAGGTCTCGGAGGCCAGGTCGGCAGGAACATTATACTGCAAGTAGGTATTCACAGAAGAGCTGTTGATGTAGGCGGCACCCGAGTTGGTCATGTACATCACGTTGGAGGTCGAAGCCCAATTGCCGTTATTAACGGTGAAGTTACCGACGTATTGCGTGCAGTCATAGACGAAGTTGATACTGTCGACGAGCACATAGGTCGTGTCGTAGGCCACAGTGCTGCCACTGGCACCGCCGGTTGTCTCAACAGTCACAACAACAGTGGAGCAATAAGCCTCTGATGTCGATGTGAAGGAAACACTCGAGGCGCTACCGGTCCAAGTACCCACATTATTGCTGGTCGTGTAAGAGCCGGTTGTAGTTGACAATCTCGTTACAGGGTAGCTTGTATTTGATCCGGTAAACACAATCTTGGTAATCGTGCCCTCGTCGGTTGATACGGTGGTGGTGCCATTCAAGCGCACATAATTGCTATATCCGAGGTCACCGCTTGAGGTGTACAGGGTCACACCATCGCTTGTCATTGTACTAACGGTGCTGTAGCTATAGGTTCCCGTGAAGGATACATCCCTGGAAGTGGTGGTAGAGCCGCCGCCAGTGCTGCCCACGGTGAATGAGCCACTGGTGGGGATGCCCATGGTAGTCAGGTAATACTTGCTCTCGCCGCCAGTGTGCTTGGGATAGTACTGCTGGTCGTTGTAAACGACCTCCCAGTTCACCTGATCACCCACGTGTTCAAACGTCAAGGTTGCAGCCTCGACCTCGTTGGTGGGTTTGTCGTAGTCGTAGCGGAACAGGTGCAGCACGTTCTCGCCGCGGTCGATGCGGGCGGTGGTCAGGCCGGCGGTGCCGTTCTGGTTGCCCAGGGTCATGAAGTTGCGGTAGTAGTTGTACTCTGCGTCGATGTCGAAGTCGCTCTCGTAGTGGTGGCGAACAATCGAGATGAAGTCCTTGTAACCCGGGATGAGCACATCGTCGGGGTCGCTGTCGGCATAGAAGGTGCCGGTGCTGTTGGCGTCGTGGTCAACGGGCACGGGTGCTGCGGTGGGCCATGCACGCACGATGTAGTCGATGGTGTAGCTCTCGGGATACTGGGGCACCTGATAGGTGTAGGTGGTGTCGGTGGTCGTGGTCAACAGCGAGTCGAGGACTACGTTGCCCTGAGGACCCTTCACCACTACCCACAGGTCGTGGGTCTCGGGCTCGTCAAAGCCCAAGATCTTCTGGAGCGAAGTGGACCAGTTGATGGTCACATCATAGACGTGCTCTTGAGTCTTGTTGGGCGTAGCAGTGGCCTCAAGCTCGGCAGTGTACAGGCCCACGCGGGGGGCGTGGTCATAGTCACGCCAAGTCGACCCGCCAGAGCTCACATATTGTCCACGGTCATCGGGGATATAGAACAACAGGTTGGACATGGTGTTATGGGTTGTTCCACTCTTACCCGTCATTGAGAAGAAGTGCTCCATGTAGTTCACACTCTGGCAGTCGTGAACAACATCATAGGCCTCGCCCAGACGGTCCATCCTCTCAAAGAAGTCGGTGATACCCGTCGTGTCGGTCTGGGTAGTGGGAGCAAACTCCTCATACATGCCATAGAACGGAGCGCGATCGGACGATGCGCTGCCCTCTAACGAAGACAGATATGCCATCTTGCCCTTGCTGATGAAATAGAAGCGGTTCAAGTTACCTGAGTAGGAGAACACGGTGCCGGCATTGCTGGTCGTGCCGCCGACGCGCACGCCGTCGGTCAACAGCTCGATGCCGTCATAATAGGTGTCAAAGTAATGAACGAGGTCGGCCCACGAATGGGTGTACTCATCGTCGACGCTGCACAGGGTGTCATCCTTCAACTTCACCAGCAGGGTAGTGTAACCGTTCTCGATGGGCTTGGTCACGCTTCCGGTGCTGGAGGGAGAGATCGAGAAGGTATAGGTCTGAGCCGTGGAGGCGGAGGTGAATTCCTTGGCCTGGTGATTTACCATGAACCTGCGATAGTAGCCATATCCATCACCAGTCACCGACGAACTGCAATAACCGGTGACGCTGACCGTGACGTTGCTATAACCGTTGACAACGCTGGCGGGAATGCGTATGTACCCACCATTATTGGAGTCAGAGCTATAATACAGGTAACAGCCACGATAGGTGCTATTGTAGGCCAACGTGTTACTGTGAGCCCAGTTGCTGGGGAAACCATAGTTGGAGTAAGAGCTTGAGGATACTGTCCAGTAGTCCAGCAATGATGTTCCGCTATAAACCCTAACGGAAGTGAGGAAAGTATACTTTGAATTGAGATTGACATAGATGTCGCTATAGGTGGTGCTATTGCCCACTTCGGCGATGTTCCAGCCAAACTCGATGTTGGGATACTCATGGTCGCCATTCTTGGCTTCGGAGTAGAGGATACCTGGGATCTCGGGTGTCTTGTACAGATAACCGATGAGTGCTGCCATCTGGCTTCCAGTAGTGGCTTCATCGGTAATCTTTGAAGTCTGTGTCACATTATTGGCATCAGTCCACTGATAGGAGAATTTCTCATACCATGCGCGTACATGAACCGAATCGGCCGTCTCGTTGTAGGTAGCGCGACGCGGGGCCTTCAACATAGCTCCAGGTTCCATGGGAACAGCCTCGTGAGCACCTTTCTTGTAATAGGATGTTGAAAGTCCATCATTTCCCTTGACTGGAGCATCAATAAGGTCCTTGATGGCCTTGTTCATGTAGGGTACCTTGTTAGGTACAATGCCCTTACCAAACAACGAGGCATGAGACCTCGTAGTGGCAACAGCCTGCTTGGTCACTTGAGCCGAAGCAACACTTGACCAGCCTACTGCAAGCAGCAGACCAGCCGCAAAAATTGTTAATTTTCTTTTCATATTATCCACAAAATTATTAAATTAAAATGTCCTTTTCCCTTGTAAAAAATGCATCAAAATCCACTATATCAGCATGCTGCGGTTCATTGCCTACAAAAAAGCTACAAACATGTCATGGGCTGTAGTCAAGTTGGACCTATCAACCACTTTCAAGTCATAGTTTTTTCTCAATTCTCCATAACTGATAACAGGTTTAGCATGCAAAGGTACATTATTTATTTTAAATAAAACAAGAAATCATCCATAAAAATGAAAAAAATTTCATTGGACATCCCGCCGCCTAATCAAATGACCCCTGAAAACCCTAAAAAAACCATCCTGCATATTATGGCATGCCACCTGGCCAAACCACGGATTTCTCAACCCTTTAATTTTTTATATTATTTTCACATTTTACAGGCGATAAATCAAGTATCAATTTAAATCTTTAGGCTACTCTTTGGGTTAACTATGTCTAAAAAACTTAAAATACAATTAGTTAACCAATAATTACAGTACCCCCTAAATAAGTTTAAATAATATTTTCAATCAATGGTTTGAAGTGATATTTTTGACGTCAAAAAGCCAAGAATCGGGTGCTCATGGCTAAGCAGCAGACCACTGGCAATCAGACGGGGACCTCGTCTCGTCACGGCCGGCATGTTTTTGCCCCTAAATTGAGAAATGAAAACTTTTTTGTACCTTTGCAGCTCCTAAATGGCAGGTGCTACCTGCGATTGCTGTTACCGATGCACAAGCAAGACAACCATACGTTCCTGACAACGGCTCCAGTGAGACGTGTGATCCCCTCGATGGCGGTCCCCACCGTGATCAGTATGCTTGTGACAAGCATCTACAACCTGGTTGACACCTACTTTGTGGGGCTGCTCAACACCCAGGCCACGGCAGCCGTGGGCGTGGCCTTCCCCGTGATGGCCATCATCCAGAGCATCGGGTTCCTGTTCGGTCAGGGGTCGGGCACCTACATGGCGCGCCACCTGGGGGCCCGCCGCATCGATGAAGCTCGCCAGATGGCTGCCACCTCGTTTGTTGGCAGCATCGTTTGCGGCGTTATGATTACCGTGGCTGGGCTGCTGCTGCTCAAGCCCCTGTCGGTTGCCCTGGGCTCGACGCCCACCATCCTGCCCTACACGATGGACTTCATGGGCGTGATCCTGCTGGGCGCGCCGCTGATGACGGCCTCGATGGCGATCAACAACCAGATGCGCTTTCAGGGCAACGCCACCCAGGCGATGTATGGCATGATCTCGGGTGCGGTGCTCAACGTGGTGCTCGTTCCGCTGTTCATGTTCACCTTTGGCCTGGGTATCCTGGGCACCGCCATCGGCACCGTGCTGAGCCAGCTGTTCGGCTTCGTCGTGCTGTGGGTGATGTCGCGCCGTGGCGAGAACATCCCCATCGACTTGTCGCTGGCATCGAGGCGCTGGCACTTCCAGCAGGAAATCCTCAGGGGCGGCACCCCGTCGCTCACGCGCCAGGCTCTTGCCAGCATCGCCACGCTGATGCTGAACGTGGCTGCCGGCGTGTATGGCGACGCGGCGATAGCCGGCATGTCGATAGTGTCGAGGGTAGCGTTCATCATCTTTGCCATCATCATCGGCATTGGCCAGGGCTATCAACCCTTCTGCGGCTTCAATTACGGCGCGGGCCTGTACAAGCGGCTGCTGCGCGGCTTCTATTTCACCATCCTGCTCGACATGGCGGTACTGGCGCTGATGTGTGGTCCCGCCTTCATCTTTGCCGAGGGGCTGGTGGACCTGCTGCGCGACGACCCCGAGGTGGTAGCAGTGGGGGCTGTGGCGCTGCGGTGGCAACTGGTGGCCCTGCCGATGGCCGCCGTTGTGACCGTGTGCAACATGACGCTGCAGACCAGCGGCCAGAGCTTGGCGGCCAACGTACTCGCCGCTGCACGCAACGGCATCTTCTTTATCCCCCTGATCTTGATATTGCCACGGGTAATGGGCCTCAAGGGCGTGGAGATATGCCAAGCCGTGTGCGACATCCTGGCCTTCCTGCTGGCCATCCCGCTGACGCTGCACTTCTTCAGGAAAAGGGTAAAATAGGGATGGTTCTATTGATGTAATTTTCCCGCTAATGGCCGTGTTCACGGCAATTTGTTCTCCTTTTTTATCCCAGCTGGTCCATAAATCGGGATTTTTATCTAAATTTGCAAGTTAAAACGCTATAATAGACATGAAGAAAGACGACGACGAACTGGAAGGCAAGGACCAGGAGCAGCCCGAGGCTGACCAAGACCAGGCCAGCGACGATGTCCAGGGAGCCGCTGACATCCTCCCCACCGTGAGCGATGATGACGGCGAGCCCCAAGCTCACTCCACCTACCAGGTGCCCAAAGATAAGAAACTGCAACTGAGCGGCATGTACGAGAACTGGTTCTTGGACTATGCCTCCTATGTGATACTTGAGCGCGCCGTGCCGCACATCGAGGACGGCTTCAAGCCCGTGCAGCGCCGCATCATGCATGCCATGAAGGAGGCCGATGACGGCCACTTCAACAAGGTGGCCAACATCGTGGGCCTGACCATGCAGTATCACCCGCATGGCGATGCCTCGATCTACAGCGCACTGGTGCAGTTAGGGCAAAAGGAGCTGCTCATCGACACCCAGGGTAACTGGGGAAACATCCTCACCGGCGACGGTGCGGCTGCAGGCCGTTACATCGAGGCCCGCCTGAGCGAGTTTGCCCTCGACGCCGTGTATAACGCCAAGGTCACCGACTGGGGCCTGTCCTATGACGGACGCAAGCGCGAGCCGCTGACCCTGCCCGCCAAGTTCCCGCTGCTGCTCACCCAGGGAGCCGAGGGCATCGCTGTGGGCCTGTCGTGCAAGATCCTGCCGCACAACTTCAACGAGGTCATCGACGCGGCGGTGCACTACCTGCGTGACGAGGAGTTTCACCTCTACCCCGATTTCCAGACGGGTGGCTACATCGACGTGAGCCACTACAACGACGGCGAGCGTGGCGGCTATGTGCGCGTGCGCGCCAAGATCGAGAAACTCGACAACAAGACGCTGCTGGTCAAGGATGTCCCCTACGGCAAGACCACAGGCACCGTCATCGAGTCGATCCTGAAGGCCGGCGAGCGCGGCAAGATCAAGATACGCAAGGTGGAGGACAACACCAGTGCCACGGCCGAGATCATCGTCTCGCTGCAGGCAGGCACGAGCAGCGATATCGCCATCGATGCGCTGTATGCCTTCACCGACTGCGAGATCTCCATCTGGCCCAACTGCTGCGTCATCATGGACCAAAAGCCGCAGTTCCTCACCGTGAGCGATGTGCTGCGCTACAGTGTGGACCGCACCCGCGACATCCTGCGCCAGGAGCTGGAGATCCAGCGCGGCGAGACGATGGAGTCCCTGCACAGCGTGTCGCTGGAGAAAATCTTCATCGAGGAGCGCATCTACAAGGACAAGGAGTTTGAGAACGCGCGGGACCAGGAGCGTGCCCTCAAGCACATCGACAAGCGACTCACGCCCTTCAAGCCCCAGTTCTACCGCGAGGTCACCCAGGACGACCTGCTGCGCCTGCTCGAGATCCCGATGAAGCGCATCATCAAGTACAACAGCGACAAGGCCGAGGAGAACATCGCCCGCCTGAAGGAGCGCATCGAGGACATCGACTACAAGCTGGCCCACCTGACCGAGTACGCCATCGAGTGGTTTGAGGGCCTGAAGACCAAGTACGGCGCCAAATACCCGCGCCGCACCATCATCCGCGAGTTTGACACCATCATCGCCAGCAAGGTCGCCGAGGCCAACCAGAAGCTCTACATCAACCGCGCCGACGGCTTCATCGGCACGAGCCTGAAGAAGGACGAGTTTGTGTGCAACTGCTCGGACATCGATGACATCATCATCTTCTACAAGGACGGCAAGTTCAAGGTCACCAAGGTTGCCGACAAGAGCTATGTGGGCAAGAACATCCTGTACCTGAACGTGTTCAAGAAGGGCGACGACCGCACTATATATAATGTATTGTATCAAGACGGCCGCGGCGGCACCATCTACATGAAGCGTTTTGCCGTGACCGGCGTCACGCGCGACAAGGAATATGACATCACCCAGGGCAAGCCTGGCAGCAAGATCGTGTGGTTCACCGCCAATCCCAACGGCGAGGCCGAGGTGCTGCGCATCACGCTCAAGCCCAAGTTCAGGCTCAAGATCCTGCAATTTGACGTCAACCTGGCCGACCTGGCCATCAAGGGCAAGCAGGCCCGCGGCAACATCGTGACCAAGAACGAGGTGCACCGCATCTCGCTCAAGGAGGCAGGCCAGTCAACGCTGGGCGACCGCGAGGTGTGGTTCGACCCCGACATCCTGCGCATCAACTACGAGAAACACGGCCGTTCGTTGGGCCTGTTTGGCGGCGACGACCGCATCCTGGTCATCATGCAAAACGGTGACTTCTACACCACCAGCACCGAGGCCAGCAACCACTATGACGAGGGCATCCTGCGCATCGAGAAATATGAGAGCGGCAAGGTGTGGACCGCCGTGCTCGATGATGCCGACCAGGGACACCCCTACGTGAAGCGCTTCACGCTCGACGACAGCACCAAGAAGCAGAGCATGATAGGCACCAACCCCGAGTCGCGGTTGCTGCTGCTGAGCGACGAGCCATGCCCGCGGTTTGAAGTGAAGATGGGCGGCGGAGATGCCTTTAGAGAGCCGTTTGTGATTGATGCCGAGGAGTTTATCGGTGTCAAGACATTCAAGGCCAAGGGCCGCCGCGTCACCAACTGGGAGGTGGACAGCATCACCGAGATTGAGCCGCGTGAGCCGGCACCCAAGCAGGAGCCGGCACCCGTCGCAGCCACCGTCGATGACGAGAGGACCGGCGGCAGCTCACCCACTGGAACAAGCGGCGACAACATCAGCCAGGAAGAGGTGCTGGACAAACTCACGGGGCAGCAACGGCTCCAGTTCGACGACTTTGACGACGACGAGGGATGAGCGTCCGATGGTCATATTGGTTGATGGCGTGTGCCATGGGGTTGCTGCTCATGGCGTGTGCCAGCATCGGGGCGCCCGAGGGCGGGCCGCGTGACTACACACCGCCCCAAGTGGTGAAATCTTCGCCACGGCCCGGAACGGTCAACTTCAAGGGCAACAAGGTTGAAATCACCTTTGACGAGATCATCAACCTCAAGGACCAGCAAAAGAAAGTCATCGTTTCTCCCGCTTCCAAGAGTCAACCTCTCATACGCACCGTGGGCAAGAAGTTGACCATTGAGTTCCGCGACGAGCTGGAGGAGAACACGACCTATGTCATCGACTTCTCCAATGCCATCGAGGACAACAACGAGGGCAACCAGCTTGACGGCTACTCATTCGCTTTCTCGACTGGCGACGTGATCGACACGCTTGCGGTTTCGGGTATCGTGCTGCGTGCCAGCGACTTGGAGCCCATGCAACATGTGCTCGTGGGACTGCACAGCAATCTTGATGACACGGCCTTCACTCATGTGCCACTGGAACGCGTGAGCCGCACCAACGACCTGGGCAAGTTCACCATCCGTAACCTCAAGCCGGGCCAATACCATGTGTTTGCCCTTAACGACGTTGACGGTGACTACCGCATGGCCCGGACCGAAGACATCGCTTTCCTCGACGAGATTGTGGTGCCATCGACCAGTGAATACACGTCTCAGGACACCGTCTTCACCTATGACCGCCATGTGGACACCGTCGTCACGGCAACCCACACGATGTACCTGCCCAACGACCTGCTGCTGTGCATGTTTAACGAGGGATACCGCTCCCACTACGTGAGACAGACGTCACGTCCCGCCAACAATAAGCTGCACGTGCTCTTCGGGGCACCCAACGACACATTGCCCGGCATGGAAGTCATCAAGCCCATCGAGCATCAGCATGACTGGTATCGCGTTGAGCGCAACCAGAACAACGACTCGCTGTTCTACTGGATCACCGACTCGGCCATGATCAAGACCGATACCATCATCGTGGCGATGACCTACCTGCGCAGCGACAGTGCCGACCGACTGGTGCAGGTGACCGACACCGTGCGGTTTGGCTACCGCAAGCCCAACGCCCAGGTCAAGGAAGAAGAGAAGAAACAAAAGGAACGTGAGGAGCGCACCAAGCGGCTGGCCCAGTTGCTCGAGAAGCAGGAAAAAGCAGCAGCCCAAGGCAAAGAACTCAACGAGGGCGAACTCGAGGAGCTCAAGGAACTGCAACACGTCGATCCCAACGAGATACCAAAACTCAAAATGGAACTGGCCAAGAGCGGCACGCTCGACATCGGCGACTCCATCGTCTTGAAATTTGACACTCCCATCGCATCGATTGACCCAGGCGGAGTGCACCTGGAAGTGAAGCGTGACACATTGTGGGTTCCCTACCCAGGTCATGTGCCAGCCATCAGGCAGGTCGATGACTGCAATCCCATGCGCTACTGGCTGCCCATCACCCCCATGCCCGACACCTCCTATCGGTTGACCATCGACAGCGCAGCCGTCGCCTCGGTGTACGGCTTGACCAACGACCCCTTGTCAAAGGAGCTCAAAGTGTATGGCCCCGAGGAATATGCCAACGTCTATTTCAAGGTCAACGTCACTGGCAACGCGTTTGTCGAGCTGCTGGGATCCAACGAGAAAATTGAGCGCACCGTCACAGTCAATGACGGAAACTTTGAGCTGATCAACGTCAAGCCCGGCACTTATTACCTGCGGCTGACCCTCGACGCCAACAGCAACGGCAAGTGGGACACAGGCAATTATGCCAACCACCTGCAGCCCGAGGAAGTGTACTACTATCCCAAGAAGCTGCGACTGCGCCGCAACTGGGACCTGGACGAGAGCTGGAACATCTATGATACCGCCCTTGACCTGCAAAAGCCCGATGACATCAAGCGCAACAAGCCCGAAAAGTCCAAGAACAAGGTGGAAAAGAAACAGACCAATAACCGTGAGGACGACGAGGAAGAGGATGACGAGTTCGGCACAGGCATCACACCGGCCTACACCGGCAACAAGTATAACGACGCCAAGAGCAACCGCCGCCTCAACCGAAACCCGATGTAATGCCCGAACGCTTGGACCCACGCAAAGCGATTTTTTGGAATTTTTTTCAAAAAACACTTGCGTATTAAAAAAAAGTATTACCTTTGCAGTCGCAAAACCAAAAATGCCCAGGTGGCGGAATTGGTAGACGCGCACGTTTCAGGTGCGTGTGCCGC
>ERZ842401.5065-NODE-5065-length-14844-cov-4.351139_pt1 | contig 14844 bp, 3 predicted proteins | sample MGYA00521270_ERZ842401 | MGnify/ENA primary metagenome ERZ842401 (study PRJEB31892, sample SAMEA3878208) | bioreactor metagenome | biome: Moose rumen | place: Sweden | collected 2011-10 | study: EMG produced TPA metagenomics assembly of the PRJEB12797 data set...
AGACATTGATGCAGGTGGATGGGAGCAGTGTGATTGGTCGTCAGTTTGGTGATGCCTTTTGCTGCGAAAACAGTCTGGAGAAGGGCTGTGGTCATGGCAAAAATTGCCATTATTGTCCGGTACGGCGCAATATCGAGGCGGCACTTTTAGATGATGAGTTTAGCAGCGAATTTCCCATGCAGATGAAAAATGCCCGGACTGGAGACCGGCTGTGGCTGAATTTGGGGATTTCCCAGACAAGAACTGGCGGGGATAAGCAGCTTATTGTGACCATTGCGGATGTATCTACGCGCCGGCAGTATGAGCAGGTGCTGGAACAGGCGAAAAGGGCAGCTGAAGAGGCTGCTCGCAGTAAGATGCGTTTCCTGTCCATCATGAGCCATGAACTTCGCACGCCGTTAGCTGGCATGGTCGGTATGCTGGAACTGGCAGGACAGGAGCCGCTATCGGAAAAACAGCAGCAATGTCTACGGAATATCAGATGCAGTGCTGATGATTTATTGTGTATTCTGAATGATATTTTAGATTTTGCCAGGTTGGAAAATGACCAGATGAGGCTGACACGGGCAGATTTTAACCTGCAGGAGACAATTGACCAGATGGCCGCGATTTATCGCCAATTGGCAATAGCCAAAGGACTTCGTTTTGTGGTGCCCCAATATGCGGATTTGCCCCAGTTCGTCCGTGGAGATGCGCTGCGCATCCGGCAGGTGCTTCATCATATATTGACGAATGCACTGAAGTTTACCGAACAAGGCAAGATTACTTTTGCCGTGTACCGCGGGGAGCGCAAGCTCAACCAGCGGGTGGCCGGCGACCGAAAAATCAAGACGCCCCACGTCCGCAACCTGACCGCGGAGCTGGTGGAGGCGGAGGTCAACTCGACCATCCCGGCCCCGAAGGTGACGGCCCGGCGGAAGCAGGACGAGCTAAAGGCCAAGATCATCGAGGACATGATCCGCAACGAGCAGGATCGTCTGCCTACGGAGCAGATCAATGACATGATGGAGCGGGCGGTTCCCATCCAGGGCGGGGCATTCCAGCTGCTGGAATGGGACAACCGGCAACGGACCCATAACACCGTCGGGGAGCTCTCCATTGCCGTCGTTCATCCCAAGGAGTTTATCCCCCAGGAGGGGGTGTTCACCGGGGTGGAGGACATGGACTACTTCTTCCTGAAGCTGCCCCAGACCAAGGAGAGCATCAAGCAGCGGTACGGCATCGACCTGCGGAACGAGGGAGAAGAAAACCCGGAGATGCGCAGCCAGGATGCCTCTGCAGCGGAAGACATGGTGACCCAGAACATTGCGTACTACCGCAACGACAAGGGCGGCATCGGGAAGTATTCTTGGGTCAACGACGTGGAGCTGGAGGACCTGGAGGACTACCAGGCCAGGCGAGTGCGGCGCTGTGCCAACTGCGGCGAAGCTGAGCCCATCGGAGGGAAAGGGAAAAGCACCTGCCCGCGGTGCGGCGGTACCGAGTGGACCGACGAGAAGCAGGACTATGAGGAGATCTGGTTCCCTGTCCAGCGAAGCGACGGCTCCATCATCCCTGGCGCCCACCTGGAAGAGGTGGAAACGGACGTGCCGGTGGAGGTGGACGGCCGCGTAGTGTGGGAGAAACGCCCCATGCCGGACTATGTGCCCACCAGGATCCCCAGGTACAAGCCGAACATCTACCCGGTGCTGCTTCAGCGGAATGTTTCGGTGTATGGTCAGCTGCTGGGGGACAGCGACGTGGACAAGATCGCAGACCAGCAGAACACGGCCAACCGGATCGAGGCGAAGATCGTGGACAAGCTGGTGAAGGCAGGCAGCTATCTGGTGCTGCCCAACGACGCCTCCATCCCCGCGGACAGCGACGAGATCAAGGTGATCCGACCGGAGGGCCCGGCGGACGCCAACATGATCCAGGTGAAAACCCTGGAGGGCGACATCTCCCAGGATCTTGCATACCTGGCCCAGGTGTATGAGGAGGCCCGGCAGATCATTGGCATCACCGACTCCTTCCAGGGCCGCAAGGACACCACCGCCACCTCTGGCAAGGCCAAGGAGTTCTCCGCCAACCAGGCGGCAGGCCGGCTGGAAAGCAAGCGAGTGATGAAGGACGCAGCCTATGCCGCACTGTTCGAGGCCATGTTCAAGTTCAAACTGGCCTACGCTGACGAGGTGCGCCCGGTGACCTCCCATGATCCGATGGGGGACACCGTCTATGAAGAGTTCAACCGGTTCGACTTCCTGGAGCAGGACGAAAACGGGGAGTGGTACTGGAACGACCAGTTCCTCTTCTCCTGCGACACCTCCGCGCCTCTGGCCAACAACCGGGAGGCCATGTGGCAGGAGACGATCCAGCTCTTCCAGGCCGGCGCCTACGGTAACCCGGCAGAAATGAGCACCCTGATCCTCCTGTGGACCAAGATGGAGCTGCTGCACCATCCCGGCGCAGCGGAGACCAAGAAGGCCCTGGAGGAGCGTATGGAACAGGAACGGATGATGCAGCAGCAGATGCAGCAGATGTCACAACCCCAGCAGGGGATGATCCCCGGACAAGGAGGGTTAATCAATGGCAGCAACGTATAGCTATGACGACTTTCTGAAAGCGGCCCAGGAAAACTCCTGGGGCGAGGGCAACGGGTTTTCTTCGGCAGACTGGCGCCTGGCCCAGCAGAATCCGGACGCCGGCATGAGCATCCTGAACGCCAAGCGAGACTATATCAATGCGACGACCAGCGAGCAGAGGGCAGAGGCCAACAAGCGGGCGGAGGCTATCCGGTCCGCCTACGGCGGGTACACCGGCGGCACTGACGGTGCCGGGTACTACCTGAACCAGCCCTCTCCTCAGCAGTTCTCCTACCAGCAGGCGCCGACCTTCAGCTATGATCCCGACACGGACCCTGTCACCCAGGCATACATGAAGCGGTATGCCTGGGAAGGAAACCGTGCCACCCAGAACGCTCTGGGCAGCGCTGCAGCCATGACCGGCGGCATCCCGTCCTCTTACGCGGTGGCGGCGGCTTCTCAGGCAGGGGACTACTATGCCTCCCAGGCTGCGGACAAGATCCCGGAGCTGTACCAGCAGGCCTATAACCGATATGTCAACGACCTGAATCAATGGAACACGGACCGGAACTTCGCCTATGGTCAGTATCTGGACGAGATCAATGCCCAGACCCAGAACAGGCAGGAGGCCCTGCAGAAGGCGGAGCTGGGCTACCAAGTGGGGGACAACCGTCTCCTGGAGGAGATGGGCTACAGCCTGGAGAACGACCCTGCTGCCTGGGCCCGGCGCCAGCAGGAGCAGCAGTACGCCACTCAGCTTGGTATCTCTCTGGGAGACTATCGGCCGGCTCAAGAGTACTACGGCGTCACTGCCGACCAGCAGATGCTCAATGCGGATATGCTCTACAATCTGGCGGTGCTGCGGTTGAATCAGGGAGACCCCAGCTTGATGAATCAGCTGATCGAGAAGTACTTCCCCGGGGCAGGCGGCGCCATCCCCACATATTCCGACGTAGGTTACTACAGCGGGTCCGGTGGTGGTGGAGGCTCCGGCGGAAGCAGCGGCGGAGGCTCCAGCTCGGCGGCCGCTCCTGTTGCCGCCAGCACTTACACCCCGACGCCTCTCACTGCGTCGCAGGTCCAGCGGGCGAGGGCAAAGACGGACAACCTTCTGGGAATCGGCACGCTGCCGCAGGCTACAACGCCTGCCAATACGAACCCCAACTCTCAGGCCAACATCCGATCCGTCATTCTTGAAATGCAGAGGAAGAAGAACGAGGAAGAGAAGAAATAAGGAGGTCCCTTTATGGCGCAGGTAGTGCGGAAACTGGAGGATGTAGAGAACAAAAAAACTGGCATCCAGGCGATTAAGGACTCCGTGCAGAAAAAGGCAGATGAGGTCAAGCAGAAGACAGCTCAGAAGAGCGCGACGGTATCTGCCAAGTCTCAAACGACTAACAACCGGCAGAGCAGTGCGCCCACCGTCCAGCAGGTCAACAGCCAGGCCAACAACTACTACCAGGCCTACAAGGAGGCAGTGCAGGCGAAGGGCTGGGCCGACGCAGACGCCTACCATCTCCAGGCAAAGGGCGCCGCTGCCACGGCACGGGACGCCCAGATGCTCCAGCTCTCCACCCAGAACTTTGAAAAGAAAGTCAGTGCACTGGGGAAGCAGGAGAAGCTCCTGTCCACGGCCATCAATGCCTATACGGCCAAGCAGATGGAGGCGCCGTCCTCTGCACTGCTGCCGTCCTCCGGGGACTACAGCCCGTACTTCTCGGCGTTTCGGCAGGCGAAGGCCAGCAGCCCTGCTTTCGGCGGAAAAGTCGAAGCACCCTCCCAGCGGGAGACACTGGACTACTATGACCGGGAGATCGCCAAGATCGACAACCGGATCGGGGAGCTGGAAAAAACGCCGGCCCCCTGGCTGGAGCCGGACCTGAACAAGCAGGAGGCGGCGAATCAGAGATACCAGAACGCTTTCGACACCATCCAGCAGCTGAGGGCCCAGCGGGCTGATCTCTCAGCCGAGGCGGCAGAGGTGGAGCGGTATGGGACGGTTTCAGACATGGAAGGGCTGGCTAAGAGGGACAAGCTCTTCTCTATGTACGCCCAGGACGGTGAGGCAAAAACCAAGCAGAGGCACTTCTCTCAGGCTACTCAAAATGCGAGTGCAGTAATCATGTCTCGTAATTCTGGTATGACAAATCTGATCCCGAGCACTACCAGTGAAGAATGGTATGACGAATACCAGGCAATGTCAAACGATCAGAAGCGAGTATATGACTATTATATCGGCCGAGGAGACGCCGAGAGTGCCGAGGCGTATAGAAAGGCGCTTCGCAGAGATCTGAACAAAAAGATGGCGGATGCTCAGATCGAGAGAGCGAAAGGAGAAGGGGCCAGGAATCCGTTTGGAACAGGGGCCGCAAGTGTGCTGCTACAGCCCGTTGCTGCAACGGCGACCATCGCGGACATGCTGACTGAGAGTGTAAGTGGTCTCCAGAGTAACAGCAAGTACGCCCCTTATGCAGACCCCAATACTCCCGGCCAAACCCAGCTGAGAATGGTGCAGGCCTACCGGCAGGCTGGCCTGGAAAAGATTGAAAACCCGTTTTTGAAATCCGCGCTGAATGCTGCATACAGCGCCATTGACCAGATCCCTTCGCTGGTGATGACCGTTGCGATCCCCGGCCTCGGTGAGGAGCTGGGCCTTGCCTATATGAGCATACTCAGCGGTGCGGACAAATACACTGAGATGACCGAACGCGGCGTCACCCAGTGGCAGGCAACGACCTCTGCCATTGCCAGTGCCACCGCCAGCTATTTGATGGAGAAAGGGCCGATGGACGACTTGGCCGCCGCTTTCCTTGGCGGGAAGAAAACGGCCAAAAGCATGATCCGTCAGGTAGGTGCTGCCATCCTTGGTGAGAACATGGAGGAGCTGGGTGAAAATGGCCTGGAGCTCTTGTACGATGGGATCATCAACGGGACCAAGAGCAGCCGAGAACTGAGCATCCGAAGCTACATGCAACAGGGGATGTCCAGAGAAGAGGCGGAAAAGAAGGCATGGGAAGACTTTGGTGCCGAGCAGTGGGAAACGATCTTGACCACTACCTTGTCCACCGCCATGCTGATCGGGCCCGGCACGGTGCGCAGTGCCGTGGCCACCCACAACTACAACCAGGCCAGAAACACGAAGGAAGGCCGCGCTTCCATCGCTATATCTGCCGGCCAGCAGTACATGGCAGCGGTGCAAGAGCACGGAGAGAACAGCCAGGAAGCCAGGGAGGCTTTTCAGGTGTTCCAGAATGCCGTGGCCCAGGCAGAGAACGCCAACGCCGTAAGCGAGAAGCTGAGCCGGGTGGAGCCGGTGGCCCGCCAGATGCAGACCGAGGAGCCGGCGGTGCAGTATGCGCTGCGGGATCATGCTGCACCAACGTATGAAGAACTGATTTCAAAACCGGATATTCCAGTTGTAGACATTCGGCGGGAGCACACGGGAGACATGGCGACCGAGAGAGCCGCCGCAAAAAAGAGCCGTTCCGTGCAGGAACTCTACCAGACACCCGTAATCAATAAAGACACCGGAGAGCCTTTATTCATTACACCGAAGACCATCACACACACTTTCTCCAACCTGGGGTTGAGCCAGGTGGATTTGGTGTATCATCTTCGGGAGATATCCGAGAATGCTGTTTTGACCTATGCTGAGGCTACAAGGAATACACCAAGCGATCAGTCTACGGGCACATATACTTTTTTTGCTGCAGCGAAAACGGAAGAAGGCACGGTTCCAGTAAAGCTAAAGGTAAAAGAGTATGTAAGTGCTAACAGCACTATGCCAAGGACCGTGAGGGAATCTGCTGAAGGACAAAGACCAGAAACCTTTGCAACGGAGTATGATGGCAGAGTGCTTGTGGTTGAGGGCATAGAAAAAGAACCCTCCAGTTCAGCACTACCAGACAGAGGCAATAACCTCCCGGAACAGCACCCTTCGGGTTCTTCCACCATTAGTATACGCGAATTGTATGGCCTTGTCAACAAAGAATACCAGAAATATCTTCCTTCCCGTCAATACAGCATAGGCAAAGAAGCGCAGGGTAGCCTGCCTGCCACTGAGGCCGGCCGGCTGCTGGAAGGCCTGGCCAAAGCGACGGGGACGAAGATCTCGACGGAGGGCACCTTCCGGCCGGGGGAGGCTGGGTACTATGACCGCGGTACGGGCACCCTGTACATCAACCCGCAGGCGGAAACCCGGCAGCAGCTGGCGGCGGTCTTCACCCATGAGCTGACCCACCATCTGGAAGGGACCGAGAGCTACGGCAAGCTGCGGGACATGCTGGTGAGCCGCTGGAAGGCGGAGGGACAGTTCTACGATAAGATCCTGGCCAAGATCCGGGAATATCGAGCCCACGGCGTGAGCATCAACCGCGAGGGCGCCATCTCTGAAATGGTGGCCGAGTACGCCCAGGAGCACCTATTCACCGACGCCGGGGAGATCCGGGGCCTGGCCGCCTACGACCTGAGCCTGGCCGGCAGGATCAAGAACTGGATCAGCCGGAAGGTGGCCGGAGTGACCGGGAACACGGAAAAACAGTTCCTTCGTAACGCTGAGCACCTGTACACCCAGGCCATCCGGGAGGCGGAGAAAGGGCAAGGCGTGAGGGGAAACAATGCCCTTCGTTTCTCCGTGAGTAGTGCCAAAGAGAAGGTTGACAGAGCCACACAGATGCTGGATAATGGTGCTACATACAGTGATGTGTTCCGTGAGACCGGGCTGGTGATTAATCTTGGCGGAGAAATCCAGGACGGTTTTGGCGGAGAAGTGATAGGGAGGTATGAGCGTGGGCGAGATAACGAAGGACCTGTGGTTCCAATGCGCGAGGGAGATGAAAGTGCCGGAAGAGAAGATAGAAGAGGGTTGGAAGAAAGTCTTGGCGCGGCGCGCAAGAGAGGCTGGAGAGAACTCCGACAAAGCGAACGAGAGAGAATCACAGAAGCAGTTGAAGCCAGAGTAAATGGAGTAACAGGAGAAGCTGCCGATTTTAAGGAAATGTTTTCATCTGTCTCTGAATATGCCGAGGCTTTCTACAACCTTTTGCATGATGGAAGGCCAAATGCTGAACGGTGGTCCTACTTCATCCCGGATCTCCAAGGCCTGATGGACGAGATTGACGGAATTGTCAGTGAGGAAAGGCGGCAGTACTCCCTCAAAAAGCCAGAGACCAACACCGAGAAGTTCCTCCGTCAGCAGGAGCGGGAGAATGCCAGGCTCCGCGAGAAACTGGAGGAGACCCAGCGCCAACTGAAGCGGACCACCGTGAAGATGCCCAGCGTGAGCCAGATGCGGGCAGAGGTGCGGGCTGTTATGAGGGGCTACGGCGTCAGAGAAAACAACGGGAACGTGCTGATCTACCGTGAGATCAAGCAGCTTTATGAGCTCATGGGCAACGGCAAGACCACCATCAACGGCAGGGTGTGGGAGCTGACCAGCGAAAACGCCAACCGGCTGGCCCTGGAGATCGCGGACCAGGTGCTCAGCCGCAGCAGGGTCAAGGAGGACATGGCCGAGTACCAGGACCTTCGGGAAACCTTGAAGGGTGCTTCCATCCATGTACCCCAGGAGATCCGCAATGACCTGTCCATGCCGTTCCAGGATTTCAAGCGCCAGTACGGCAAGGAGATCAAATTCAGCAAGGACGGCGTGGGGATCGAAATGGTGTGGCAGGAGCTGGAGGAACAGTATCCCGGCCTATTCGACGGCAGCGAATACCTGAATCCGGCGGACATGCTTAACCACCTGGGAGAGGTGCTGGACGCCACCCGGCCGGTGGAGAGCAATCCCTTTGAGGAAGGCACCCAGGCCTGGGAGATCGAGCGGCAGCATCTGGCCAACGATATCCTGGACCGATTCTATGAGATCCCCCAGCAGAAGCCCACCTTTGCGGACAAGCAGTATCGGAAGCTGATGTGGGCCAAGGTGAATGCTCAGAACAAGTTGGCCGAAGTGAAGGCCCACTACGAGCAGCGGGTGGCTGCTGAACGGGAGCGGGGGAACGCCAAGGCCGAGCGGGTGAAGGAGCACTATCGGGAGAGAGATGCTGCAGCAAAGGCTCGGAAGACAGAGAACCAAGAGAGGACTCAGCTGCTGAAAGTTGCCCGTCGGCTGGAGAGATTGAAGACCACGGCGACAAACCGAGCTACTATCAACGAGATGATTGGTGACCTGGACACTGTTGCCAAGAGCATCACTGGGAACACGGTGCAGCGGCTGAACGCTCTGAATGACTGGTACCAGGACCGGAAGACCAATGACCCGGACTTCATCAACGACCCAGGAGTGGAGAAGAGCCTGCAGCGCCTTTCCAAGAGACAGATCTCTGACCTGAGCCTGGACGAGGTGCGGGAACTGACCGACGCCCTCCTGAACATCGAGAATGAGATCCGGACGGAGAAGAAACTGCTGGATACCAAGGAGCGCCGGGACATCTATGCCCTGGGAGAGCAGGCAATCAAAGACATCAATGAATCAGCAGGCAGCAAAGGCGGACCGGTGGATCGTTTCCTGGTAACCCAGACTCTTTCCCCGGTACGGTACTTCCGGCGCATGGTGGGGTACGTGGAAAACAGCCCCATGATGAAACTGGTGAACGGTCTGGCAGACGGTCAGCGGAAGATGCTGGACTACCAGATGCGGGCGGAGAAGCCCTTCGAGACGTTTGCCAACGATAAGCAGTTCAACCGGGACTTCTCCGGAGCCAAGGCCAAGGAGATCAGGATCAGCGGTATGGACGGGACCGGGAAGACCATCACGCTGAGCATCACGCCGGCCATGCGGGCTTCGCTGTACCTGCACAGCCTGAACAGCCAGAACCTGCGGCATATTGCCGAGGGCGGCATCACCGTGCCCGATATGAAGCTGTACAAAGCCGGGAAGATCGCCGAGGCGTATGCTCGGGGTCAGACCATCCGGCTGGACCCCTTTCAGGTGAAAGCTATTGCCAGCGGCATGAGCAAGCAGGAGAGGGCCTTCACGGAGTTGGTGCATGACTACTTCAACGGCCAGAGCCGGGACGAGATCAACGCCACCAGTGAGATCCTGAAGGGGTATTCCCTGGCGGGTGTGGAGAACTACTTCCCCATCAACACCGACAGCAGCTTCACCCGCAGCGAGTTTGAGTCTCTGAAGAAGGACGGGACCATCGAAGGGATGGGCTTCCTGAAGGAGCGTATCAATGCGGCAAACCCCATCTTTCTTCGGGACGTCAACACTGTGCTGGATCAGTCTATCCAGATGCACGGCAAGTATGTCGGCATGGCCATCCCTGTGCGCAACTTCCAGAAGGTCTGGAATGTGACCACCAACAACTACACCGAGAGCGGGGAGAGGATCGCCTTCTCCGCCAGCGTGCAGCAGGCCGTGCGCAGGCAGTGGGGGGAGACCGCCATCAAGTATGTGGATAAGCTGATGGGAGACCTGCAGAATGGCTCAGCTGAAAAGAACGAGTTGATCAAGGCTTTGAACAAGGTCCGCTCCAACTATGCCGGGGCGGTCCTGACACTGAATCTTTCTGTTGCCATGAAGCAGGCGGCGTCCTATCCTACCGCGGCTGCAGTGCTGGGGTGGAGGCCTTTGCTTTCAGCCATGCACAACCTGGGCCATGTGGACCTGGACCTTATCGCCAAGTACACGCCCCTACAGTGGTACCGGAGCAAGGGCTTCTCCACCAAAGAGCTGGGAGACCTCTCCAAGACCGACAGCCTGATGGGCAAGCTCCTCAGCCACAAGGTCCTGAACTGGGTGCAGGGAGTGGATCTGCTGACCACCCGGAAGCTGTGGAAGGCCAGCGAATACTACGTGCGGCAAAACCAGAAGGAACTGAATGTAGGGACGGACGCCTATTACAGAGCCGTGGCAGACATCTACAACCGGGTGATCGAGGAGACCCAGCCCAACTATACCACTATGCAGCGGCCCCAGCTGCTGCGCAGTGATGATTCTTTGCTGGGCAGTTTGCAGATGTTCAAGACCCAACCCTTCCAGAATACCAATATATTGTATGATGCAGCAGAGAACCTGCGGGCCAAGCTGAAGCAGGGGGACAAGGCTGCCATCCGGGAGGCCAGGAAGGGCTTCTCCAGAGCAGTGACGAGTCAGCTGGGGCAGCTGGCTGTCTTTGCCGGCATGACCTTCTTGTGGGCGCTCATGCGCGGAAAGACGGACAAGTACAAGGACGACAAAGACGAGATCACCTTCGAGTCTGTGCTCTCTGCCCTGGGAAAGGATATGCTGGGCGGACTTGCCGCCGGTGTTCCCTTCGGGTCTGACGCCTGGGATCTGGCCAACTCCAAGATCTTCGGGGAGCGGTACTACGGAATGGACTCTGTGACAGTAACGGCCATTAGTGACACCGTGAAAAGCCTGGGGAAGATGGGAGACTTGATCGGCAAGACCGTGGAGCAGGTCGCCAATGGGGATGCGGTAAACTGGAATCAGTTCAGGATCACCACGGTGAAACAGATGAACGTCATCAGCAAGGCCTTCGGGATTCCCCTGGAGAATGTGGTGAACATCTATGAGGCCATCACCGGCCAGGTGATGCGTGCCGCCTACGGCGAGAACAAGGGGGACTTCTACAATCTGCTGCTGACCAAGGATCCCAAAGAGGACACCAAGGCATATTTCGACATTCTCTACAAAGCCCTGGCAGCCGATGACGACGAGACATACAACGACCTAAAGGCCCGACTGCTGGACGGTGGGGTGGTCACCAGAGATCAACTGTGGAACGCTATGACCGAGCGGTTCAAGAAGGACTGGCAGGCAGATGATAGTCTGCAGTACAACTCCCACTTGATGAAGGAAGCCGGCGTAACCCAGGAAATGATCGCAGACTGGCGCCGGACCGAGTTCAGAAACGCCTACGACAAGGACCCCAGTATCGCCGAAGACGCTGCCGCGATGTCCAGAGCAGGAGTCAGTGAGGACACCATTGCCGAGTGGGAAGAGGCAAAGTGGAAGAGCAGCGGGTACCTGGAGGACCTGCAGGCTGTCGGCGCAGATCTGGACGCCGCCGACAAGGTGGTGCGGTCCATCACCAAGCAGAAGGGCGATTCCAAGAAATGGAAGACCCTGGAGGAGAGCGGGCTTCCGGAGGACCAGCAAGAGATCATCATGAAGGTGTTCGCCGGCAAAGACGACCTGAACCGGTGGGACGTCTTCAAAGAGAACGGCATGAGCCTGCAGAACTTCTACTCTGTACGCAGCCGGTATGCCCTGGTCAAGGGCGACGAGGTGATGAACGAGAAGGAAAAGCCCCTGGAGTTTGTTCACTGGCTGGCTCAGCAGAACTTCTCGGACAAAGAGGTGGACGTGATCCGCGGCGTTTTCATATTCGACCAGAGCGCCACCACCAGGTATGAAAAATTCCTGGATGCCGGCGTAGCAGAGGACGACGCCTACGAGATCGCAGGGGATCTGGCTGGCCTGAAGCCTCTGACAGGCGCAAGCTCAGTGAGCGACAAACAGCGGGAGAGTGCCATTGCCTTTGGCAGTTACACTCAGCAGACCAAGCTCAAAGCCCTGTCTGCCATTATGGATGAAGCGAAGACTGAGAAGCTGAAAGGAGCCATGTCGGCCGGTATCGGCCTGGACGCCTACATGGATTACTACCTGAACGCCAGCGGTATCAAGAGCGACGAGGGAGCGAAGTCTGGCGGGGCTGGCTCAGCCAAGCAGAAGAAGATGACCTTCATCGACGAGATACCTGGACTGAACACTGAGCACAAAGACTACATTTATTTGTATGTCGAAGGTTGGTCTGCCAAAACCCTGGGAGATGCGCCGTGGCACGGAGGGGAGAGGTACAGTGGTGAGCTCCCGAAGCACGGGAAGGTCGATGCTTCCACCTCGAAGGCAGTTCCCACCACGACCGAGAAAGCCACTTCCACCAGCACCAGTACTGCAAGAACGTCGGGCAGCTCCTCCACACGGAGCTCGGGATCCCGGTCCAGCGGATCCAGATCCAGCAGCACAGGGACCAGGACAGCAAGCACCCGTGTCTCGACCGCTGGGACGACCTCTGGATCTCTGAAGGCCCGGGGCTCTACCGGCAGGGCGACGGCACGAACGGCGGCCAGCAGGATCGTGCTACCGTCCCTGAAGACTGCATCGACGATGCCCAGCCTGAAGATCAACCTGCCCGAGAAGCTGAAGCGGGTGGTCTACGGTACCTCGCAGAAAAAACTGAAGAAGCTCTAATAATGAAAAAGCCTGCCTTTCCTTCTGCGGAAGGGCAGGCTTTTTTCTTTAGAAAGGGCTCTTCCGAACATAGTTTTGGTCTAACATTAGTCTAACATTTTTGGTCGTTTTTGGTGGTTTTCTGAGGAAATGAGTGGAAGTAAGAAAATGAAAAAACCGCGGAGCCATGCGGTTTTCGCATGATTCTGCGGTTTTTCAGATGGTCCGAGTGGCGAGACTTGAACTCACGGCCTCTTGACCCCCAGTCAAGCGCGCTACCAACTGCGCCACACCCGGACAACGTACATGATTATAACGGATGCGGCGGGAAAAAGCAACCCCTTTTTTCAGTTTTTTTCAGATAGACTTTTTCGGGCGCCTGTGGTAGGATAGGGCCAGCGTTAGAATCTTTGTGCGGGAGGTCGTCCTATGCGCGCGGCATTTTTTGTGGAGAAGGAACGGTTTGAGGTCCGGGAGATCGAGAAGCCCACGGCGGGGCCTGGGGAGATCGTGGTGCGCAACATGGTGTGCGGCGTCTGCGGGACGGACGTGCATATCTTCCACGGGGAGCCCGGCTCCGCCGACGTGAACCCGCCGGTGGTGCTGGGGCACGAGTACTCCGGCGTGGTGGTGGAGGTCGGCCCGGGGGTCGCTTCCCTCCAGGTGGGGGACCACGTCACCGTGGACCCGAACATCTACTGCGGGAAGTGCGTGTACTGCCGCAACGGCAAAAAGCAGCTGTGCCCGGACATGCAGGCCATCGGCGTCACCCGCAACGGGGGTTTCGAGGAATACAGCCTGGTGCCCGAGGCCCAGGCCTTCAAGCTCTCCGAGGACCTGCCCTTTGAGGTGGGGGCCATGGCGGAGCCTTTGGCTTGCTGCATCCACGGCATCGACCTGGCGGGCATCCGGCCCGGGCAGAAGGTGGCCATCGTCGGGGGCGGGGCCATCGGGCTGATCATGGTGCAGCTGGCGAAGCTCTCCGGGGCCAGCCAGATCCTCCTCAGCGAGCCGGAGGCCGGCCGCCGGGAGGTGGGCTTGCAGGTGGGGGCCACCGCAGCGGTGAATCCCCTGGAGGAGGGGGCCATGGCGCCCTACGAGGCCTGGGCGGACGTGGTCATCGAATGTGTGGGAAATAACCCGGCGGTGAAGAGCGCCTTCGGGTATGCCGCCAAGGGCGCCACCATCGTGCTGTTCAGCGTGCCCAAGCCTGACGCCCAGTTCCCGGTGCCTCTGTTCGATGTGTACAAGAAGGAGCTGACCATCCGGGGGTCCTTTGTCAACCCGGACACCCACGACCGGGCGGTGGCTCTGCTCAACAGCGGGAAGATCACCTTCGTGGGGATCATCACCCACCGCTTCCCCCTGGAGCAGATGGCCGACGCCATTGCCATGCAGATGAGCAGCGAGAGCATCAAAGTGGTGGTCTGCCCCCAGGAGTGAGAAAAACGCAGATTTTTTCACCGTGAGCCGTCATATTCCGTCATGGCCCCACATATGCTTTTCCAGGACTTAACCTGGAAAGGAACGGTGGATGACCATGGTGGTTTCACTGAAAGCGAACAAAAAACGGCTGCTGGCCTTTGGGGTGCTGGCGGTCATCGTGGTGGGGGCGTGCTTCTTCTTGGGCGGGGCCAAGCCGGAGCAGCCTGAGGAGATCCTCTGCGGGACCAACGAGGAGCGGGTGGCCTACCTGCAGAGCTTCGGCTGGACGGTGGACCCCCAGCCCACGGAGACCCGGGAGGTGCTGATCCCGGAGCAGTTCAGCGAGGTGTACGTGACCTACAACGTGATGCAGCAGGCCCAGGGCTTTGACCTGAAGCCTTATGCCGGGGCCACCTGCACCCAGTACCGGTACCACATCACCAACTACCCCGAGGAGCCCGAGGTGTACGCCACTTTGCTGGTCCACGGGGAGATCCTCATCGGCGGGGATATCGCCTGCGCCGAGGTGGACGGCTTCATGCACGGCTTCGCCCGGGACAGCGCCCGGTATGGGGAGACGGCTTCCGGTACCCCGGCGCCCAAGGCCACGGCGGCCCCGACCCCGGAGAGCAGTGCTCCGCCGGCGGAGGCCAGTGAGGCCCCTGCGGAGAGCAC
>ERZ842401.5066-NODE-5066-length-14841-cov-3.437035_pt1 | contig 14841 bp, 10 predicted proteins | sample MGYA00521270_ERZ842401 | MGnify/ENA primary metagenome ERZ842401 (study PRJEB31892, sample SAMEA3878208) | bioreactor metagenome | biome: Moose rumen | place: Sweden | collected 2011-10 | study: EMG produced TPA metagenomics assembly of the PRJEB12797 data set...
CGACCACCGAGATCTACACTCTTTCCCTACACGACGCTCTTCCGATCTAGAAAAGGCTGCATTGCGTATTTTAGAAAAAGAAGATAATTGCTTATATGCAAGATTCTTCTTAAAATATGCAAAAAAATTACAAAATCTAGTTGAAGATTATAAGCAATTTTTAGTTAATGAAACTTATGACTTTAATAAAGATGAATACAATAGAAATATTGTCGAGACGATTGTTAAAGATGGTTATGAAAAATTTAAAGACATTACGATTGAGCATTTAAAGCGTGTTGTAAGTGACCCTATTGCACTAGATGGGTATATTACAGATTTCCAAATTAATTGTTCAAAGAACAAGAAGACTATTGTTTTAGATTATGATATCTTTCTTTATTGTGCCGAAAGTGATTTTAATAAATCAAAAAGTTTAATTTCAAGATTATCATCAAATGGTTTCCAAGTTTGGAATATTTACAATAATACCCAATCTTATTCACAAGATAGAGATAATGAAGCAAGACAAGTCCTTTCTTCTGCGAAATCATGTATTATTGTCACTTCAAAAGATGCTTGCGAAAATGAGCAAGACAAGATGTTAGATGTTATACGTTTAGCTAGAAATCAATATATCCCAATTATTGAATATAAAGTTGGTGGTGTAAGACTAAATAGCGATATAACAAGAGCATTACCTGATTATGATACTGCTTATGCTAATACAACATTTGAATCAGGCATTCCAGAACTTATTGATATGCTTCAAAGAAATAGAAATCGTAATGAAAAATCTGTTTCTCAACAAGCACCTCAAGAAGTATTTGCTCAACCAACTATCGTTCCGACATCTGGTTTAACTGGACTTGAAAACGTTTTACGTTGCATTTGCTTGAATGAATTTGACCAAGCAAAAAGTATTTACTTAAATATGTCAAAGAGTGAAAGCTTAATTGAATATTATATTACAAGCTTTGTATATAACTTATGGTATTCATTTAAAGCTCCGCCAAGTGAAAGAGTTTCTCGTGTTCAAGAAGCTCAATCAAATTACTTAAGAATACGAAATTTGTTTGTAGGTCTAATAAGTGATGATGAGAAGAAAGTATATCAATATTTTGATGATAATCCTAATAATTTAGGTTTATTACTTGTTTCTTATTGTTTAATGAAAGATAGTCAAAGATATTCATATTTAAAATCAAAAGTTGATTTAGCTTATATTACAAGTACTTTAGTTACTAATCAATTATTAAAGATTTTAATTATTACTAAAGATTATAATAATTTGAAATATATTTTATCAAATAATAAATCACTTGATTTTGTTTATGCAATCAAATCTATTCAAGCTGCTAGTAATTTCTCTGATTCTGAGAAATTACAAATTATGGATATATTTGCGGAAAAAGCAAGTTTCACTAATCCTAAAGTATTAAAGAAACAATTTAATGATGCTTTAGGACAAGCTAAAAATGATAGTGAAAGAACTGTTTATTTAGAAATGATGGGTCGAAACAATATTGAAATAGATGCTGGTAATTTAGAAGCATTTAATAATGTTTCCGCATATCTAGTATATTTACTTGAAAGAAATATTGTTGGAAGAAACTTAGATTCATTTGATGTTGATTCAATCATTAATTTTGCTTGTAAAAGTAAAGATGCTGATTCCATTGTTGGAGTATTAGAAACTATGAAGAATAATGCTGGTGTTCTTGATATAGGTTCATTCAGCATTCAAAAATTAATATTAGTAGATCTAGATACTTATGGAAGATTAAAAGTATTGAATCAATTAATGGAATTTGAATTTTCTGATAATTCTATTCAAGAAATTGTTCGAGTATTTCTTGAACAAAATGCTGATCGCCCTCAAGATAGATTTTCTTTCATTTCCGCGATCGTTGATAAATGCTTAAGTAGCAATCCGAAAAGATATATATTTATAAAAACATATCAAAATTATTTAATTACTAACGTTAGTGATGGCTCTTATAAAATTAAAATATTTGAGAAATTACGTCAAGCTTCGGCGAAGTTTGATAACTTAATGGAAATAGTTAATAAATATATGACATTAACTCGTGATAGTGTTGAAATAAAACAAATGATCATTTCTGGGTTTGCGGAACTAAATGCTGATATGTCAATTGAAGCATGTCAAAAGTATTTACAAATGCCTGTAGAGAATTATGATAGTGCTTATAAAAATGTCTTAAGACAATATATGAAAAAACAACCTAGTGCTTCAAGTAAAGTATTGAGTAATTATATTAAGAGTAATGTTAATGACGAAAATTATGAAGTTTTAAATACTATTTGTAGTAGCATTACTGCTATTACTAAAGGAGAACTAAAAGAAATCATTACTATGAGTGATGAGGGAAAGAGAAATAAAATTCTTATTAGGGTTCTAGGTAAAGTAAGTGGACTTAGTGAAATGAGAGATACATTTATGGTTTCATCTAGTAATCTTGAATGCAATATGCTTCAAGGATTATTAGCGTTATCTAGTTTAGATAATGCCGAATTACAAACAGTAATTGGAATGATGAAAAATCAAAAATGTACTACGAAAGATAAAGTTGTCTTTATGGGTAAGAAGATGCATTGGGATGATTTCCCAGTTCGAGCTGGTTTATCTAATGAAACAAAGAATATATGTAATAAATATTGAAAGGTAAATAGTTATGGATCAAGAAGAATATAGTAGACTGGTAGATGATTATAACAGCGAAGTAGACAGGCATAATAGATTAGTAAAAGAAAAAAATAATCTTATCGACGCATATAATACTGCTGTTAGGACTCAACAATTGTTAAAAGTTGATGTTAGTGAATGTCATCAAGATGTTAAAATGTCTGATTCGCATGTAAATCAATTATATAGAAGACTCACCCCACCAATGGAAACTGAAGGTAAAAACTTAACTATAACTGGTGGTAAAGAATTTGACTGTGTAGCTATTCTTGATGAATTAAGTGAAAGCTATGGTAAATTCAAGAATCAATCAAGTGCTTCAAAAGAAATGACTAAATTAGTAATGCAATATTTCTCTAAATATGGTGATTACAGTAAAGTACGTAATGTTGCATTAGGATATGTAGTTGGTTTAGATGCTGATATATGGACAAGTGATACACCAAGAAAAACAGTTGAAAAAGCTTATTTAGCTAATTCAAATTATTGGTTATCAAGTGCTATGATGGCAACTATGCTTTGGGTAAGTAATGAACCTGAAGCAGCTCAAAGAGCAATTAAACAAGCATTAGAAAAAGATGCTAAGAAAACTGCTTTGTATTTCTTACTTGTTACTTTGAGATTTGAAAGAACTGAAGCTGCTAAGAAATGGTATAAAATATATATGGGATTATTTGATCCAAATAATATCACTGATGAATTCCAATATATTTTACAAGCTTTATTAAATGGCTGCTTTGGTCGTGATTCTGATTTCGAAAAAGAATGTATGGATCAAATTGAAGGATTAATCAATAATTCTTTCAAGAGAAATCCTAAACTAGGAGAAGAACTTACTAGATATGTAGCTAATAAATATGCTGCAGTTCCTAATCAAACACGTGAACAATACACAATGATGGGAAGAAGTATTAGTGATTATAAAGTAATGCTAGATGTTCTATCTGAAGCTGAAAAGAATAGCATTATCCTAGATCGTTATAAATATGTTCATGAAAATAAGAAACATAATAAGACTCTTGCTTTAGCAATCGAAGATACTTTATCTAATTTATTAAGTGCTTATGATGAAGAAGAAAAAGCTCATCTTGACTTAGTAAGAAAAAGTGAAATGGTAATGAAAGCTAATGGTGATTTGGAAGTCGCTGAAAGATTATACGCTGAAGAAAAACAATTAGAAAAACAAAGAACAAATATCATTTACTTTTTAATTGATGTAGCTATATCAACTGATGATACTATTAGTTTATTAGTTAAGAAATTTGCATTAAAGATCGTTGGTAAATATTGCCGTGCTGGTGCAAAGATGTTCGCTGATAGCTATAGAAGAAAATATAAGGATGAATATCAATATTCATTTGATGGTTGGACTAATACATCTGATGAAAATGCTTATGATAGTGCAAGTCAAAAATTAACTGAGCATTATAAACGTGAAATTAAGAAACAAATAAAAGGTGATAAGACTATTAAAAATTGTACATTATTCACTGTAATAAGTTTCTTAATTGCTCTTGGTTTAACCGCTCTTGCAATTTTCTTGAAAAATACTACGGCTATTCAAAGAGTATTTATTATAATTGCAGCATTAGTTGCTTATGCAGTGGCAATTATATTTATTTATATGGCAAATTATCAAAAGCATAAAATCATTGATGCTAATCAAATTGTTATAGATAACGGCTTAAGATATCTAAAACTCGTTTTAGATGATATTAAGAAATGGAAATTAGATTACAAAACTCAAGATGATAAGAATAAAGAAATAATTAGTTTATTGGAGTAATAAATTATGGGAACAACACAACAATTAGTTAATCAATTACAATCATCAGTTTCAGCATTTGATCAAAAGATGAATGTTGAATTAAAGAAAGTAGACAAAGCTGCTGAAGATATAGATATTACCACTAAGAAGATCTATAACAAAGTTGTAGAGTTTAAAAACTCAATGGAAAAGAATGAAACTAAACAGCTAGCTTTCGAAAACACAATTCGTATTGACCAACAATTAGAAGAAAAATTAAAATTCTATAATGATGTTAGACGAGTTGTTATTGGAGTAGTTCATGATTATGATGTTAACCTAGTAAGAAATAAAACTATTAGTGAATTATCAGAAGAATTATGGATGGGAGCTTCAAAATATTGGCTATCATATGCTTTAATCGCCATTTCTGCTTGGATTATGGATGATGAAGAACTTGCAAAGAATGCTTTAAAGATGGGTATGCAATATGATCCAGTTAACTTCTCTTTATTCTTTGCATTATTCAATATGAAATTTGGTAAATCTAAAGTTGCAAAAGTTTGGTTAATTACTTACTTTAACCAAGTTAATCCAAAAGATCCTGGTAATGAACTTGCTGTATTACTACAAGCTTATTTAACTGGTGCATTTGGTGATGATGCTCAATTAGCTTCTATCGTTGATAAGAGCGTTGAAAAATGGCAAAGAGAATTAGATGAAGATATTGATGTATCTGATGACTTAAAGAATGGCTATTATGAATATCTAGTTAATAAAGTTGGTTTTAGAGCATTCAAGAGTGAAACATTAGATGAATATTGCAATAACTTAGATGAATTCAAAACTGCTTATCAAGATATGGCTAAATATGAAGTCATTGAAAATGAAATCGATAATATCATAAAAGCTAAAAAAAGCCTTAATAAAGGTAATATTAAAGCTTTAATCGATAAAGTTATTAATCAATTAATTTATTTACCAGATCCTGAAGAAGAAAAACTTCAAGATGAAAAGAAATTTAATGAATTAATTATGGACGCTGAAGGTGACCTAAAGGCTGCTGAAAAGCAATACAGACAATACTTAAGTTTAAAGAAGAAACAACCTAATATTGGTAAGACAATGTTAAGATGGGTATTATTTGCTAATGAAAACGAAGTTACTCCATTAGTTAAAAAGTTCTCTTTGCAACAAACAAAAGGTTGGTATGTTGATGGATTACAAAAGATGAGATCTGAGCAACAAATGAGAAGACCTCGTATGTTTAATCTTAAGATTGATATTTGGTCAAGTCCAGTTGACGGAACTAATTTAGAAGAAGCTGAAAAATCAGTTGAAAATACTTTAAATACTGATAAATTAAGTAAGAGTGTATTTAAAGCTATCAATATTGTATTCTTCATTATAGCTGTTGCAGTTGCATTAATTGCTATTCCAGTTATTAAAGCTAACCAAACAGCTGGTTTGATTATGTTTGGTATAGCAGCAGTTTTATTACTTATTGTAGTAATTATCATCGTAGCTACAATGGCTAAATATCCAAAGAGAATTGCTGCTGTTAAAACTATTCTTGGTAAATGTTTTGATGAAATAAATCGTTACAATAAAGAATATGATGCATTAGACCAAAAAGGTGCTGATTTAAGCGTTAAATTATATAATATAAACATTGATTAATAAACGGAGGATATTATGACAGACGAAGAAAAGAAATTAGATAACGTTGATAATTTTGATTTTGATTTATTGTCTTTAATAAGTGAAGATGAAGAATTAAATGAAAGTGTTACTACTGAAGAATTAAAGGCTGCAAAGAAAAGACTTCCTGATTGGGATTTACTTCCACCTGAAGGCTATTTAGACAATATGAAGAAATAATGCGTAAAAAGCCTTTTTATGTTTGGGAGAATATTTTAGAACAATCAATTAGATTAGAAATGGAATTAGATGACTTAAGTAGACTTAAGAAATTTGGGCTAAAAGAAGAAAATAAATATAATAAAATTTATAATTATTTTGCCGAACTATGCACAATATTCTTAAAAGAATCATGTGATAAATTAAAAAAAGATGTTAATTTTTATATTTTCATGAATGATTACCAAAGTGCATCTATTCCAATTCGAAAATTTAGAATAAATTTAAATCGTTTATATTTTTATGAAGTATACAATGTATTAAAACCTACTGATAAAGAAAAACTGCGTAAAAAAATATCAAGTAGTTTATATGATTATATTAAAGCATTAAAAATAAATTTTGAGAAAAGTGAAATTGTGGACTGCGTGTTTGAATGTGCATCATGTTTACAAAAATTAAAATTATATGAGCAATTACAATGAAACATTTAATTTAGTTTATGACTTTTTAAGAGCACAGACTCCTTTTATATCATTAGAGTCTGTAGAACCTGCTAGGGTTGATAGATTATTACAAGCAGTTTCAAATAAATTAAGAATTAAGTTTGAAATATTTAGTGAAACTAAAAAACTAAAAAATAATAAAAAAGATAAAGATGATTTAGAAGAACCTTTAACTTATATTCTTGATAATATAAGTAAATTAAATTCAAAAGTTTATGTTCTAAATGATTTTCGTTATATGAATAACGATAATGCATATAGTAGACAATTGCTTAATTTAATTTATTTAGCAAAAGAAAATGCATGTTCAATTATTTTAGTTTCGGCTGATCCAGTTTGGTCAAGACTTGGACAAAATGGTATGCATGTAAAACTAGATCTTCCTAATAGAGAAGAAAGAATTGATCAAATAAAAGAATTCACTTTATTACATCCAAAAAAATGCTCTAATATAAGAAACGACTCTGATATAGCTCAAATAGCTAATATGCTTGGAGGAATGAGTTCCCAACAAATCGAGATGTTACTTATGTCATCTATTACTAGAGATGAAGGGTTAACTCTTGATACTGTGAAAGGAATTACAAAGAATAAGCTTAATATTTATGGTCATATTTCTTCAATCACTGATGTTCAATTAGATGATGAAATTCATGTGTCAGGACTTGGTAGATTAAAAGATTGGCTTAAAGAGAAAAGAAAAGTCTTTTTCGCAAAAGATGAAGATTTAAAGAGAAGACATTTGATTCCTCCTAAAGGAGTATTATTATGTGGTATAACTGGTTGTGGCAAATCATTATCAGTTAAAATGATTGCCAAAGAATGGGAATTACCTTTATATAGGTTTGATATTGATAGTATATTAAATAAATATGTCGGTGAATCTGAAAAGAATATGAGGATGGCACTTGAATATATAGATAATGTTAGCCCTTGTGTTCTTTGGATTGATGAAATAGAAAAGATTTTAAATGTTTCTAGTGATGGTAATGAGACAACAAAACGTATTTTGGGTCAGTTCTTGTATTGGATGCAAGAAGGACGTGCAAGAGTATTCTTGGTTGCTACAGCGAACCAAATCGATATGCTTCCATCAGAATTATTTAGAAATGGTAGATTTTCAGAAAAGTTCTTCATTGATTTACCAAAAGAAAATGAAAGAAAAGAAGCTATTAAATTATATTGTAATTTATCTTTACTTACTGATATAAAAGAAGATGAATTACAAAAACTTGCAAGTCTTTCGGAAGGTTTCTCTTACGCTGATATTGAAATGGCAATTAAGAATATGGCAGAAGAAATGATGATCAATAATATTGAAGTTGTTAATTATAACCGTTTAGAAGAAATATTTAAATCTATTGTTAGCACTTATAATGCTAATAAAGAAAATATAAGAAAAAATAGAGAATGGGGAGTTTATGGAGCTGTTAATGCTTCGTATTAAAATAAATTTATGGTAACATATAGTGATTTAAGTAATATAAGAAGCGAAAACTCTCGACTACAAAGTGATGTCAATACTCTTGATCGTAAAGTCACGCAAGTTGAAAATGAAAATGAACAATTGCGTATGGAGATTAATACTATGGCTGCGGCTATTAGTAATGCTCGCCAAACTTTATCAAATAGTATTGAAAGAACTGTTAATGGTCTAGAAATTGATAGAAACAGTGTAACTAATTCTAACAACTTATTAGTAAATGCTTATAATATTCAAGGTCAAACTGAAGTAAACTATGCATTATATAAGAATATAGAAGAAGCTTATAAAAATATCAGAAGATTAAATAATAAAATTAAATATGAAATGGCTAATCATGATAAGATTAAAAAGCTTGCATACGCAGTAATAGATAATCTTAATTCTCACATGGTTAGTATGGAAAATTTAAGAAAAGAAACAGAAAAGACTCATTTAAAGAGTGGTAATACTGATAGAAGTACAGCTGATTTCTGGTTAGCTTTTGCACTACTACATATTTTCCAAATCGATGCAAAAGAATTTAGTGCAGCTGAACGTTCTTTAGAAGAAGCTAAGAAATTAAATGCCACAAGTACATATATTTACTTATTCTTATATTACATGTGTGCAAAAGATTATCAATCTGCTCTTAAATATTTTGATATGATTCCTGATAAGAAATCATTATTCAATATTGAGAAATTTATGTTATTCTTCTTCCTTGTAAAAACTACTAAGGAATATAAGACTGGATATGAACCATTAGATAATAGATTAGTCGCTTTATGGGATGAATTCTTTGGTCAAGATACAGTTGATGAGGAACAAATTCTTAATAAGATTCTTGAATGGTATTATACTAATACTGTTTGTAGATACTATAAAAAAGAAAATTTACTTCCAGGTGAAGAACAACCTAAATTCAAAGATGTAATGGCAGAACCAGGAAGATTAATTAATAATGTTACTAGTAAAGGTGAATTGTATAAAAGAACAAAAGAACATATCGCTGAATATAGCAATATGATGGTTTCTTTAGCATTTGCATCTGAAAATGAAAGAATTAAAGATTTGCTTGAAATTTATGAAAATGGCGAATTAAAGAATTATTATGGTAACTTTATTACTTATATGGTTGATGATTTTGTGGCTGAAGCTTCAACAAAGAAACTTGATGCAATAAAGAAAGAAATTGAAGAAAATGAAGCTATTATCATTTGTAAAGGTGATAAAGCTAAAGCTCAAACTTATTTATTCCAAAAGAGAAGTGAAGCTAGACATAATTCACAAGTTGATTACATGTATAATTGGTTAAATGATAACAATAAAGAAAATGAATATGTAATGCAAGATAGAGTTAAGAAAGCGGCATTTGTAGCATTAAAGAGCTATTATCTAAGAGCATATGAAAGATATCGTGAAAATTATTTTAGAATTTTACCAAGTTTATATAATGTAGCTATTGGTGAATTTACAATTCAAACAGATTTCAAAGATCAAGAAAGAGATGAAAAAGAAGTTAAGAAATTCTATAATCGTAAATCTAAAGAATTGAAAGCTGCTATTAAGAAATGGCAAATTGTTGTATTTCCAATATTCTCAGCTGTTTTAGTTGCTTTAGGTCTTTATCTAATGATTTCATTGACCAATAAAGATAAAGGAACTTTCGGAATGGTAGTTGGCTTAATTTGTTTCTTTGCGGCACTGTTATTTGTAGCACTTGCTTTAATGAAGAAATATAAGAATCAAAAGAAAGAAGCTCAAATTGATATTGATGTTGAAAAGATGTATCGTGAGACATTAAGTGAATTTAAATTCCTTTATTCGGAATATAAAGATAACTTTATGGCTGTTTATAAATCTAATGATGATTATTTTGAAATCATCAAAAAGAATTTGAAGGCTTAGGGAGGATTTTCATGGCTATTGAAAGATTTGTTTGCCCACAATGTAATACATTAAATGATTACAAAACTGGATTATTTAGTTCTAAGAGTGCTACATGCGTTGGCTGTGGTAAGATGATTGATCTTAAGTTACTTGTGGAAATAAAATGTCCAGAATGTATGAATGCTATTAAAGTGCTTAGAACAGTTGAAGAATTTGCATGCCCATCTTGTGGATGCACAATTAATGCAAAACAAGCTGTTTCCCATCAATTGTCTAGTGCTCCTTCTAAGATATCAGTTATAACTCATAAAAGTTTACCTCGTGAAATTGCTTATTTGTATACACAAAAAGAAATTACAATTGGATCTCAATTGATTGTTGATAACAGTCAAGAAGCAATATTAAATATAAATGGCCAAGATTGTGGTACTTTTGGCCCTGGTAAATATACTATTGATAGTGGAAATATTCCTGTACTTGCAGAAATGACTAAATCACCAATGCCTAAAGAGGCATTCCCTGCTAAAGTTATTTTCTTCCATAAAATTAAATTTACTAATATTCAATGGGGATTTGGTGATATAAGTTATATTGACCCTGGCTTTGCAGATGGTAAAACATTTAACATTGGTTTAAATGGTATATTAGAATTCTCACTTGATAATCCAAGATTATTATATACTGATTATATTGGTCAAAGAACAAACTTCATGGTTAGTGACTTATTCACTCCAACTAATGAAGAAGTATTAGCTGAATTAGGTGATGATCAATCTCCTGAAAAATTAGATTTAATCTTAAGCAAGAAGAGAACTCTTGAAGAAGAAATGAGACCTGTCATTAATAAATATATCTCTTCAGCAATAATGAATAATAATTTAAACATTGAATTAATTAATAATTATGCTTTAGATATTCAAAATATGTTATTTGCTCCAGTTGGAGAAAAATTTGAACATATGGGATTTAAATTATCTAGATTCGTTATTAATGAATTTGTAATACCTGTTAATGACCCAGTATTTAAAGAATATCTGGAAATTAGGGATCGTAGAATTAAGATTAAATTGGAAGAAAATCTTCGTAATGCTGAGCATCAACAAGCTCTTAATGATATTACTCGTAATACTGAAAGAGAGCAAAGAAGAGTTGCGGGCGAAGGAAGTGTTGCATCTATGCAAGCATCTATTGATACTTCTATTAGACGTCAAAAAGAATTATCAGAAATTGAACTTGAACATCAAAGAGGTATTGCACAAGCCGATGTATCAATGGCTGGAAAGTTAGGTCAAGCAGAATATATGAGAGAAGCAGGATATACTGGAAAAGACGAATTAGAAGCTCAAGTATCTATTGCTCAAGCTGAAGCTTTAGGCCAATTAGGTAGTAGAGTTGGTGGTGGCTCAAGTAATATCGGAACTGGTGGTAGTAGCAATAATGGTGGTATGGACTTTGGTCCATTAGGCAATATGGCTATTGGTTTAAAGATGGCTGATATGGTTACTAATAAGATGGATGGTTTGATGAATAGTGATAATAAGCAAACTCAACAACCACAACAACAACCACAAGCACAAGCAAAAGACCCTAATGCTTGGGTTTGCCCAGAATGTGGTAAACCTCAAACTGGTAAATTCTGTCCTGAATGTGGCACAAGAAAACCGGAAGAATGGGTTTGCCCAGAATGCGGTAAGAAGAATGTTGGTAAATTCTGTCCTGAATGTGGCACAAGAAAACCGGAAGAATGGGTTTGTCCAGAATGTGGCAAGAAGAATGCTGGTAAATTCTGTGGCGATTGTGGCACAAGAAATCCATATTTAAAGGGTTAGGAGGTTAGTTATGCCTAATAAAGAAAGAAGAACTTTCTACGAAGAAAATAAAGATTTAGAATATTTAGACAGTTTAGGCAATAATTCTTTAGAATTTGCTCAGCAACAAGCTCATGAAAAAGTTCGCCCTGTAGAAGTAGTAAAATCTAGAGAAGTTCCTACTAACAATTCAACTGAAATCATTTTTGAATGGAAATGTCCAAGTTGTGGGCAAGAAGGAAATACTACAGATGTTTGCTTGAACTGTGGTAAGAAAGTCAATAGTAGACAATAGAGGTCATTTATGGAAAAGAAAAAAATATTACCTATAATTATAGCTTTTTCATCTATTGTTTTATTATTTGAAATTATCTTATTCGTGATTGTTGGATTTAAAGGACATCATTATGGCTTTTGGATTAATAATGTTTTATTATTATTAAGCTTTGGTTTAATATTATTTGCCTTATTATGGTTATCTAAAGGTGTTCGTTTTACTAATGATTTCATTTTAGGTTGGCCTGTAGTTAGACATGTAACAATATTCTTTGTTTATACAATGGTTGTTGGCATACTAGCAGCTATTCCATATGGTGCTGCATCTGTATGGCTTTGGATAATATTCACTGTTTTACAAGTTGTTGGTTTAATAGTCTTCACTATTTTAACTTTATCAGCATTCCTTCATAAAGGTGTTATTGATAAAGTTGAAGGTACAATCCAAAATAGAAGACAATATTTACAAGATTTAAAGATTCGTGCTGGTATTGTAGATAGTAATGCAGCAGGTAAATCATATGCTGGAACAGTAAATAAACTTTTAAATAAAGTTAAATATAGTGAACCTTTGAGTACTGATTCCACAAAAGCTGTAGAAGATGAAATCGATAGTAATTTCGATACTTTAGAAGCAGCAATGACTGAAAATGATGTTTCAACTGTAGAAAGTACTTGCCATCAATTAATGAATTTATTAGATAAAAGAAATGCATTAAGTAAAAACGACGCAAGAAAAGCTAATACTCAAATGATGTAATGGTGATATCATGAGTACATGCCCTAATTGTGGTGGAACATTAATGAATTTGGCTGGCAGAGCTTATTGCTCAAAATGTGGAAAAACATTTTCTTTAAATGAACAAAGTTCTCAAGTAACAAAGAGTTACAATGTAAAGGAGATGTCTGGTGATACACTCTTTGATAAAGTTCGTCATGGAGTAGTAGAACTAGAAACTTCATCAGCTCGTGGTACTGGATTTCTAATCTCACAAAGATACGTCTTAACATGTGCCCATTGTGTTTATGACGAAGATATGCGTTTAGTTTCAAGTATTAACGTAAAATTTGCAAATAATAGTGTTATCAAAGGAAAAGTAAAATATGTTGGTGATGATGCAAGACATCTATCAACACAAATTGATTTAGCTGTAATTGAGTTACAATCAAGTATTCCTCTTAGTTCACCTATTTTAAGATTTGCTGATTACACAACAGTAAGAAATGGACAAACAATTTATGCTATTGGAAATGCTTTAGGTATGGGAATTTGCATAACTAAAGGAATAGTTTCTGATAGATTAAGAAAAGGTCCTGATGGAAGAAATCATATGCTAATTGATTGCAATGCATTCCATGGTAATTCTGGTTGCCCAATATTTAATGATGATGGATTAGTAATTAGTATTCTTGATATGGGATTTGATCAATATGATAATGGTGTTAACTATGCAATACCTGCTAGTGAGGCTACAGCATTTTTAAGGAAATGTAATTTATAATAAATTTAGGAGTGTCTAATCATAATGACACTCCTTTTTACATAAGATTGTCACTTTCTTGTAATTTTATCAATAAACCGGAAGTATTTTTCCTGTTATATAATATTTTTACAACTTTTTATATAGAAAATTCTATAAATATTACTAAATTAAATTAAAAAAAATAAGAGATTTTTTTCGTTTTGTATATAATGTAAAAAATTGGCTTATAAAAAACTCTCATTTTTAATATTTAAAATTTTACTTGACAAATTAAGTAAAATTAAGTAAAATTAAGTAAAAAAAGGATAGAGATGGTTTATATGACTAAAAAAGAGATAATGGATAAGCTTTCTACTCTGCCTAAAGGTGGTATCACTATTAAGCGGGTTAAGAATAATAGTAAAGTTTATGAATACTATTTTTTGCAATGGACTGAAAATGGAAAACAAAAGTCTAAATCTATAAAAATTGATGAGATCGAAAATATTAAATTACAGTTAGAAGAAAGAAAAAGACTTGAGAGATTACTTTATACAAGTGAATATAATTCTAATGAATCAATAATAAACTTTAATACGCAAGTATTAACAGGTGAAACTCTTTCTTCATTTGTAAAAGAAATTAAAGACCTTAAAAAAAGAAATGGTTATCAAAGTATTTCCGATTATATCTATGGAAAAACAAGTGGTAAGGTTTTTATTCTTTATGGTTTAAGAAGAACTGGAAAGACAACTTTAATTAGGCAAATTATATCTGATATGGATTATATAGACTTTTCAAAAACAGCTTTTATTCAGATTACAAAAAAGGATTCATTTGCAAGTTTTAATAAAGATATGATTCTTTTACGTGATAATGGATATAAATATATATTCGTGGACGAAGTGACTTTTATGGAAGACTTTATTGAAGGAGCTTCACTACTTTCTGATATTTATGCTTCATCTGGTATGAAGATAATACTTTCAGGAACTGATTCTTTAGGCTTTTGGATTACAAAGAGTAATGAACTTTATGATCGTTGCATATTTTTACATACGACTTTTATTCCTTATAGAGAATTTTCAAACGTTTTGGATGTTCATGGAATTGATAATTATATTAAATATAATGAAAAAT